>BNJU01001147.1_pt1 | contig 107909 bp, 119 predicted proteins | sample 8539281 | NCBI WGS metagenome assembly BNJU01 (sample SAMD00202456, study PRJDB9452) | human saliva metagenome | isolation source: human saliva | place: Japan
ACCACCTGTCATTTCAGATAACAAGATATCACGAGCAACTGCTAAATCTTCAGCTACTGCAGGGCGTCCAATAACACCTAATTCATAGGAAACGATACCTTCATGCATATGACCATTTTTAGTCAATGTAATGTCTTCTGCATGGTCGATAACCATTTTATTAAACATGGAGGAGTATTCTAAGGCACGACGCATAAACGCGGCATTTTCTACATAGTGACCATCATCAGAGAAGGCTACTACACCGGCTTCTGCCATATCTCCCATTTCAGCAAGTTCTTTACCTTCAAGGCCTTTGGATACAGCACCAATAAATTCTACTTTCACAACGCCAGTGAGTTCAGCCTGTTTTTGTAAACCTCTTACGAGTGCAGCATTATCTACAACTGGGTTTGTATTAGCCATAGTTACAACACGTGTGAAACCACCAGCGGCAGCCGCTTGTGTACCAGAGTGGAAATCTTCTTTAGCTTCTTGGCCTGGTTCACGCAAATGTGTGTGAATATCGATAAGACCAGGTGCTACGATAAGACCTGTTGCATCATATACTTCAGCACCTTCAGCACTTAAGTTTTGACCGATGGCTGCAATTTTACCATCTTTTACGAGAACGTCTGCTACTTCGTTTTGTTTTTTTGCCGGATTAACTACCGTACCATTTAATAAGCAAGCTCACTACCGTCACCTCCGATAATAGTTAAGTACAATACAGCCATACGTACAGCTACGCCATTACGTACCTGTTCTTGAATTACGGATTGATCAGAATATGCTACATCTGGTGCAATTTCAAGGCCACGGTTCATAGGACCTGGATGCATTACCATCACATCATCTTTAGCCAATTTCAATACATCATTGTTAATACCAAAGATACGTGCATATTCTCTATTTGTAGGATACAACGCAGAATGAATACGTTCTAATTGAATGCGAAGTACGTTAACCACATCTGCATCAGCCACTGCTTCACGAATATCGTGGTGTACGGTAACACCTAATTTTTCGAGCTCTGGATATACCATAGTACGAGGACCAGCCAAATGTACTTTAGCACCCATTTTTGTAAGGCCATAAATATTAGATCTTGCTACACGGCTATGCATAATATCGCCTAGAATAACAACTTTTAAACCTTCAATGGATTCTTTTTTCTCTAAAATGGAGTACATATCTAATAATGCTTGTGTTGGATGTTCATGAGCGCCGTCACCAGCATTGATGATGATAGGATCTACTGCTTTAGTCGCATATAGAGGAGCCCCTTCTGCACTATGACGCATTACGATAGCATCTGTGCCCATATAGGATAATGTTAGCAAAGTATCACGGAAGCTTTCACCTTTACCCATGGAAGAACCACTAGGAGAAAGATTAATAACGTCAGCCCCTAAATATTTGCCGGCCAATTCAAAGGAACTACGGGTACGAGTACTTGGCTCCATAAAGAGGTTAACAATAGATTTCCCCTTTAAAAGTGGAACCTTCTTGTCATCAGAAAGAACGATTTTTTTCATTTTTTTGCCACATTTAAAAATCAATTTGATTTCTTCAGGTGACACATTTTTGCAAACCTAATAAATGTTTGCCTTTTTAGGCTAACTTGTCCCATGATTTCCTCCTAACTCACGTAACAAAAAGACCTTTTGCCCAGGGCAAAAGGTCAAATAGTTTGCACAAAAGAAGCCCTTATGGGGCGCTTCAACTATATTCCTTTCTCAGCCTCTCTGGACTAAATTAAAAGGTTTTTGTAATATGCAATGGTCTCTCGTACCATGGATGCATTTTCTTTATTTATTGTACTGAATCTGCCCTTGAAAGTCAATGTGAAAGCAAAAGTTCATAAGTATTTTTAAAAAGAGGACAAACCCTCAAAAGTGGCTTGTCCTCTCTATACTTCACCAATTGTTTCCTTATAATCAATCTATAATTAGAGACAAATAATTTTCATTATTATAAGCTAATATTACTGACCCATAGGATATAATTTTGGTGGATTTTGATCATCATTTTGTTGACCTTGCTGTGAACTATAAGGAGCTTGACTTTGTTGACCATCAGTCATTGGATTTTGCTGTGCATATTGTTGATTTTGTTGTGGTTGCCGTTGGTCACGACGACGTGTATTTTGAGATGCAGTCGGTCTAGGTTTAGTCAACTCATCAATAGATACAGCATTTGGAATAGTTACACTTGGTGTATCCTCATGTACATCATCAAGTTCGCCGAAGGAAGGTCCTGTTTTAGCAGCTTGTGCTGCCTTACGTTCTGCCTCAATTTGTTGACGTGCAAGTTCTGCGCGACGACGAGCATTTTCTTGCTGTTCTTTGACACGTTGAATCGCTTCAGCTCGCTCTTTTGCTTTACGTTCAACTTCGGCTTGCGCAAGAGCTTGCTGACGTGCTTCTTCCGCCTTACGTTCCGCTTCTAAGTGAGCTTGGTAACGTTCTTCAGCAATGCGTTTTGCCTCTGCCGCTTGGCGTTCAGCCTCTGCACGTTCTGCAGCCAATCTAACTTGCTCTGCTTTACGGGCCTCAGCAGCTATACGTACTTCTTCGGCTTTTCGCGCTTCTTCTGCTCGTCTAGCCTCTTCTATACGGCGTGCTTCCTCTGCTCTACGAACCTCTTCTGCACGTTTTGCTTCTGCTGCAATTCGAGCTTCCTCTGCCTTACGAAGTTCTTCTGCTCGTTTTGCTTCTGCTGCAATTCGAGCTTCCTCAGCTTTACGCAATTCTTCCTGACGTTTTGCTTCAGCAGCAACGCGAGCTTCTTCAGCTTTACGAGCCGCTTCAAGTCGTTCTTGCTCGGCCTTGCGTTGTGCCTCAAGTCTAGCTGCTTCTAAACGACGTGCTTCTTCTGCGCGGCGTGCTTCTTCTGCCATACGAGCTTCTTCAGCTTTACGGGCAGCTTCAATTCTTGCCTCTTCAGCCTTACGCGCTTCTTCTGCACGTTTAGCCTCTGCTGCAACACGAGCTTCCTCTGCTTTACGGGCCGCTTCGATTCTTGCCTCCTCAGCCTTTCTCGCTTCTTCTGCACGACGTGCTTCTTCAGCTTTTCTTGCGGCTTCAATACGTTGTGCTTCTAATGCTGCTTTTGCTTCTGCCGCTTTACGAGCATCTTCTTGACGTTTCGCTTCTAACGCAGCCTGTTCAGCTGCACGTTGTGCTTCTAATGCCGCTTTCGCCTCTGCAGCTTTACGTGCTTCTTCTGCGCGGCGTGCCTCTAATGCTTCTTGTTCTGCTTTCGCTGTGCTTCTAAACGCGCTTTCGCTTCAGCTGCTAAGCGTTCTTCTTCAGCTTTTTTTGCCCCTAACGCTGCCTTTTCTGCTGCCCGTTGTGCTTCAAATCGAGCCTTGGCTTCTGCGGCTTGTCTAGCTTCTTCAGCTTTACGAGCGGCTTCAATACGAGCCGCTTCTATTCTACGTTCTTCTTCAAGACGTTTCGCTTCTGCCGCTACACGAGCTTCCTCCGCTTTACGGGCCGCTTCTAAACGATCCGCCTCAGCCTTTCTTGTAGCTTCAATACGCGCCATTTCTGCTTTACGTTCTTCTTCGGCCTTACGTGCTTCAGCTACTTTTCGATCAAGCTCAGCTTTTCTTTCAGCTTCTAGTCGTTTAGCTTCTTCTGCTTGGCGCATTTCTTCAGCTTTTTTAGCTTCTAATGCAGCTTTTTCTTTTGCAGCTTGTGCTTCTTGAGCCGCCTTCAATTCAGCAGCTTTGCGATCAGCTTCAGCTTTTTCTGCCATTTTACGCTCAATTTCAGCATGTTTAGCTTCTGCAGCCTTGCGTGCCATTTCTGCTTTTTCAGCAGCTAATTTAGCTTCTTCTGCTTTTTTACGAGCTAATGTTTCCTCCGCTTCTTTTGATTTTTTAAGTTGAGCTTCTTTTTTAGCTTCAGCAGCTGCTTTATCACTTAACTTTTTAGTTTCTTCATGAGCGATATTCTCTGCCTGCTTACTAGGTGTCAATGTGGATTTTGTAGTATCTACAGTACCTTTATTGCTATCTTTACTACCTATAGGGCCTACCGGAATTTGCGTAGTCCCTTGAGTTGGATGACCTAAACTATCTTTTACATCCTTAGGAACATTAACAGCAATAGTTTGATGTTTTTGTGGATTCGCAAGAGATTCAGGAATTAACAAGAACCGTATCGGCAAGTTAGATGCCCCTGCAGGCATAAAGTTTAATGTTAATAAATCACCTGCGTTATAGTTACCCATGATGCGACTATCTAAAATAGTTCCATCCCCAAGTGCAGAGATACCATCAGCACCGCCAATATGATAGGTTCGTGTATCTGTTTGACCGCGACGCGCACCTTGTTGGTGTAATGCTTTCACCGTAAAGGAACCAGAATAGGGACCACCAAGAGGGTTAAAATACAATCTAAATGGTTCATTACCTTTTGTAGGAATTTTTAAAGTATATGAAACACCATAGTTACCACGGTCACGAACAAATGCTTTATTTTGCATTTCGTCTACACCGTTGATAAACATATCTTCACGGTCATTACCGATTTCTACAAAAGCACCACCTAATGTCGTATCAAATGGTGTAGTAACCTCCATATTACGCTTAGACCCAGTATAGGTACCACGCAACTGAATTTCATCAATAGGCAAATTTTTCGCCCAATGAGATGCATCTACAGCATCCATCCCCATAGGCAACATCATAACACGAGCAAAGATTGGTGCCTCTGTTTTAATATCTACGACACCGGTAAATAATGCATCTTGATATACTGGTGTATTTTCCAAATCACTAAAGATTAATTGGCGCCCTTGTGGCGGAATACTTAGCGAATATAAAGGTCTCGCATTGGGACTTTCATCTAAAGGATGCTCTAAGTCCTTCCGGGATAAATCACGACCAGCAGCGAAATAATCTGGTGTAGCCACAGATTTCAACTGTCTCATCACATGAACAGTATTGGGATACGCCGATTGATTCTCCAATACGATAGCAATCTTATGAGGCTGATCCATCTCATTTACATGGTAAAAATAGATACGACCATTTCCATTAATTGTACCTGCACTAAGTGTACCACCTACTGGTCCTACATATTCAGGGCTATCTGATAGTAGCAATGTATCCGTTTGAGACACCAAACTTGGTGGCAACGGAGAAAACTGAAAATATCCAATTGATTGTAAATCTATATCACGAGCCTCTACATGGCCTGTAAGAGCAGCCATGGCGGCCATCGCTGCGGCTACACAATATTTTGATTTATAAGAAAACATATATTAATACCTCTATATTTCTTCAAGCCCCATAGGGTCATATGTAAGTGCTAATGCTTCGATTTTCTTTAAACGATGTCCAATACCCGACTTAGATAATTCGCCATCCATCAATTCTTCAAGTTCTTTCAGACTCGCTTCTGGATTGTCCCATCTCAATCTTGCTACAATCCGCAACTTTTCAGGCAATTCATCAATACCAATTTCTCTATCGATAATTCGAATAGCCTTTACCTGGCGTACTGCAGCATCTACAACCTTTTGCAAATTTGCAGTCTCACAGTTTACTTGTCGATTAATTTGATTTCGCACAGTTTTCATTATGCGCACGTTTTCAAATTCCATCAGTGCTGATTGAGCACCCATAATTTGCAAACAACTCGTTACAGCGTCCCCTTCTTTAAGATATACTACATACTCTTCCTTACGCTCAGTCAAACCTGCATGAATATGAAATAACCGCAATACATGTATAATTTCCTTTGCAAAATTCTCATTCCCCGTCATAAACTCGAGATGATAGTCACTTTGTGGCTTATTAACAGATCCACCGCCTAAAAAGGCCCCCCGTAAAAAAGCACGTCGTGCCTCCATAGATTTAAGCCAACTACGAGGAATTTGTTCAGTCACAGGCCATAAAGCAAGATCTTCTAACGCCTGTCGCCCTTCTATAGATGGCTCTACAGATAAAGTATACATATTTTTCTTGCGCAAGTTTAGTCCTTGTCGTACTAATACATTGGTAGGTAATTCATATTGTTTTTTTAATATGCCTAACAAGCGACGAGCTACTGCATTATTTGCAGTAGCCAATCTAATACCAACAGCACCCTTCATCCCCAGAATGATAGATCCACCCATGCGCAATAAGCAAGATGCTTCAATTTTCATGGCCAAATCTGCATCACTAGAGGATTCATATTGGCATAATTCATTTTTTACATCTTCAGCAAATGACATAGGTATCCCTTCTCATTAATGATCATCTCGTTGGAGATAGTACTCTAGGATATGTGGTTCAGTATCTGATTGCATAGCATGCACAATATCCATAATTACTTTACCTAACCGTTCAGGATCATGAACAGCCGGCTTTTTAGGACTTATCAATGTAGCCCGAATCGTACGTATTCCTTTAGCTTGTAGCTTCTTAGTATCTAATACTACAGGCTCTGAACCTACAGCACTATATTGTTCTACCATTTGAATTGGTAAAGGCCCATCGTTAGCAAGTACAGTATCTACAATGCCTTCACCACCATGTGCAATGAGAGCCTCCACATGATCACTTAAGGTATAACCTGTAGTTTCACCAGGTTGAGTCATAACATTAGCAATGTAAATTTTATTTGCCTTACTAGCGCGTACATGAGATGCAATTTTATCAGTTAACAAATTCGGAATAATACTTGTATATAAGCTACCCGGTCCAAAGATGATAACATCTGCTTCATCGATAGCACGTAACGCAGCACCTTCTGGTTTGGCTGTGCTGGCTCACTATACATATGGCGAATGCGTTTACCAGAATTAGGAATATTACTTTCACCTTCTACGATAGTACCATCGGTCATCTCCGCTACTAATTTAATAAACTCAGTAGACGACGGAATTACACGACCTCGTACACGCAACAATTTACTAGCCGCTTCAAGCGCTTCCTCCACATCGCCATCATATACTTGAGCAAGTGCTGTGATAAAGAGGTTACCAAAACTATGCCCAGATAGCTCATTTTCCCCTTCAAAGCGATAACGGAAAAGATTTTCCATAACCCCTTCTTGTTCAGCTAATGCAATCAAGCAGTTTCTCAAATCGCCAGGAGCAATCATTTTAAAATCTTTACGCAAGCGTCCCGAGGAACCACCATCGTCAGCTACGGTTACAATAGCAGACAAATTAGAGGTGTGTATTTTTAATCCACGTAATAAATTTGATAGCCCTGTACCACCTCCGATAACAACAATCTTAGGACCTTTATCGAGGCGTATATTTTGGAAAATAATATCCGACACCTTACTATCAGGATTAGGTAATACAGCACGAATAATCGTTTTAATAACCTTACTCGTACCGATTAACATTAAAACAGCGCCAATCGATAGTACAACAACGCCTACAGCAATGAGCACATTATAATTGTAAAAGCCCGTCATATTATAAGAAAGCTAATACAATATCTTCAAGAACGGCAAGCCATTGATAGTTAAACATCAACGAAATACCAATGATTAAAAGACCTACACCACAACTAAAAAGGGCAAGCCAACGTTTTATATTTAGGCCCGGAATAAGCCACCGAAACCATCTTTTTCGCAACATATGAACCCCTATCTAGTTACCAAATGTTTTAATTTCATGAGGATTATAATCTTCTTCTACATTATTTTTCATCATATCTCGATGTTCTACAGAAACGCGATAGCCGTTTTCTAATAGGTGAGAATATAATGCTTCTGCCATAGCCACAGATCTATGCATACCACCTGTACAGCCTACAGCAACGATAAATTGAGACTTCCCTTCTTGTTCATAATTAGGCACAAGAAAATCAATAGTATCAAAATAATGGTTTTTAAATTCCTCTGTAACTTCAAAGGAATGAATATATTCATTTACAGCTTTCACACGACCTGTTTTATGACGGAATTCTGGAATGTAGAATGGGTTTGGTAAGAATCGAACATCCCAAACCATATCCGCATCCAATGGTAATCCATATTTAAAGCCAAAGCTTACAACTGTAATAGACATGCCATGGCCTTCATCAACTTGAGTAAATCGAGTTTTTAAATACTCTTTGAGGCTCGCAGTTTTCATATTCGTTGTATCAATAATGAAGTCTGCTTTATGTCGTACAGAATTTAATATCTGACGTTCCTCTTTCAAACCTGTAGTGATCATCCCATCTGGAGCCAGTGGATGGCTGCGACGAGTTTCTTTATATCGTCTAATTAACGTCTCATCTGTGGCATCCATAAAGACAATTTCATAATCTACCTTCATTTCTCTTAATGTTTCAAGAGATGATGAAAGGGCTTCAAAGAATTCACCACCGCGAATATCTACAACTAAAGCTACACGGTTTGTACGTTCCCCACCTTGTCGACAAATTTCACTTAGCTTAGGAATCAGTATAGGAGGAATATTATCAATACATAGATAGCCCATATCCTCTAAGGCTTGTAGAACTTGAGTTTTGCCGGCACCAGACATACCTGTAACAATTAATAAACGAAATGCTTCCATAGTTTTACTCCATTATAAAAGATTCTTTTCAATCCAGTGAGCTACACCATCTTCATTATGATGACCACATACTTCATTAGCCACAGATTTTACATGTTCTGTTGCATTTGAAACAGCTACTGAATACCCTGTTTCACTAAGCATAGAAATATCGTTCTCTGCATTTCCAAAGGAAACTATATTATCAAGGCTAAGATTATTATCTAAAGCTAATTGAGCTAATGCACGCCCTTTTGATACATTCAGTGCAGTGATTTCGAGGAAATCTCGTTGACTACGCACTAATGTAACTTGATTACCAACTAATGGGGTCAAGATCTCAATAATTCTATCGATTCCTTCCTCTGTATCGATAGCAATGAGCTTATTAGGCTCTGAAGAAAGTGTATAAATTGTATCACCTAAAAAAACTCAGCTACAGCCCCCTGTTTGCTGTTCATAATGATCGGATTGCCAATTTTTTTATGATGACACAGTAAACGATCATCTACATACGATTGTATATGCCAACTATATTGTTGGCCGAGTTGAAAAACACGATGTACTACATCTATAGGAACAGTTTGTTCAAATAGCTTATATCCCGTTTCTAACTCCTGGATTAAACCACCAGAGAACAATATCATAGGAACATTGCCAAGTTGTAATGCTACTCCAATTGGTTTTGCCGTTTGATACATGCGTCCAGTAGCAATTGTTATACCAATTCCCTTCTGCTGCAAGCGATGCAATACATCAACTGTATACGCAGAAACTGTATTATCACTTCGAAGTAACGTCTCATCACAATCGATAGCTACCATTTTTATATGAGAAAAAGAAGGATTCATTCTTACCTCCTTCACAATAAAATCTAATACTCTTTATTATACCATTTATAATACTTATATAGATAGAAATATACAGTAATCCTCTATCAAAAATATTTTACACCTCCCAGTAATAAAGCTAATAAATGATTAAATTAAAGATAAGTATAATTTGTATATAAATCGATCTGTAATTATCAAAATTGCATAATAAAAGGTATTCTATATCAATTTATTATAGGAATCTATATATTATTCATAAAAAAAGAGACTCCCGAAGGAGTCTCTTTTATATGGTTAACTATCAAATTAGAATTTGTAGTTAAGGTCTGCACGGTAGAAGTCGTTAAGATCGTTACCAGCTTGGTCTTTCCAGTCGAAACCGTAGTAAGCGGACAAGCCAACGTTGTTTTGCAATGCATAGTCAACAGTTGCCAACCAACCTTTGGAGTCAGCACCGTATTTTTGGTTCCAAGTGGAATCAATGATAGGAGCGTTTTCTTTTTGGTTGAAGTATTGGCCTTTAACACCCCAAGTACCTTGTTTTGCGATGTTGTAGTTGCCAAAGCCAAGACCTGCAGTCCAAGCTTGAGAATGATCAACATGGGAATCTCTCAACCATTCGCCACCAACCCAAACTTTGTCGAAGTTAGCATCAGCGTTGAAGCCATAGATATTTTTGTAACCATTAGTGCTATCTTGGTTTACACGATCGTAGAAGCCACCAACTGTAGTGTGTTTACCTACTTTACCGCTCAAGCCAAGGTAAGTGTTAGTTACGTTTTGAGCTTTAGTCAAGCCTTCTGCTTCACCGGATACCATATAACCGTAAGCTGCTTGAGCCATAATTTTGTCGTTGCCAGCGTTCAATTGAGCACCGTCGAAAGTACCATCAAATGCTAAGCCGCCACCGATAGTTTGGCCGAAACGACCAGCTTTCAAGGATACACGTTCGCCGAATTTATGGTTTACATAAGCGCGGTCGATTGTAGCGTTTGCGTTACCACCGTTTTGGGAGTTACCCAATTCGAAGCTACCAGAAGACAAACGAACAACTGCGTCAGTACGATCGTTTACTTTTGCATTGAATTGTACACGTGCACGAGCGTCGAATTTGGATTTAGCATGTTCAGCATCTTGGTAACGAAGACGAGCATCACCAGTAACTTTTACGTTACCTACGCGGTCTTCCAAGCGAGCTACACGAACGCCCAAGTTGTTCAATTCGTTGGAGAATTCATCAGCCAAACGGTTGATCATAGCTTGTTGTTCAGCGTTAGCACGGTCTTGGTTAGCCATAGCTTTAGCTACCATTTGAGCCATTTCGTAACGAGTGATGTTGTTTTGGCCTTTGAAAGTGCCATCTGGGTAACCATTAACGATACCAGCGTTTGCCAATTGGGAAACTGCTTGGTATGCCCAAGAATCTGGAGTTACATCGGAGAATGGGTTAGCTGCGAATGCAGTAGTTACACCCAAAACTGCTGTTGCTGCAAAGATTGCTGCGAATTGTTTTTTCATAGTTGAATTCCTTCTTTCTGAAAAATAGAAATATAAAATGTTACAAGTCATAACATTCACATTCTACTCTGTTCTTCAGAATAAGAATTTCTGGGAGTGTCCACGTTTCCTCGCCACATTCTACATCGAAGTTCTTCGTTTCATGTGTTTGTTACTTCTTGTAGGGTGATATTAGCATAACCAAATTTTCGTGTAAACCCTTTTTTTCTCAATTTCATTCTCATTATAAAAAAATTTTATAATTTAAAATGCCCTAAAATACACTTATTATCTACTTTTTATGAGATATATTTTTTTATTAAAAAAATATCAAATTTATCTTTTTTTACACTAAATGAGATTTATTATCATATATATTATTAAGTTATACTAATTAATGATACGTCTATTAATTAACCAATAGCTATTTTTATGCATAAGTGGTTCATAAATACCTCATACAATATATTGTGGAATAGATCAATATACATACTAAGCAAATAAATTTTTTTACCTTTTTACTATATATAGATTTATTTTACTATATATATACTATTTATATACAAAAGAAAATATTATCTCTTTATATACAACAAAAAAAGACTTCCGAAGAAGTCTTTTTTTGTTTGTGAGGGAATTAGAATTTGTAGTTTAATTCTGCACGGTAGAAATCGGAAAGATCGTTACCTTTTTGGTCTTTAGAGTTGAAACCATAACCAGCAGATAAGCCTACGTTATCTTGTACTGCATAGTTTACACTAGCCATGTAACCTTTGTAACCATTAGATGTATTTGTTAAGTCATATGCTTGATCCCAAGTGGAACTTACGATAGGAGCGTTAGCTTTTTGGTTGAAGTATTGACCTTTTACATCCCATGTACCTTTTTTAGCGATGTCGTAATTACCATACCCAACACCTGCTGTCCATGCTTGGGAGTCATTTACGTTGGAAGCTTTCAACCATTCACCACCAACCCAAACTTTGTCTTTACGTAAATCTGCATTGAAGCCGTATACGTCTTGGCTATCAGAGTTTACTGTGGAACCATTATGGTTCAAGTTGCCGCTAGACAATTTAGAGTAGAAACCACCAACTGTGGATTCTTGACCAACTTTACCTTTAACACCTACATAAGCTACGGAAGGGTTATCGGATTTGGAATTACCATCAGCAGCACCTGCCATCATGTAACCATAAGCACCTTGTACTTGAACTTTATCATTACCTACGTTCAATTGAGCACCATCAAATGTATCATCGTACATTAAACCGCCACCAATTGTTTGTTGGAAACGCCCACCTTTAGCAGATACGCTATTACCAAATTTGTGATCTACATAAGCACGATCGATTGTCGCATCAGCACCTTTTGTGGAGTCACCGAATTCGTAATTACCTTTTACACGAACAACAGCTTCAGTTTTATCATTTACTTTACCATTGAATTGAACACGTGCACGGCCATCTGTTAAGGATTTGCTGTTTGTTTTATAAACGCCTTTATCTTCAGAACCTTGGTAACGGATACGAGCATCACCAGTAACTTTTACATTACCTACGCGATCTTCCAAACGAGATACGCGTACGCCCAAGCTGTTCAACTCGTTGGAGAACTCATCTGCCAAGCGGTTAATCATTGCTTGTTGTTCTGCATTAGCACGATCTTGGTTAGCCATTGCTTTAGCTACCATTTGAGCCATTTCATAACGAGTGATATTGTTTTGGCCTTTGAAAGTACCATCTGGGTAACCATTAACGATACCAGATTGTGCTAATTGAGATACTGCTTGGTATGCCCAGCTATCTGGAGTTACATCGGAGAATGGGTTTGCAGCGAATGCTGTTGTTATACCTAATACTGCTGTTGCTGCAAAAATTGTTGCGAATTGTTTTTTCATAATGAATTCCTTCTTTCTTATAAATAAGAATTTATAGTATCAGAAGACATTCACTGTATAAGTGGTATAACTATGAAAGATATATTAGGAGTGTCCACGTTTCCTCGACTATATTATCTATCACAGCCTCACCTCTTCATTAGTGGTGCCTTGCTGTGATTAGAATATATCACCGTCCAAATTTTTTGTAAAGCATTTTATACAACTTAATTTGATGAAATTTCTTTCATGAATAAAAAAATAAACCCATAAACATAGATTTTCTCCTGTATTTTTTTCAAAAATTAAATTTTTGTACAATTTCATTTTATTTATCTAAAATTCATGTATTTTTGGATGATAAACCTATAACTTTTAATTATTAAAAAAATAATTAATATCGTATTATTTAATATGTAATTCTAATATATAGACCTAAAATATAATTATATTCCTCTTTTCTATTATTAATATCTTTATTTTTGTCTTTCTAATTTCTATTAGTAATAACCTTATCAATGCCATTCATCATATATTATCTCTTAAAATATGTAATTAATAATATTAAGCTATAAATACCCCATTATTTAAATACAAAAAGCCTCTCTATAGTAATTACTACTATAGAGAGGCTTTTAGAAGCATTAAATTGCATAGGATACAAAACCTAGGACGTGATCAACTGGAACAGGGCCAATGAAACGACTATCACTAGAATGATTTCGGTTATCCCCCATCACAAATACATGACCTTCAGGAACTGTAACAGATGTAGAACGGGTATAATTCATTTTTGTATCTTTGGTATATGGTTCTTGTAATTGTTCACCATTACGCCATACATAACCATCTTTAAACTCTAATACATCACCAGGACGACCGATAACGCGCTTAACCCATACATCATTTGTTTGAGCAGCTTTATTAAAGACTGATGCATAGTTCATCAATGGTTCTTCTACATCATCTACCCAAGTACGTGCGCGATTAACACGACTATCAATGATTACAATTTGACCATAATTTGGCATTTCATTCATAATATGATGCCATTTCGTTACAATTAAATATTGACCATTGTGTAATGTATCCTCCATTGATTCACCAGATACACGTGTTGGTTGAATCAAGAAAATATGAATTACCATGGCAATAATTAATGCCAATACAATGGCATAAATCCAATCTAATATTTCTTTTACTATTTTATTACTCATATTAACCCCTTAATGACCGTTCTTTGTAAATCTACCACCAAATACATCATGTACATCTTGAATCGTAATAAATGCCGATGGATCTACTTCATAAACAGTATTTTTTAACCTCATAATTTCAAGTCTTGTTACTACAGAATATAAAACATGCTTAGGTTGCTTTAAATAGCCCCCTTCACCATACATAATTGTAACACCACGATTAAGGTTCGCATTTAATGCATCTGCAAGATTCTTAGAGTTCTCTGCATCTGTAATAATCATTACCCCTTTAGATTCATCAAGGCCTGTAATTGTAATATCGATCATCTTATAAGCAATGAAATAAGCGATTAAGGAATACATAGCACTATTCCAACTATATACAAAACCTGCGGCACCAAGAATAATGAGATTCATAGCCATTACGATTTCACCAACGGAGAAAGTGGAACGTCTATCAAAGATGATTGCCACAATTTCAGAGCCATCTAAAGAACCACCATTACGTATAATGAGGCCTACCCCAATACCTAAAATGATACCACCAAAGATAGAACCTAAGAATGGATCTGTTGTGATAGGTGTAAAATCATGAGCAAAGGTAGAGAAAATTGCCATCCATACGATAGAAAATAGTGTAGAGAAAGTAAAGTTTTTGCCATTAGCTCTATAGCCAATATATAAGAAAGGCAAGTTAAAGAGTACGACGAAAATACTAAAAGAAATTCCGGAAAGCTCTGCAGCCATCAAGGAAATACCAACTACACCACCATCGATGATATTATTCGGTACTAAAAATAAATCTAAGCCTATAGTATAAATTAGAGCCCCTAAGATCATCATTAAGCAACGCATAATAAAATTTGACCACTTATGCGTTGAAGCTTCATTTTTCATGCACTTCTCCTTTACCGTACAACTGCTCCATAGCATGTAGTCTCTTTTCTTCTAACTCACCAGAGTCCATCATATTACTTTGTATATCATTAGCAGTTTGGTTTAACTGTTTTGTATAACGTAAACCAATAATAAAAGCAGTTAAATCATCTACAGGCTCTGGTGGAAATTGCATAGACGTAGGGATAATCTTACGCCACCCTGTAGGTGAATTATATTGCCAATATAATTTTCGAGCCTCCTCAGTACTATGCGATTCATCAATTAAACTAGTAGTAATTCTGTGATTTCGTCCAATTTGTTGGAGAGATGGATATAAATATTTATGATTTGTACCATTTCCACATACCATATGAACAACACCATAATATTCTGTTAATATACGTTCAATTTCACCATTGAACTGTTTTGTCATAATAATTTTACGACATACCATAGTACCAGAAGGTGTTACAATTGCTACACCTGTTTTTTCATTGCCTGGATCTACAGCCAAAATGTACGTAGTATCAGTCATATTACTATCCTCATTTCTAATACAGCATTTATATTTTAACACAAAACGAAGGTCTTATGTAAAAATTTACATAAGACCTTCGTTTAAAGTATATAAACCAAAATACTATTCAATTTAATAAGCTGGCATTTTAGCCTTATCATTAAAAACAGGCATTTGAGTAATACGTAACTTAAGATGTACAGGACCAGATGAATATGTATCACCATCAACATACGCTTCCACATGAATCTTTCCATGCATTGTAGCTATACGACGAATAGCAGTAAACAAATCATCCCCTGGTATCGTTCCGATATCACCAGATAAGGAATCCGGAATAATCCCTTTCTCTCTTGCCTTTTCATTTACTTGCTTTAAGAATTGAAGCATAGCAGATTGAGCGTTAGGGCCACCATCCATTACAGCAGAATGGATTACTTCTCCATTTTTATAAATAAATTGTTGTGGGTAAACTTGGATAACTGCTACCGCTGGTTCACCAGCAATAATATTTCCAGCAGCAACCACTTGAACCACCATTGGAGTCTTTGCTCTATTAAGCTTTTGTGTAGCTACCTCAATATTCTGACGATCTACATACACAACAGCCTGACCTTGATCTTCTATACCAAGACGACGTAATACCAATTTATTTGTATCATCAATAATATTTTTGATGGCTGCATGGCTATCTTCTTCACTTAAACCAGGTCGAACAACAGCTTGAGCCAATAATTGATCAACTTGGAAAAGAATTGTACCTTCACGCAAATGAATAATGCCATTTTGCAACTGTTCTTGCGTTGTCTGTAAATCCTTAATATGAGCTTCCATCTTGGCTCTTGTAGCCTCTAAATCAGCTAATTTTTTAGATACTTCATCATATGAAGCTTGAAGTGTAGCTAACTCAGCTTCAGTCGCATCTTTAGCCGCTTGTGCACTAGCCAACTCAGCCTTAGTTGCATCAACCTCTTTACGAATTTGCTCTATTTCAGCCATTCGTTCTGCTAATTCTTGCTTATTTTGCTCAAGCAACGCTTGTCCTCGAATAAGCTCTTGCGTCTTAGCAGCTACCTCATCATTAAGTTGCTTCATATCTGCTCGCAACTGATCCATCCCAAAGAGCGCTGTTCGTACGCTTTGAGATGTAATAGTTAATACACCTACTGTAGCAGCTGCAACTAACAATCCCGTTACGATAGTAACAATAATCGATGTATGCTTAGGCCTTAATCCAAAGAGGGACATGCGACGCTTACCAACTTTGGTGCCTAACTTATCCCCCATGTAGGCAATAAGTCCCCCCATAAGGGCGATAATAACTAATATTTTAACACCTACTAACATCGAGTCCCTCCTTTCATAAGATTACACAATTATTGGATTCGAAAATATGCTATTTCGTAAATCAAATTTATTTCTTTATATACTAGGTTACTTAGATACACGCCAATTCAAATATAGGCCAGCAATGATGCCTAATGTATCTGGAATTAATGCAGCAAATACGGTTGGCAATGCACCACCTTTACCTAATGCACCAGCAAATGTCATCACCCCATAATAAATAAAGATGATTAAAATACTGATACCAAAACCAATAGATGAGCTAGAACGTTGCTTTTGAAGACCTAATGGAGCACCTACAAGAGCAAATACAAAGCTAGCTAATGGAATTGTAAAACGTTGATACATTTCCATTTCTAGTTTATTGGCATTCGTATAAGCCGCCTTATATGCTTTAATTTGATGACGTAATTCTTTGATTGTTAATTCTTCTGGTTTACGTTGATCTTGTTGAATATCCTTTGGTGCAGACTTAATTGGCAAGGATTGCTCCTTGAACTTCATTGTACGTTCTACACCATCACCAGCGGAAATATCATAAATAATGCCGTTTTGCATCACCCAATATTGACCATTCCAAACAGCAGTATCCGCATTTTCAACTTGTTGTAACTTGCCACCTTCACCAAACTGTTGCACCGTAATCATGCTTAATTTTTTAGTCTCCGCATTGTAGCTTTTAGCATACATTAATGTGCCTAAATCATTACCATTCATTGTTTTTAAAACGATATGATTTTGTGTTTGAGGTGATGCATTTTTCATAATCTGTTCACGCACAATCGTTTGATACATATTATTTGTACGTGGTACAACAAATTCATTAAATGCGACAGCCCCAATTGAGATGATAAGGGCAATAATGTATACAGGCATCGCTAAGCGTAAAAAGCTAAGACCACCGGCACGCATAACAACAATCTCACTAGTACTGCTCAAGCGACTAAAGGTCATAAGTGAAGCCAATAGTACTGACATTGGGAATGTTAAGATAACAATGCTTGGTAATGCCAACACAAAAGCTTTCATAACGAGAACTAGCGGTGCCCCATATTCAGTAATATATTGAGCAATTCTAAATAATGTACCTGTGCCAATAAAAATACTGGTAAAAGCAAATACCCCAAATAGGAACGGACCTACAAAAGCTTTTAATATATATTTATCTAATAATCTCATAGTCCCCTCCTATAATCTAAAGTTATCCCCTAAGTAATGCTCACGAGCGATTGGGTCGTTTGCAATTTCTTCAGGGGTGCCTTCTAGGAGGATTTTACCACTACTTAAAATATAAGCCTTATCTACAATCCCCAATGTTTCACGCACATTGTGATCTGTAATCAAGATACCAATACCGCGATTTTTTACATGCAAAATGATTTGTTGAATGTCAGCAACTGCGATAGGGTCGACGCCAGCAAAAGGTTCATCGAGAAGAATAAAATTCGGTTCTAACGCAAGACAACGAGCGATTTCTACGCGACGGCGTTCACCACCAGATAGCTGCATCCCCATACGATCTCGAACATGACCAATATGAAATTCTTCAATGAGGGATTCCACTATAGCTTCAATTTCATCAGATTTCTTGATGTTGTTTGTAACATAGCACGAATATTATCCTCAACAGTCATGGAGCGAAAAATTGATGCTTCTTGTGGAAGATACCCAATACCTTCAGCAGCTCGTTTATACATTGGAATATTCGTAATATCCTTGCCATCAACGGTAATGATACCAGAACTAGGTCGTTCAATGCCAACAATCATATAGAATGATGTAGTTTTCCCTGCCCCATTAGGACCTAGGAGCCCAACGACTTGCCCCTTATCAACGCGTAAACTAACCCCATCTACAACATTGCGACCGCTAAAGGTTTTGACTAAGTTTTTGGTTTCTATATACATATTTAATCCTTATTGATTTGGAACAATGATAAGTGTACTACGACCACCCAATGTTTCAGCAGAATCATCAGCTAAACGAATTTTAAGCTCTGGTGCATTGAGTACATTACCATTTTGAACAGCATGAGCAGATCCAGATAAAAGTACAACTCCATCATTTTGATTAGGTGTTTGCGTATAGGTAGCACGCTCTGCAGAGCCAGATACGTTTCGTTCTGGATTAGAGAATGTCACATCCCCTTGTGCTACTGCACGAATTTCTTTTAGCCACCCTTCAACTTGATTACCTGTCAAAGTAGTGCCTTCTGCAATCAAACGAGCATTGCCAGATACAAGACCATACTCTGTATCTGTATTATATTCAACTTTATCACCGAAAATTTGACGATCGCTACGTTGTAAATGAACTCCGCCATTAGCAGTGAATTTATTATTATTGTAACTGTGCACTGATTGTGCAGACATAGCCATATCAGAACCAATCATAGATACGCCGCCATCAAGATTTGCTTCCTGAGTTTTTGTATTATACCATCCATTGGCACCAGTCATCGTTTTATCAGCTTGAGTAATTACCACATTACCGTTTGCATCAGCAATTCCCGTATTGCCATCATAAGATAATGTATCTGCGCTAATAGTCAAAGGATCATTTGCGGCCCAAGCTGTAACAGATGCTGTCATAAGCATAGCCAAAATAGCCATACCAATCTGTTTTTTCTTATTCATTATATTTCCTCGCATTACTTCTTCGTTAACTTTGCATTACCAATAGCTTTAATTTTCTTCAAGGACATATTGCCTTCAAGTTTATCACCAGTTAATGTTATATCTTTACCGTTATAGGTAAAGGCAGATTTAGATGTCAACGTTTTCGTCTTATTATCAAAGTGAAGTGCATCAGTTTTAAACTCAGCTCCATCAGTATTTGTAGCTGTAACACCTTGATCAATATCAAGGGAGTTGCGATCACCGGTCAATACAGCATGAGGTGCTGTGATTGTTGTAGTTACATCATCTTGATAGAAAAGACCTTTTAAATTAGTCAGCACAATAGCTTTTGTACGTGGATCATATTCAATCTTTTCCGCTGATAATGCCCATACTAGCTTGCCATCTTTTTCCTCTTGTAAATCGGCTCCTTGGAAATTAACCAGTTGTCCATTCTGATTTTGAGTGGTACCAACATCACCAGAGTCTTTCATAATATATACGATAAGACCAATCAGAGCCAACACTATGGCGGCCACTATGGCAATTAATTTTTTATTGTTTTTCATGTGCCCTCTCCCGTGCAGCTACCTTCTTATCATAATCAATAATTTGATCCATCTTAGTCATCCAGCGATGTTGGAACCATAGCCACTCATCTGGATGCTCACGAATAAAGTCTTCTGTAACACGTACACATTCCTCAGTTAGACGATACATATCTGCATCTTCATCACCTGTATCAATATAATGTAAGGCTGGTAGAATGTGAACAATATGACCACCTTCTGGTTTTACGAGATGCAAAAATTGGAACTACTGGAGATCCAAATTTTCTTGCAAACGTAGCCGGGACCAATAACTGCGGAGGAATCTTGGCCTAAAAATGGAACAGGTAAACCATGTATATAGCCATCTTGGTCAGCTAAAAAACCAAGTAATTTCTTCTTTTTTAATGCTTTAGCAGCTGAAACGATTTCATTGCCACCACTAGCAAACACATCAAGGCCCACCATCTCACGATATTCATTCATGAGACGTGTAAATTGAGCATTAGGTTGTTTCTTAACAATAGTAGTTGATGGATAACCATGAGCCGCCATAGCAGCCCCCATCCATTCCCAGTTGCCAACATGTCCAGTAAGAACAATTACACCTTTATCTTCAGCGATAGCTTTTTCTAAATGTTCTACGCCTCTCATTTCAATATGTTTATTGATAAAATACTTTGTCAGGTTTGGCATATACAAGACTTCCATAACACTACGGCCAAGATTTTTGAACAACTTTTCAATTAATTGTTCTGCCTCTTGATCATTCATGTTCATGCCAATCTTTATGTTTTTTATACCTCTAAGTTTTTGCTTCTTCGCTATGAGACCATATACTGGTCCTAAACTAGCGCCTATGAGCAAAATGAGCTTATACGGCAGTCGGCAAACGAGCCAGCTAATGCCTTTAACTAAATGGTATTGCCATTCGTTATTCATTCTGCCCACCTCCTTTATTGTCCATGAGCATGGGCCTCTCGTGCATAGTCTGCTACAACAGTTTCCCATAGACCCTTGATTTTTCAAGATATATTCTACAGCCTCTCTAACGGCACCATGGCCTCCATTGACAGTAGATATAAATTTAGCTAATTCTTTGACCTCTGGTACCGCATTGTTTGGTGCCATTGGTAAACCTACGATTTGGAGTGCCCCTAAATCATTTAGGTCATCCCCCATGTAAGCAATCTCTTCTAAATTGATTTGATGCTCTTTACAAAGGGTTCTTAATGCTTCTGTCTTATTGGCATGCCCCATAAGCAATGCATCAAAATGAAGCTCCTTAGCACGTCGCTCAACCATAGGAGATATCCGTGCTGTGATGATGGCAAGCTTAAGTCCTACTTTTCGAGCTGCCGTTAATCCTAGACCATCTTTTACAGAGAAAGACTTAAGCTCTTCCCCACTTGATGTATAGATTAGAGTGCCATCAGATAGCACGCCATCAACATCAAGAACAATCCATTGAATATTCATTATACAATGCCTCTACGCAATAAATCCGTAATATGAACAATGCCTAGACATTTATTATCTGTATCTACAACTGGTAACACCGTAATAGGACGTGGTTGATTTTTCTCCATTAAATGAAGAGCTTCAGCCGCTAATTTGTCCTTTGTAATCGTACGAGGCATAGAGGTCATCATATCCTCTACAGGCCATTCTAGGAAATTACTACCAGAATCTAATCCGCGGCGCACATCACCATCGGTAACAAGGCCTAATAAGTGACCTTCTTCATCAATAACATTAGTAGCACCTAAACCTTTTTCGGTCATTACAAAGAGTGCATCTCGCACTGTTGCACCTTTAAATACTGTAGGATTATCTTCACCACCATGCATAATATTTTCTACGGTCAACAATAATTTGCGACCAAGAGAACCACCTGGATGGAATACAGCAAAGTTTTCAGGTGTAAAGTGATGTCGTTCTAATAAGCATACTGCTAAGGCATCACCTAATGCTAAAGCAACAGTAGTACTTGTAGTTGGCGCTAACCCCAATGGACAAGCTTCACGTTCTACTTCAGCTAGCAATACAATATCAGAATTCTTAGCTAATGTAGATTCTGGTTTACCTACAACACAAATTAATTTTGCACCTATGCGACGTAAGGATGGTAAGATACTGATGATTTCGCCTGTTTCACCACTATTGGAAAAAGCTAATACTACATCATCTTCTGTAATCATACCAAGATCGCCATGCACACCTTCACCAGGATGCATGAAAAGTGCCGGTGTACCAGTACTAGCCAAGGTAGCCGCAATTTTGCGACCAATATGACCAGATTTTCCCATACCAGTACATACTACACGGCCCTTACAAGCCAAAATCATATTTACAGCATTTACAAAATTGTGATCCAAACGAGAACTTAATTCCTCAATAGCACGTGCTTCCTCATGAAGTACCTGTGCTGCTTGTTCTAAAATAGTCACAAATACCGCCCCTAACCTTTTACGATTTTATCAATAGCTACTAAATCTCGTAGCAAAGCTTCAAAATTATCTAAGTATAACATGTTTGGACCATCGGATAAGGCTTCCTCTGGATTATCATGTACTTCAAAGAATAGACCATCTACACCACTTGCAACAGCGGCACGAGCCAAGTTTGGTACAAATTCGCGATTACCACTAGATTTAGTACCTGCGCCACCAGGTAATTGAACGCTATGTGTAGCATCGAATACTACTGGATAATCGAAAGAACGCATAATTGGGAAAGATCTCATATCTACAACGAGATTGTTATAGCCAAAGCTAAATCCACGCTCTGTAAGCATAAGATTTTCATTGCCTGTTTCTTTCATTTTATTTAAGACATTTTCCATATCTTTAGGTGCCATAAATTGACCTTTTTTCACATTTACGCATTTGCCAGTTTTAGCTGCACCATATACAAGGTCTGTTTGACGACATAAGAAAGCTGGAATTTGTAAAACATCCAATACTTCTGCAGCCGGTTCGATTTGTTCAATGGAGTGAATATCACTTACAACTGGTACATTCAGTTCTTTTTTTATAGAAGCAAGGATTTTTAGACCTTCCTCAAGACCCTGGTCCACGGAAAGAACCGTAGCTAGAACGGTTAGCCTTATCGAAAGAAGCTTTAAAGATATATGGAACTCCTAAGCGTTCACAAATTTCTTTTGCTCGTTTGCCAATAGCCAATGTACGGTCATAATCTTCAATAACACAAGGTCCAGCAAGGACAAAAAGACCTTTACCGCCACCGACTGTAATATCTTTAATTTGAACTGTTTTCATTTATTTCTCCTCTTGCTCGTAAATTGCATTTACACGAGCTAAGTCTTCCGGTGTATCAACACCGATAAATCGTTTATCTGTAAGAATAACACGAATAGTATAGCCATTTTCAAGAGCGCGCAATTGCTCTAACGATTCGGTTTGCTCCGCTGGTGTTGGTTCCATCTTTGCATAGTTTAATAAGAAATCTCTACGATATGCATAGATGCCAATATGTTTTAACGGCGCACGTACAAAATCATGACGTGGATACGGAATTAAGGATCTAGAAAAATACATCGCATCATTGCGATTATTTAAAATAACCTTTACAGCTGATGGTTCAGCGTATTCATCCTCCAATAAAGGAGTGGCTACAGTTGCCATTTGTAAGTTTGGATCTTCTTCAAAAAGTTGGGCCAATTCATCAATAAGTTTTGGCTCAATCATAGGTTCATCGCCTTGAACATTAATAATGACATCTAAGTCTGTATAATGATTAGCAACCTCAGCTAATCGATCAGTTCCTGTAGGGTGATTAGGGTCTGTCATCATAACAGAACCTCCAAAGTTTTGAACTGCAGAATATACACGTTCATCATCTGTAGCAACAATAGTACACTCAGTTTTTGTCGCTTGTGACACTCTTGCATAAACACGTTCAATCATTGGTTTACCTGCTATATCCGCTAATGGTTTTCCTGGTAATCTTGTAGAACCATAACGAGCAGGAATAACGCATCCAAACTTCACAATAATCCCCCATTTCTGTTATTCGTGTATCTAATTATTATACACTAAATCTCTAAATTTTCTATGAATTCTTGTTTTTCAGAGATGAACTCAATTCCAATAGATAGCACTAGAATCGGCATTTTTTCAAGTCTTCAATTGCATGCAATTGACTCAACTTCACCGCATCCTTCTCCGTGATACAAATAGCATCTGCTTGATGAGCAAATGCCTCTTTCCAAATATCTACAACATCATCATTTTCGAAATTATGATGATCACCAAATGGCATTGTATGGACCACATTATATCCGATATCGGTCAATGTTTGTGTAAAGGATTGAGGGTTCCCAATACCACTAACCGCCATGATTCGATGCTTTTGATATGTATCGACTGGGAGAACCATTTTCTCCGTTAGCCCATTCATCTAATGTATACATACATTGAGGCTTGTGGATTGTTTCATATACAGGTGTATTGGGAAGCATATGAGCTAAACGCTTACGGATACCTGAAACAACACCTGGTGCCACTTGATCCACCTTGGTAAGAACAATAATACTAGCTCTCTGTAAGCCCACTAAGCGGTTCTCGTAATAAACCACGAGGGTAATACATGGTCATAACCAAATGGATTAGAAGCATCAATAAGAACAATATCAATATCTCGAGCTAATGCGCGATGTTGAAAGCCGTCATCCATAACTAAACAATCTGCACCGAGCTCATTTATAGCAATTTCTGCAGATTTAGCCCGTTCACGACCAATGATCACATTAGACTTTTGCAATACTTTGGCCAACAACCAAGCTTCATCCCCACTAATAAATGGCTCTACCAACATAGCACCATCTTTAGAAATAATTATATTTTTCTTATTGTCCTCAGCTCGATAGCCACGACTAAGCACAGTAGGATGGAGTCCTTTTTCGTGCGAGCACATCACATATAAATCTCACCATTGGGGTTTTACCTGTACCACCGGCAGTAATATTACCAACACTAATAACCGGAACTGCAACTTTAGTAACCCCTTTGCCCGCATCAAATCGAGCGTTTCGTATTGATACAGCCTTTTCGTAACCTTTACTCAGAAAGCCCAAGCTGGAACGAGCTATATCACCTAATATGGATTGATTCTCACCACTAACGATGGATTTAAATAATGCTTCCCCACTCATAGGTGACTCCTCCTATTATGTAACATCATAGATGAATCTAATAAATTATATCTAGCTTATGGAATAATATGGTGTTTTTCAAATAACTGACGTAACTCTTGTGTATTACGTTGTGTAGCACCGCGATTTCACGAATAATATCAAGACAGTTTTGCCCCATTTCCGTTGATAAATCCTTATCCTTACATAATCGCAATACCATATCAGTTAATTCTTTACCATTCTTCACCTGCTCACAAGCATGACGAGAATGTAATAAAGCGAAAATCTCTTTGAAATTAAACATATATGGTCCTACAAGAATTGGTTTACCATGTGCTGCCGGTTCGAGAATATTATGGCCCCCAGTTTTCACAAGAGAACCACCAACAAAAATAATATCCCCTAAGCTATATAAACGACCGAGTTCGCCAATAGTATCCAAAACAACTACAGGTATGCCTTCATGAACTGGCTCTGTCATATCACTACGACAAATAGCGTTTAATTCATAACGCTTCGCTAGATTTTGAACATCATGACCGCGATATATCTCACGAGGCGCTATTAGTAAACGAGCTTGAGGGTATTCTTGTAATACTTGTTTAAAGGTCTCAAATATTGTTTCTTCCTCACCCTTATGTGTACTACCAGCAATAATAATAGGATGATTATTACCAAAGCCAAACTCTTCAAGAAGAGATTGTTTTTCTTCGTTTGATACAGTAGCGTACGTTTGATCGTACTTCATATTTCCAGTTACTGTAATATCTGGTGTATGAGCACCTAACACTTCAATATGTGCCGCATCAAACTTAGATTGCATACAAAAACGTTCAATAGAACGCAACATTTCTTTTGTGAACGCACTAATATATTTATAGCGTTTCATACTACGATCAGAAATACGCCCATTAACCATCATAACAGGAATATTTTCTGATTGGGCAATACGCAAGAAATTTGGCCAAATTTCTGTTTCTACAAGCAAGATAGTAATAGGTTTAATAATATGCAAAATCTTACGTGTCAAATACGGTAAATCAAGAGGGAAGAAAATAATACCTTCTGCCTCAGGAATAATACGATGTGCCATTGCATGACCTGTAGCAGTTACAACAGATACGACCACAACGGCTTCAGGAAATTCCTTTTTTACCTCTTTTACTAACGGACTAGTAGCTACAATTTCCCCTACAGAAGCAGCATGAATCCAAATAGCACGACGTCCTTCAATTTTCTTTAGTAATGAGGCTGGCATATAGCCTGCACTCTGTTTGATACGCTCATAAAATCCATCTTCAAAGGCGAGACGGTATAAAATAACCGGAATCAAGCCAATCCAATAAAATATAAGCAATACATTATATATCCAGTACATGGTTATCCTTTGTTGGAGAATTGAACGGAATAAAGATGATTGTACAATCCGCCATCAACAGCTAATAGCTCTTGGTGAGTCCCCTGCTCTACCAAGTGGCCTTGATTAAGTACAACAATTTGATGAGCATTTGAACTGTGCTCAATCGATGGGCAATAACAAATGCAGTACGCCCTTTCATGAGGCGATCTAGTGCCTCTTGTACAAGCTTTTCACTCTCTGTATCTAATGCAGATGTGGCTTCATCCAAGATTAGAATACGAGGATCTTTCAAAATAGCCCGTGCAATGGCTACCCGTTGACGCTGACCGCCAGATAAGGAGCTGCCTCGTTCACCTACAACAGTGTCAAGGCCATCCGGCATCTTCTCAACGAATTCAAGCACATTAGCAGCCTTAGCAGCCTCATATACCTCTTCATCAGTAGCATCTAAACGACCATACAAGATGTTCTCTTTAATTGTGGCATTAAATAATACTGTTTCTTGTGGTACAAGACCGATTTGTTCACGTAAAGATTTAAATGTAACATCTTTTACATCATAACCATCAATAGTAAGAGCGCCACCCGTTACATCGTAGAAGCGAGGTAACAAGTTAGCAAGAGTCGTTTTACCAGCTCCAGATGGACCAACAAGGGCTACGCTTTCACCGGCCTTAACAGACAACGTGAAGTTTTCGAGCGCCGTTTTTTCACCATCATAAGAGAAGGAAACATCTTTAAACTCTACATCACCTTTAATAGATGGCAACGTAATAGCGTCTCGTTTTTCTACAACATCAGTTTTAGTATCTAAGATTTCAAATACACGATCAGCTGCTGCTAATGCTTTTTGAATGTTACCATACACTTGGCTCAAACGTTTAACAGGGTTAGACAAGTTAATAGCATAAATTAAGAATGCAATCAAAGAACCTGCTGTAATCGTTCCTGTTACTACAGAATACCCGCCATACCAAAGGATGACTGCTACAGCAATGGCCGCAGAAAACTCGACCATTGGACTTAATAAGCTAGTCAACTTAGTAGCTTTAATAACAGCTTTAAAGTTGCGATCATTTTCATCTTCAAAACGTTTGCGTTCAAAATCTTCTCGAGCAAAAGATTTTACCACTCGTATCGCACTGATGACCTCTTGTAAAAGGGCTGTAATGTCAGCCACGCGACCTTGTACATCATGACCTGCGACGCGAAGCTTTTTACCAAATACATTGATAATGACCAACACTACAGGAACCGTAATAAAGGTAACTAGTGTTAACTTCCAGTCAATAAGAAGCATAGAAACAAGAGAACCAATAAGTGTTACAGATTCCGTGATAAAGGAAATCAAGTTATCAACTACAGCAGTTTGTAATGCTGCCACGTCATTCGTAAGATTACTCATGATAACGCCAGTCTTACGGCGGTCAAAATAAGATAAACTTAATTTTTGCAAGTGATTAAAAATAGCCTCACGGACATCGATGATGACACGTTGTCCAATGTAGGACATATTATAGGTTTGACCATAGGTAGCAAAGCCACGAATTAAGAATATAAGAATGATAGTCCTACAATGAGGTTCAACATAAACATATTTTTATCATCTAATACTTGGTCTACTACATTTTTAATTAGCCAAGGAACTACCAAGTAGGCCGCAGCCGCAACAATCATGCAAAATACTGCAAAGATCATGCGTTTATAATAAGGCTTTACAAAATATAAGAGCCTAGAGTAACTATTCATTACATTTCTCCTTACCGAGATTATATACTAATTCCGCTACACGCTTTACGGCGCCTGGTTCACCTAATTTATGATGTACTTCACGCAATTCATTGCGCATAGCTTTATTTTTCTCAACATCAGTTAGAAGAGGTTCCACTAAAGATACAATAGCCTGTGGTGTAACAGAATCTTGTAATAATTCAGGAATTACCTCTTTACCAGCCACAATATTAGGCAATCCTACATGTGATACATTTACTACCATTTTCCCAATACCATAAGTAATTGGGGATACACGATACAGTAACACTGTCGGTAATTCCATCATTGCCGTTTCCAACGTAGCAGTTCCTGATGCAGCAAGACATACATCACAAATCTGCATCAAGTCATACGTATGGTCTTCTGTAATCGTAACAGGCACCTTATGAGCATCGATAAAGGTTTCCAGTTCACTGCGATCGATTGTATGTGCTCGAGGCAAGAAGAATTGAATATCCTCATGGTTTGACATCAATTGCTCACCCACTTTTTAACATCGTATCAAGCAAGGATAAAACCTCTTGCTTGCGACTGCCAGGCATGAGTAAATACCTTTTTAGCCTCTTTACGGGCTCCCCAAAGTATTTTCTCAGCCTCATCTTTAGTCATCGTAGGATGTACGATATCCAATAATGGATGGCCCTACGAACTCTACATCGCATTTATATTTGCGATACGCTTCAGCTTCAAAAGGAAATATAGATGCAACCTTAGTGACATACTTGCGAATCGTATTGCCACGGCTACTATGCCATGCCCAAATTGTAGGCGCAATGTAATATAGAACAGGAATACCCTAATTCATGAGCTACGGCTGCCAGCTTCATATTAAATCCAGGATAGTCTACACATACGAGAATATCTGGTTTTTCCTTCATCATGACGCGTTTTAAATATGTGCGAAGTTTAAAGAATTTTGGTAAGGATTTGACAATCTCTACAATCCCTATAACACCTAAATTTTTAATATCGTATACGATGCGAACACCAGCGCGTTCCATCAAGGTGCCACCCATACCAAACATATCGACCGAAGGATCTATTTCTTTTAGTGCATTTGCAACACTGGCCGCATGAGTATCGCCGGATGCTTCTCCGGCAGAAAACATGACTTTCATTATGCATCCTTTCTGGAATTCACAAATTCTTGGTCTACAGCACAGATGACAATACCATGGCGATTAGCCATATCAAGTACGTCTTCTTGCTGAACAAAAATAGTCTTTTCTGCTTCAACAGCTAACACTTTACAGCCACTGTCAATCATAGACATTAATGTTTTAATCCCCACAGCAGGTACATCAAAACGCACGTCTTGATTTGGCTTTTCTGTTTTAACTACAACTGCATCGCCACGACCTAACTCACCGCCACGCAAAATGCACTTATCAGTACCTTCAATAGCCTCGATAGCCATTGCCGCTTTGTGCTTAACAACAACGGTTTGTCCAATATCAAGACCACCCATTTGTTTTGCTAATTCAAAGCCAAAGCAAATATCCGCCCATTGCTCATCAGTTGGTTGTGCTTTTTGAAAGCACCCCCACCTTTGGCATAAATGGTTTTAGATATACGGTTTGATCTAAAACTTTAAATCCCTTCTCTTTCGATTTCATCAACGATGGCAAGCATAATTGTGTCATCCTTGCGATTTTTCAAACGTTTAAGCACGCCTAATGTTTTCAAGTCTGGGAAAGCAAGACCCTTAAAAAGAATTTCTTTAGTAACTTTGCCTAACATGGTTAACTCCACAACACCTTCATTTTTCAAGGTTTTGAAGATTTTACCTAGTTTAGCAACACTAATATCATAGAAAGCATCGGCCTCAGCCTTCAAAGCCGGGTCTACATCTGGAACCACGCCGATAACAACTACCTCGTGACCTAATACATGAGCGGCTCGCATGAATTCTACAGGTAAAACTCCAATGCCTGCAATCAATCCTACCTTTGCCAAGACTATACCTCCTAGATGACCTACGGCCTATATATCAATTAGTAATTACAAATTTACAATAAATAATGCCTCAAAAAAGACATAATCATATACAATATATTGTACTATAAATGGATACTTTTTACCATTAAAACACTATGTTTTATGCCTATTTCTTCATCATTTTAACAGAATTATTTTTAATCCCTAATTTTTACAACTCAGGAACGTAAAATATATTCAGATATTTTTTTATCAAAATATTTTAATATTAATGAACTACTATTATAAAATTCTTATCCCAATTAAAAGCCTAAATTTTTATAGATCATATAAAAAAATATTACTATTTATAGATTACACAAAAAGACCTCGTACATTGTACGAGGTCTTTTGAATTAGTCGCGACGTGTACGCATAATACCACGATCGGCATTGCGTAAAAAGCGTAATAAATTTTCAATTTCTACAGAAGAATCAAGCTGCATTTCCATTTCTTCAATAGCCTTAGATAAACTAAAACCAGAACGATAAATAATACGGAATGCTTGTTTCAAATCTCGGCGTACTTCTTCTGAAATACCTGCACGAGATAAGCCCAACAGAGTTAAGGCCGATAACACGCGCTGGTTGACCATCAGCAATAACGTATGGTGGAATATCTTGGACCACCTTAGCCATGCCACCAACCATAGCATTTCGACCAATCTTAACAAATTGATGAATACCTGCAAGGCCACCAATAACTACGCGATCTTCAACGATAGCGTGACCAGCTAAGCCTGCACAGTTACTCATAATTACATTATTGCCAACAATACAGTTATGAGCCACATGTGTACATGCTTGAAGCAAGCAGTTATTGCCTACACGTGTTTCTTCACCTTCGCCAGTAGCGCGGCTAATAGTGACAAATTCACGGATAACCGTTTCATCGCCAATATTACAATAGCTTTTTTCGCCTTTGAATTTTAAATCTTGCGGTTCCAACCCAATAGATGCGCTAGGATAAATCTCACAACGCTTACCAATGGTTGTCCAACCACCAATTACAACATGTGCACCGATTTGTGTACCATCGCCGATTTCGACATGTTCGCCGATTACAGCGCCAGGACCTACGATTACATCTTTGCCCAATTTAGCATTTGGATGGACTATGGCTGTACTATGGATGTTGGATTCTGCATTTTCCATGCCTACAACTATCACTACAATCACTCCTCAATCATTATACAAGGGCAAACATGTATTCACCGCTAGCGCACAATTTGTCGCCAACATAGGCACGGCCTTCAACCTTACCCATTTTACCTTTGATCTTTACAATATCAACTTCCATACGTACTTGATCACCAGGTTTTACAGGATGACGGAAACGAACTTTATCAATACCTGTAAACATAGGTGTAAGACCGCGGTTTTCTTCAGGATATAGCAAAGCAATACCACCAACTTGTGCAATAGCCTCAGTCAATAACACGCCTGGCATTACTGGATTACCTGGGAAGTGACCTTGGAAGAACAATTCGTTGAATGTAGCATTTTTAATACCCACAGCGCGTTTCATAGGTTCTAACTCAACGATGCGATCTACCAAAAGCATAGGATAACGATGAGGTAAAATTTCTAAAATGTCTTCGTGATTAAGAATCATGGCTGTGTCTCCCTTATTTCTTCCATTATACTACGAGCCAATTTTGAGTTTAATTCATGACTCGATTTCATAGCAATTACATGACCTTCGATTCGTCCTAATAAGAATAAGTCGCCTACTACGTCTAATGCCTTATGACGAACTAATTCGTCATCAAAGCGAGGTATAGACAAACACTTCTCATCATCATAAACTAACGCATTATCTAAGGTACCACCTTTTGCAAGGCCCATAGCCTGTAATTGTTCTAATTCTTTCATAAATCCGATAGTTCTAGCAGCACTAATATGCTCTTTAAAGTATTCTGGTGAAACCTCAAAATCGCAATTTTGCGTACCAAGTAACGGATGACTGTTAACCGATGTAAATGTAATGCGATAGCCATCGTATGGCAAAATAACTACAAAACGATCACCATCATAAATAGCATGGGAGCGAGTTATTTTATATACATGACGTGGTGCTGTTTGTTCTTGAATGCCAGCCTCTTCTATAAGGCCTACAAAAATAGCACTACTACCATCACCTACAGCAGGTTCAGGAGAATCCATCTCGATATAACAGTTATCAATATTCATAGCACTGAACGCAGCCATAACATGTTCTACAGTGAAAACCTTTCGCTTCACCATTTTCCAATGTAGTAGCGCGCATAGTGTTCGTCACATTATCAATGTGTGCTCGCACAGAAGGATGACCTTCAATGTCCGTGCGGATAAACACAATTCCTGTATTTTCAGGTGCAGGTTTAAAAACCATATTCACTGGTTCACCGCTATGAAGGCCAATCCCTTGATATGAAATAGCCTGTTTAATTGTTTGTTGTGGCTTACTCATAAGAAAGTCCTTTCATAATCTGAATTCACGTTTACTATACACCAATATGTATTATACCCTATTTGCATAGGTGATACAAGAAATTTACCATATATTCAATGATTTTGAAAGCATTTTTCACATAATTAACTTTATATAAATTTAATTATAGTTAGTACTTTATACACTGCAAAATAAAAAGAGACTTTACTATGCTTTATTCATGCGGCATCTAAATCGACACTGTACAAATATACATGTAAAATCTCTTTATATTTAATAATTAGTGATATACATCTGGCGGAGTTTCAATCTGCTCGCCATAGAAACGACGTGTCCACTTCCAACGGTTATGAAGCCAGAACCAATCTTCAGGATATCTTCTAATATAATCTTCAATAAACTCATTTAAAAGCGTTGTTGTTACCGCTATATCACGTTTTTTATCATCTGTACGCTCCACATAAATTGGTGGATGCACTTCAATCTCATGCTTCTCAGAAAATGGACTATAATGTATTGTCACAAAAATGATAGGTACATCTTGCATACGAGCCAGTACAGCTGGACCAGCAGCCGTCAATGTTTCATAACCAAAGAATGGTACAAGAACACCATCATCACCAGGATCCTGATCCATAATAAGGCCTAAAAAAGCACCTTTTTTTAGCTCATTGATCATTTCCCGCACACCAGTTTTATAAGTCACATGTTGGTGCATAATCTGACGATATTCATTGATAAACTTATCGGCATCACCATTCTGTTTCATGGCCACAGAAATCAACGGATACCCTTCCGAAGCAAGAACCCCCCCAAGGAGTTCCCAGTTGCCACTGTGAACAGCCGCCAAGATTGCGCCTCGACCATTTTCTAAAGCATCATCTAAGTACTCTTTGTTAATAAACTCTACCATGTCTTTGTATGCACCATCCTTAATTTCAGGATAGCGTAATACATCAATAATCATACGACCAAAGCGTGTAGTACTAGCTTTCGCAATACGTCGAGCTTCCTTGGGGTCATCGGTAATATTACAGAATAGAATTTGGCCTATCGCTAGGCGCTTGCGTTTAGGCGGCACTGCTAGCCACGCAATTTCACCAAGCAATGTACCAATAGCATATTGCAAACCTTTAGGTAATAAGCAAATAAAGGCACTAAAGATTTTCATAAACCTATACATGGATTATTAGCTCTCCTTCAGCTGTGCTTTCAAAGCGTCAATTTCTTTTTGTAGTTGTTTTACTGTTTTAACCATATCCGGCAAACGGTTTTCATAAGCTGCCAATTTTAACCATTCTTTATGTGGTCTCATAGGATAGCCCGCCATAATAGAATTAGATGGTACATTACCTGTAATACCAGTCTTTCCAGCAAATTGTACATTATCTCCAATTGTGATATGTCCAGTACAACCAGTTTGGCCTGCAAAGATTACATGATTACCACATTTAGTACTACCTGCAATACCAACTTGAGCAATCAAGAAGCAATCTTCACCAATTTCCACATTGTGACCAAGGTGTACAAGGTTATCGATTTTTGTACCACGACGAACTAATGTAGATCCCATTGTAGCATTATCAATTGTTGTACAAGAGCCAACCTCAACATCATCTTCAAGAATAACATTTCCAACTTGTGGAATATGTGTATGTACGCCATTCTCTGTAGCAAAACCGAAGCCTTCGCCACCAATTACTGCTTTAGCACGCAATACAACGCGTTTACCTAAAATACAGTTTTCATGAACAATAGCGCCTGCATAAATATCAGAACCTTCGCCAATACGTGCATTATGACCAATATAAACATATGGGCGAATTGTTACATTATCTTCAATGACTGCATTATCATTAATAACACTATAGGCACCAATAGAAACATTTTTTCCAATCGTTACATTTTCGCCAATAATAGCAGTGCTATGCACTTCTCTAGGAACAACAACAGGTGGATGGAAGAGTTCTAACACTTGTGCAAATGCTGCTTTTGCATTATCAACTACAATTTGAGCCATCGGTGCATCTGTCACTTCAGATTCAACGATCACAGCACCCGCTTGGCATAATGCAATATGTTCAACATATTCACCTATCGCAAAAGTTATGGATTGTTTTACGGCTTGTTCAAAGCTACGTGTCTCAGTAATAACAATAGATGTATCGCCTATAACACGACCACCTACTAATGTTGCGAGTTCCTGTAAAGTTTTTTCCAAGGTAAACTCCTCCCCCTGTAATAATCTTTAATTATTGTGCACTTTCCTCAGTATTAACTGCTGTAGTTTGACCTGCTTGTTGAGCATTTTGTTGTGCATCTTGTTGCTCTTGTGCTTTAGCTGCATTTTCAGCTTCTTTAATTTGGTCATCAGAAGCTTTGCCCATCTTCGCAATCAAATCATCAGTCACATCAGATCCACCACCAACAACAGCACCTTTTTCGATAACAACATCAAGTTTTTTCTCTTTTACAAGTTCACCAACTTTTTGTTCTTGATATTGACGATATTCTTGTGCTTTTGCATTGGCAAAAGCGTTTAACTCTTGATTAGCTTGATTAAATACATTTTGTTTAGATGCTTCATCAGCGGCTGCAATTTTAGCATCCAACTCAGCTTTCTTAGCATTGATTTCTTTAGTGATTTCAATACCTTTTTCAGTGCTGTTTGCTACTTTCACGCTATCAACATAACCAATATTATTAGAACCACAACCACCTAAAACAGCCATAGAAGCCACTAAGGATGCACCTAATACTAAAGATTTAATACGTTTATTCATAATATAACTCCTTATTGAACTCGATAGGACGCTTTTACAGCATCAGTAATATCAAGCCCCTTAATATTACCACCATCATCGATGATGACTAAATCTAAATGTTGTTCCTCTGCAATAATTGCTACACGCATACGAACATCTTCTAAAATGGCCTCATGAAGTGCACTCACTTCAGCTTCTTTATCTGAAAGCTTTTTAGCCCAAGAATCATTCCAGTCCTGAGCAACAGGTAAGTTATTATTAGCAATAATAGATTGTGCTTGTTGTTGTACCATAGTATCCCGTTTTGCAGCCAACTCCTTTTGTAAAGATGCTGCATATTGGTTAAGCTCTTCTTGCCCTTTTTGTTGCATAGGAGCAAGTTCTGCTTGCACTTTAGCCTTAATAGAGTCCACATCTAGATTAGATGGTTTTCTCTTAGCTAATAACTCCTTCAATCGTTCCTCTTTCTTAGCCTTCTCTGCCATAGCTGCTTCTCTTTTGTGCATCATCAATGTATACACGAGCATCATAAGCATAAAGATCTAACTGTAGATTAACGATTTCTAAATCATATTCATTAGAGCTAACTTTTAACTCAGCCAAATATTTTTGCATAAGTTCGTTTCGCTTTTGCATTTAATTGCTGATTCAATTCATTTTCTTTTGTTGCAATACGAGTTTGCAATTCCACCGTAAGAGCATCTGACAAGGTTGAATCTAATGCAAGAGATTTCAACTGTTCCTCTTGTGTCTCTGACTTGGCATTTAGAGCTTGTTGTTCAAGTTCATACTGACGTTGTAAAAGGTCCAATTCATTTTTAGCTTGTTTATAATCCTCATAAGAAGGATTAAACTCTAATACATCATCAATACGTACAACACCTATTGATACCCCATCAGGACTCTGCTGACGATTCGTCACAAATCCATAGGCCCAAACCATAGCACATATTGCAACAACGAGAAATATGGCAAATCCGATATATCGTTTTTTCCCGTTCATTGTCGTTCTCCCTTACACAGAACTACAGTTTATTTTTTCGCATCATTAGCTAATTTTTTCAATACTTGATCTGTAATATCTACACCACCATATAATACAGTGTCTTTAGTCATTACAACGCTAAGGCCTTTTGCATCACCTACAGCTTTTGCTGCTTCCATCGCTTTATCTTGAACGGATTTAGCAATTTCTTGATCTTTTTTTGCTAAGTTTTGACGTGCTTCTTCAGCTAATTTTTGTTTAGTCGCATCATCTTGTGCTGCATCAATTTTTGCTTGTGTTTCTTGTTGTAATTGGCTTTGATAGCTCATATATTCTTGAGCTGCAGAGATATAAATTGGATTATCTTGAGACATCATACGAGATGTATCGATAACACCAATTGTGCTGTTACCACTACTACCAGTTGGCGTAGCCATTTGAGTGTAAGCTAATGCACCAATACCGATAATAAAAATAGCAGCAATGACGATGGAGAAAATTTTCACATTCGCCTTGTTGTTCATCATTCGCATCATAATAGAGTGCCCTCATTTCTTTAAATTACTACATCAAAGGATGCCATATAGAGATATTGGTGAAAGCCTCTTTAGAAAAGAGGCCTCCACCATATACATTTACTATATTAGAATTGTGTGCCGAAGCTGAAGTGGAATTTATTTTTGTGTTTACCCACGCCATAATCAAGTTTAACTGGACCAATAGGTGTAGTAATACGAACACCAGCACCAACGCCATAGTTGAATGTTTTCTTGCTGTTGTACCATGTAACATTTGGAGCATCCCATGCATCACCAATATCAGTGAACAATACGCCACTAACCTTTTTAACGATTGGGAAGCGGAATTCCAATGTAGCATTGTACATATACTTACCACGGAATTGATCATCTTCGTAACCACGTAAGGAATCAGCACCGCCCAATGTGAATAATTGGCTATAAGGTGCATCACCTTGGATAAAGCCACCACGTGCACGGAATGCCAATACATTCTTAGCACCTAGTTTTTTATACATACGTGCTTCAGCTGTGAATTTATAGAAGTCGAAGTCACCACCTAAACCATGACCAGCCCATTGTGCTGTATAGGAAATACGACGACCACGTGTTGGATCATAGATATTGTCACGGGAATCGTATACTTTTTGCCATGTAATGGAATTAATACGGCCAAAGTTATTTTTCACATAATTATTAGACGCAAAGTTCCAATTCTGGTTCGTGCCAGGTTTTCTATTATCCCAATCATTCCCTCTACCAGTTGGATTAGAAATATCATCTGTATCATAACGATAACCAGAGCTATCATCGCTATCCCACTTATAAGTGTCTTTACGAGATTCCAATGTCAAGTAGTCACGTGTGTATTCCCCTGTTTGACGACCAAAGGAAATATTAAAGCCACGAGATTTCTTGTTATATTCAGCTACTTCATTACCGTTTTCATTATAATCTGTGTATTCATCTTCACGGTTAAAGAAGGAGAAGCCAAGGGATGTACCTTTGCTATCAATCCAAGGTTTCAAGTAAGAAATTTGGTAGTTTTTGTATTTTTTCTTACCACCGATTTCCCAGTGAACTTTAAATTTGTCACCAGTACCGCGGAAGTTATCTTCACCAAATTCAATGATACCCATCAAACCATCAGATTTGGAGTAACCAGCACCTAGTGTAATAGTACCTGTTTTATGTTCCAAAACATCGATTTCAATGATTACATTGTTAGGATCTTGATCACCAGGCAGCATGCGAACATTTACATCATCAAAGAAGCCTAAGTTGTATACGCGTTCCACAGAACGACGTACCAAGAATTTATTGAAAGGTTTACCTTTCTTTTGAACGAATTCACGGGTAATAACCTTATTGCGTGTTTTCTTGTTACCAGCAGGAATGATATCCTCTACAATGCCTTCTACGATATGTACATGAAGCACACCTTGATCATCTACGCGAATACCGTCAACGTGGGCCAACATGTATCCATCACGAGCATATGCTGCATTAATACCTTGAACTTTCTGGCCTACATATACGGAGTTAAGAACTTGACCTGGTTGTAAATCCATAAATTTAGTTAATACTTCAGAAGTATAAACTGTATTACCTTCGAAAGATACACCAGTAGTAATTGGATTTACTGTAACCGCAAAGTCCAATTTAACACCTTCAGGTACAGATGTGAATACAGGATTTACTTCAGAGAAGTATCCAGTGTTACCAAGGTTAGTTACGTCTTTGAATACACCATCAACAGATACAGCATCGCCGATTTTTTCTGACAAAATAGGCAATAGTTGTGCTTGTTGTTCAGCTGTTACACCCGAAATAGATAAACCAGTAATCAATTTACCTACATATGGGTTAATAGACTCAGCATTAGCAGCTGTAACATATTGAGCCTCTACAGTTGTAACAGCTTGAGTTTGTCCATTTTCAGCAGCCTTATCAAGATCAGTACCACCAGTAGTTTTAGATACCATTTTTACTTGTTTGTCATCTGTTTTTAAAGCAGCATTATTAACTGTAACAGTTCCGTCAGAACCTTTAACTACAGTACCATCGCTAGATATAGTTGTATCACCACGAGCCGCTAAGATAGCTGCATCAGTTTCATCTTGCGTTGTTGCAGGTGTAGCTGCATCAGCATTGTAAACTGCTTGTGTAGTAGTAGCATCATTAGTTGTAGCTGCACTAGTTGTTGTTGTGTTATTTAAATCTGGAGTATAGCCAGCTTGTACCTCTGCAGCAAATACACTGCCTGTTCCCATGACAGCAGTCAACACAGATGCTGCAAGCATACTTTTATAGGCTTTTGGTTTAAACATAAATTCCTCCTAGAACTCATCCCCATAAAAAGTTTACATCTTGTTTTATAAAGACTAATAAATCTTTATTATTATAGCATAAAATACTGGGAATGAGTACTATATTAAACAAATTTTATGAAATTAATATGACTAGAATGTGCATATCCATGGGATTTACACACTCTAGCCATAAACTTAGAAGCTTCGTGTCCAACGACCACCGATATAATTGTTTCCTTGCGATGTGCGCCATGCAGTAAACTTGAGGTTTCGTTTAACAGAATACTCTATACCATATTTTTTTTGCTTGTTATTTATACCTTGAGAATAGGTCAACATAACTTTCGGTAATACATACTTACCAATTTCAATATTATAGTTACCCGCGGTTTCCTTATTCGTCGGCTCATCAGGATCAATGGAAACCTGTAGTAATATTAATACGATCCAAGCCTAATGTATTTTGCAATGCATCTTGAACATAGCCAAAGGCAAACATTTGTAACCCTGCTGTAGCAACAGCATTTACATCATCATTTGTCAATGTACTGCTATTTGAGTCTGCCCCACGGCCAAAGGTCAACATAGAAATAATTTGCTTTCTAGATAGACTAGGATTAGACGACAAGGTTAAATCCATATGGTCTACAGTACCTTTTACACCAAGCATAATATTATAGTTACTTACATTAGTTTCTGCCTCTAATTGTAAGTTTGGCAAATAGGAGCCACCCACGAAGTGTGCATTCCCCTTCGTAATATTAAATACATGACTTAAGTATTTAAAGGTACCAGATTTAACATCAAACTGGCCACTAGCTGTTGGATTTTGTAACGTTCCACCAAAGTGAACATCACCACCAATGAACATATTATACAAAGTACGATCATATAGGCGTACACCCTTGCCAGCATGGACGGTAACGTCTACCCCCATATTGGTACTACTTTCACTAGATTGTAAGGAAAGCGGAATCTTGAATTGGATATTTTCCAAGTCCAAATTACCTATCAATGTAGGTAACCCATCACGTTCAGCAATATAAAGTTCCCCATTCAATGGGCCCCTAATATATTCACTACGAACATCGAGTCCCATCAAGTTGAACAGCAGCCTTATAATTTGTAAGCTCATGACCAGACCAATTTACTTTAGCAGTTAAACCGGCTGAACCTTTCCCCATATTAATGCGGGATTGGAAATCACCTTGCTGTCCTGAGAAGATTAAGTCTCCATCAATCCCTGTAATTTCATTATCTACATTAGCCAGCTTCATAGTGCCATTACGTACAGAAACCGTACCATATGCTTCTGGTTGATCTATAGTACCAGTAAGTCTGATTACCCCTTTTAACGGACCGGTTGCATCCTTAACACTAGTAGTAACAAGAGGAATAACAGCCATATCAGCTTCGTTAAAATCGATAGTTACGTCCATAGATTTAGCATTACTAGCTTCTATGTAACCAGAGGTATAAAGTGCAGCCAATGGAATCTTGCCATAAATGCTAAGCTTATAGCCCCCTTTTGCACCTTGAATACGCTGAATCTGAATAACATGATCTTGCATAGTAGCCAACACAAACCCTTCATCAATGCCAATTCCATTGAAAGAGCCAGATTCTACCGCACCAGAGAGTTCAACCTTAGGGTTTTTAGTTTTTCCCGTAACATTCACAACACCTGTTACCCAACCTGTAGCTTGAATATCCTTACCCACAAGTGGTAAGAATGGTACTATGTCAACATCTTTTAAAGCGACTTGTAAGTCAGCTTCGCCATCTAGATCCAATGTACCGCCCATGGCAATGAGACCTTCATCAACAGGTAGTTTTAAGGTAGTAATTTTAAACTTTCGATTAGCTAAGCTAGCATCAATCGTTGCATCACCAACAACCTTGTCATCAATACTAACTTCATTAATTTTACCGTCAACAGTAACACTTGGATTATCCTTTGTGCCACCAATTTCAACAGAACCGTTTAATTTGCCATCAAGATGCTCATTTACGATCTAACAGTGCTAATAGATTCTTGACACTACCATTAGTAACATCTAAAACACCAAATAGCTGTTTACTATCGTCGAGCTTCATGCCGCCTTTAGCAACATAACGACCACCATTTGATTCAGCAAAAGAAAAGTCTTGTACATTTACAACGGATTTATCTGCATACACGTGGCCATGAATATCAGTCAATAATTGCCCATTTATAGATAAAGCATCAGATAAGATGTAACCATTAAACTGAGGGTTATCCATAGAGCCCGTTATAGTACCACGGCCTGCTAACAATCCATCTACCTTATAGTCAGTATTGATGAGCAATCTACCCATATCGATTTTCTTACCTTCAAAATCAATATTAATAGCATCTTTCGATACTGTGCCACCACCTGTAATAGTCGCTCCGTATCCTTCAATGTCAAAACGATATAACTCTAATCTTTCATTTTTATAGTTGTATTTGGCAAAAGCATTAGTAATAAGCTTACCATAGGCAGACCCATCCCATAAATGAGCTCGCCCTTCTACAATTGGACTAGCAACAGTCCCTGTTATATGGTTGTCAGTTTCAAACCAACCTGTAATAGGAATATCTGTTACAGGACGAATTAAATTTTCAATACGCACTGCACGAGCTTTAGCATTTAAATCTAATGCATCAGTATTGATATTATACCAACCAGCAATATCATAACCGCCACTACCGTCACCAATATGACCATTTGTAATCGTCAAGACATGGTTATCTAATGTAATATCGCTATGAATATCATTAAAATGAGCACCCTTATAGAGAACATCTTGTCCCCATACTGTTCCAGTCACATTAGGGTTATCTAAGGCTCCTTTTACATTAATAGAAGTGCTAACTGTGCCAGCTACATCTTCACCTATGATTGGACTAAGTGATGTCAACGGCAAGGCATTACCAGAAACTGTGGCATCTACTTGACCATTTTGAATCGAACCATATCCACTAAAGGAGCCAGCGCCCATATTCCCAACCATAATTATGTTGGTAAGATTATCACTATGAGTTAAATTTGCTTTTACAGAGTCAAGGATGACACCACGCACACCAATCTGATGCCCTTGGACAGCACCAACCAAATCTGTAAGTTGATTATTCTTCCCTAAAGCGTGAATTTCTCCATCAACTATCCCTGTAACAGGCATGGTTAGATTTTCTGTGAAAGTATCCAACGATAAGGCATGAACATTTGCAACCACATCAAAGTCACCTGTGTCTACAACATATTGACCTTTAACTTTGGCATTACCAGCGCCAATAGACAATTGGGCATCATCGATACGAACCAATCCATTATCGTATACTATATTTCCTTGCACTCGGTCCACATGGTACCCTTTATAAGAAATACCATCACCACCGATTGTCGCATCTACGCGAGGCGCTACAGTGGTGCCACCAATATGTGCACGGCCACCAACAACACCTGTAATCCCCACATCAGTAATAGCTTCTAGTGCTACTTTATCCGCCACAACATTAAGGTTTAAATATTCTTCCTCTTTCCCTAACGTAATGAGACCATTAAGTCTTGCTGCTTGATCATTAATACGCCAAGAGCTATGGCTAATAACAATTTGGTCGTGATTTAACATAATACGACCTTCCCCATCAGTAATAGTATAGGTCGTATTTCCGCGTTTATAAGTACCGCTTAATCCTTTGAACCCTACATTGCCACTCATAACATATTGGCCATCTTCACTTTTAATATTGAGATGTAAATCTTGTAACTTCCCCTTCGATACAACTAGATCCTTACGTAACGGAACAAAGCTCATAATGCCAGTCGTATCAATTTCATTGGCTTGTACAAACACATCAAAATTAGACACATCATCCATGTCTATATTGCCATTTACAAGAACAGAGGAACCATCTATATCAGCCGTAAAAAGCCCCTTTAGACATACCACTCATATTAAGTGCAACAGTACCATCAAGCTTTTCAACATTTCGTTTTATTCCATCTTTAGTACGTAACGCTACATGACCATTATTTATGGTAATATCACCATCAAAACTGCCAGACTTATTTGGATTAGATGGTTTTACCAACTTTTCTACACTCCAAGATCCATCGACCAATTGCCATATATGGAGATCAGGAGACTCCACGGTAACACTAGATATAGCCGTTGCCCCTGATGTATTACCACCAATTATGCTTGGCAATGCAGATAGTTTAACCCCCACTGCTACATCTTGTGCAGTACCTACTAAGTGTCCATCTCGATCTTTAATCACCACATCGGATAGAACTACATCGCCATTCCAATTGATACGAAGAGAATCATAGTCCACAGATCCGTTTATGGCATTATTTACTTGTTCTTTAACCATAGGAGCCACATAGGTCCGAGCTATAGGATTGATGCTAGCACCAACACCACATAATCCTAAAATTGCAGCCCCTATGAGACACCACTTTTTACGGGTCATAATGATCTCCCATACACATTATGAATAATATAAATATATATACTATATATTACCACAGACAAAGTAATAACTATAGTGTTTTAGGGGTAAATTTTATAAAACTAATATAATTTCACACTAATCAATTTCTGCTATAAGTACACTGCTAATACAATTGCTCTAATATAAGTACATTGAGTTATACGACTACACATATATGGGAAATTAATTGCTTTTTTACGATAACACACTTAATCTAAACCAATATGAAATATACATATAAAATACGAAAGAAAATACTGAAGTAGCAAAAAAGACGACCGAAGTCGTCTTTTTAGGTTACATATTATATTATTGATTGCTACCAAGTTTAGCTAACTGTTCAGCTGCACCACTGTTTGCAATAATTTCTGCACCTTGTCCAACTGGAGTATTCAAAGGAACACCTGTCAATTGTTCAAGAGCAGCAATACTAATATTGTAATTATAAAGTGCTTGTACATAATTATTACGAGCATCTGTTAATTTAGTTTCAGCATCCAGTACATCAAGGTTTGTACCAACACCTGCACGATAACGAAGTGTAGCAATGCGGAAGCTTTCTTGACCTTGAGCGACTGCAGTTTGAGTGCTTTGGATTGTTTGCTCTGCAGAACGCAAGTTCAAGTATGCTTTTTGTACGGCTAATAATACAGCATCAACAGTAGCTAAATTAGCTTCTTTAGCTTGTTCAAGTTGTGCATTAGCCTTTTTAATAGCATTTTCTGTAGTACCGCCGTCCCATAAACTCCAGGATGCAGTAGCACCTACACTCCAAGATTTTGTACTTGTTCCAAAGTAACCATCTAGATCAGCATAGCCACGACCTGCTCTTACCGCTACAGTTGGTAAATAACCAGATTTAGCAGATTTTACAGCTTCTTCTGCAGATTTTACATCAAGGGCAGATTTTACAAGAGCAGAACGATGAAGTAAAGCATATGCTTTAGCTTGTTCTAATGTAACATTATAAGGTTTATATTGTAAATCATGTTCTGCCGTATTAATAGCTGTTTGTACAGGATATGCAATGACTTGATTTAAACTTGCTTCTGCTAAATTTGCAGCATTTTGAGCTTTAACAAGGCTCGTTTCAGAGTCAGCAAGATTTGTTTTAGCAGCCAACACATCAGAACTAGCTACCAAGCCAACATTATATTGAGCTTGCACATTTGTTACATGACCTTGGTAATCTTTAACAGCTTGTTGAGCCACATCAACAAGATTACGGTTCATGATCAAATGTGTAATAGCCACTAACAGCATCGTATTTTGCTTGTTGCAATGCTTCTTCATAGCTAGCGCCAGTACCTTCACGGGTATAACGTGCAGAATCAATACTTGCATCAAGTTGAGGATTAAATACAGGAGCACTAATGGAGAAGTTATGGCTACCAGATTTACCGCGTCCAGTATCACCACCTGTTTTTTGAGCAGACCACTCATATCTAACACTAGGGTTCTTACCTGCTGCTACTTGGCTAACTGCAGATTTAGCAGCTTCATAACCCCATTTAGTTTGTTTTGCAGTACGGTTATTCGCCAATGCCAAATCTATAGTACGAGACTCATCGAGGTCCAATTTGCTCTCATATGTTTTGCTATCTTGAACAGATTTTTCAGCTAATTGCTTTTGTGTTAATTGAATAGCTTCTTTTTGATATTTGCTTAATTGGTCTCCATTATTAACGGAAGTTGTAACTACATCAGCAGCCATTGCACCTGTAGTAACCAAGGAGAGCATTACACCCAAGGATAAAACCTTTTTATTCATAACATGTACCTCCATACTCACCTAAAGTGAATGTATTAGTCTTTAAAATACTTGTTTGATACCAAAGTAGGTACCGCCATTCGTGGAACCGAACGGTCTGGTCATTTGAATAACCCCATAAGTATCTTTATGTAAACGTATATCACTACGAATACGATATTTACGATGATTAAGATCATACATAGCAGCAGACAAGGATACAGGACCACGTAAATTATAATCTACGCCCACGCCCAATTCACTTTCAAAAATACCACCACGTACTAACCATTTCGGACTAACAAATTTTCCTGCATTTAAATCGAATTTTGTATCATCCCCAATATTGGATAGGCCAATTTCTGCCATACCTTTATCGTTAAATGCACGAAGTCGACCATTGATGCGGAATTCATTATCTGTTGTGTTATACAACAGATCTACAGATGGTTCAACCTTAGGGGAAGACTTTTTTTCAGTTGTGCCAACCTCTACAATATTTCCATTTGTATCAGTTTGATACGCCTTACCACCCATCAATTTATTGATACGAGCAGAAATTTGTGCCGTATTATGTAATGTTTCCTTAATATTTCTTGTGCTTTAGGATCTGTTACCGTAGACTCCATGGAACGAGCCATATTATCTACACGATCCGTAGTTTGTTTTAAGTTAGTCAAAATCGCACGCATATCATTACCTGCATTACCATCTGCATTAAATTGCTGTGCCGCTTGATTTAGCTGTGCAGTTACATCAGCCATATTTTGTGTAATCGCTACTGCATTATCAGCCATTGTCGCTGTAGATTGCAAGGAATGCTTAAGTGCATTTTGCGTTGCAGGATCACCAATAATATTATTGATAGACTGCAACATTTTTTCGGTGCCATCCATTAATTTCTGAGCGCTTTGCATAGCTTTTTCCATAGCATCTGCACCTTCGCCCTTAACGGAATCACCATCTTGTAAATATACTGTAGAATGACCAGGTGAAATTTGGATAAATTTATCGCCTAAGAAACCATCTGACCCTAAAGTAAATATAGAATCACTTGGGATTTGTGTTTTTTCATCAAGCTTCATTTTTACTACCACACCATGCGGTGTAATCTCAATATCAGAGACATTACCGATAGCTACACCAGAGTATTTAACTTGATTGCCATTTTTTAGACCATTAACTTGAGCAAAATCACCAGTAATTGTCATTTGCGGCTTAGCCCATATATCAATGCGGCCTACAAACAGTATGCCCGCAATAAATAATGCTATACCTATTATCGTGAAAGCCCCTACCTTGGCCTCCGTCGTCCACTTCATTATACCTCTCCCATCACAGATACGTTAATTGGTTCTGCTTCACCATGAATAAACTGTTGTACCTTTTTATTTGTAGAATTCTTAAAGTCTATTGTATCAGAAATTTCCACAAATTTCCCCTTATCAAGTAAAGCTATGCGGTCTGCTACATAAAATGCAGATTGCATATCATGCGTTACAACGATAGAAGTACAACCGAGCCGTTGCTGCATTCCCTTAATCAACATACTAATCGTACCTGATGTAATAGGGATCTAACCCGGATGAAGGTTCATCATAGAGAATTAAACTCGGATCTAACGCTATGGCACGAGCTAAGCTAACACGCTTCTTCATGCCTCCAGATAATTCGTTAGGCATATAGGATTCATACCCTTTTAAACCGACCCAATCGAGACGTTCTGCTACAATGCGTTTTATTTCATCATCTCCTAAGTCCGTATGCTGACGTAAGCCAAAGGCTACATTTTCACCTACCGACATAGAGTCAAATAATGCAGAGTATTGGAATACCATCCCCATTTTTCTTCGTACTGTATTAAATTCATCTTCAGATAATGTTGTAATATCTGTGCCATCTACTATAATCTGTCCCGATGTAGGACGCTGCAAGCCAATCAATAAGCGAAGTAGTGTACTTTTACCACTACCACTACCACCTAAATATGACTAACGTCTCCCCATCATCGATGGTGAGATTAATAGAGTCTAAAATCACACGCGACTCATAGGCAACTACAACATTGCGTAGTTCTATCATAAATCCCTCTAATGTATCTACTAATATAACAAGGTAGATAAAAATGTAATTTAATACAAATACTAAAATGATACTAGTTACTACAGAACTAGTTGTGGAGAATCCAACCGCTTCAGCGCCCATTTTAGTTTCCATCCCCTTGTAAGCACCTACCAATGCAATGACAGCACCAAATACGCTAGATTTCACAAAGACCTAGTGTAAAGTCTGAAATGGTAGAAAACATTTGAATAGAATCTAAATAAGTACTTGGCGCCAGACCTTTGATAGCAGTAGCTACAAAGTAACCACCTGCAATACCAATGACTACACCATAAAATGCCAAAATAGGCACCATAATCATACATGCTACTACACGAGGTACCACGAGATAACCAACAGGATCGACAGCCATAACACGTAACGCATCAATTTGTTCAGTTACCTTCATTGTACCAATTTCAGCCGTGATAGCGGCGCCAACACGGCCGGCCAGTACAACCCCTACTAAAATAGGTCCCTAACTCACGACCCATAGCAACAGCCATAAGACCACCCACAGTGCTTTGAGCTCCATATGTAATCAATACATCTGTAATCTGTAAGGTCATAACCGCCCCTGCAAATAGTAGCGTTAAGCTAATAATCGGCAATGAATCTACACCTAGGTGAGCCATCTGCTGGAATACATGCCACAGATTAATCATTTTCAGTTGTTTTATTGTTTGCCACACTAATAATGTAGCACTACCCATCTGTGATAGGCCGTGTATTACAGCACGACCTATCGATTCAAGCCAATTCAACAGTCTAGCCCTTTCCCCTTACATTTTCAGCTTATTCAGCTGCATTAGTATCATTTACTTTGGATTCATCCTTTTTATCAGGTGTTTTTTTGTCTTGTTTATCAGACTTTTTCACATCTTTTTTACTGGATTTATCCTTTTTTGATTGGTCTTCCAACTCTAATTTATGTTCCATCTTGATTTGATTTTTAACTTCTTTTACGCGTTTAGCTAGTGCTTTATCACGATCAGCTGGCTTCATAACATGAATTGTAAATTGACCATCACCTTGAACGATGTACTCTGTATCAATAGCAGTCTTTTCGATTTGATTGTCATCATCCTTATTGGAACCCAAATCTTCTTGGCCAATTTTTTTCTTTACATCCCCTGGCATAGGTTTTGATTCCACATCTTTAAGTTTCGCTTTTTTAACAGATTTGGAACCATCTTCATCAACAAGACTAATGCCATCTTCTAAAAACTCTACAACGATTTGATTATTCGTATCAGTCTTTTGAATTTCATCATAAAGCTCATCAAAATCTTTATGAACTTTTAATCGACGTAAGATTTCATCAGTTAAATTGTATTTTTGTTTTTCTAATACATAAGGCAATGGGATTTCACCGCCCCCACGTACCTCTAAGGTATACTGACCAACAGCTTGATCTTCAGGAACTTTAAAGAAGATTTGTTTAACAACCTTCTCCCCGCGGAATGGCTCCAACGTTACATCTACAACAATTGTATCCCCAGGAGAAACAATGGTAGAAGATGCAGACGCATCAATAAGCTTTGCAGTTTTCTTATCTTGTGTCACTTCAGTTTCTACAGAGATATCAGAGATTTCATAATTAATGAATCGGTTATTCATAAGAACATCGATAACATTGTAGAACTCATCAACAGCCTTCTCTGAGATAGAATCAGAACTATAGAACATATTAGTTCGTGTCAACGGCTTTATGTTCTTTACCTCTTGGAGTAATAGTATAAGAAATTGTAGCTGTACCAGCGCCACTACGATCTAATGTTTTATTCAACATATTATATAGAGATGTAGCCGCTAAGGTCGGTGTCATTTCACTATCTTCAATGACCTTAACAGAGCTAGTTTTATCACGCCCCATATCAAGGTCTTTCAAATGGAAGCGCATAGGAATGCCTGGAGAGATCACTCCAGATACGCCAGCAATACCAGCACCTCTATCTTCAGTTACTGAGCCTACTTCCTTGCCCATAGAGCCTAATTTGAAAGCAGCATCATAACTTTTAACTACCGTAAAGATACTTGCATTGTGCATAAAGTAGTTTGAAGAGCCATGTTTCAAGAATGGATGACCAAAGGCAACAATCTTTTCACCATCTACATAGGTAACAGTACCAATAGCACCAAGTTTTAAGTCACCATCAACTAATAATGCGGCTACAGAGCCACCAGCCTCCAAAAGGCTTTGCAGTTTCATCCCCACTAGCACTAGCTGTATCATATGTTTCATATTTATATTGTGGCAGCTTGGATTTGAAAGTAATCCATGGACGCTGCATCAAAGCCATATGCCATAAGTGGTGTGCCAAGAGGAATCAATTGTTTATCATCCCATGGTCTAGATAGGTTCTTCTCATATGGAATATTCCATAATTTCACCATATCTTCAATAGGGGTAATCATCCCGATCGTACCGTCTGCAAACCCCCAACCATAGGCAACAGCACCAACGAGCTTGCCATTTATATATACAGGACTACCACTCATGCCATGAGCAATGCCTCCAGTTTTTTCCATAACAGGACCAGAGAACTTTGCCAAAATAAGATGACCAGATGGCCCCTTATCCTTCATGACACCCAGTACCTTTACATCAAAGGTTGAAATGGTATCTCCTACAATTACAGTTTTTGCAATACCTTCCATACCTGTATTTACATCATTGACAGGCATGAAATCAACAGCCTGTGCAGCTGTAAGTGAAGTACAGAAGAAAAGCGCCAGTATCGCTTTTCTATACCGACGCCAAGAATGAGAAAACTTCATTCCTTCTCTCCTTTATTTACTTTCTACTGTGACAACGATTTGATCACGAGAAACGTCTGAACCCACTGTAACATTAACCGCCGTTACAGTACCAGTTACAGTAGATTTAGCAGCAGCCATAGGGCCAGCCAATGTCTCTACAGTTACCAATGTTTGACCTTCTGTTACAGCAGAGCCAACAGAAACTGTAGAAGCAACTTTACCTGTTAATACACTTTGGTATGATACAGGGGCCGCCATTACAGAGTTAACACTTAAAATGCCTAAAGCAGCTAAGGCCAACACTACTCTTTTCATAACGATCCCTCCTTTTACAAAATTAGTTATGTATTTATAGTATACTAAATTATTACTAATATTTCAAACAAAATTGTATGCAACGAATTCATTTTATAATTACAATATCCTCATAGGTCGTAGGATTTGGAGTAGCTTTATGTACATACGTATCATTAACCACTAAATCAACACTACCTTGATTTGATAATTCAGCACCATCTACGACGCCTAGCTTAGATAACAGTTTGGCCCCTTCTTGTTGTGTGACCCCTACGGATTGAAGGCCTGCTTTATCAACAGTAAGGACCACTAAATTATGATCTTTTGTGGTTCCTATGAAACTACGAGCTTTATTATGGGTCCCATCAGCACCTACATAGTTACCATTCTTCAACACCATAGTACCCGCTTGTAGCGCTGCATCACCAGTAGTGCTAACTTGTGCTAACTCCGGTCTATTTTGAATCGTAATCGGTGTGCCCACTTTTAATTTACGCAGTGCATCTCTTGATTCTCCATGCCCAGATAATACATATTGGTTATCTCCAATTTTAGAATTTCCTTTTTGACCACTAACGACCTTACCATTGGCTACAGTCACTTCATAGCCGAAGTCATTAGTTTTTGTAGAAGGCCCATAAGCTGATGTATATAGGGTCAAGGCATTTTCTTTACGTCCTGTATTAACAGATGTAATTAAGAAGGTATCTTTTTGTGTTTTAGCTTGTAATAAGGGTCTCTTTTCCTCAATAAAATATCCCCGATTTGGTGTATATCGCAAGGTGCCACGATTAGAAATACGCTCTAAATCAATCGTTCCATCACTAGCTACTGAATAAGGACGATCAAAACTTCCGCCCTTTACCTTTGCTCCAATGATGGCAGTATGAGATTGAATCACAGATGATAAGACTTTTCCTTCTGGAACATGGGCTACTACCATAGGTGAATCATTATCAACAGATAATGCAAAGGCTTGAATCTTACCTTCTGCTACAGTGTTATTAATCTTGCTATACGTAACGGATTTATTTACATCTTTTGTTGTTTGTTGAGCATAGCTAGAAAACAAATCCACTACAATACGCGATGGCTTTTCCAATGTAAACTCATGGTGTTGTACATCCTTATTAGCCGTCAATGTTACTTGTAAAGCACCATTAACAGGTTGCAAGCCAATACCTTTTAAAACACCTGTTTTCGTGTTATTTTGAGCTACAGGTCCAGTTAATCCATTTGTCGTACCACCTAGGTTAAGGGTAAGAGCATGTGTGGACTCATTATAAGATTTAGTCCAAGATACAGGCATTTCAGACACATCTAATACGATTCGACTTGTACCTTCGTGATTAGATACACGTACGCCGGTTAAATTTCCAGCTTCCGCATAAGGTATTGTACTGCCTAGAAAGCCTAACACAGCAAAAGTCATATATAAATATCGTTTCATTTACAATTCCTCTATAGCGACAACCCATATTAATAGATTTATATTCATACATCAATTTTATACAATATACTTTTACTATAGTATACATCATATAGATGAAAATTACAAAAAGGATGCACAAAAAAAGAAGTTACTATCTACCGTCATTCCATTTTTCAATGGCCTATCTATAAATAGTAACTTCCTCAAATTTTACATTATTTCAATGAAATATTTTATTGTAATTCATCCAATGTATCACGCAATTGTGACATTTCATCAAGAGCTTTTGCAACTCCTTTGATAACAGCATATCGCGGAGACTCTACCAAATAAGATGCAATACCAACAGAACGTGTAATAACACGATCTAAACCATCGATGAGAGCACCGCCACCTGTCAGAATGATACCATGATCATTAATGGCTGCTACAAGTTCTGGAGGTGTTTTTTCTAAAATCGATTTAATGCCCTCTAAAATATTCATCACTTGTGCCTCTAAAGCACGCTGAATTTCTAAAGAGTTCACCGCTACCATCTTTGGTAGTCCAGAGCTAGCATCACGCCCTCTAACCTCTATAGTTCGTTCTTTAGCACGTCGATCTACGGTACCAACAGAAATCTTTATCTTTTCTGCTGTTAAAGGTCCAATAACAAGTCGCTTCTTACGACGTATATAGCGAATAATAGATTCATTAAAGGAATCTCCCCCAATGCGAAGGGATTCACTCACAACAACGCCAGTATCACAAAGAACAGCAATATCAGTAGTACCGCCACCTACATCGACAACCATAGCTCCAACTTGGTCAGCATCATTGAGACCTGTACCCATAGCAGCTGCTAATGGTTCCTCTATAAGAACAGTCTTTTTAGCGCCTGTTCTAAGTAAAGCCTCTAAAATAGCACGTTTTTCAACAGGCGTAATTCCAGATGGCACACATACGATAATACGCGTTTTCATCAATCTAGAAGCAGGCACAACGGAACGAATAAAATATTTTAACATAAATTCGGTCATATCGTAATCTGCGATAACGCCCGCTTGAACAGGACGAATAACAGATATACCTTTAGGTGTACGCCCAATCATAGAACGTGCAGCTTCACCTAACGCGAGAATATCTCCGGTTTTATCATCACGCGCAATATAGGCAGGCTCATCTAAGACTAGCCCTTTCCCTTTAGCAAAGATAAGAATATTGGCAGTTCCCAAATCTATACCTAAGTCAAAATTCAATGAACGATTCAATCGTCCCATTAAATCGCCTACTTGTTCAGGACGAACTAAACGCTTTAATGTCATAGCAGGTGTAGTTTTCGCTATGGCAACAGTTTCACGATTACGACGCTCAACACGGCGCATTTTGGTGACTTTAACCATTGCTTCCCGCATATTGGAAGCCAAATGGCTAGCTTGCTTAGCTACACCCTCTGAAAGCTTCGTAGACTTGCGTTTCGTCCTTCGTAATGGTTTACGATTAGAACTAGTTTTAGCATTTTCAACCTTTGCAGCACCTAAGTTTTGTTGCTCGTTGTATAAAGCCGGCCCTTTTGAGCGCCGGCTTCGTTTCTTTTTATTCTGTTTTGGCTCTGTACTTTTATTCGTCAACCCGAACAATATCAGCACCTAACCTTTGCAATTTACCTACGAAATCATCATAACCACGATCGATATGATGTAGACGACCTACTTCAGTTCTACCTTCTGCAGTCAACGCAGCACAAACAAGAGCCGCACCTGCACGCAAGTCTGTAGCATTAACTACAGCACCATGTAAGCGTGGCATACCTTCGACAATCGCTTGACGATTGTCGATATCGATATGGGCACCCATTTTGCGAAGTTCCGCAACGTGCATGAAGCGATTTTCAAATACAGTTTCTGTTACAGTACTTGTACCTTCAGCGATTGTAGTAAGCGCCATAAATTGAGCTTGCATATCTGTTGGGAAACCTGGGTATGGTAGTGTTTTAATATCAACAGCTTTAATGCCTTTGCCAGTACTGATAACGCGAATACCATCAATTTCTTCCTCTACAGTAACGCCAGCTTCTTTTAACTTAGCTACTACTGGTTTCAAATGTTCTGGCAATGCATTTTCTACAAACACGTCGCCACCAGCCATAGCAGCGGCAATCAAATATGTACCAGCTTCGATACGGTCAGGAATAACCGTATGAATTGCACCATGTAATTGAGGCACACCTTCAATGCGGATTACATTTGTACCAGCACCGCGAATATTAGCGCCCATTGCATTCAAGAATGTTGCCAAATCAACAATCTCAGGTTCTTCCGCAGCATTTTCGATAACAGTTTTACCTTCCGCCATGGAAGCTGCCATAATTACATTTTCTGTAGCCCCTACACTTGGGAAATCCAAGTAAATTTGAGTGCCTTTAAGGCCTTCTGGAGCATGAGCATATACATAATCTTCAGTAATTTCAATTTTAGCACCTAGTGCTTCGAACGCTTTTAGGTGAAGATCGATAGGACGTGCACCAATCGCACAACCACCTGGCATGGAGATTTTAGCCTCCCCTTTGCGCGCTAAAAGTGGCCCCATTACGAGGAAAGATGCACGCATTTTGCGTACAAGCTCATAAGGAGCTTCCGTAGCAGTCAATGTAGACGCATCGAAAATAATTTCATCATCTGCTTTATTACGAGTAATTTTAACCCCCAAAGACTCGATAACTTGGCAAATTGTACCTACATCTTCCAAATTTGGAATTTCAAGTAATTTACTAGGTGTTGATGCTAGTAAAGTACCGGCAATAATAGGGAGTACCGCATTTTTAGCACTACTAACACGTACACGGCCTTCCAACCGGTTGCCACCTTGAATGATTAGCTTTTCCAACAGAATTCCTCCTACACTTTATATCGATCATCTTGTATGAACTACAAGACGTTGTATTTATAACGTCATATACTAAATGTTATTATACTATTTTTCGATATATCTCATCAAGAGACTGTGAGAAAATACTGAGAAAAAAAGCCCCTCATTTTTGATATGTACCCCTTTGCTGGACAACCGGTAAAGGGGGTACATATCAAATGAGGGGCTTAATTATTTTTATTTTGCTTTTAAGGATTTTAGTTTCTCATCCATATGCACTGTATCTAAGAAACGAACAGTACCTGTTTTAGAACGCATTACGATAGTATGTGTACGCGCACCACCAGGGAAGTATTGAATAGCATTCAATAAGTTACCGCGAGTAATAGCAGTAGCCGCAAAGATAACATCATCTGTACGAACTAAATCATCCAATGTAAGTACTTGATTTACATCGGTAATACCCATTTCATGACAACGACGAATTTCTTCTTCTGTTTCTGGTTTCAAGCGCGCTTGCATATCGCCACCTACGCATTTAAAGCTGCTGCAGCCAATACGCCTTCTGGTGCACCACCAGTACCAACAACCATGTGCACACCAGAACCTTCGATACAACATTCCATAGCTGGGTTAACATCGCCATCAGAAATTAACATAATACGTGCACCAAGATCACGCGCTTCTTTCATCAAACCATGATGACGCTCACGATCAAGCATTACAAGTGTAATTTCATCAACATTGCGATTCATTTTTGCAGCTACATTTTTAATATTTTCTGTTAAAGATTTCGTAATATCGATAGCGCCTGCACCACGAGGACCAACACAAAGTTTTTCCATGTACATATCTGGCGCATGTAACAAGCCACCTTTTTCAGCAATAGCCATAACTGCAATCGCACCATTTTGGCCTTTTGCAATCAAGTTTGTGCCTTCAATAGGGTCAACTGCGATGTCTACTTCTGGGCCACCCGCACCTACATGTTCACCAATGTAAAGCATAGGTGCTTCATCAATTTCGCCTTCGCCGATAACAACTGTACCAGAAATACGAACAGAGTCAAATGCTTGACGCATTGCGTCTACAGCAAGACCATCCGCTGCATCCTTTTGACCGCGACCAAGTAAACGACCACTGCGCAAAGCAGCCGCTTCAACGACACGAGCAAATTCCAAAGATAATGTACGATCCATAATAGGCCTCCTTATAAGTCCTGTGTGTATTGTAATATGACCCTTACATCGAGCCGAATACTTAACTTATTGATTAGCTTGTTTCCAATCTGCCATAAACTTTTCAAGCCCTGCATCTGTTAGCGGATGTTTCATAGCTTGCATAAGCACTTTAAATGGCACAGTTGCAATATGAGCACCAGCTTTTGCACATTGAATGATATGCAATGGTGTTCTCACACTAGCCGCGATAATTTCAGTCTCAATGCCATGAATAGCAAATATATCTGCAATATCTTGAATTAATGTAAGACCATCCATACTGATATCATCAATACGGCCAACAAATGGGCTCACATAGGTAGCACCTGCACGAGCTGCTAATAAGGCTTGGTTGGCAGAGAAGATTAAGGTTACATTAGTTTTAATGCCTTCTTTGCTTAAAACTGCAACAGCTTTAAGACCTTCTGGAGTCATAGGCACTTTAATAACTACATTAGAGCCTAATTTTACAAGCTCATGAGCTTCCCCGATCATACCTTCTGCATCAGAAGCAATAACCTCTGCACTCACAGGGCCCTCTACCAAATTAGCGATTTCAGAAATAACTTGTTTAAATCGCGTTTAGCTTTCACGATAAGGGATGGATTAGTAGTAACACCATCGATAAAACCAAAAGCATACGCCTCTTTAATCTCATCAAATTCTGCTGTATCAATAAAGAACTTCATAGAATGCCCCCTCTTATTTTCCAGCCTTAATTACTTCTACGCCGCCCATGTAAGGTACAAGTACTTTAGGAATCACAACAGAGCCATCAGCTTGTTGATAGTTTTCCAAGATAGCTGCTACTGTACGACCTACAGCAAGACCAGAGCCATTTAATGTATGAACGAATTCTGGTTTACCTTTAGGACCACGACGGAATTTAATGTTTGCACGACGAGCTTGGAAATCAGTCATATTAGAGCAAGAAGAAATCTCTCTATACTTGCCTTGAGCTGGCATCCATACCTCTACATCATATGTTTTAGCAGAACCAAAGCCAATATCACCTGTACAAAGTGTAATTACACGGAATGGCAACTCCAATAAGCGCAATACTTCTTCTGCATTATCAGTCAATGTTTCTAATTCTTTGTAAGAATCTTCAGGTTTAGCTAATTTAACCATTTCAACTTTGTTAAATTGATGTTGACGGATAAGACCACGAGTATCACGACCTGCAGAACCTGCTTCAGCACGGAAGCATGCAGTAAATGCAGTATAATATTTTGGCAATTCCTCTTCACTCAAAATTTCGCCACTATGATAGTTAGTCAATGTAACCTCTGCGGTAGGAATCAAGAAATATTCAGTATCTTCTACATGGTACATATCTTCAGCAAATTTAGGTAATTGACCAGTACCTGTCAAAGTTTCGCGAGTTACCATGTATGGAGTCATCATTTCAGTGTAGCCTTGTTTATCTACATGAAGATCAACCATGAAATTAATGAGAGCACGTTCTAAACGAGCACCCAAACCTTTATATACAGTGAAACGAGCACCGCTCATTTTACCAGCGCGATTGAAATCAAGAATATCGAGATTTTCACCTAAATCCCAATGAGCTTGTACATCAAAGTCGAATTGACGTGGTTCGCCCCATTTGCGTTGTTCTACATTTTCATCTTCATCAGCACCAACAGGAACAGATGCATCACACATGTTTGGCAACATCAATGCCGCATCACGTAATTTTGCTTCTACATCGCGAATACGATTATCAAGCTCAGCAATATCATCGCCTACTTTTTTCATTTCTGCGATTTTATCATCCGCATTTTCTTTATTGCGTTTTAATTGGCTAATTTCTTCAGTTACAGAGTTGCGAAGAGCTTTTAACTCCTCAACTTTACCAATCAACTGACGGCGTTCATCATAAGCGGATACAAAGGTTTCCAAATCGCCTTTTGTGTGACGATTATCTAAGTTTTGTTGCACTAAATCAATATTTTCACGGACAAATTTCAAGTCTAACATGCTATAAACCTCATCTTCCAACTATGCTACGAACAATATATTCAATACGTTTAAGTATACCATATATTGGTGTATTTATCATTAAATTATAAGATATCTACTAGTTTTATCGTTAATTTTTATGTTATTCATCATCATCTTCTTCTAGTAAATAATCTTTTGCCATCCATTTTCGAGTGCCTGTGAAAGAAATGGTAACCCATTTTTCCGTTGGATTCCCTCCGATTTCTTGGTCAATTTCATTGCGAATCGCATCGATTTCAGCAATCGTTTGATACGGAAAATTCTTGCGAACTAAAATATCAATTTCAATAATTCGAGTGTTGCCATATACTTGTACGCTGGAAACATAATCCTTGAAATTGTACTTTTCCATAAAGCGATCCATAATTTCCTGCACTTCATTATGTAATGAAGTTGGTGCCCACCCTAACACTTGTTTTACAGATGGGATGATAATGCGGAACGCAGACGGTATCATTTGCACCGCTAATACAACGAGAACAATGGGGTCAATATAAGCTGCCCAGTCAGCATATTCAGTTCCTTCTAACATGATAGCTACGACGAAACTTATTAAAATAGCTGCTTCTAACAAAGCATCAACATACCAACTTACATTATCAAATTTGATTAAGTTGGACTGCAGACTCTTATTAATGCGACGCACATATAAATAATATATTGTGTCCGCCACTGTAAAGAAGATAGCATAGTAAATAGCGGGTCCAAAATCTACATGACGACCACCCGATATAAGATCTGTAATACCACTAGATAAGGCATAGATTACAATGAGTAATATAAAAAATCCTTCTACGGCCAATACTAAAGGTTCAAACTGCCAATATCCAAACTGAAAGCGCTTACTCGTTTCACGAGCTATTAACTTGGCCGTCATGAGCATCATGATTTTAATAACAACATCGACAAAGGAAAATACACCATCTAATAAGACCGCGCTAGAACCCGTGACAATCCCCATTATAGTACCGCTTACCGCTACTAGAGCCATTAGGCCAACGGATTGCATAAGTAACTTCTGCTCTATAGAGCGCCTTGCCCCTAATATATCCATCAAGTACCCCACTTTCTTAATTTATACATTATTTTATTATACACCAAGGGTATTGATGCGCAACATGAGGGCAAATCAAAACAGGTAGTTTTCCTTATATACAAACTACCTGTTATAAATAGTATTTAATTTTATTTTATATTCCCATGCTATTACATATCACATATTAACCTTGAGGATTAGGTACTATATGGCCAACTACATAGCGCTCAACAATATGTCGATCATCGCCAACATATAACCAACGCTCTAATCGTTCTTCTAAGGTGCGTTCATTAGGGTCAAATAGTGATGTATCGTCAATGATAAGGGCATCTAAGTCACAACCTTTTTCAAAGCTACCAACCTTAGCAAAGAACTTGCCGCCGCCCTTTGTAGCCATATAAAAGGCTTCACTTAATGTAAGTGGCGCATATGTTTGATCAACTTCTACCCATTTCATTTTTGACAATCCAATGGCTTCCGTAAGAACCTTCGCCATCGATACAATATGACCACCAGAGATATCGGAGCCCAAACCAATCGGTATATTCCGTTTCATTAGCTTACGAATTGGTGCAATACCACTTGATAGATTTACATTAGAATATGGACAGTGAGATACCATAGTTTGAGTTTCTGCCATACGATCTATTTCTACATCGCTTAAATGAATGCAATGAGCCATCACTGTAGGTACCTGTCCCATTAAGCGATGTTCATAGTACACATCTGTATAATTTGGTGACTCTGGATGTAATGATGCAACCCAATCAATTTCACCGTGATTTTCGGACAAGTGAGATTGAATTGGTACATTATATTCTTCTGCTAATTTCCCTAGTCCACTCATTAATTCACTTGTACAAGATGGTACAAAACGAGGTGTAATAATTGGTTTAACCAATGGACCAAACTGCAATGAAGCATCCAGCCATTCTTTTGTATCAATCAAGGACTGTTGTGTTTTCTCAATCAAGAATTCTGGACTATTACGGTCCATATTTACCTTACCTACATAGGCTGATAATCCTGCTTTTTGTAAAAGCTCCATCAATACTAATGTGCTTTCTTTATGGATGGTACCAAATAGTATACTTCTAGTAGTCCCATTGCGCCATAAATCCTGCACAAAGGCGCCATATACTAACCGTGCATAATCTGAATCACTAAACTTTGCTTCTTCAGGGAATGTATAGGTTTCTAACCATGGTAGTAATTCTTTGTCCATACCAAGGCCACGGTTACAATACTGCGGAGCATGAGCATGCGTATCTACAAAGCCTGGAATGATGAGATTATCACCATAATCAGTAACCTCGCAATCTGCATAGGCTGGTGGAATACTTTCACCCACAATATACGACCACGCCATCAACGGCGATGATATAGCCATGTGGAATAGATATAAATTCTGAAGGCCGCGGTGTATATAAGATATTTCCTTTTAAAATAAGTGTCGAATTCATATAACCTCCTCGCGTGATGAGAGCCCTAAAACACTATGCTCGAATAACACGCTAGATTTTCTCTAATATTCTTTTTTCAATACATAGCCATAGGCTTGTTTATATTCATTTGATTGTTCAGTAATGTATACACCTTGTATTTCCGGCGCTAAAACCAGGCAGTTGATTAATACCTTCTTCTAAGGCTAAGAAATAGTCACACGCAGTCTTGGACCAACGCTCCCCTGGCTGCACACATATTACACCTGGCGGATACGGAAGAGCCCCTTCAAGGGCAATACGTCCTTCTGCTTCGCTTAGCGGTACTAATTCTCCTTTATTTCGTTGGAACTCAAAATTTGCTTCTTGTGGATTCATTACATAGTCAGGGAAGTATTCACCCAAGAATAATCGCTGTTGCAGAAGGCTTACATTTCTAGACTTATAAAAGTCATGCATTTCTTGGCATAACTGACGAATGTGGTAGCCTTTATATTTGTCTATATGACTATAGTAAATCGATGGCAACACCTCTTCCATCGGTACATCGCGATCTATGAGTTCTTCAAACCGAACGAGCTCCGCCACTAGCGCATCCATCTTATGCTTAGATTCTGCTGGTGTCATGAGGAATAAGATTGTATTTAAATCACATTTTTCAGGAATAATTCGATTTTCTCTTAAATAATTAGCGAGAATATTCGCAGGGATGCCAAACTCTTCATATTCTCCAGTTTCCACATTGATTCCTGGTGTAATCAGTTGAAATTTACATGGATCAATGAAATACTGTCCTTCACCATAGCCGTTAAAAGAATGCCACTTGGCTTCTGGCTCAAAAGCAAAATATTTTACATCACAAGCCATCTCATGTGTATTTCCCTCTTCCCATGGTTTACCATGAACAATTGGAGGTACTAAGGGGCGTAAATATTTACATTGTTTCAATACGGCTTTACGCGCATCAATAGCTACCTCAACACATTCACGCCATAATGTTTGTCCCAACTCGCCTTCATGAATTTTCGCATTTACATCAAGCGATGCAAATAATGGATAAAATGGAGATGTAGATGCATGCATCATAAAAGAGTTATTAAAACGTTTATGATCCACATAGCGTTCTTGTCCCTTTATATGACTGTCTTTTTTATGAATTTGGGATGTTTGTGAAAAGCCAGCTTGTTGCTTATGTACTGATTGAGTAACTAAAATGCCAGGGTCATTTGGGACCCAATTCTAACAACAATGGACTACAGTCTTTCATCATAGGAATAAACTGTTCATACCCAACCCAAGCAGAATCAAAGAAAATATAGTCGCAAAGATGACCTATTTTATCTACTACTTGCCGCGCATTATAAATCGTACCATCATAGGTTCCTAGTTGAATAACTGCTAATCGAATGGGCCGTTTTGCATTTGCTTTTTCAGGTGATTTTTCAGCCACTAATTGACGTATATAACTTTCATCAAAGCAATGATCTAAAATACCGCCAATGGAGCCAAAGGGATTACGTGCTGTTTCAAGATATATAGGCGTAGCACCAGACATAACGAGGCCACCATGACAGATGGATTTATGATTATTACGATCATATAAAATAATATCCCCTGGTGTTAAAGAGCATTAAGCACCACCTTATTCGCAGAAGATGTACCATTCAATACAAAATAGGTTTTATCCGCATTGTAGACCTTAGCTGCATGTGCTTGAGCATCATACGCATAGCCTTCATGAATTAAGAGATCCCCTAATTTTACATCTGCATTGCAAAGATCAGCTCTAAATATATTCTCTCCAAAGAAATTGTAAAAGGCACGACCCGTAGGATGTTTATAGAAGAATTGGCCCCCTTGATGACCTGGACAGTCAAACTGTGAATTTTCATCCCCTACATAATCAGACAAAGCCCTGAAAAATGGTGGTAAAATAGATGCTTCATAGTTTGCTACAACTTTCTCTATCTCTGATGTACAGTCGTCAATACTCATAGATAAGAGTTCTATAATGGACGTGATACGATTTCCATAAAGAGATATATCTTTAGATGTATCAAGTCTTAAGACAATAACAGGTATACCAAAGGAGCTAATTTGATTATTATTCACAAGATCTAGCTCACCATCGTCGATAACAACGGCACCTACATCTGTAAAATCTGTTTCAAAAACGCCAACACATGTACGTCCTGCTATGGATTTAATTTTGGATTGCACAGAATCAGATAAAGCAACCTTTAAATGTTTCACAGTCTTCTCCTTTCGTAACTAAATATCATAGTCAACATATACTACAACACCATATATAGAATAAATATAATATTTATAGAATACAATAATCATAAAACATAATATTCGTATCATATGACGAATAAAAAGCTCTCTACTCAAAGAATAGGGAGCCTTTTGGTTTTAGATTATTCAGCTGCTTCTTCTTCAGCTTCAATATGCTTAGGAGCTTCTGGTTTCATCAATGGGAACAACAATACATCGCGGATGGATGCAGAGTCTGTTAAGAACATAACGAGACGGTCAATACCAACACCTAAACCTGCTGTTGGAGGTAAACCATACTCAAGAGCTGTAACGAAGTCTTCATCCATACGGTGAGCTTCATCATCGCCAGCTTCGCGTTCTTTCAATTGATCCAAGAAACGTTGTTTTTGGTCGATTGGGTCATTTAACTCGGAGAAGCCATTTGCCAATTCACGGCCATAAATGAACGCTTCAAAACGTTCTGTAGCCAATGGATTTTCACGACTTGCTTTCGCAAGTGGAGAAATTTCTTTTGGATGACCATATACGATAGTTGGTTGAATCAAGTTTTCTTCTACATAATCTTCGAAGCAAAGATTTAAGATTTTACCAATACCATCATTTTCTGTATATTCTACATTTAAACGATCTGCAATAGCACGAGCTTCTTCTACAGTAGTAACTGTATCAAAGTCTTCACCAGTGTATTTTTTTACACCTTCAGCCATTGTGATACGATTCCAAGGTGGAGTCAAATTGATTTCTGTACCTTGGTATGTGATTTCTTGTGTACCTAGAACCTCTTGTGCACAGTAGGACACAAGATTTTCTGTTAAGCGAATAGCATCCTCAACATCGCCATAAGCTTGGTAAGATTCGATAGTAGTGAATTCTGGATTATGACGGTTGTCGATACCTTCGTTACGGAAGCAACGGTTCATTTCGAATACGCGGTCCATACCACCAACGATCAAGCGTTTGAGGTACAATTCTGGTGCAATACGCATGTAGATATCAATATCGAGCGCATTGTGATGTGTAATGAACGGACGAGCTGCAGCACCACCAGGGATAGCATGCATCATTGGTGTTTCTACTTCCATGAAACCATCACGCATCATGTATTCGCGAATTTAGCAACGATTTGGGAACGTTTTACAAATGTATCACGCACTTCAGGATTTACAATCAAATCAACATAACGTTGACGGTAACGAAGTTCTGTATCCTTTAAACCATGCCATTTTTCTGGCAATGGACGTAAAGATTTAGATAACAAAGTTAATTTGTTAACTTTAATTGTAACTTCACCTGTATGAGTTTTAAATACATGACCTTCTACACCGATGATATCACCGATATCAAGCATTTTTACGTATTTATAAGCCTCTTCGCCCAATACATCTTTACGGAAATATACTTGAATATCCCCAGATTTATCACGAACATTGGCAAATGCTGTTTTACCATGGGAACGGATTGTCATCAAGCGCCCTGCAATAACTACAGGTTGACCATCATATTTCAAGAAGAAGTCATCTTTAATTTCTTTTGCATTATCTTTTACAATAAAACGTTGACCAAATGGATAGATGCCATCCGCTTCGTATTCAGCCAATTTGTCGCGGCGAATTTGCATTTGCTCATTCAGCTCTTCTTGTACATTTTTAATTTCTTCACTCATGTTATCGCCTCTTCGTCAGTAAATGTAAATTATTGGATTGCTAACACTTTGAATGTAACAGGACCATCTGGTGTGGAAACTTCTACTTCATCACCTTTACGTTTGCCCAAAATAGCTTTACCTACAGGAGATTCGTTAGAGATACGATTGTTGAATGGATCCGCTTCAGAGGAACCAACGATAACATATTCTAATTCGTCATTGTACATTGTATCTAGTACCGTTACTTTGCTACCTACGGATACAACATCACCTTTTACGGATTCGTCGATGATTTTCGCAGTGTTAATTTTATTTTCAAGCTCTACAATATGACCTTCGATGAAAGCTTGTTCATTTTTTGCATCATCATATTCAGAGTTTTCACTGATATCGCCATATTCAATAGCTGTCTTAATACGTTCAGACACTTCAATACGACGTACAGATTTATAATACATTAATTCTTCTTCTAATTTCTTTAAACCTTCGGCGGTAAGTAATGTTTCTTTTACGTCTGCCATGGGTACCCCACTCTTTCTACATATAAATTAAATAAGAAAAAAGTGCCATAGTAAGATGACACCTTATCTTTTATTTCTAAATTATCTCAACCATTATATAAAAATACTATTCATTTGTCAATCTGTCTACATTTCAGACAATATTTTACGGTATGATTCTAGCTCATTGTGAAAGCTTGTTACAGTATGAATTGTATTCACACGATTGCGCCAATATGCAGATTCAGGGAGGCCCTTCATATACCAGCCTGCATGAGTTCGTATTTCCTTAACGGCCATACTTTCACCCTTATATTGACATAAGAGATCAAAATGCTTTAACAACATGTCGAGACGTTCAATATCGCTCGGCGCCGCCAATACTTCACCAGTCGCTAAATAGTGATGAATACGATTAAAGATCCATGGATTTCCCTGTGCACCACGGCCTACCATTACCGCATCACAACCCGTTTCATCAAGCATTTGCTTTGCATCTTCAGGCTCTACTATATCGCCATTACCAATAACCGGTACAGACACAGCCTCTTTTACAGCCTTAATATAAGACCAATCAGCATGCCCACTGTACATTTGTTCCTTAGTACGGCCATGTACTGCAATAGCCGCCACACCTGTAGATTCGATGCGCTTAGCAAAGTCCACAACATTGATGGAATCACTATCCCAACCGATTCGCATTTTTACGGTTACAGGCACATCGACGGCCTTAACCGCAGCCTCTGCTACACGAGCTGCTAAATCTGGATTTTTCATAAGCGCAGAACCATCACCAGAGGTTACTACCTTTTTCACAGGACAGCCCATATTAATATCTACAATATCGGCACCTGCATCAGCTACTACCTTTGCGCCTAATGCAATTGCTTCTGGATTGGAACCAAAGATTTGCATAGATACAGGGCGTTCTACCTCTTCAATACGCAACAATTCATGGGTGCGTTCATTTTTATATTTAATGCCCATGGCGCTGACCATTTCGGTGCAAACCAAAGCGGCCCCATGCTCTTTAGCAAGTAAGCGATAAGCAATATCGCTGACCCCTGCCATTGGCGCTAATATGGCTTGTCCGTCAATTTTGACAGCTCCAATTTGCCATTGTTTATTATTCATATATATCCCCTAATAAAAAGGGTACAGCATAAGCTGTACCCGAATGTACACTACTTTGTTACATATTCGTAACTATATTATAGTAGCATTATTTATTTCTTTCGTAAATAAGGCGTAAACCTTCTAATGTAAGCATAGGTTCTACATGATCAATGCAGTCTGTAGCACTGCTAATGAGTTGTGCTAAACCGCCTGTAGCTACGACAGTTACAGGATCACCCATTTCAGCTTTCATACGTGATACAAGGCCTTCCACTTGACCTACATAACCATAGAACATACCCGCCTGCATAGAGGATACGGTATTCCGGCAAATGACTTGACCTGGGTCTCTTACATCAATACGTGGTAATTTAGCAGCCCGTTGGAATAGAGCCTCTGCAGAAATGGTAACACCTGGTGAGATAACACCACCCATATAATCGCCATTACCTTTAACAGCACAATAGGTAGTAGCCGTACCAAAGTCGATAATGATTAAATCCCCTTCATATTGTTCATGCGCCGCCACAGCATTTACAATACGGTCAGCACCTACTTCACGAGGATTATCATACTTAATGGCGATACCAGTCTTAGTGCCAGGCCCAACAATAAGAGGATTTACATTGAAATAACGTAAACAAACGCGCTCTAATGTAGGCATCAATGGTGGCACAACTGAGGAAATGATAATATCTTTAATATCCTTCACATCAACCTTACGGTCATGGAAGAATAGGTTCATCATCAACATGCCATATTCATCGGTGGTCCGCACGCGATCCGTGGAAATACGCCAGTGACCTACAAGCTCCGTCTTGTCGTATACACCGAGAACAATATTGGTGTTCCCCACATCAATTACTAATAACATGAATGCCTCCTATTTGCGCGGACGAATTGATACGTCCCCTGCCACAATACGTTTAACTGTCCCATCTGGGATTCTTACTAATAAGTTACCATCTTCATCAATATCTGTAGCTACTCCTTCATAGGTATTTCCTGGTGCTCTTACTTCAATTTCCTCACCAAGCGTTACTGATAATTGACGCCATTCATTGAGAGTTTCCTCAAAACCACTATCGAGAACTTCATAATATTGATGTTCTAAAGACTCTAATATAATTTTAAATGCCTCTGTCCGTTCAATATCAATGCCTTCCATAGTTAAGGATGTAGCGATCAACTTCAATTCTTCCGGGAGCTCTTCTTGTTTAGTCTTTACATTGACTCCTATGCCCATAACAATATAGGAAATTTCCTCCATAGAGCCAGACATTTCAGTCAAGATGCCAACTAATTTACGACCATTCACAAGGATATCATTGGGCCATTTAATGCCTGCATCAGTGAGTCCCATTTTATGGAACGCTTTTGTTAAGGCTACGGCTGCCATCAAAGTACACTTTGGCGCTTCTACAGGTGCAAAGTCAGGGCGCAAAATGAGACTAAACCATAGACCTTTCCCAAATGGAGAATACCATCCTCGCGATAAACGACCTCGGCCAGCAGCCTGTTCCTCTGTTACAACAACAGTACCTTCTTCTGCACCTTGTTGTGCTAAATAACGAGCTTCTAGGTTTGTAGATTCGGTAGTGTCCATATAGACATACCGTTTACCAAATACATCTGTTTTTAAGATTTGCTTCATTGCTAATGGACTCAACAAATCAGGTTCCTCCAATAGTCGATATCCTCTCTTGGTATAAGATTCTATTTTGTAGCCTTTTTGACGTAATGCTTTGATATGTTTCCAAATAGCTGTGCGCGAAACATGACACGCTTCCGACATATCTTGTCCCGATACGAAACCACCTTGGTTTTGTCTCAAGAATTCTAATACTTCATCACGCATAGTTTAGAGCCCCTTTCTTTGTCAACCTAGGTTTACAATTCGATTGTACAAGTGTACCCTATAAAATGCAAGGGTTATTTAAAATAATTAATGGTATAATATATATAGTATTAAGTTATACAGTATGCAATAGATAACAATAGTATGGTCTATCATTATCTAGGGAGATATATGAAACAATTTACATTAGAAGAAAAAAATGAGGTTCTAGAGAATCCCTTTATCCATATTCATAGAAAAGCTCGACGTCCTATTAAACATAGGCAAACTACTCATGGAATGTGGTGCCGATACAAATCGAATCATTGAAGAAATGCTTAAAGCCGCCACATTTATGGGTATTCCTCATGATTATTTAAATATACATATTTCCTATACTACGATTATGGTCAATTTACTGCATAAAGAACGATCTATTACCGTATTTAGAAAAACACCTGTGCATGTACCCAATATGGCTATGATTAATGCAGTATCTAAACTAACTTGGCGAGCCTTTGAACGACATTATTCACTTACAACTTATGAACAGTTAATTTCAAAATTAGATTCCACTATTCCAGTATATCCTGATTGGATAAAGGGTATTGCTTGTGCCCTCGGATCAGCAGGCCTTGCCTTTTTGTATAGTGGCGATATGATAGCTTTTATTGTAACTGTTATTTGTTCTCTAATCGGTTATTTTGGTCGTACCTTATCGGTACGCTTTGGTTGCAATGAATATGTAGGCATTGCAATTGGCGGCTTTGCCGCTATGGTTTCTGCCTATGGTTTCTATTCACATATTGAACAAGCTTCACTAGTCTATGTACTCGTATGCTGTACCTTATTTATGATTCCAGGCGTACCGCTTATCAATGCCGTTATTGATACCATTAACAACCATATTCTATCGGGTATTACGCGGGCAATCAGAACCATCCTCATCGTAGGTAGTATGACCTTAGGTATGGCAATGGCCTTGTACTTTAGTCCGATGCCTGCATTTAGTTTTGTAGATATTAAACCCCATGTACTATCCGTTGAACAGATTATAGGTTCTTTTATGGCCGCTGCCTCATTTGCCGTTTTATTTAATGCTCCTGTGCGGCTCTTATTATCAATCGGTATTGGCGGTGTATTATGTGTGTTTATTCGCAATTTACTTGCTGTTGAATTTGGCTTCTCCATTCCAGGTGCTACCTTTGTAGGCGCTGCTGTAATGAGCGTAATTTATGTAAAAGTTTCTACTTGGCTGAGAACATCTAGCACAATTATCATCGTCTCATCTGCCATAGCCTTAATGCCTGGTATTTTATATTACAGATTCCTCTTTGATATGCTTCATATCAATTCACTATCAGAATCTGGCTTACTTCATATGGTTCAAAACGGTGTAACAGGCATCCTCACTATTGTAAGTATTGCGGTTGGTGTAGCAATTCCAAATGTACTGGCTCAAAAATATTTAAAAGCCCGAAAAGAGCGTAGAATTCAACAGTACTTGGCAACACGTCACATTAACGATGGCCAATAGCTAATCCTCACCAACTACATTACGAGCTTCGCAATATAGATAGCATACTAATTACCTATAGCTAGTAATAGGTAATTATAATCAAAAGAACATATATAAAAAGAGCTGGTCCTCAACGAGGCCAGCTCTTTATTTAGATATCTCATTATTTGATTTCATTAGAAGGTGTTTCACTAGGAGCATCCACTGTAGCAGTGTTCTCTTTAGCTTCAACCACCTCTGGTACTACAATACCTGCCGCTTCTAGAGCTTCTTTAGGCTCCTCAACTTCAGGGGCTTTCGTTGTACCATATTTGTAAAGATTATCTACCGCTTTTGCATCGATGGTTTCTTCCTCTAATAAAGCATTTGCCATATCATGTAAGAATTTCTCGTTATCGCTAAGAAGTTTTGTTACATCTTTATAAGCTTCTTCAACAATACGATGAATTTCAGCATCGATTTTTGCAGCAATTTCTTCACTGTAGTTGCGTTCGTGTCCAAGGTTTTTACCCAAGAATACTTGTTCTTGTTGTTCACCGAATACGATAGGCCCAAGCTCATCGCTCATGCCCCAACGCGTTACCATAGCGCGTGCTGTATTCGTTACACTTTGAAGGTCCCCAGAAGCACCTGTGCTGATTTCATCTAAAATCAAAGCCTCTGCAATTCGACCACCAAGGGCTACGCGAATATCTGCTAATAATTGAGATTTTGTTTTGTAGTTTTGTTCCTCTGTAGGAAGCATCATAGTGTAACCACCTGCTGCGCCACGAGGAATGATTGTTACCTTATGAACAGGATCTGCATGAGGCAACAAATGTGCCACGATGGCATGACCAGATTCATGGTACGCTGTTAACTTACGGTCTTTCTCGCTCACAATATGACTGCGACGTTCAGGACCCCATACTAACCTTTTCACTAGCTTCTTCAACTTCAGCCATAGTGATAACTTTTTTGTTAAGGCGAGCTGCCAATAAAGCCGCTTCATTTAACAAGTTGTTCAAGTCAGCACCAGTAAAGCCTGGAGTTTTCTTAGCAATTGTTTTCAAGTCTACATCGTCAGCTAATGGCTTGTTACGAGCATGTACTTTTAAGATTGCTTCACGACCGCGTAAGTCTGGACGACCTACGATAACTTGACGGTCAAAACGACCTGGACGCAAAAGCGCTGGGTCAAGAATATCTGGGCGGTTTGTGGCAGCGATAGTAATAATACCTTCGTTGGCACCGAAACCATCCATTTCAACGAGTAATTGATTCAATGTTTGTTCACGTTCATCGTGACCACCACCAAGACCTGCGCCACGTTGGCGACCTACCGCATCAATTTCGTCGATAAAGATGATACATGGAGCATTCTTTTTCGCTTGTGTGAAAAGATCACGCACACGAGAAGCACCAACACCTACGAACATTTCTACAAAGTCAGAACCAGAAATCGTAAAGAATGGTACCCCTGCTTCACCAGCAACGGCTTTAGCAAGCAATGTTTTACCTGTACCTGGAGGACCTGCGAGCAATACACCTTTCGGAATTTTAGCACCGATTGTTGTAAATTTACCTGGATCCTTCAAGAATTCTACTACTTCTTCTAATTCTTGTTTTGCTTCTTCAGCACCTGCTACATCTTTAAAGCTAACCTTTACGTTACCTTCACCCATCAATTTAGCACGGCTTTTACCAAAGTTCATCACTCGGCCACCGCCACCTTGAGTTTGTTGCATGATAAAGAAGAACAATACAACCAAGATGATAATAGGAATAGCAGAACCTAACAGGCTCATCCACCAAGCTGGTTGCTCAGGTGGAGCTGCTGTAATTTCTACGCCATTATCTTGTAATGTTTTAATTAATGTTTCATCACTTGGCGCATAAGAATTGAACTCTGTTCCATTTTTTAGTTTACCTTTAATACCATGATCATTGGTAATCGTTACGGACTCAACCTTTTTCTGTTGTACTTGTTGAATAAATCCTGTGTAACTTAGTTCAGATTTATTCGCACTTTGACCAGAGAAAGCGTCAATGGCGATAACGAAAGCGGCAATGATAAGTAAGTAAAGGACGATATTTTTTGTAAATCGACCCAAAAGATTACCCCTTTCAATAATAATTTAGTTGTATAAACGAATTGAGTACATCTCATCGAGAGATGCACTCATATATTATATCATATTTTTAATTTTGATACATTTCTTCCTTTAAAATACCGATATAAGGCAAGTGACGATATTTTTCCGCGTAGTCTAAACCATAACCGATAACAAAGTAGTCAGGAATGATAAAGCCTACATAGTCTACTTCTACGTCCATTTTACGGCGCTCAGGTTATTCAATAACGCTGCAAGACGTACGCTTTTAGCACCACGAGCATGTAAATTTTCTAGCAAGTAATGCAATGTCGTACCAGTATCAACGATATCCTCTACAACGAGTACATGTTTACCCTCTACAGAGCGATCCAAATCTTTTAGAATTCGTACTACACCTGTACTAGTTGTGCCACTACCATAGCTAGAGCAAGAAATAAAATCAAAACTTACATCTACACTATCATCAATAGCGCGAGCTAAGTCTGTAAAGAAAACGATGGCTCCCTTTAACACCCCTACAAGCACTACAGATTCATTTTTATAGTCTTCGCTAATTGCTTTACCTAACTCGGCTACACGAGCCTGTAATTGTTCCGCTGTATATAAAATCTCTTTTGCGTCTTGATGCATCTATATGACCTCCACGATTCATATTAATGTTTGCAATATACCTTTATTGTATCACATTGAGCAATTACTTTTATACTTTTTATAGTGAAAGTTTTCGCTTCTCCGGTGTTAACAATATCTAGTAATTGCTCTTGATGGGCTGTAGTAAGCGTTATATCAGAGTCAATAGAGCTTACCAAACGCTGCCACAAACGACGTTGTATGGCTAATGGTTCCTTTCGTAAAGCCCTACGAGATAAACGCATTTCACCCTTATCAATAGTCACTAATCGCTTAAAAGCTTGCACTGTCAAATCAGAGATCACAGCTAAATCTTCACTTACAGAACCTCCTAATCTAGCGATAGCATCTACTACATTAGGGTTAATCGATTCTAACTCCGGTATAATGCGATGACGAATCTATTTCGCTGATATCGAATATCATCATTTGTAGAATCAATACAATACGTGAGCTTTCTATCGGCTAAATAAGCTAATAATTCTGCTTTTGTAACATCTAATAAAGGTCTAATCACAGGAATATCATAGTCATTGCTGACTACAGCCATACCTATTAGCCCATTTAATCCTGTACCTCTAATGAGATGCGCTAGAATCGACTCAGCTTGATCGTTCTTATGATGAGCTACTGCAATATAATCATATCCCTCAGAATGAGCTATTTCATTTAGCCATTGATAGCGAACTTGTCTACCAACGGTCTCCTCAGATAGCTTTAGATCTTTACTCAAGGTAGGCACATCAAAGGTAGTTGTATAAAACGACAATCCTAATGCATCTACCTGATTTTGAAGCCATAGAACCTCATCTTTACTTTCAGGGCGAATAGAGTGGTCTACGACAGCAATACCAAGCTTATATTTTGTATGGCGATGCGCAGCAATGTCTTGTAATAAATGTAATAAAGCCATCGAATCTGGACCACCAGAACAAGCTATCAATATACGGCTATGTTCAGGAAATAGCTTATGTAGTTTTAAAGTGTGATTAACTCTTCGAATGAGCGCTTTCACATTCACGAGCCATCGCCTCCATACCATCTTGGTCGCTCACAAATACATGAGGAACCTCATAAGCATCCATAAAGGACGTTAAAATTTCTGCACCAGCTACGATGATATCGGCACGTCCTGCAGGTAAACCTTTTACTTGTAATCGCTCATCGCGACTCATGTAACGTAAGTTTAGAATGATGCCCTCTACTGTTTCACGACTTAATTTATGACCTTGTACCTTCGTACCATCATAGTTTTCAAGGCCTAAATCAATGGCCGCTAGCGTCGTTAGCGTACCACCGATACCAATGAATTCACCAAATTCACCTTGAATCATCATCGGATCCCAAAGGAATCGAGTTTCTTCCCATACTCGTTGAGGACCTTCATCAGACATAGATTGAAGGCGTACAGCCCCTACAGGATAAGATCGGCTCCAGTAAACGCCGTCCTTATTGCCTAATGCTAGCTCTGTACTACCGCCACCGATATCGATAGTTGTATAGTGACGACCATCATTCAACTGATCTCCTAAGGCACCATTAAAGCCATAAATAGCCTCTTCATCGCCCGTGAGAATACGCCATTCCATCGGACAATGTTCGCTAACGCGCTCCATAAATTCAAGGCCATTAGATGCTTCACGAACAGCGCTCGTTGCAAAACCAAAGCAGCATTCCACCCCATATTGGTCGGCTAGTTTTTTTATTTCTGTAAAAGCTTGATAGGACGCTTCCATCGATTCAGTGCGCAATGTACCATCTGAATTACGTTGGCCTAAACGAGTAGTCCACAACTGTTTCGGCTCATAGTGCCATATATTATTTTCATAAGTAGCCAATAATAAGCGTACTGAATTTGATCCAATATCAATAATAGCTAACTTCATAATTGCTCCTTACATAATTAGTATGCCTCTAACACTATTATACTGTTAAGGCCTATACATAAGTAAAGAGATGGCTCAATGCCATCTCTCACTATTAATCTCGACGACCGCCTCGGCCTCCGCGTTTACCTTCTGTATTGCGTTTTAAATCGTGTAAGCGTTCATTACTATCGCGCAAGAATGATTTCATCTTTGCTTCAAAAGCCTCTGTGCTTTGTTTAGATTGAACACGACGAGGACGTCGCTCTTCACTTGCTGTCTCTTTAGGTTGTGTTTGACGAATAGAAAGGCCGATTTTATTACCTTCAATAGATAAAACCTTAACCTTTACTGGATCTTCAACCTTTAATACGGTATTAATATCTTCGACATACCCATGAGCTACTTCAGAAATATGAACTAGACCTGTTTGCTTCTCTCCTAAATCAACAAATACGCCGAATTTTGTAATACCAGATACGGTACCATCAATAATGTTACCAACTTCGATTGCCATGCAACCTCCTAATTAATACGGAAACCTCAAACTACAAACTAATGCGAATCTAAATTACTACAGTCAAACCTATTTTACATAAGGCACTTCACCAGGTTTTACAAGGCCGAGCTCCTCACGAGCCACCCCCTCAATGGTCTTTGGATCTTGCAACTTAGCCTTTTCCTGTTCTAATTCTTCATTTCGCTGTTTTAATTCTTGCAATTGTTGCTCAATATGTTGTTTTTCTTGATATACAGCCACCAAGCGATAGGCTTGCCCTAATAATAGCAGCACCATAATCCCTATACCAATTCGCTTGATCCACATGAGGATAATACGTTGATCCTGCGCTTTGCGATTAGGTCTAACCCGTTTGCGCGGCTTTTTTGGACGTTGTACTTCCATAGTGTCTTGAGTCATAATATCCCCCAAAAATATTCATCATCTGTATACTGTCATTTTTTAATTATATCACAGAACCTCGTTAGGGACTAAATAAAATTATCTATATTTTACCTTATATCTATCTTATAGTTAGTGATGTCTTATCAGAGATAGATTTATTAGTAATAGCTACTATGGCCTTATAAAGACTCTGCTTTATGAGCATATTCACGAATTACTGCACAAGACTTTTTAAATAAAGCTAATTCATCTTCAGTAAGCTTCAATTCAAATACATCTTCGATACCATCTTTGCCAATAACTGCTGGAGTCGATGCAAAGATTCCTTCTTCACCATATTGGCCATCTAGATAACAAGAACATGGCAACACTTTCTTTTCGTCATGAAATACAGCACGAATTAATTCTGTTGTTGCACTAGCAATGCCAAACTCTGTGGAGCCTTTACCAGCCAATACATGGTAACCACCGATTTTTACATCATCTAGCACTTGAGTATGATCAAGTGTAGGGAATCTATGAGGCAATTCTTGTTGTAATTGTACTAACGGTTTTCCTTGTACATAAACATGAGACCATGGCACCATAGCACTACCACCATGTTCACCTAAACAATACGCTGTAATTGTACGGTTACTAATATTAAAAATGCGCGCCAATTCTTTTTGTAATCGCGCTGAATCTAAAGCTGTACCACTGGAAATAATACGTTTTGGGTTCCAATTTAAATGTTTACATAAATAAGTAGCAACAACATCAGCAGGATTAGAAATAGAGATAATAAAACCATCAAAGCCGGACTTTTTAATTCGCGGAATAACATCCTTTAAAACCTCTACTGTATCACCAAGACTTTCTAAACGATCTTGATATAAATTTGGTAAAGGACCAGCGCTAAATACGAGAATATCACAATCCCCACAATCTTCAATAGGACCTGCAGTAGCTGTTACTTTATGAGGAATATAGCTAACAGCATCATTTATATCCATTGCCTGTGCTTTAGCTTTTTTCTCGTCAATATCCATCATATATAGTTCATCTACTTCACCTTGTAGAGCAAGAGAAAATGCTACATGAGAACCTACATGTCCAGTGCCAATAATACCTACTTTACGTAACTTCATAAGGGCCTCCTACGATTCGTACTAAAAGATATACATCTTCTAATTCAATTCCACTTAAACCAGCGATTACCAGTATATGAATCGACAATTTTAAGTTATATTAAAGCATATTGCTTGTAAAATACATAAACTATTATATACCTATTTTCTCATAGGTATATAAGAAAATAGATTTATAGTGATAAAAAAAGACTATTATAGGAAATCCTATAATAGTCCTTCTATTATATAGTTAGTCTCGTCCAGTAAAGAAGCTTACTACAGCAATCACTATAACTGCACCAACGATGGACGGAATTAATGCCATGCCTGCAAGACTTGGGCCCCAAGTACCAAGCAAAGCTTGACCTACAGAAGCCCCTACCAAACCAGCAATAACACGAAGAATAATCCCCATGCTTTGCGCCTTTTTAGTAATACGACCAGCTACAAAACCAATGAATCCGCCTACAATAATTGACCAAAGCATAATATACCTCCTATAAAGTCATCTCATCAAGATTAAGAGGGAATAAATCCTTATTCTCCATCACTTGTGGTGACTTTTCTAAATATTGTTTTCGCATTGACCATAAAATCTCTAAATCCTTTGGATCTAACTTGGACAATGCATATATCATCGTGAAATCTGAACCATAATGGCCACGCAAGCTATCAGGTACTCCTTTGGGTCCTTCTCCACCTAGACGATTATTAAAGAACCCTTGAATACGACGACTATCTAAATCAATGATAATAAACCCTGACGCATCATATACATACAATGTATGATTTATACGCTTTAAAGCTCGTACCGTATTCGTTATAAAATATTGATCCTTCATGTCAATGAGGGATGACTCATAACCTGAATGGTAAAAGTCCCCATAATAATGAGCTCCTCTATCTGTAGATTCCAACAAATCCTTGAGTACGGATTGTTCTGGCCCACTAAAATCAGAGAAAGTTTTTACCATAGTAATCTCTCGTAAACCACGTTGGTAATTCTCGGTCTTCGGTGGCTCAATATGTTGGCCACGAAAGGTAATAGGCATCAACCGAAGTGTATTATCAGCTAAATTATAAATACCATACCCTTCATAACCTAGAAAGTACACTTGTGAGTCGATAGACTTCATCGCTAATATTCGTTTTGAAATGATGGCATCACTAGAATTTACTAATGTATGCTCTTCTGGGTCTATGCGTACTGTTTTACTGTCGTAATTGCCACCTACTGCAAGCCAATAGGAGAGCCCCACTACAATTAATGCTAGTATGCATAAACCGATACGTTTTATATTCATTTATACTCCCTATGAATCCCCAGGCATAAAACGTAATAATATATTGCCATTACAGTAAGTCCCTATTAATATAATCCCAATTCTAGGTATAACTGTAAATTTTTTTAATATCTTTGTGGACTTCTATGCCAAACTTAATGTAGCTAGTCGCTCGCTAATTGAGATACCCTTATAGGTAAAAGTTGGTAACAACTCATGTAAAGGTTCTAAGACAAAGGTTCTATCCCAAAAATAAGGATGCGGTATAGTTAGAGTTTCAGCACAAATGGAAATCATAGAACCGGCTTCATCAAAAGCCAAAATAATATCTAAATCTAATGTACGTGGTCCCCAGTGAATGAGTCGTTCACGACCAGCCCCTTGTTCTAAGGACTGAAGGACACTTAACATTTCATGAGGATTCAAAGTACTTTACAAGACCACATGCCATTAATAAATGACGCCTGATCTGTATATCCCCAAGGTTCCGTTTCTATCAAAGAAGAACTAATAACCTCTGAAACGGCCTCATGCCCTTGTAATAGGTGAAAAGCGGAATTAATATAACCTCTTTTATCACCTATATTTGAACCTACACTGATGTAATAGGTATACATCAAATTTGACCTCTTGTAGTGACAACCTCAACATAATCTAGGATACCAGCAATAGGTACAGATGGTTTGCGCACCGTTACAGATAAGCCAACGATACCTTGATAATGTTGGTATAAAGAGTCGGCAATAAGTGCACCTAAACGCTCTAATAAATTATGTTTTTCTCCAGTCATAACAGATTCTACAAGCTCATATACTTCTACATAATTGATAGAATCCTCTAACTGGTCACTTTGACCGGCCTTTGTAAGATCCGTAGTAATTTCAACATCTACAAAAAAGCGCTGTCCTTGCGCTTGTTCAGATGTCAAATTGCCATGGTATCCATAAAATGCCATGTTTTTTAAAACGATTTTATCCATTATTCACCTCGTAATAGGCCATCTGCTACGGCCAAGGCGCGTTTGTGCATTTTCACATTATGAACACGCACCATATCAACACCTTGGAATACACCCGTAATACAAGCCGCTACCGTGCCTTCATCGCGTTCTTCTGGAGGTAAACCGCCCAACATAGAACCGATGAAACGCTTACGGCTAGGCGCAAGTAAAATAGGGTATTCATAAGCCGTTAATTCGCCTAAACGTTGCATAACTTCAATATTTTGTTCTTCTGTTTTACCAAATCCAATGCCTGGATCAAGCCAAATTTGTTGTGGTGTTACACCAACCTTTAAGGCTTTGTCTACAGCAAAGAAGAAGTATGCCTTCATATCTTCAATGATGTCACCATAGTTTGTATCATTACTATTGTGCATAATGATTACCGGCACCTTATATTTTGCTGCTACCGCTGCCATATCAGGATCATAGTGTAAGCCCCATATATCGTTCAAAATATGAGCCCCTTTAGAAAATGCATAGTCCGCAGTTTTAGCATGATAAGTATCAATAGATACAGGTACTGTAGATGCATGTAGTACAGGGTCTATCAATTGGGACAAGCGTTCAATTTCTTCATCTGCTGTCAATGGTGTACAACCAGGGCGCGTTGATTCTACGCCTAAATCAATGATATCAGCACCATCTTCAATCATTTGCGTTACATGTGCTGCTGCCGCTTCTGGAGTATTGAATTTACCACCATCAGAGAAAGAGTCAGGCGTACCATTTAGTATCCCCATAATAAGGGTACGATCGCACAAAGATAAACTTTTGCCATCATTCCATGTGTAATTTCTACGTTTAAACATTTGCCTGTCCTCCACCTAACATTGCCAACGCTTCATCTCGTAATGTGCCAGTCTCTGCAAGCACACCACGGCTTTCTAATGTAATAACCTTTGAATCTTGCTGCATGGTCCCTTTGATAAGCATACACAACTGAGTCGATGTAATGCGTACGAATACACCATGAGCAGATAAATCATTCATAATTGCATCTGCTAATTCTGATGCTAACCGCTCTTGTAGTTGCGGCCTCCGGCTAAGGATATTAACAATATCTTGAAACTTGCTAAGCCCTGCCACACACCCATCCTTAGGTTGGTACACAATATCCACGGTTCCAAAGAATGGCAACAAGTGGTGCTCACACATAGAGTAAAAAGGAATTCCTGTAACCGCTACAAGACCCTTATAATCAGTACTAAATGTTTCACCCCAGGCTGACTTTGTATCTAATCCTACGCCACTGAATAATTCACTATATAATTCTGTTACACGACTTGGTGTTTTCTCTAGCTCTGGCGCCTCTGTATCAACAGATAAAGCCGCTAAAAATTGCTTTATCCCGTCCTTTGCACGTTGATTCATCGGTCCTCCTAAACGATTTCGTCGTCCAATCCTCAATATTCCAAATATCCGTAACCCAATCTTTATAAAATTCAGGTTCATGACTTACTAAAACGATAGTTCCTTTGAACTCACGCAAAGCACGACTCAGTTCTTCTTTTGCATAAATGTCCAAGTGATTCGTTGGTTCGTCTAATACGAGTACATTGTACTTATTTTGCATCAGTTTACACAAGCGAACCTTTGCATTCTCACCACCAGATAACACGCGCATTTGCGATGTAATATGCTCGTTAGTAAGGCCACAACGAGCAAGCGCTGCACGCACCTCTGCATTAGTCATTGCCGGATATTCGTTCCAAATATAGTCTAGTGCAGTTTCAGAATTGGATGGTGTATCCTCTTGAGCGAAATAGCCTATTTGTAGGAATTCACCTTTTACCAACTCACCACTTACAGGCTTTAATAAACCTAAAATTGTTTTCAACAATGTTGTTTTACCTAGACCATTAACGCCACGAATAGCGATTTTTTTATTTCTTTCAATTTGAAAATCTACTGGTCGAGTCAACGGTTCGTCATAGCCTAATTCCAAACCAAAGGCCTCTACAATAAAACGACTTGGCGTACGACCTTCTTTAAAACCAAAACTTGGTTTAATGTACTCTTTTGGCTTTTCCAAAATTCCCATTTTCTCTAACCGTTTAGCTCGAGAATTTGCCATACCACGCGTTGCTACACGAGCCTTATTGCGTTGGATAAAGTCTTCCATGCGTTCAATTTCTTGTTGTTGACGCTCATAAGCCTTAGCCGCTTGCGCTTTTTTCACTTCATAAGCCGCTTGGAACTGATGATAATCGCCAGTATAACGCGTTAAAACTGCTTGCTCAATATGATAAATAACGTTGACTACGGAATTTAAAAACTCCATATCATGAGAAATTAAGATGAACGCATTTTCGTAGTTTTGTAAATAATTTTGCAACCATTGGATATGCTCTACATCAAGATAATTTGTCGGTTCGTCCAAGAGCAAAATCGTTGGTTTTTCTAGTAAAAGTTTTGTAAGTAAAACCTTTGTACGCTGGCCACCGCTGAGCTCCGTAACATCTCGGTCAAGCCCAATATCCATAAGGCCCAAACCTGCAGCTGTACGCTCAATAACCGCATCAATTTCATAGAAGCCACGCTGCTCTAGAATTTCTTGCCACTCCCCAACTTGCTCGAGAAGCTTATTCATTTCATCTTCAGACACATCACCCATGCGATTGTACGCATCATTAATGTTTTGCTCCATTACAAACAAATCATCAAAAGCTCGTTGCAATACGTCGCGAATGGTCATGCCCTTTTCGAGGACCGCATGTTGATCCAAATAGCCTACAGTTACTTGGTTGGACCATTCAATTTTACCTTCATCAGGAGGTATTTACCTGTAATGATATTTAGGAATGTAGACTTGCCTTCACCATTAGCACCAATTAACCCTACATGTTCACCTTTCAACAAGCGGAATGATGCATCATCTAAAATTTGTCGCGCTCCAAAACCATGGGTTACATTTGAAACGGTTAAAACACTCATATCTATCTCCACCGGAATAAAAGCCGTCTTGTTGAAGACGGCTTGTTTCATACTTACTTAAATATTATATCTATTGTACCTTTTTGACCTCTATATGTCAAAAATTGAACATCACTTACCCAATGCATAACGCAAGGCTACCACAGCCATAATCTTAGCGCCCTTAATCGCTTGCTCCAATCCATAGTCGGAACCTGCTGCACAAGTGAACTCTGGTGTATGAGCCTCTAAACCTAACCCAATCTGCAAAGTAGGCTGTGCTGTTGGTACTTCATAAGATACATTTCCTACATCTGTACTACCATCAGCCTCATCATCAGGCAATATACGGGGCGTTTCACCAAATTCAGTCATCACATCGTTAAAGAGATCTAATAGCTGTTTATCTTGACGCATATCCTTAAAGAGAGGCTCATAATGATGCATCTCAACACGGGCGCCATAAGATGCTCCGATCTCTTGAGCAGCCTCTTTGATAGCCGGCAAAATAATACCTTCTAAATCGTCCACCGTACTACCGCGAACAGTCATGCGAATCGTAGCCTTAGGAGTTACTACATTTGGTGCTGTACCAGCTTCGGTAAAAATGGTCCCTACAATAGCCCCTTTAGGGAATGTTTTCTTTAACTCTTTTATTTTTTGATATAAATCTACAGCACAGTCTAAGGCATTAATACCAGAGTCAGTTAATGATGCTATATGACAAGACCTTCCATGGAAGGTAATCTCTAGTGGATGCGTCGCTAATGATGTGCCCCCTACCTCATTTTCACCGCCTGGATGAATGATTAGTGCCGCCTCATAGCCTTTAAATAAACCAGCCTCAGCCATGTATACTTTACCACCAATAGTTTCCTCCGCAGGACAACCAAAGAAGGTCGTTCCCCACGTTTCCGGTGCACTTTGACTGAAGGCAATAGCCGCCCCTAAACTCATCATAGCAATGAGATTATGTCCGCAACCATGGCCGAGTTCTGGTAGTGCATCATATTCACCTAAAAAGGCTATTTTATGCTGTGCAGTACCGTTATAGTCACCCCGTAACGCCGTTTGTAACTCTGGAAGATCAGTTAGCCCCACTTGAGATGTAAAATTATGATTTTCTAAGAATTGGTTAATTACCTTAACTGCTTTATGCTCATTTAAGCCCAATTCTGGGTTATCGTGTAAATATAAGGAGATATCGCGCAATTCCTCTGTCATACTATCTATGATGGCACAGGCACGAGCCTCTCGTTCTTGTAATGTCATAACTTCCCTTTTTAACTTCTAATTTATACTGTTTATTCTTTATTCTATCTAAGAAGAATGTGTCTATTTCGTATAGGGATGAACAATTATGGTATTTGAAATATACCTAAAGTTAATCATCGCTCCTAGTGGTAATGTTTGATGCGGTGTTCCATGACCTGTTGGGACATAACATACAAAAGGTTCCAACAATTCAGGGTCTCTATTTTCCTCCATATAGCGTAACACTTCATAGCCTAAATCGTAATCACGCTCATCATCGTCGCCTTCACAATCTGTAAAAGTACCAATCACTAAACCTTTAATACGACTCAATAAACCACTGAGACGAAATTGTTGCAACATACGATCTAGCTTATAAGGTGCCTCTCCTACATCTTCAATGAATAGTAATGTATCCTCCCAAGATGCATCCTCTAAAAAATACGGTGTTCCCGACAACATTGATAACATCGTCATATTGCCGCCCCGTAAAATACCTTCTCCTAGCTCAGTACCAATAGCACCACGAGGCGGTTCAGGTAAGGGTTCTATGACTTGTAATTTACCTTCTAAAGTATTAAATAAAGCATCAATATCTGCTTTGCGTTCAGGCTTAAAATCTACGCCCATTGGCCCGTGATAGGTAATGAGTCGGCTATATCGATTGATTGCCATATGAAGTGCTGTACAATCACTATACCCAATAAAAGCCTTTCCATGCTTACGGATTGCTGTATAATCTAATAAATCTAGATAACGCATTGTTCCGTAACCACCGCGCAAAGCCAATACCGCCTCACAAGGTGCGGTGGTCATCATATATTGAACTTCTCGGGCTTGCTCCTCTGGTGTACCGCCATACAAGCCTTTGCGATGTGCACTTTCACCAAAGAGTACTGTATATCCCCTTAGGTTACAAATTTCTTCTATTCTATTTAAATCTTCATCGCTTGCACTGGCAGGTGCCATAATACCTATGGTCATGCCCGGTGCTAAACGTTTTGGTTCAATCCAGTTCATATGTCCTCATAAAATACAACAAAAGACGTACACATAGTGTACGTCTTAAGTGTATCTTATTTGTATGCTTTTTTAAAGTCAACAAGGCCTAATGTAGTCCAGAAATAATTTTGAATACTTCCATTTGTTACATATGGTTGCGTTGTGAAATACAATGGCATTACTAGAGATTCATCAAAAATCATCTGTTCTGCTTTATGCATCAACGCATCCCGTTCAGCCCCATTTGGTGTCGTACGAATACGAGCGATTAACTCGTTATAATCATCACTATGGTACTGACTATCATTGTCTTCAGCAGAGAATACTTCTAAGAAGTTTTGTGGATCACTGTAATCCGCAACCCAAGAAGCACGAGCAACTTGATATTTACCAGCTTCGCGGTCGGCTAAGAATACCTTTGTCTCTTGATTTTGTAAGCGCACATCTGCACCAAATGCATTGACCCAAGCATCTTGTACAGCTTCGGCAATCGCTTTATGTAATTCACTTGTATTATACAAATCGTAATTGGAGGCAATGGATGATTTTTATCATAGCCAGCTTTTTTCAAGATTTCTTTAGCTTGTTCTACATCTTCATAAACAAGATAGTTACCCGCTTCACGGAAATCTTCACGCCCATTACTTTCAAGCATACCGTAAGGAACAAAGGCATAGGCCGCCTCTTTACCACCGCGAACAATATTGTTAACGATGTTAGCACGGTTGATAACCATGGAGAAAGCTTTACGCACCTCAGGATCTGTGAAAGGATCTGCTTTCACATTGAATACGTAATAATAGTTACCAAGCATAGGTCCAATATGTAATAGACCTGCCTCTTCTAATCGTTTTTGGTCCGCTACAGGAGGCTCAACCGTCATATCTGCTTCGCCACCTTCAACCAATGTAAGGCGTGTGCTTTGGGATTCACTAATAGGCCAATTCATTTTCTCTGTTTTCACAGAATCTGCATCCCAATAGTTAGGATTCTTAATGAAATCCATTTCTCCATTATGCTTCCAGGATAGTAAGCGGTATGGACCATTAGATACAAATGTATCTGCATTGGCAGCCCAGTTTTCATGAGCCTCTACATCTTTTTGGCTCACTGGATAATAGCTATGAGAAGCTAGTAATTTTAAGAAATACGCTGTTGGATTCTCTAAGGTAACTACTAATGTATTATCATCAGTGGCCTTAACGCCAACATCATCAGCTGAAGCGTCACCATTATTAAAGGCTTCGCCATTTTTTAATACATATAACATATATGCATTGTCCGCATGGACTTCAGGGTCTAATACGCGTTTCCACGCGTATTCAAAGTCATGAGCCGTCAAAGGCTCTCCATTAGACCATTTCAAATCAGGTCGTAAATGGAAGGTATACTCGCGACCATCATCAGAAATATCCCAGCTTTTAGCTAGTGCTGCCTCTGGTTCACTTTCATCATTTAAACGAACTAAACCGTCAAATAATTGAAGTTGAACTGTAGCCTCCGGAGAGGTAGTAGACTTTGCTGGATCCAATGTGGATGGTTCCTGCTCAATAACATATCGAATGGTATGCTCATCAATTGGTTGTTCCCCGCGAGGATAACCAAATACAAATAAGAGCACACTCACCCCAAGAGCAAGGACCATGAGTTTTAACAAATTTCGTTTATCCATCATGGCAATGCTTCCTCTACAAATTCTTTCATGATACGCCCTACTCGAGCGCCTAACTCTTTACCTCGGTCATTATCGATATCGCTCATCAAGAGGATAAAGCAGAAATGACCTCTAAATGTTTCTAATACGCCCCCATCATGCTCTACGCGGTCAAGGGATCCTGTTTTTATGGTGAAAGCGTGTATCTTCGCCCCAATAAAATGGCAAGATATCACGGAATTGTTGGCGACCTAAAATATTCCACATTTCTCGACCATAAGCATCTCTATCGCGACATTCAAAAATGTGTTTATACAAACGAGCCAATGACAATGCAGTCAAATGGTTATCACGGCCTTCTGCTAGAGCGTCAAAGTCCATCATCATACGATTGAGTTCTATTTCATCTACACCAAGCTGTTCTGCACGAGCATTGATATTCTCCATGCCTAGAACGGTAATGAGTAAATTTGTCGCAATATTATCGCTAAGAACCATCATAAGACGACATAACTCAAGATACGTAAAGCTATGCTTTGCTACCAGTTCTTGTAATGCACCACCGCCTTCAACACGTGGTGTTCTAGATAGAGGAACAGTATCATTAAGATCCAACTGCTCTGTACGAGCTAAATGGAATACATACTCCATAATGAGTACCTTAATCAAACTTGCACTAGAGTGTACCGTATCTTCCCCTTTAGAAGCAATAATAGTCGGCTCCTCTTCATCATCAAATTGAAGTACTACATAGGATATATTCCCCTTTGGTGCTAATTCTTTTATCACTGTATCGAGTTGATGTTCTAAGGACTTGCCAACAAGTAACTTTTCCATACTATTCTCCCATTATATGTGCCAGCATGCGATGCGGCGATCTGCCCAATCACGAAGAGGTGGACGTTCAGTAAAGCAACGACCTTCTGCCTCTGGGCATCGACCACTAAACAAACAACCTTTTGGTGGATTTAGTGGATTTGGTGGGTCCCCTTTAAGCGGTGCTCCAATTGGAGCATGCGGTATAACAGGACCGTTTAAGGCGGTCAAAGCACGAGTATACGGATGTTGTGGGAAATTCATATAAATCCAACGCTGGACCTTCTTCCATAACAGCTCCTAAATACATAACTACCATCCGATGACTGATGTAGCGCACCATATTTAAATCATGAGAAATAAAGAGATACGAAATACCATGTTGTTCTTGTAATCTCTCAAGCAATGTCATAATTTGTACTTGAATGGATACGTCTAGTGCTGAAATCGGTTCATCACAGATGATACACTGTGGCTGCATAATGAGAGCCCGTGCAATACCGATACGTTGACGTTGGCCACCTGACAATTCATGAGCATAACGCTCACCAAAAGACATGTTCAAACCAACTTGATCAAGCACTTCTTTTACACGAATAACACGATCGCGAGGTGTATATTTTGGATCTAGCTCCAATGGTTCCTCTAGAATCGCATTAACTGTAAGACGTGGATTAAGAGATGCATAAGGGTTTTGGAATACCATTTGCATCACCGGATGAACAGCTTTTCGATCCACATACGGATCAATGTGACGACCGTTCATATAAATAGAACCTGATGTAGCTTGATGTAAACCCATCAAAGTGTAGCCAAATGTGGATTTACCACATCCAGACTCACCTACGATACCAAGGGTTTCCCCTGGTGATTGATATAGGCTCACGCCTTGTACAGCATGTACCGTGTGTTTTGGCTTAAATAAGCCTCCTGACAGAGTGAACTCTTTAACGAGATTGTCAGTTTCCCATACGTAACTCATTAAAGTCCCTCCAACTTAGCTAACCAACATGTAAATTGATGATTTTCACCAACATTTGTAACCATAGGAATCCGATTACCACAGATACGCATAGCCCACTTGCACCGTGGATTAAATGCACAACCTCGCGGTAAATCAAACAAATCTGGCGGTTGACCTTCAACGGCTTTTAACTCACCATGCCATTTACCTTGTGGCAGAGCGAGCAATAACCCTAATGTGTACGGATGGCGAGGTTCATTAAAGATGCCCTCCACTGTAGCAGATTCAACACATTTACCAGCATACATAACCATAACGCGATCGCAAATTTGAGCGATAACGCGTAAGTTGTGAGAAATAAAGATAATCCCAATACCAGCCTCTACGGCTAATGTTTGCATAAGGCGTAAAATTTGTGCCTCTGTAGTAATATCAAGTGCTGTTGTAGGCTCATCACAAATTAAATCTTTGGACGACCTGCGACAGCCATGGCGATACAAACGCGTTGGCGCATACCACCACTTAACTCATGAGGATATTGAGACAATCGTCTTTCCGGTGTAGAAAGGCCCATCTTCTTTAACAAGTCGATAGCGATAGCTCGTTCGTCATAATCCTCACCATATGCATTAGTACGATGGATAACCTCATATAGTTGCTCCCCAATCGTCATGATTGGATTCAAAGATGTCATAGGATCTTGAAATACCATAGCAACAGTAGTACCGCGCAATTCATTCCAGTCATCTTCAGTGAATTCAAGGCAATCATTGCCATCAATCATAAATGTATCGGCTTTGATTTTTGTTTTACCATATGGTAGTAATCCCATTAATGAATTAACTAGCACTGATTTACCACAGCCGGATTCACCAACAATACCTAAAATCTCACCTGGTTGTAAGGAGATATCTTGATTGCGAATAACCCGTAAGGGGCCTTGGAAGGTATCAATGGTAATGGACACATTGCGCACATCAACAATTGCGTTATTCATTATCTATCTCCTTCCTTAGGGTCTAACACATTACGTAAGCCATCGCCAAGGAATGCGAAACCAAGCATGGTAACACTAATGGCAACAGCAGGAAAAATCAATTGGAACGGATAAGAGCGCATGCTACTAATCCCTTCAGAAGCTAATACGCCCCAGCTCGCCATAGGTGCATTTACACCTAAGCCGATAAAACTAAGGAATGCTTCTGTAAAATAGCCTCTGGGATAGCCAATGTCAAAGTAATAATGATTGGGCCTACACAGTTTGGCAAAATATGACGCAATAAAATGCGATATTTGGGAATGCCCATCGCTTCAGCAGCAATGATGTATTCTTCGTTTTTAACTTTCAAGATTTGGCTACGTACGATACGGGCCATATTCAGCCAGTACGCAATGCCCAATGCTACGAAAATAGATGTTAAGCCAGGGCCTAGTACAACCATCAACAAAATTACATACAGTAAAAGTGGAATACCGTACAAAACATCTACAAGGCCCATCATGATGCGGTCAACCTTACCACCAAGGTAACCGGCAATACCGCCATATGTAACGCCGATAACAAGATTGATAAACGCCGCTACAAAACCGATAGTTAAAGGAAATACGAGCACCGTACATAACGCGAGTGTAAATGTCGCGACCTAATGTATCGGTACCAAACCAGTGACTAAAGCTTGGGCTTTGGTTCGCATCAATCAAGGATTGGTCTGCATAGGTATACGGCGAAATTAGGGGGCCTAAAATAGCTAATACAATCATCACCAAAATGATGGTTGCCCCTACTACGGCCAAGCGATTTACCTTAAATCTCGCCCATTTACTAGGACGTTTTATAAGCTTGTAATTTCTTCTTGAGGGGTTCGTTCAATAGGTAAAAAATCTTCCTTATTCATCTGTCCCCTCCTCTGTCGTAACACGTGGATCAATTAATGGATAAATCATATCCACCAAGATATTAAGAAATACTACAAGCGCACTATAGAAAATCGTAATGCCAAGAATAACGGTATAATCACGGTTATAAATAGATGTTACGAAATACTGTCCAAGGCCTGGAATAGCAAAAATCGTTTCTACAATAAAGCTACCTGTCAAAAGGCTGGCAGCCAATGGGCCCAAATAGGTAATAACTGGCAAAATAGCATTCCCTAACGCATGACGTGTCAAAATAGTCCAAGAACTCAAGCCTTTGGCGCGAGCTGTACGGATATATTCTTGTTGGTACACATCAAGCAACCCACTGCGTGTTAAGCGTGCAATGAATGCCATCGGTTGTGCAGCTAACGTTAATACTGGTAGCACCATATAAGATGGACCACGCCATAAGGCCACTGGGAACCAGCCTAGTTCAAAGCCCACCACATATACAAGAACGGCACCAATAATAAAGGTAGGCACAGAAATACCAATTGTAGATAATATGGTTACCGCATAATCAACGATACCATTAGGGCGCATAGCGCTAATAGCACCTGCTGCAATGCCACCTGCTACAGCCACCATTAATGATAATAAGCCGAGCTGTGCAGAAATTGGGAATGCATCGCTGATAATATCGTTTACACTACGGCCTTCATACTTGTATGATGGTCCCAAATCACCAGTAATAACACCACCTAAATAATCACCATACTGCTTCCATACAGGATCATCAAGATGATACTTTGCTTCAATACTTGCTTTCACCTGAGGTGGTAGTTTCTTCTCAGTTGTAAAAGGTCCCCCCGGAATTGCATGCATTAATGCAAATGTTACGGTAATGATGACCCATAAGATTATGATTGCGCCACCTAGGCGTCGAAACACATACCTTGTCATTGTCACTATCCTCCATAAAAAGTCTATCTGTTTTATTATACTACATTATGAAGTTAATTTCATGAATTACATCATTACATTTACAGAAAGCCTTACATAACGTACAATAAAATATATAATATTTTGGAGGTGTCTATGACAGAAGTACCTAGAGTCTTAACAATTCAAGACATGAGCTCCATCGGCCGTTGTGCCCTAACCGTTATGATTCCAATCATCAGCGCTATGCGTTGCCAAGCGGTTCCATTGGCAACAGCTGTATTGAGTAATCACTTAGAATATCCACACTACGAGTTCGTAGATTTATCGGCACATATGAGAGATTTTATGGACTGCTGGGATAAAAACGAAATCGACTTTCACGCTATTGTAAGTGGTTTTTTAGCATCGCCAGAACAAATTCATCTCGTGGAAGAAGCCATCGATCGCTTCGGTAACAAAGGCCAAATGATTATCGTCGATCCTGCTATGGCCGATGATGGTCGCCTCTACTCTATTTATACACCTGATATGGTAGTAGCTATGCGCCAACTTGTTTCCAAGGCTCATATTGTAAAGCCTAATTACACGGAGGCTTGTTTCTTATTAGATATTCCATTTTCTACAGATCCTATTAGCGATGATGAATTGCGTGATCGTTGCAAAAGATTGTACCAAATGGGGCCTGACATGGTTATCATGACCAGCGTACCATCGGAAACGCATGCGGTTATCGCTGTCTATGATGGGCCAACTGATTATTTAAAAACTTATGATATTCCTCTTATCCCTGTGAAAGCTACAGGAACTGGGGATATCTTTACTGCTGTATTATCCGGTGCAGTAATGAGGGGATATTCACCTTATGATGCGGCAGAGTTAGCAATGAATTTTACTACCAAGTCGATTCAAGCCACAGTGGACACTGTAAAATCAATGAAGCAAGGTGTAGCCTTTGAGCTAGTCTTGCCAGAATTAACTCAACTATAAGCTATAAATAAAGGGGAACTTATGGATTTACTCTATGTTGTATTACGAACACTACTCATATGTACTGTCGGTTTGCTCATTGCATTCCAAGGCCGACGTATGGGATTATCGATTTTTAATCTAACGGGACGGTTAAATCGACTACAATTTATCATATGCTTCATTGTTTTAATAATTTTATTCCACATCGTTCACTACATTGATGATTTATTCTTGGACTTTGTTGTTTCTTTACCTGCCTATTGGTTTACAAGGGTTGTTATATGGATTTTATTAGCATCCTTATTCCCATTATCCTGCATCTTATTTGGCCGTCGTATTCATGATATCGGCTTTAATGCTTGGGCAGGGATTCTATGGTCGGTAATCATCATTTTCATCAATACCTATTCTGCTGTATCGCCATTCAATTACTTGCTTGAACTTTTCGTATGGCTCATAGGCTTCCTATTTTGGGTATTGCCTGGTCAGCCAGAACCGAATCAATATGGTAACCCACCATTTATGCCTGTAAATCGACCAACTTATGAGTCAATGCAACCGTCCATATCTCATAGGGAAAAAGAAATCCGCAAAACGGTGCGTAAACGACGTAAAAAACGATAACAAATTAATAAATAAAAAACGTATCTCTTCATAAAGAGATACGTTTTTTATTTATCACATGTCTTATTATATATAGTTCTTTATTACCTTAATAACTATACCATAATAATTTAAAAGAGTTTCAACCTGATTCTTTACAAACTTAAGTCAATAATATCAACTCTATTATAGTGCAAAGGATATAAGCAATGATAAACTTAACCTTTTGTTTGCGCGCTCTATCATCATCAGAAATCTTAAGTCTATTTTCTAGGAAGCGCTTATCCCGGATTTGCAACAATAAACGTTTAATACGTTCTTGACCTTCAGCGGCATTACACTCGCCGCTATCAGAGGTCAAGGTAGCTTGCTGCATGAAGATGCGCCGATGGAGCTTGCGCATTTGAATCTTGATATTGTTATGAACAAACGCACTTTGCCACTGTTTTCTAGAGTCAAAATACATATATAAATATCGTGGTGTATTCATTAGTAGTAAAGAAAGAATAAATCCCCAAAGATATTAAGAAATATGTAGAGAATGAAAACTCTAGTGTTTCAGTTGGTAAGTAATGATGCGCAAAGATAAAGGTAAGCCATACACCGATTGGCATCAAGAGCACTGCCGCAATATCAATGGATCGAAGCCAACTAGTACGAATTGGAACATCTGGCACCGTAAATGTATCTACTGGATCATGAAATGCATAATAATCTATTTGCAATACCGATTGACTAGTTTGAGGATTAGCTAAAAGTACAGGGCCTACACTCCCTATGGAGCGTTCTGGCAAAGGTATAAACTTTTTAAGTTGCGTATTGGGTATTAAATCAAAGCGAATAATACCTTTTTTTTCAAAGCGTACGGTAGATCCCTTTTCGCCTAATGCAATAGGATTAAAAAAGATGCCAAAAAGACTAAGGAACCAGTTACCTAGTAAGTGTAAGATGGAATTTAAAATAAATCCACCCGTATCTAAATTCTCTGTATCGAGCCGAATTGCAAAGGATGATGAGTAATCATCAAACCATAAGTCTTCTAAAGTAAATTCAGCGGTAATCACATTCCCCCATTTAGTAATAATAGATAGGAATATTTGATTATTTGGTTCAAACTCAAAAGTTATAGAATAAAAGAACTTATGATTCCGAAGAGCAGCACGCAACATGCGATTAACCACGTCTTCTTCTATAGATAACAAACGATGATCAAATAAATCTTGTTCTAAAGGTACTTGTTGAACAGGGCTTACCTTTTTCACCGTCGTATCACTATCAGATAATGCTTCATCCACCAATGCTCGTAATTTGGTGAAGATTTTAGTCATAATCCCTCCAAGGGTAAAAAACAGCTTTTGATATACAAATTATACCATATATTGCATGATTTATCGATAAAAGACTACTACATATACTATTAAATATAGGTATACATAAAGCCCCTTTTACATAGTAAAAGGGGCTTTATTACTGCAGTTTAACATTCAGACTATTATAATTTAGTATTTATAATAGATAGTTTAATTGATATTTATTTTTATTGAATACTTGCCATGGATAGATAACAATATTCATAGAAGTGACCACGAAGGGTAATTAATTCTTCGTAAGTTCCATCTTCTATAATTTGACCTTTATCCATAAATAAGATACGGTCCATATGCTCTAATCCTTCTAACTGATGTGTAATATATAAGCATGTTTTATCCTGTACATATTCCATCAAATCACGATGCAGAGCCTTCCTCGTTACTTGGTCTAAACCTTCTAATGGTTCATCTAACAAAACAACTTGAGGTTTTCGCAAGAATAGTCGAGCTAAAGCAACCCGTTGTCGTTCACCACCACTTAGACCATGACCACCACTACCAACAATCGTATGAATACCATCTGGCAAGCGTTCCACTACAGAGCGCAACGAAGCACAATCAATAGCATACTCTAAATCAGCTTCTAAAGCATCCGGTCTTGCTAGTCGAATATTATCTTCAAAGGACGCATGGAAAATATATGTATCTTGCGTTATCGTGCCTAAAGCATTACGCCATGTATCGATAGAAATATCCTTTAACTCTACATCACCAACATGGATTGAGCCACTGTAGTCATATAATCGCTCAAGCATATTAAACAATGTAGTCTTACCAGATCCACTAGCGCCAACAATAGCAATCGATTGACCTTGTTTAATGTCTAATCTAAGATGTTCATAAATACGACGATGCGCATCATAACCAAAGGATACATCAGTAAATGTAATCTCCCAATTAGCATTAAATGGTTTTGGTGCGTTTGGTTCCACTACTGGAATTGGCTCATCTGCAAGTGCTATGAGACGACTTGTAGCCACTTTACTTTCAGCACCATGATGAACGGCAGCGATCATAGGTTGTAAGGCCTCAAACCAAGCTTGTGTACCAATAGCAGCAACTGCTACCATAACACTGGCCCAAGCTCCGGTCAACGCATTGGCTGCCAATATGGCTACAATGACAACTGTAATTTGGACTCCACCTAGGAACAGCGTATTGCCTAAGTTCATGCCTCGCTCGATAATACCTTTATTAGCATCCACAGTACTCATCATATGTTGAATACGATTGTATACTAACTGTTCATTGCCGTAGCTAATGACATCCTCCAAGCTATCCATGGTATCACTTAATAGGGATTTATATTCCCCTTGTTGAGGTCCAATCGCCGTCAACGATTGTTTGTTATGAGCATATACAACTAAAGGCAAAACTAGACCTAATATAAAGGCTGCTAAAACTATAGGCGCAACCAAACTATTATCAATCGTAGATACACCATAGGCAACTAAAATAGTTAAAGTAATGGCTGCTGCAGGCGGAATCAACGTACGCAAGTAGAAATTGTAGTACCTCTATATCCCCCATAATACGGCCTAGCATATCCCCTGCGCCAAAACGTTTAAGAATAGCCGGCGCCAATGGTTCTAAATGAGCATAAAACCATACACGCAAACCATACAGACCTTGGAACGCCATACGATGAGATGTATACCGTTCAAAATAACGACATACAGCACGACTAACACCAAAGAAGCGGACGCCCACAATAGCAAGGCTCAAATAAGTAAGACCCGGTTGTAATGCAGCTGATGCCAATAACCATGCAGACACAGTTAATAAGCCCACATTCATAAATACCGTTAAGAATGTAAAAATCAAAGCTAATACTAACGACCACTTTGCAGGACTCAGTACAGTAAATAATAATTTCCATCCTTGTATGCCCGTCTTAGAAGTTGAAACCTCAGGAGTCTGTATTGTATCTTGCCCCAATACGTAAGCATCTTGATTATCTACACAAATTGAATTATCAATCTCTTCTCTATGTTCTAAGCTAAATGACTTTTCTGTTTTTAATTGTTCTTCGATAGTTGAAGAAAATTCACCTAAACCAGAGGTAACAAGGTCCTTAAAATAACCATCTACTGAGAGAAGCTTCGCATAAGAACCTTGTTGAATAATACGTCCATGTTTCAAAACGTATAGTGTAGATGCCCAATGCATCGTTTGTAGACGATGACCAATGATAATGACGATTTTATTATCCATCAAACGTTTGATAGCACTGCTTATAATAGCTTCTGTTTTTACATCAAGATGTGCCGTCACCTCATCGAGAATTAACACTTGGCCCTTTCGTAAAAATGCACGTACTAAGGCAACCCGTTGACGTTCGCCACCACTCAGACCCAAGCCACCTTCACCAATAACAGTATCTAGTCCATCTTGTTGTCTATGGATCACATCTAGTAACTGTACCTCTTTACAAGCTTCTATAATCTCTTCATCACTTACATTCATCCCAAAGGATAATACGTCACGCAAAGTTCCTTTCATAATATGTGGATGTTGAGATACATAGGTAATTTGTTGGCGCCACCACTCAATATCGATGTCACATAGATCAAGACCATCTATAGTAACACTGCCTTTAGGAGCAGTCAAAAATCCCCCAATAATATGGGCAATTGTAGATTTCCCTGCCCCACTTTCACCAACAAGCATGATCGGAAAATTACGTTTAGCCACTAATGAAATATGTTGTACACCATTTTCACTATCTTCATAGGTAAACGTTAAATCCTTAATTTCAATTGCTTGTACCTTACCTTTAAGTTGAGATTGACCACCTATAGGCAACGATGGCTGGCGATTCATAAACTCTTCGTATTTAAAATTGAGGTCTTACCTGCCATACCCGTATGGAATGCAGCCCCCAATTGTCTAAATGGCGTATAGAACTCTGGCGCTAATAGCAAAATAAAGAAAGCTGAAAAGAATGAGATTTCACCATCCAATAATGTTAAGCCCAGGTATACCGCAATCAATGCTGTACTAATAGTACTTACGAGCTCAAGAACTAGAGCAGATAAAAACGCCACACGCAATACTCGTAATGTAGAGTCTTTAAACTCCTCAGATAAACGACCAATAACCTTAATTTGATCCTTTGCACGACCAAAAAGTTTTAATGTTGTAATACCTTGCAATACATCAAGAAAATGACCAGATAAGAAGCTCATACGCTCCCACTGTTCTTTATTAAGACGATCCGCTTGCTTACCAATTAAGATCATAAAGAATGGAATTAATGGTACGGTGATAATTAGAATGATACCAATAATAGGTAATGTATCTACAATAGCAATACCCATAATAAGAGGAATCATAATAGCATATAGAATTTGAGGGATATAACGAGCTACATAAGCATCTACTTGCTCTAATCCATCAGTAAGCATATGTATCACATCGCCATGGCGTTCCTTATGTTGCACACCAAGTTTAAACATATGCTCTAAGGCCCGTTCTCTAAAGGTTGCTTTTACTGCACTACCTAATCGATTTGCTACGGATTCTTGTATATAATGTGCTAGCAATCTTACAATAATAGCAATTCCTAAATAGATAATAGAATACCTTTCATCATGTAAGGTATTCTCTGAAAATATAAAATTATTAATTAAGGTTCCAAAGAACCAAGCTTGCCCAACAATAGCCAAACTCTCTACTAAGCAGGTTAATCCAAGTAGTAATAGCTGACCTTTATGTTCTAGCAGCGCTTTAAAAGCAGTACGCTGTATCATAGTATCCTCTACGGTAAAACTATTAAGAATATAAAATTAAATCGATTAGACTATCCCCTAACTAAGTCTAAATTAAATTTTATTTAAATATAATCTAAGTTAGCCCAAGTGAATCTAAATTTATCAATATCATATCCATCTTACCACAAAAAAGAGGCGTGCCGCTACGACACGCCTCACATTGAGACCTAAATTTTACAACTCACCAGAGTTATAAAGCTATTCTTTTAATAGTGTAAGTCTTTTTCAGATACACGATGACGGAATGTCCAGTATACCCAGATTTGGTAAGCCAATACGATTGGTACAAATACAAAGGCTACACAAGTCATCAAAGTCAATGTGTAAGTAGAGTTACCTGCATTTGCAATAGTCAAGCTCCAATCAGGATTCAAAGAGGAAACCATGATGCGAGGGAATAAACCAGCAAAGTAAGCAGCCGTTACAGAAATAACGGTTAAGGAGCTAAATACAAAGCCCCATTTTGTATTACGAGTACGTGCAGCCCCCCAAGAAATGAGGAAGAACACGATTGCCAACGCAAAGCAAACAATTGCTAATACAGAGTTGAACAAATCTGTAAATACATAAGTTGCACCTACCAATGCTAATGCACCGATAGCTGTAGGAACACCTACCACCAAGGAAGCTGCACGAGCGCGTTCAGAAACAGCACCAGCAGTTTTGATAGAAGTGAATAAGCCACCATGGTATGTGAATACCAAGATAAATGCAATGCCACAAAGTACTGTGTATGGGCTTAACAAATCAAAGAATGTGCCTACATATGTCATGCTTGCATCAATTGGAGTACCTTGAATCAAGTTACCGACTGTAACACCCCACAACAATGCAGGAATCAAGGAACCAAAGAAGATGCAGTAGTCAAAAGTTTTACGCCATAACAAGTTAGGGCTCTTGGAGCGGAATTCAAAAGATACGCCACGGATAATAAGAGCCGCAAGCATTAAGAATAACGCTAAATAGAAACCACTAAACAACGTAGCATATACATGAGGGAAGGATGCAAATAATGCACCACCAGCAGTGATCATCCATACCTCGTTACCATCCCAAACAGGACCCAATGCATTGATCATTTGACGACGTTCAACGTCAGTTTTACCGATGAATGGTAATAAAATACCAGTACCATAGTCAAAACCTTCTAATAAGAAGAAGCCAGCGAATAGTACAGTAATTAAAATAAACCATACCACTTCAAGGTTATTAAAAATTAATTCCATAATCTCGCCTCCTCTTTTTCAACTACATCGTGAGATGGGTTACCATCTGGACCTTTTTTGATGTGTTCTACAGCAAGGTAGATAGCCGCAATAGCTGCTACGATATACACAAGTGTAAAGCCGATGATAGTAGTCATGATTTCTGGAGCTGTAACGGCTTTAGATGCACCGTCTGCAGTTAATTGCAAGCCATTTACAAGCCATGGTTGACGACCAGCTTCTGCTACAAACCAACCTGTGGAATGAGCAATGAATGGTAATGGCAGTGTCCAGAACATAATTTTTAAGAATGTGCGATTGCCAACTAATTTATCTTTTGCATTAAGGATAAGACCTACGAATGCAACAAGCAACATAATGGAACCAGCTGCAACCATGACACGGAATGTCCAGAAGATTGCTGGAACATCTGGAATATAGTTACCAGGACCATATTGAGCCTCGGATTTAGCTTGAAGATCTTTGATACCTTCTACTTTACCAGAAGTAAAGGAGTTTTGAGTTAAGAAGGACAAACCACCAGGGATTTCAAGTGCACCCGTATTCTTTTGAGCTTTAGTATCAATGTTAGCTACCAAAGAGAATGGAGCAGGATCTTGTGTTTCCCACAACGCTTCCATAGCAGCCATTTTCATAGGTTGTACTTTTGTAATGTATTGACCTTGATGATGACCTGCCAAAGCACCCAAAGTACCGAATACAAGAGCAATAACCATGCCCCATTTAGCGGAACGACGGTAGAAATCTGTCGCATTGTTGCGCAATAAGTGCCAAGCACTGATAGCCATGATAATTACGCCTGCTGTTAATAAACCATTCAACACGATATGGAAGAATTGGCCTGGTACATAACCATTTTGAACAATTGTTAAGAAATTGTCCATTTCTGCACGGCCATTGCGGATTACATAACCTACAGGATGTTGCATGAAGGAGTTTGCTACGAGAATCCAGAATGCGGATAGGTTTGTACCTAATGCCACCAACGTAGCTACAAGAGCGTGAACAGTTTTATTCAAGCGGTCCCAACCGAAGATCCATACACCCATAAATGTAGATTCCAAGAAAAATGCCATTAATGCTTCAAGGGCCAATGGAGCGCCGAAAATGTCACCCATAAAACGAGAATATTCTGCCCAGTTCATACCGAAATGGAATTCCTGAACAATACCAGTTACCACACCCATAGCAAAGTTAATTAGGAACAATTTGCCCCAGAATTTTGCCATTTTTTTGTATACTTCTTTACCAGTAGACACATATGTCCACTCCAAGATAGCTACAGTCACTGTCATGCCTAGTGTGAACGGCACAAACAACCAGTGATAGATAGATGTTAGCGCAAATTGTAATCGAGCTAAATCTACAGCTTCAAACATGTGTTTTCCTCCTTAGAATAAAATACCTACATCACTTGATGAGCTTTCACTAAAAACCTTGTATCATTGCGCTTGTGAATATGGCAACGCTTCAGACTCAATCAACTGTTCACGTTGGGCAAGAGTTTTAAAGTTAACCATCTCCAACTGATTGATTAATTGGTCCTGAATTGTTCCCATCGCTTCATTGATAGCACAATGTCCCATACAAGACTTAGAGCAAGAACCTACATCATATAAACACCGTTGTAAATACGCATCCCCTTCTACCGCTCTAATTACATCGAGCAATGAAATCTCTTGAGGGTCTCGATTGAGGGCAAACCCACCATCTACACCACGAAAGGATTTCATAATCCCAGCTGCAATGAGACTACGCATAATCTTGAGCAAAAATCGTTCTGGAATCAATTCTTGCTCAGCCAATACAGAACCCGTTAGCTTCGTTCCCGAAGGTAAGAGCGCCATATGTAAGACCATGCGAAATGCATAATCCGTGGCCTGATTTAACTTCATAAGGTCTCCTTTCTCGTGCACTCGGACAAACGTATTACTAAATCTAGTATAATCGAAATAAAACAATACTGCAATGGTATTGTTTTATATATTGAGAATTAGCATATATAAATTTTAAGCCTATAAATTAGATTATACCTGAATATTTTTATATCCATAAAATCACTTTTTGATTTATATTATCAAAAAAGACTGCCCACGTATGAGCAGTCTTAATTTATTATTTTGTAATTTCACGAACAAGATGTGCCATTTCAGGAATGATGAGTTTACCCATTGCCAAAGTAACAGCACCTACAGAGCCAGGAACAGAGAACATTAACGTATTATTGTTCACCCCTGCTTCTGCACGAGAAGCCATTGCCTTAGTCCCAATATCTTCTGTATAGACAAATATCTAAATATTTCCCCGAAACCAGGGATATGTTTCTCATAGAGACTATTAGCTGCTTCAATTGTTACATCACGCTTAGCAATTCCCGTACCACCTGTAGAGATGATAACATCAATAGATTCATCATTACACCATGGGATCATTGCATTTCTGATTTCATTGTAATCATCAATGACAATTTTACGATCTGCCACAATATGGTCTGCTTGTTCTAAAAATTCTTGTACTTTATTACCGCCTTTATCAGTTTCAAAGGTACGCGTATCAGAAACTGTTAAAATAGCAACACGCAAAGGTCTTGCTAATACTTCGTAAGACATAGTTCCTCCTAGAATAACGGAATAATAGATGCTAATGTAGGCCATCTATTATCACGTAAAAATCACGTAATGACCATGTATAGTGAATAAATGGTGCACAATGTAGGCGTAACCAGAACGATAAGTACGGTGTGTCACCTTGGAATATAGCCAATCGATTTAAGGCATATAAATTATCGCCTGGCTGTACTGTACCTGGTTGTACTGTGAAAGCCATTTTGTAACCAGACTGTTTAGTTACATATTGCACGAGCATATCGTTAAACCCACCAGGATAGGCTAGATACTCAATAGGCTCACCCAAAATCCCCTCCAAAGAAGTCTTCCCACCAAGAAGAGCATCTGGTAATTCGGTAGGGTCAATTTTTGTTAAGATTTTATGATGATTTGTATGGCCTTGAATATCAAATCCACCCGCTTCCATTTGGTGCATTTGTTCTGTAGAAACAAAGCCAGGTGTATTGGCTGCATCACTAATCATAAACAAGGTAGCTTTCATATTGTATTCTTTTAATATAGGCAATACATTTTTATAGTTATCTACATAGCCATCATCAAAGGTGATAACAATTGGCTTATTAGGTAATTCAGTACCATTTTCTAAATAATCATATAATTGAGCCAACGTAATCGTGTTATATCCCTGATTATGTAGATATTCCATCTGTTCTCTAAACTGATCAACATGAAGCGTCAAAGCAGAATGCTTTTCATCATTCACTTGATGATAGTTTAGTACAGGGACACCATAAATCTTATAATCAGTAGACAGTCCCCACATAACGCCAAAAGAGATAGCTAAAATTGCAATACATATTGCAAGAAAACATAATGTTTTTTTAATACAGCTCTTGCCATATTTATACATATAAACTAATCACTCCAATCCACTTAAGCATATAATGAGAATATCACACATACCTAGTATTATCAAGAAAATCCCTTTAAGAAATGTTTATAATCTATAAAGTATACGTTATATATATAACTTTACACAAAAAAAGACACACCCTCAGGTGTGCCTTTAACTTAATCAGCGAGTTCTCATGCACGGTTCTGCCCTCCAGGATACTGGGTGTTCGTCGCTGTGGATGGCCTATGTAGCTTCGCTACATGTCCATCTTACGCTCCGAACTAAGCGATGCAGTGAATCTGTCGTCGCTTCGCTTCTCCATCTTCTACTGCCCTGCTCACCAGGTACCCTGGAAGGATAGGAAGCCATACAACAAAAAAGACACACCCTCAGGTGTGCCTTTAAGCAATCAGCGGCTTCCTATCCTCCCAGGCCGTCTCCAGCCAAGTACTTTCGGCGTTTATGAGCTTAACTACTGTGTTCGAGATGGGAACAGGTGGATCCTCATAGCCATCGCCACTGAATCTGACAGAGTTTGTACTCTGAAAACCACATAGAAGTTATATATATTTGTTGCACTAGAAATTCTAGACTAATTTGTTTTCGTCGTCAGCTGTGGATTTTGTTTCACAAAATCTTACGCTGCGACATAAGCGATTACGCGCAATGTATGCGTCGCAATGCTCCTTTACATTGGCTACACTGCTTAAGTAAAGCCCTCGATCTATTAGTACCAGTCAGCTCCAAACCTCACGGCTCTTCCACACCTGGCCTATCAACCATGTCGTCTACATGGGATCTTACTAGCTTATGCTATGAGAAACCTCATCTCAAGGCTGGTTTCACGCTTAGATGCTTTCAGCGTTTATCCGTCCCGAACGTAGCTACCCAACTGTACCCTTGGCAGGATAATTGGTACACCAGCGGTTCGTCCACTCCGGTCCTCTCGTACTAGGAGCAGCCCCCTTCAAGTTTCTTGCGCCCGCGATGGATAGGGACCGAACTGTCTCACGACGTTCTGAACCCAGCTCACGTACCACTTTAATCGGCGAACAGCCGAACCCTTGGGACCTACTTCAGCCCCAGGATGTGATGAGCCGACATCGAGGTGCCAAACCTCCCCGTCGATATGGACTCTTGGGAGAGATTAGCCTGTTATCCCCAGGGTAGCTTTTTATCCGTTGAGCGATGGCCCTTCCACTCGGCACCACCGGATCACTAAGCCCGACTTTCGTCCCTGCTCGACCTGTCCGTCTCGCAGTCAAGCTCCCTTCTGCCTTTACACTCTTCGAGCGATTTCCGTCCGCTCTGAGGGAACCTTTGGGCGCCTCCGTTACTCTTTAGGAGGCGACCGCCCCAGTCAAACTGCCCGCCTAAGACTGTCCGGCCGGTCGTTACTCGGCCCGTTAGAAATCAATTAATGAAAGGGTGGTATCCCAACAATGACTCCCCTAAAACTGGCGTCCTAGGTTCTACGTCTCCCACCTATCCTGTACATTCATTAACTAAGTTCAATCTTAGGTTGCAGTAAAGCTCCATGGGGTCTTTCTGTCCAGTCGCGGGTAACCTGCATCTTCACAGGTACTTCAATTTCACCGGGTCCCTCGTTGAGACAGTGCGCAAGTCGTTACACCTTTCGTGCGGGTCGGAACTTACCCGACAAGGAATTTCGCTACCTTAGGACCGTTATAGTTACGGCCGCCGTTTACTGGGGCTTCAATTCAGAGCTTCGACCGAAGTCTAACCCCTCCTCTTAACCTTCCAGCACCGGGCAGGTGTCAGCACCTATACATCAGCTTTCGCTTTAGCAGGCACCTGTGTTTGTGGTAAACAGTCGCTTGCGCCTCTCTTGTGCCACTCATTCATGCTCCATGCGTTGCTGCACTTCACACTACATGAGTCCTCCTTTTCCCGAAGTTACGGAGGCATTTTGCCGAGTTCCTTAACGAGGGTTTTCCCGCGCACCTTAGGATTCTCTCCCCGCCTACCTGTGTCGGTTTTGGTACGGGCGATGTGTCTCTACCTAGAAGCTTTTCTCGACAGTGTAGGATCAATCACTTCGTTACTATCGCTAGTAACTCGTCATCACATCTCAGCTTTTAGAGCTACGGATTTGCCTATAACTCAACCTACATGCTTAAACACGCACTTCCAATCGCGTGCTGACCTACCTTACTGTGTCACTCCATCGATCAAACGATTCACACCGGTACAGGAATTTCAACCTGTTGTCCATCGCCTACGCTTTTCCGCCTCGGCTTAGGTCCCGACTTACCCTGAGACGACGATCGTTGCTCAGGAACCCTTAGGCTTTCGGTGGAATGGATTCTCACCATTCTTTTCGCTACTCATACCGACATTCTCACTTCTCATCAGTCCACAACTCCTTACGGTACTGCTTCAACCCAATGAGAACGCTCCCCTACCCATATACATTGCTGCATATGACACGACTTCGGTTTTACACTTTAGCCCCGGACATTTTCGGCGCAGAGTCTCTCGACCAGTGAGCTATTACGCACTCTTTAAATGGTGGCTGCTTCTAAGCCAACATCCTGGTTGTTTTGGAAATTCCACATCCTTCGCCACTTAGTGTAACATTTGGGACCTTAGTCGGTGTTCTGGGCTGTTTCCCTCTTGACAATGGACCTTATCATTCACTGTCTGACTCCCGAGTATAAGTATAGCCATTCGTAGTTTGACTAGGTTCGGTAACCGGTATGGCCCCTAGCCCGATCAGTGCTCTACCGCCTATACTCTCAACCTCGAGGCTAGCCCTAAAGCTATTTCGGGGAGAACCAGCTATCTCCGTGTTCGATTGGCATTTCACCCCTATCCACAACTCATCCCAAAGCTTTTCAACGCTCACGAGTTCGGTCCTCCACACAATTTTACCTGTGCTTCAACCTGGCCATGGATAGATCACTACGGTTTCGGGTCTACTATTACTAACTGAACGCCCTGTTCAGACTCGCTTTCGCTGCGGCTCCGTGTCTTCCACTTAACCTCGCTAGCAACAGTAACTCGTCGGTTCATTCTTCAATAGGCACGCCGTCGTCCTGATATATATACAGACTTCGACTGTTTGTAGACATACGGTTTCAGGTTCTCTTTCACTCCCCGCCAGGGGTTCTTTTCACCTTTCCCTCACGGTACTATGCGCTATCGGTCGATATCAGTATTTTGGCTTGGAGGGTGGTCCCCCCTGCTTCCCACAAGGTTTCACGTGTCTCGTGGTACTCTGGATACAGTCCCGTGTATGCAAGGTTTCGATTACAGGGCTTTCACCTTCTTCGGCTGAGCTTTCCAACTCGATTCTTCTACCTCATTTACACTTGATGACTGTCCTCAACCCCGGTGCGGTTGCCCGCTCCGGTTTGGCCTCTTTCCCGTTCGCTCGCCGCTACTAAGAAAATCTCGTTTGATTACTTTTCCTCTGGGTAATTAGATGTTTCAGTTCCCCAGGTGCCCTCCTCATAGTCTAAGCTATGGGTGACAGTGCATAACCACTGCCGGGTTCCCCCATTCGGAAATCTACGGGTCAAAGATTGCTTGCATCTCTCCGTAGCTTATCGCAGCTTACCGCGTCCTTCTTCGGCTGATATCGCCAAGGCATCCACCGTACGCCCTTAAAATCTTTACTTAAAATACTTTCGTATTTGAGATTTTATTGACATGCATTAGATACATTGTCGTTTTTTGTAGCCGTACATTTTCATGTACGTCACCATTAAGTCAGAGAATTATTTCCTATGTGCTCGGGTCAACCTACTTAGAAATTCTAAGAGATGACCTTACAAATATATATTAATTCTTCTATGCAGTTTTCAAAGAACAATATTCTGACATAAATCTTTCGATTCATGCGTCATATGTTGCTATCAATGATAGCCTAGTTATTTTAGTACATAACAGACTAGCTGTCAAATACTAAATGGTGGAGACGAGGAGATTCGAACTCCTGACCCCCTGCTTGCAAGGCAGGTGCTCTCCCAACTGAGCTACGCCCCCATGTATTAAATGGTGGGCCTAGGTGGACTCGAACCACCGACCTCACGCTTATCAGGCGTGCGCTCTAACCAGCTGAGCTATAGGCCCATTTAATATAATGAGAAATATATTATCTTGTAGATAACAGATCTCTCAAAACCGAACAATGTTAGGTGCCAAAGTGTCGACCTAAGTGACATCCAAGCTCTTGGCCTGGTGTATGTCTCCCTAGAAAGGAGGTGATCCAGCCGCACCTTCCGATACGGCTACCTTGTTACGACTTCACCCCAATCATCGACTTTACCTTAGACGGCTGGCTCTCGAAGGTTACCCCACCGGCTTTGGGCACTTCCGACTTTCGTGGTGTGACGGGCGGTGTGTACAAGGCCCGGGAACGTATTCACCGCAGTATGCTGACCTGCGATTACTAGCGATTCCGACTTCACGTAGGCGAGTTGCAGCCTACGATCCGAACTGAGAGAGTGTTTCTCGGGTTTGCTCCACCTCGCGGTATTGCTTCCGTCTATTAACTCCCATTGTAGTACGTGTGTAGCCCAGGTCATAAGGGGCATGATGATTTGACGTCATCCCCGCCTTCCTCCGCATTGTCTGCGGCAGTCTCTCATGAGTTCCCACCCAAAGTGCTGGCAACATAAGATAGGGGTTGCGCTCGTTGCGGGACTTAACCCAACATCTCACGACACGAGCTGACGACAACCGTGCACCACCTGTTTTCTGGCTTCCGAAGAAGAGGAACTATCTCTAGTTCTGTCCATCAATGTCAAGACCTGGTAAGGTTCTTCGCGTTGCGTCGAATTAAACCACATACTCCACCGCTTGTGCGGGCCCCCGTCAATTCCTTTGAGTTTCAACCTTGCGGTCGTACTCCCCAGGCGGGGTACTTATTGCGTTAACTCCGGCACAGAAGGGGTCGATACCTCCTACACCTAGTACCCATCGTTTACGGCCAGGACTACCGGGGTATCTAATCCCGTTCGCTCCCCTGGCTTTCGCGCCTCAGCGTCAGTTTTCGTCCAGAAAGTCGCCTTCGCCACTGGTGTTCTTCCTAATATCTACGCATTTCACCGCTACACTAGGAATTCCACTTTCCTCTCCGATACTCTAGATTGGCAGTTTCCATCCCATCACGGGGTTAAGCCCCGAACTTTTAAGACAGACTGACCAATCCGCCTGCGCGCTTTTACGCCCAATAATTCCGGACAACGCTTGCCACCTACGTATTACCGCGGCTGCTGGCACGTAGTTAGCCGTGGCTTTCTATTCCGGTACCGTCAATCCTTCTAACTATTCGCAAGAAGGCCTTTCGTCCCGATTAACAGAGCTTTACAACCCGAAGGCCGTCATCACTCACGCGGCGTTGCTCCGTCAGACTTTCGTCCATTGCGGAAGATTCCCCACTGCTGCCTCCCGTAGGAGTCTGGGCCGTGTCTCAGTCCCAATGTGGCCGTTCATCCTCTCAGACCGGCTACTGATCATCGCCTTGGTGGGCCGTTACCCCTCCAACTAGCTAATCAGACGCAATCCCCTCCTTCAGTGATAGCTTATAAATAGAGGCCACCTTTTCATCCATCCTCGATGCCGAGATTAGATCGTATGCGGTATTAGCAGTCGTTTCCAACTGTTGTCCCCCTCTGAAGGGCAGGTTGATTACGCGTTACTCACCCGTTCGCCACTAAGATTGATAGAAGCAAGCTTCCATCGCTCTTCGTTCGACTTGCATGTGTTAAGCACGCCGCCAGCGTTCGTCCTGAGCCAGGATCAAACTCTCCAAGATATCTTGAAGCTATTTGAATAGCTCATTATTTGTTGTCATTACATTTAAGTAACTTTTGAATTATGGTTGGTTTTGACTTTGTCAAAACCCGCACTCTGGCATATGTTCAATCATATTGATTGATTACCTATCATTGTTCAGTTTTTCAAAGATCTGTTACGTTAGGTTGTTGTCCCTAACGACTTGTATAAGTATATCAGCGAAGTCTTAAATCGTCAACCTCTTTTTCAAAGATTTTTTCAATTTATTTTCAACTGATTTTATACATACAATCATAACCAAATTCTCTAGAAATAGAGATAGAAAACTCACAAACCGAAGTTTGTGAGTTTTAATTTGGTGACTCACCCGCGACTCGAACGCGGGACACCCTGATTAAAAGTCAGGTGCTCTGCCAACTGAGCTAGTGAGTCATGTTGGCAGGGGTGGCTGGGATCGAACCAGCGCATAACGGAGTCAAAGTCCGTTGCCTTACCACTTGGCGACACCCCTACAGTGATTATGATGTGTAGGTTATGGGGTGAGTAGTGGGGATCGAACCCACGCGTAACGGAGCCACAATCCGCCGTGTTAACCGCTTCACCATACCCACCACCTTGTAGGTATCGAAGACGTTGTCTTCGTAACAAAGAGAATTATATCTGTTCTAGAGATTTGTGTCAACACCTTTTTCTCAATTTCATTTAACTTTTACAATTAAAATTAAGAAATGTATTATCTCTAAATATAAACTCTTTAGCCTTATATACATAAGGAAGCACTTCGGAAGCCAACGCCCCTCGAATGGTGCTTCCCTATTATACATATAAATTACTTAGTTGGCAAATAGTTTTTTACAAAATTTGGCAAAGCAAAAGCAGCCTTTTGAATTTCAGCATTATAGTACTTAGTTTCAAAGTTTTGTTCACGGTTTGGAGTCCATGTTAATGGATCATATGTTTTGGAACCCAACGTGAAGCAATGCATGCCTGCTGGGTAAATTGGAATAAATGCAGTATATAAACGTGCAATTGGGAAGTGATTATTTACATACCCAAATACTTTC
>BNJU01001418.1_pt1 | contig 107907 bp, 173 predicted proteins | sample 8539281 | NCBI WGS metagenome assembly BNJU01 (sample SAMD00202456, study PRJDB9452) | human saliva metagenome | isolation source: human saliva | place: Japan
TGTGTTACGTATTACTCAGCTATCTTAACCATTCTTTTATCAAAGAGAAATCTTTTCAACCAGTGCCAAAAGAAAAAGTACTGCCTACAAAAAGAGCTCTTTACTTCTGTTAAATATCCTTTTCTCCTGATAAATCTATTTCTAACTAGCTTTTGTGATTCAATTTGCTGCCCAATCTATCGGTCCCATCCTTGCCCCTGTATGTACGAGATCTGGGACAGAAAGAGAATCTTCTTTGTCTCTGGCTTTGATTGTATCCAGCATGGGATTTTCAAGTATGATGAGCGCAGGTATCATGGGTAAATTAGGTGATAAAGTGGGCAATCATCGACTACTTGTCGTAGCTCAGGTATATTCAGTTTTTCATATATCTATTATGTGCAAATGCGACTAGCCCATTCCAATTAGGCTTCTATCGTTTTTCTATTTGGTCTGGGGACAGGGAGCTCTAATCCCTGGTGTCAATGTTTCCTAAGCAAAATGACTCCCTAAAGTTGGCATTTCAAGGGTATTTGCCTTTAATCAAGTCTTCTTTTTATCTAGGAGGAGTGATAGGTCCCTTAGCAGGATCAGCAGTAGCGGGACAATTTGGCTATCACTCAGTATTTTATGCAACAGCTCTTTGTGTAGCTCTCAGTTGTTTATTTAACCTTATCCAATTTAGAACATTATTAAAAGTGAAGGAAATCTAGTGCGAGTAAAAATCAATCTCAAATGCTCCTCTTGTGGCAGCATCAATTATCTAACCAGTAAGAACTCCAAAACTCATCCAGACAAGATTGAGGTCTTAAAGTATTGCCCAAAAGAAAGAAAAGTGACTCTACATCTTGAATCTAAGTAGAAATTATGGTAGAATAATAGGGATTTTAAGGAGTTTGATATGTATAACCTATTATTAACCATTCTATTAGTATTATCTGTTGTGATTGTGATTGCAATTTTCATGCAACCAACTAAAAACCAATCTAGCAATGTATTTGATGCCAGTGCAGGTGATTTGTTTGAACGTAGCAAAGCGCGCGGTTTTGAAGCTGTGATGCAACGTTTGACAGGAATTTTAGTCTTTTTCTGGCTAGCCATTGCCTTAGCATTGACGGTATTATCAAGTAGATAAGAAAAATAATGGGCGGGACTAGGTCTTTGCCTATTTTTTATGAAAAGAAATAAGGTTTTAGCTACAAAAAGGAATTTAAAAATCTAGAAAGAAAACATGAAAGATAAAATAAAAGAATATATACAAGAAAAGGGACGAGTCACTGTCAAATGACTTGGCTCAAGCTCTCGGGAAAGGATGGTTCAAAGGACTTCCGTGAGTTAATCAAAACTCTTTCCTTGATGGAACGTAAGCACCAGATTCGCTTTGAAGAAGATGGTAGTCTAACCCTAGAACAGAAGAAAAAACATGAGATTACCCTGAAAGGAATTTTCCATGCCCATAAAAATGGGTTCGGTTTTGTAAGTCTTGAAGGCGAAGAAGACGATCTTTTTGTTGGAAAAAGTGATGTTAATCTATGCCATTGATGGCGATACTGTTGAAGTTGTCATTAAGAAAGTTGCTGATCGTAACAAAGGAACTGCTGCAGAAGCAAAGATTATCGACATCCTAGAGCACAGTCTAACGACAGTTGTTGGGCAAATCGTTCTTGATGAGGAAAAGCCCAAGTATGCGGGCTATATCCGTTCAAAAAATCAAAAAATTAGTCAACCAATCTATGTTAAAAAGCCAGCTATTCAATTGGAAGGCACAGAAGTTCTCAAGGTCTTTATTGATAAGTATCCAAGTAAGAAACACGATTTCTTTTATCGCTGAGTGTCTTTAGATGTTGTCGGGACATTCAACGGATGCAGGGATTGATGTCCTTGAAGTCCTTGAGTCTATGGATATTGTATCAGAGTTTCCAGAGGCTGTTCTAAAAAGAAGCTGAAAGTGTACCTGATGCTCCATCCCAGAGAAGGATATGGAAGGGACGTCTGGACCTGAGAGATGAAATTACATTTACCATAGATGGAGCAGATGCTAAGGACTTGGACGACGCAGTTCACATCAAGCCATTGAAGAATGGTAAATTTTGAACTTGGAGTCCACATTGCAGACGTCTCTTATTATGTGACAGAGGGTCTGCTCTTGATAAAGAAGCCCTCAATCGTGCGACCTCTGTCTATGTGACAGACCGTGTAGTTCCAATGCTTCCAGAACGCCTTTCAAATGGTATCTGTTCCCTTAATCCTCAAGTAGATCGTTTGACCCAATCAGCTATCATGGAAATTGATAAATATGGGTCGGTTCGTAATTACACCATTACGCAGACAGTTATCAAGACAAGTTTCCGTATGACCTATAGTGATGTCAATGACATCCTAGCAGGTGATGAAGAGAAGAGACAAGAGTATAAGAAAATTGTTCCTAGCATCGAACTCATGGCCAAGCTTCATGAAATTCTTGAAGGTATGCGGATTAAGCGTGGAGCTCTCAATTTTGATACCAATGAAGCTAAAATCTTGGTTGACAAGCAAGGGAAACCAGTAGATATTGTTCTTCGTCATCGTGGGACTGCAGAACGTATGATTGAGTCCTTTATGCTGATTGCAAATGAAACAGTTGCTGAGCATTTTAGCAAGCTTGATTTACCTTTTATCTATCGTATCCATGAGGAACCTAAAGCTGAGAAAGTTCAGAAGTTTATTGATTATGCTTCAAGTTTTGGCTTGAGAATTTATGGAACTGCCAGTGAGATTAGTCAGGAAGCTCTTCAAGACATCATGAGTGCTGTTGAGGGTGAGCCTTATGCGGATGTTCTCTCCATGATGCTTCTGCGTTCTATGCAACAGGCTCGTTATTCTGAGCATAATCATGGTCACTATGGCCTAGCAGCGGAATATTATACCCACTTTACCAGTCCGATTCGCCGTTATCCGGACCTCTTGGTTCACCGAATGATTCGTGACTATGGACGTTCCAAGGAAATAGCAGAACATTTTGAACAGGTCATTCCAGAGATTGCGACCCAGTCTTCAAATCGTGAGCGCAGAGCTATCGAGGCAGAGCGTGAAGTTGAAGCTATGAAAAAAGCTGAGTATATGGAAGCATTTGTGGGTGAAGAGTATGATGCAGTCGTATCAAGTATCGTCAAATTTGGTCTTTTTGTTGAATTGCCAAATACAGTTGAAGGGCTTGATTCACATTACAAATCTACCTGAGTTCTACCATTTCAATGAACGTGATTTGACTCTTCGTGGGGAGAAATCAGGGACAACCTTCCGTGTGGGACAACAGATACGCATTCGTGTCGAAAGAGCCGATAAGATGACTGGAGAGATTGATTTCAGCTTTATTCCAAGCGAATTTGATGTCATTGAGAAGGGTTGAAACAGTCTGGCCGTAAGGATAGAGGTCGTCGTTCGGATAAGAAAGAAGACAAGAGAAAAAGCTAGTCGCTCAAATGATAAGCGTAAGCATTCTTCAAAAGACAAGAAGAAAAAAAGTAAGAAACCTTTTTATAAGGAAGTAGCAAAGAAAGGAGCTAAGCATGGCAAAGGGCGAGGGAAAGGTCGTCGCGCAAAATAAAAAAGCGCACCACGACTATACTATCGTAGATACGCTAGAAGCAGGAATGGTTCTAACTGGTACAGAAATCAAGAGTGTTCGAGCAGCCCGCATCAATCTGAAAGATGGGTTTGCTCAGGTTAAGAATGGGGAAGTTTGGCTGAGCAATGTCCATATCGCTCCTTATGAGGAAGGCAACATCTGGAATCAGGAACCAGAACGTCGTCGTAAACTTCTCCTTCATAAAAAGCAAATCCAGAAGTTAGAGCAGGAAACAAAAGGAACAGGGATGACTCTGGTTCCACTTAAAGTCTACATCAAAGACGGCTATGCCAAGCTTCTTTTAGGACTTGCTAAAGGAAAACATGACTACGATAAACGTGAGTCAATCAAACGTCGTGAGCAAGATCGCGATATCGCGCGTGTTATGAAAGCAGTTAACCATCGATAGAAAGAGTGAAGTAAATGGAAAAACTAGTTGCCTATAAACGCATGCCTGTCTGGAATAAAGACACCATGCCAGAAGCTGTTCAAAGAAAACACAATACCAAGGTCGGAACCTGGGGCAAGATTACCGTATTAAAAGGGGCTCTTAAGTTTATTGAATTGACTGAAGAGGGAGAAGTTATAGCTGAGCACCTCTTTGAAGCAGGTGCTGATAATCCGATGGCACAACCTCAAGCCTGGCACAGAGTAGAAGCTGCTACAGATGATGTAGAATGGTACTTGGAATTTTATTGTAAACCAGAAGATTATTTCCCAAAGAAATACAATACCAATCCAGTTCATTCGGAAGTCTTAGAAGCTATGCAGACGGTCAAGCCATGTAAGGCACTAGACCTAGGATGTGGTCAAGGAAGAAACGCCCTCTTTCTCGCTCAACATGGATTCGATGTCACAGCAGTGGGACCAAAATGAGTTATCCCTTGAAATCTTGCAAAGCATTGTGGAGCAAGAAGATTTAGAAATGCCTGTTGGTCTCTACGACATCAATTCAGCTAGCATAGGCCAAACTTACGATTTTATCGTATCAACGGTTGTGCTCATGTTTTTACAAGCAGATCGTATTCCTGCTATAATTCAAAATATGCAAGAACAAACATCTATCGGTGGCTATAATTTGATCGTTTGTGCTATGGATACAGAGGATTATCCATGTTCTGTTAATTTCCCATTTACCTTCAAAGAGGGTGAGTTGGCAAATTACTACCAGGACTGGGAATTGATCAAGTACAATGAAAATCCAGGTCATTTACATCGTCGTGACGAAAATGGCAATCGTATCCAACTACGCTTTGCAACAATGTTGGCTAAAAAAAGTAAAATAAAATCTTAAAACGAATAGAAACTATCAATTTCTATTCGTTTTTTATATAAAGACTTGAGGGCCAATCAACTGAAATTATGCTATACTAGATGTGTAGAAAATGCTAAAGACAATCTCTTAACCCATATTTCTATGAAGTTTATACTAAGAAATTTTAAATTTTCCATACAACTAGCAAATTTTTAATAGGGAGGTAGCGCCATGCCTAGTCTTTTAGTCGAACTTTTTGATCATCACACCATCGAGAAAAATATTTATCAGACTTTTATTTGTGATTGTGATGAGGTTTTATTTCTCTCCCTGAAAAAAATTACAGAAGATGAAAGATTGGCCTTGAAACATTTTTTGTTGGATCAAGTTTCCCATGTAAAAGCAAGTGCATTTTTAGGCAAATAAGTCTAGATAAGATTACGGATGATTTGAATCTTTTCTTGACTAACTATGATTCAGTGACCTTAGATGTTTTTGGAGGAGATTCGATATTAGCTATTTTCCTGTATCAATATGGTTTGGAAAAGCAATTACCGATTATTGCAATAGATATTGAGCAAGGAAAACAATTTAAATGGAAAATGGGTAAAGTGGAGAAGGAAGAGTTAGTGATTCCTAATCTAACCATTGAACAGTTGATGGCCTTAAGGGGTGGTAAACTCATCAAATCGAAACAACCTAAATACAGTCCGAAACAAATTACTACCATCAAAAAACTAGCAAACTATGCAATTTTAAACCCAGAAGAATGGTATCAGATCACTCAATTCTTTGCATTAGCAAAAACAACTGATTTCCACGCTGAAACAGCAAAAGTTTTGGAAAGTAACGGGAAAAAGTACCCTTATCCAGAATCTATGATTCCTCTACTAACAGAAGCTAACTTGATTCATATTGATGAGGAAAGTTCCGATCATATTAGTTACACTTTTTCTAGCCCCGAGGCACAATTACTCTGTCGCACTAAAGGTCATATTTTAGAATTATATCTCTATCTTTTAGCGATAGAGTCAGAGTATTTTGATGAATGTATGATAGGGGCAGAAATTGACTGGAATGGTATTTTCCCTGAAGTTGATAATGTACAAAATGAAATTGATGTTGTCCTCCGTAAAGGTCAATCTATTATTTTTATATCTTGTAAAATGACAGACTTGTCTGTGGAAGCTATTAATGAACTAGAGGTATATGCTAATCATTTTGCTGGTGAAACTTGTTTGAAATTAATTGTTTGCTCTGGCAAAAATCAATCCCGTATATAACCATCGCTGTCAAGAGTATGGTGTGTTGGTGATTAAACAAGATCAAATTTCAAATCTGATTCCCATGTTACAAAAACAGATCAAAAAGCATAAAATATGAACAGGATTATCCTCAAAATATAATGGAAAGGCTGAATTTCTCAGCCTTTTTCTTATCCTTTTCGAATAAAGTAGAAAAGGAGGTTTTATGTTTTTAGCTAGAGATGAAAACGGGCACCTAGTCAATGCCTTGGAGGATGAACTAGTCAAACAAGCTTATTATTGTCCAGCTTGTGGAACAAGTGTTCGCATGAGAAAAGGAAAAAATGTGAGAAGGCATTTTGCCCATGAAAGTCTCAAAAAATGTGATTTTTTCCATGAAAATGAAGGACCAGAGCATCTGGAAAACAAGAAAAGACTGTTTTATTGGGCTAAGAAGAATGATGAGGTTGAGATGGAATATCCGATACCTGAACTGAAGCAGATTGCTGATATCTTTATCAATAAACAACTAGCCCTAGAAGTTCAGTGTAGTCCAATTTCTTGTGAACTTTTAGGGAGAGAAGCAATGGTTATCGAAGTTTGGGAATTCAAGTTCTTTGGCTACTAGGAGAAAAAAAGCTCTGGATAAAAGAGCGACTAACTCAACTTCAGAGAGATTTTCTTTACTTTCAGTAATAATATGGGCTTTCATCTTTGGGAGTTAGACCATAAAAAGACGAGTTTTGAGACTTAAGTACCTCCTTCATCAAGATTTGAAAGGAAAACTCCATTATCAGGTCAAGGAATTTTTCTTATGGCAAAGGGAATCTTCTAGAAATATTACGGACTCCTTATCAGCAACAAAACTATTATCACTTTTTTCAGTTGAGCAAGACAGGAACATTTGTCATTACATTCAAAAAAACAACTCTATTATCAAAATCCCTATTGGATGAAGCAACAAGCTCAAGCCTACTTTGAGAGGAGAAACCTTTTGAATCTGAAGAAATCAGGACTGGTATCCCTCAAGTAAGGCCGATAGAAAAATGGTTATTTTTGTCAAATCAAAACAAGATATTAGTGATTATTATCGCAACTTTCAGACTTTATTATGAAAAAAATCCTCAAAATCAGCAACAAAAAGCTCTATCCACCTGCCTTTTTATCAGCATTATTTCTGAAAAAAATATGGTAAAATAGAAAGGATGGAGGAAACTTTATGGTATTACAACGAAATGAAATCAATGAAAAAGATACATGGGATCTATCAACGATCTTTGAAACAGACCAAAAAAATGGGAAGAAGAACTAGCCCTTTCTAACGGAAGATACAAAACAAGCAGCTAGTCTTGAGGGACATCTCTTGGATAGTGCAGAAAGCCTTCTTGATATTACAGAGCGTTATCTGGACTTGAGTCGTCGTCTTGAAAAAAACTTTATGTCTATGCACATATGAAAAACGACCAAGATACGCGAGTAGCTAAAGTATCAAGAATACTATGCTAAAAGCTATGACTCTTTATAGTCAACTTGATCAAGTCTTTTCTTTCTATGAGCCTGAATTTATGGCTATCACAGAAGAGCAGTATCAAAACTTTCTAGCAGAAGAACCAAAACTCCAACCATATAAACACTTCTTTGATAAACTATTGCAAAATAAGGACCATGTCCTTTCACAACGTGAAGAAGAGTTGCTTGCAGGTGCTGGTGAAATCTTCGGTGCTGCTAGTGAAACCTTTGCTATTTTAGATAATGCAGATATCGTCTTTCCTTTCGTTAAAGATGAAGATGGAAATGAAGTTCAATTGTCACACGGCGTTTATATGCGCTTGGTAGAATCTAAGAATCGTGAGGTTCGTCGTGGAGCTTATGAAGCCCTCTATGCTACTTATGAGCAATACCAGCACACTTACGCTAAAACCTTGCAGACCAATGTTAAAGTACAAAACTACCGTGCTAAGGTTCGTAATTACAAGAGTGCGCGTGAAGCAGCTCTTGCAGCAAACTTTGTGCCAGAAAGTGTTTATGACAATCTAGTATCTGCTGTTCGTAAGCATTTGCCACTCTTGCATCGTTATTTGGCTCTTCGTTCAAAAATCCTTGGTATTCCTGACCTCAAGATGTACGATGTCTATACACCATTGTCTTCAGTGGAATACAGCTTTACTTATGAGGAAGCCTTGAAGAAGGCAGAAGAAGCTTTGGCAGTTCTTGGTGAGGATTACTTGAGCCGAGTTAAACGTGCCTTCAGCGAACGTTGGATTGATGTTTATGAAAATCAAGGCAAGCGTTCAGGTGCATATTCAGGTGGATCATACGATACAAATGCCTTCATGCTCCTTAACTGGCAAGATAACCTAGATAATCTCTTCACTCTCGTACATGAGACAGGTCACAGTATGCATTCAAGCTATACGCGTGAAACACAACCTTATGTATACGGAGATTACTCAATCTTCTTGGCCGAGATTGCTTCAACAACCAATGAAAATATCTTAACTGAAAAATTATTGCAAGAAGTTCAAGACGATGCAACACGCTTTGCCATTCTAAACAACTTCCTGGATGGTTTCCGTGGAACAGTATTCCGCCAAACTCAATTTGCTGAATTTGAACATGCTATCCACCAAGCCGATCAAAATGGTGAAGTCTTGACAAGTGAGTTCCTAAACAATCTCTATGCTGACTTGAACCAAGAATATTATGGCTTGAGCAAGGAAGACAATCCTCAAATCCAGTACGAGTGGGCTCGTATCCCTCATTTCTACTATAACTATTATGTATATCAGTATTCAACAGGCTTTGCAGCTGCTTCAGCCTTGGCTGAAAAGATTGTTCATGGTAGCCAAGAGGATCGTGATCGCTATATTGACTACCTCAAAGCAGGGAAGTCAGACTATCCACTCAATATCATGCGTAAAGCTGGCGTTGATATGGAAAAAGAAGATTACCTCAACGATGCCTTTGCAGTCTTTGAACGCCGTTTGGATGAGTTTGAAGCCCTTGTTGAAAAATTAGGATTGGCATAAGGCAGATGGTAAAGTCTTATAGTAAAAATGCCAATCATAACATGCGACGTCCTGTTGTCAAGCATGAGATTGTCGAGTTCATGCGCCACAGACAAAAGCAGGTGACGGGTTCTCTAAAAGAGCTAGAAAACTTTGCTCGCAAGGAGAATATTCCTATCATTCCTCATGAAACCGTCGCTTATTTTCGTTTCCTTATGGAAACCATTCAACCAAAAAACATTTTAGAGATCGGTACGGCTATTGGCTTTTCTGCCCTTTTTAATGGCAGAGCATTCACCTAAGTCAAAAAAATTACAACTATTGACCGAAATCCTGAGATGATTGGTTTTGCCAAGGAGAATTTTTGCTAAAATTTGATAGCCGAAAACAAATCACTCTCTTAGAAGGTGATGCGGTAGATGTCCTGTCAACGTTGACTGAGACCTATGATTTTGTATTTATGGATTCTGCCAAGTCCAAAGTACATCGTCTTTTCTACCAGAAATCCTCAAACACCTCGAAGTAGGTGGAGTGGTTGTCTTGGATGATATTTTTCCAAGGAGGAGATATTGCTAGGGATATCATGGAAGTCCGACGTGGACAACGGACGATTTATCGTGGCTTGCAAAGACTCTTTGATGCAACCTTAGACAATCCTGGTTTAACCGCTAGCTTTGGTTCCACTTGGAGATGGGAATTCTCATGCTTAGAAAAGAAATCAAGCAGAAGTAGAACTGCCTGATATTGATTGATTTCAGATATTTTTAAGACAATTTGGTAAAATAGATAAGGTAAACCTTTATTTAGTGAACAAAAGGAGTAAACATGAAGAAAAAACTAATGGCAGGAGCCATCACATTGTTGTCAGTAGCTACTTTGGCTGCTTGTTCAAACAGTTCTGAAGGAACTGACTTGATTAGCATGAAAGGCGATGTTATTACTGAGCATCAATTCTTTGAAGAAGTCAAAAATAACGCGACTGCTCAACAAGTCTTGCTGAATATGACCATTCAAAAAGTTTTTGAAAAACAATATGGTTCAGAAGTAAGTGATAAAGAAGTAGATGATGCAGTTGCAGAAGAACAAAAGAAATACGGTGATAGCTATCAAACGATTCTCGCCCGTTCAGGTATGACTGCAGAAAGCCGTAAAGCTCAAATTCGTACAAGTAAATTAGTTGAGTATGCTGTTAAGAAAGCTGCTGAAGCTGAATTAACAGATGAAAACTACAAAAAAGCTTTTGAAGAGTATACTCCAGAAGTAACGGCTCAAATTATTAAACTTGACAGTGAAGATAAGGCTAAGGAAGTTCTTGCCAAAGCAAAAGAGTCTGGAGCTGACTTTGCACAACTTGCAAAAGACAATTCTACAGACGAAAAGACAAAAGAAAATGGTGGAGAAATTACTTTTGACTCTGCATCAACAGAATTACCAGACGTAGTTAAGAAAGCAGCTTTTGCGCTTGATGTCAATGGAATTTCAGATGTTATCACTGCTCCAGGAACTCAAGCTTATACAAGTAGTTTCTACATTGTTAAGTTGACGAAGAAGTCAGAAAAATCTTCTAACTTGGATGATTATAAAGAAAAACTTAAAACAATCATTTTGACTCAAAAACAAAATGATGCAACCTTTGTTCAAGGTGTTATTAGTAAAGAATTACAAGATGCCAACATTAAAGTTAAAGATCAGGCCTTCCAAAATATCTTTACACAATACATCAAAGGCGAAACAACTTCTGACAGCAGCAGTAGCGCCTCAAACTAAGATAGTAATGAACTACCTTCCTCTGTCTGGGAAGGTAGTTTTTAAGTTTATAAAAATATCAAGATTATAGTTTTAAAAAGTCCAGTAACTAAAAACAATCGATAGGTAAAGGGACCATCAGACTATTCTAGTTCAGATTTTTCGAAAGATCAAAACCACGTCAGCTTTGTCTGCTACTCAAGACATGCTGCTTCTAGTTTGCTTTTGATTTTCATGAGTCTCAGAGTCCTTTTGAGTAAAAATTCGAATGTTTATACTGTAAGAGTTTTTTTCTAGGCTAAAAAAATGGTATAATAGCATGTAAAACTAGAAATAATAGGGAAAATAAAAATATTTTTTTCCGAAAGATAGGTGACATATGAAAATAAGTAAAAGGCACCTGCTGAATTATTCCATTTTGATTCCTTATTTACTGTTATCCGTTTTAGGATTGATAGTAGTTTATTCGACAACGAGTGCAACTCTTATCCAAGAGGGGAAAAGCACCTTACAACTGGTTCGAAACCAAGGAATTTTCTGGATAGCCAGTTTGTTTTTAATTGCCTTGATTTATAAATTGAAATTAGGATTTCTGCGAAATGAGCGATTACTCTTTATCGTCATGTTTGTTGAGCTGATACTGCTAGCACTAGCACGTTTAATTGGGATTCCTGTCAACGGTGCCTATGGCTGGATCAAGGTTGGTCCTATCACGATTCAACCAGCAGAGTATTTAAAAATTATTATTGTCTGGTATCTAGCACAGCGTTTTTCAAAACAACAGGATGAAATAGCTGTATACGACTTCCAAGTTTTAACCCTCAATCAGTGGTTGCCAAGAGCATTTAATGATTGGCGTTTTGTTCTACTGGTTATGATTGGTAGTTTGGCGATTTTCCCAGACCTTGGGAATGCTACCATTTTGATTTTAGTATCTTTGCTCATGTATACCATCAGTGGGAATAGCTTATCGGTGGTTCACAACTATTCTAGGGCTTACTAGCTGGTGTCTCTATGATTTCCTTAACAGCCATTCGGATAATCGGTGTTGAGAAATTCTCTAAAAATTCCCTGTATTTGGTTATGTTGCCAAGCGGTTCAGTGCTTTTTTCAACCCATTTAATGACTTGGCTGGAGCTGGACACCAGTTGGCCAACTCCTACTATGCCATGGTTAATGGAGGATGGTTTGGTCTGGGATTAGGAAATTCTATTGAAAAACGAGGGTATCTGCCAGAAGCCCATACAGACTTTTGTCTTTTCAATTGTCATCGAAGAGTTTGGATTTGTAGGAGCAAGTCTTATTCTCGCTCTCCTATTCTTCTTAATTCTACGAATCATTTTGGTAGGTATTCGAGCAAGGGATCCTTTCAACTCAATGGTAGCAATCGGTATTGGTGGTATGATTCTAATACAGGTTTTTGTTAACATTGGAGGTATTTCAGGCTTGATTCCTTCAACAGGGGTAACCTTCCCTTTCCTTTCGCAAGGGGAATAGCCTCTTGGTTCTTTCGGTAGCTATAGCATTTGTATTAAATATTGATGCCAGTGAGAAGCGTGCGCGACTTTTTAGTGAATACGACGCACAGCTTTAAGACATAGATAACAAGGAGAAAAAAATGTCTCTTCAAAAGTTAGAAAATTATAGTAACAAAACTGTCGTACAAGAAGAAGTTCAAATCTTGACAGATATGCTAGAAGATATCACGAAAAATATGCTTCCTGCTGAAACCTTTGATAAGATTATGCACTTGAAGGAACTTTCGTCAAAACTTGACTATCAAGGGCTAGATAAAGTAGTAACAGGGCTCTCAAATGATGAGATGGTCTACATTTCTAGATACTTCTCTATTTTGCCTCTTTTAATTAACATCTCAGAAGATGTTGACTTGGCATACGAGATTAACCATCTAAATAATGTTGATCAAGACTATCTGGGTAAATTGTCAACAACGATCAAAATGGTGGCTGAAAAAGAAAACGCTGCTGAGATTCTTGAACACTTGAACGTGGTACCAGTTTTGACAGCCCACCCAACTCAGGTTCAACGTAAGAGTATGTTGGATTTGACCACTCATATCCATACCCTTTTGCGTAAATATCGTGACGTGAGAATGGGACTCATCAACAAAGAAAAATGGCATAATGATCTTCGTCGCTATATTGAGATTATCATGCAGACAGATATGATTCGTGAGAAGAAACTAAAAGTAACCAACGAAATCACCAATGTGATGGAGTACTACAATAGTTCCTTCCTACAGGCTGTCCCTAACTTGATGTTAGAGTACAAAGCGTCTAGCAAAAGAACAAGGTATTGATCTTAAACAAGCCAAACCAATTACCATGGGAATGTGGATTGGTGGAGACCGTGACGGAAATCCATTTGTAACAGCTGAGACACTTATGCGTTCTGCTACCATCCAAAGTGAAGTGATCTTGAACTACTATATTAGCAAGATTTCTAGTCTCTATCGTACCTTCTCTCTTTCAACGAATTTATCAAAAAAACTAGTAAAGCTGTTGAAGAAATGGCTGCTCAGTCTGGAGATACATCAGTCTTTCGTGAGAAAAGAACCCTATCGTCGCGCCTTTCATTTGATTCAATCCAAATTGATTCAAACACTCTTGAATTTAAAAGAATGGTCTGTTGTTGGCTCGTCAGCTGATGAACGTCATCCTGTTGAACGTCTTCTTGGTACTCAAGGGCATCAACAAGGAGTGATAACTGACTATATTAGCAATCGACTTTCAGGAGCTATTCAAGAACTGGCTGAAGATCGTCCACCATTTTACGAAACAGTTGAAGAGTTCAAAAAGATCTATATACCATTAAGGATTCATTACTTGAAAACAAGGCAGAGTCCTTGCTTACAGGTGAATTTGCAGAACTTTTAGAAGCTGTAGAAGTCTTTGGTTTCTTCTTGGCTTCCATCGACATGCGTCAAGATTCAAGCGTCCACGAAGCCTGTGTAGCAGAATTGTTGGCATCTGCTGGAATCAATGACCACTATAGTGATTTATCAGAAGATGAAAAATGTGAATTGCTTTTGCATGAATTATTAGAAGATCCTCGAATCTTGTCTGCAACTCATGCTGAGAAGTCTGAACTTCTCGAAAAAGAATTAGCTATTTTCAAAACGGCACGTGAATTAAAAGACCGTTTAGGAGAAGATGTCATTCGTCAAACGATTATCTCTCATGCAACCAGCGTGTCAGATATGCTTGAGTTGGCTATTATGCTAAAAGAAGTTGGTCTGGTGGATGCTGAAAAAGCGCGTGTTCAGATTGTACCACTCTTTGAGACGATTGAAGACTTGGACCATTCTGAAGAAACAATGAGAAAGTATTTCTCTCTACCACTTGCTAAGAAATGGATTGCTTCTAAAAACAATTACCAAGAAATCATGCTTGGCTACTCTGATAGTAATAAGGATGGTGGTTATCTATCATCTTGTTGGACACTTTATAAGGCCCAACAACAATTGACAGCTATTGGTGATGAATTTGGAGTCAAAGTAACCTTCTTCCACGGTCGTGGTGGTACTGTTGGCCGTGGTGGTGGTCCAACTTATGATGCTATTGCTTCTCAACCGCTCAAGTCCATCAAGGATCGTATACGTTTAACTGAACAAGGTGAAGTTATCGGAAACAAATACGGAAACAAGGATGCGGCCTACTATAACCTTGAAATGTTGGTTTCAGCAGCTATCAACCGTATGATTACCAAGAAGAAGAGTGATACCAATACGTCAAATCGCTATGAAGCCATCATGGATCAAGTGGTGGAACGCAGTTACGATATCTACCGTGAGCTCGTATTTGGAAATGACCATTTCTATGATTATTTCTTTGAATCTAGTCCAATCAAGGCTATTTCAAGTTTCAATATTGGTTCTCGTCCAGCAGCTCGTAAAACGATCACTGAAATCGGTGGTCTACGTGCTATTCCTTGGGTATTCTCATGGTCACAAAGTCGTGTCATGTTCCCAGGTTGGTATGGAGTGGGTTCAAGTTTCAAGGAATTCATTGACCAAGATCCTAAGAATATCGAAACGCTTAGAGAAATGTATCAAAACTGGCCATTCTTCCAGTCTCTTCTCTCTAACGTAGATATGGTCTTATCAAAATCAAATATGAATATCGCCTTTGAGTACGCTAAACTGTGTGAAAGTGAAGAAGTACAAGCAATCTACTATACTATCTTGGATGAATGGCAGTTGACTAAGGACGTTATCTTGGCTATTGAAGGTCATGAGGAGCTCTTGGCAGAAAATACTTATTTGAAAGACAGTCTTAACTACCGCATGCCTTATTTCAATATCCTTAACTATATTCAGTTGGAATTGATTAAGCGTCAACGTCGTGGTGAGCTATCTTCAGATGAAGAACGATTGATCCATACAACTATCAACGGAATTGCTACAGGATTACGTAATTCAGGCTGATACAAGTTAGATTTTATAAAAAAACGTAGGAATTTTTTTGTTAATATTTAAAATATTTTATGAAAACCCTTGACAAGTTTTTAGTAAAATGATATAATTTAAGCATTCAGAAAGTAATCATTGAAATTTTTTTAGAGAGTCTGTGGTTGGTGAAAACAGATAGGTGGAAGTGATGAAAATTGGGCTGAATGTTATTAAGAATTTGAAATCATAAGAATTCGGTGAGCACACCTTATAGTGCAACTCGTTTGAAGCGAGTAAGAGCGATAGGACTAATTCCTATAATTGAGGTGGCATCACGCATCGACGTCCTCACACAAGTTTTTTTGTGTGAGGACTTTTTTCTATGGGGAGGAAAAAAATGATGGAAATCAAACGATGGCGTCGCTTGAATAAGTGATTGAAAGTGACATAAACATTACTAAGTTTAAGAAGAAATAAGGAGAAATAGATATGAAAAAAACAAACGTCTACTCGGTATTATCGTAGCATTAGCACTTGTAGTTGGAGGAAGCTTGGTATACTCTAACTTAACGAAACAAGATACTAAAAACCGAGACAGCTAACAAAACTGCTAAGGTTGGTGTTCTACAGTTTCGTCAGTCACCCATCGCTCGACTTGATTTACCAAGGTATCCAAGATGGACTTGCTGAAGAAGGCTATAAAAGGTGACCAAGTTAAAATCGACTTTATGAACTCAGAAGGTGACCAAAGTAAGGTTGCGACAATGAGTAAACAATTGGTGTCAAATGGAAATGATGTCGTTGTCGGTATTGCAACACCAGCAGCTCAAGGTCTTGCAAGTGCAACAAAAGACCTTCCTGTTATCATGGCAGCTATTACAGACCCAGTTGGAGCTAACCTTGTACAAAACTTGGAAAAACCAGGTGGAAACATCACAGGGGTATCTGACCACAACCCTGCTCAACAACAGGTTGAATTAATTAAAGCCTTAACTCCGGATGTTAAAACAATCGGAGCTCTCTACTCAAGTAGTGAAGACAACTCTAAATCACAAGTTGAAGAGTTCAAAGCTTACGCTGAAAAAGCTGGTTTGAAAGTCGAAACTTTTGCAGTTCCATCAACTAACGAAATTGCTTCAACAGTTAATGTTATGACTGGTAAAGTAGATGCAATCTGGGTTCCAATTGACAACACAATCGCATCTGCGTTCTCAACTGTAGTATCAAGTAATCAAACAGCTAAAAAACCAATCTACCCAAGTGCGACTGCCATGGTAGAAGCAGGTGGTTTGGCATCAGTCGTTGTGGACCAACACGATCTTGGTGTTGCTACTGGTAAGATGATTGCCAAAGTCTTGAAGGGTGAAAAACCTGCAGATACACCAGTTAATGTCTTCTCAACTGGTAAATCAGTTATCAACAAAAAAGTCGCTCAAGAACTTGGAATCACAATTCCTGAATCAGTTCTCAAAGAAGCTGGTCAAGTAATTGAATAAGAATGTAGGAGGAGTTGGAGACATCTCCTCCAATTTTTAGAATAAAGGAAACGAAACAAACATGCTAATATCTATTATTTCACAGGGATTGGTCTGGGCTATCCTGGGTTTGGGAATTTTTATGACCTTTCGAATCCTGAACTTTCCAGATATGACAACTGAGGGCTCCTTCCCACTAGGAGGAGCAGTTGCAGTAACACTGATTACTCAAGGCGTTAATCCTTTTCTTGCTACCTTAGTAGCTGTTGGAGCAGGCTGTCTTGCTGGTTTAGCGACTGGTCTTTCTTTACACTAAAGGAAAGATTCCAACACTCTTGTCTGGAATTCTGGTCATGACTTCCTGTCATTCTATCATGCTTATGATTATGGGACGGGCTAACCTTGGACTTTTAAACACCAAGCAAATCCAAGATGTTCTTCCATTTTCATCAGAGGTTAATCAATTACTGACAGGTTTAATCTTTGTGACTTTGGTTATCCTTCTCATGCTTTTCTTCCTAGATACGAAACTTGGACAGGCCTATATCGCTACAGGGGATAATCCAGATATGGCTCGTAGTTTTGGTATCAATACAGGCCGTATGGAGCTTATGGGCTTGGTCTTGTCAAATGGTGTAATCGCACTTGCTGGTGCCTTAATTGCCCAACAAGAAGGTTACGCGGATGTTTCTCGTGGTATCGGTGTTATCGTTGTTGGTCTTGCAAGTTTGATTATAGGTGAAGTTCTGTTCAAGAGTCTTACCCTAGCAGAACGTTTGGTTACAATTGTAGTTGGTTCCATCAGCTATCAATTCTTGGTATGGGGAGTCATTGCTCTCGGCTTTAACACTAGCTATCTCCGTCTATACAGTGCCCTTATCCTAGCAACATGTCTAGTCATTCCAACTCTTAAGGATAAATATTTGAAAGGAGTCAAGTTAAGCAAATGACAGCAATTGTAGAATTAAGAAATGCCACAAAAATTGTGACAAATGGCTTCGATGAGGAAAAGATTATTTTAAACGATGTTTCACTTGATATCTATGAACATGACTTCATCACAATTTTGGGTGGAAATGGTGCAGGCAAGTCAACCCTCTTTAATAGCATTGCAGGAACTCTGCCCTTGACTAGCGGGAGTATTCGCATCATGGGGGAGGATGTGACTCATTTTAGCCCTGAAAAGCGTGCCAAGTACCTCTCTCGTGTCTTCCAAGATCCCAAGATGGGAACTGCCCCTCGTATGACCGTTGCAGAAAACCTCTTGATTGCAAAGTTTCGTGGAGAAAAACGTGGTCTTTTTCCAAGAAGACTCTCAGCTTACAAGGAAGAATTTCAAGCAACTATTGAGAAGGTTGGAAATGGATTAGAGAAACACTTGGACACCCCGATTGAATTCTTATCAGGTGGACAAAGGCAGGCCTTGAGTCTCTTGATGGCAACCTTGAAGCGTCCAGAACTCCTTTTGTTGGATGAACATACAGCAGCGCTTGACCCTAAAACAAGTGTAGCCTTGATGGAATTGACAGATGACTTTGTCAGTAAGGACCATCTTACTGCTCTGATGATTACCCACCATATGGAAGATGCTCTCAAGTATGGAAATCGCTTGATTGTTATGAAAGATGGACGAAATCATCCAAGATTTGAATAAGGATGAAAAAAAGCCAAGATGAAAATTTCCGATTACTATCAACTATTTTGAGTAGATATTTTTTTAAATCAAGTATCCTTAAAAACTTAGAAGTAGGCTTTTTGCTTCTAAGTTTTTTTGTTGAATTTTAAATATTACTGTTTTTTTCCTATTCATCAGTTTTTACTTTTGGAGTATAATCAGTATAAGAATCTTAAACTTGGATAGGAGTAGGAGATAAAAAGATGACTTACACACAAGAAGATTTTCAAGAATGGATTTTTCAAATTGGATTTAAGATGGACTATTTTACTAGGGAGTTTGCTGAGGAACAAGGCCTTCATTTAGACTATAGCATGCAGTCTTTGGATGATTTGGAGGCTTGGATCTTGGCTCACTACGAAGACCACCATGCTTTTGATAGCAGACCGCAAGATGTTGGATTATTTGACCGTTTATATCGGTGAAACCTTTCCGTAAGCATCTAGGAGGTAAATGGTTTATTGACCTTAAAAATAAAAAGAATGCCTATTATTCTATGCCTGTATTGACCGACCCATCATATAGAGGAGAAGTTTATATAGCACCTATGACTTTTGCAACGGCTTGTATTAGTAGAAAAGATGGTCAGTATATTAGCAGAATATTGAAAAAAATAATCTCGAAAAGATCAAGTGAAATAGGATTTTATTTCTTTTGTTTTTCTTTCAAATATTAGAATGATTTGCTCAGAAGATTCAGTTTTTTTCATGATAGCTGGAAACTTATGAAATAGTCTCATGTAAAGTGTATGAAATGGTTTACTTTTTTTCAGAAATAAGCTATACTAGTTAGAGTAAACTGTGATAAAATGGAGGTATTGTCTATGGTTGACAAGAGACTCATCGAAGAGATCAAAAACAATACCAATATTGTCGAAATCATAGGAGAAGTGATTTCTTTACAAAAATCTGGACGGAACTTTTTAGGGCTCTGTCCTTTTCATGGTGAAAAGACCCCTTCCTTTAACGTGGTCGAGGATAAGCAATTTTACCACTGTTTTGGATGTGGTCGTTCTGGAGATGTTTTTAAGTTTATCGAGGAGTATCAGCAAGTAACCTTTGCGGATGCGGTGAGGATTTTAGCTGAGAGACTTGGGATTCAGATGGCAGCGCCTGTTCATAGTTCTGTACAGCCTAAGTCACCCCATCAAAATCTCTACGATATGCATGAGAAAGCTGCTCGTTTTTATCACGCCATCCTCATGACGACTAAGATGGGTGAAGAGGCGAGAAACTATCTCTATAAACGTGGCTTAACAGATGATGTTCTCAAGCATTTTATGATTGGTTTAGCTCCAGCAGAACGCTCTTATCTTTATCAGCGTTTAGCAGATGATTATAGTGAGAAGGACTTGCTGGATTCAGGTTTGTTTTATCTATCTGAGAGTAACCAATTCTTTGATACCTTTCATAATCGTATTATGTTTCCTCTTTCAAATGATCAAGGAAAGGTGATTGCCTTTTCTGGTCGTGTATGGCAAGAGACTGATTCTCAAACTGGAAAGTATAAAAAAATAGTCGAGCGACGGCAATTTTTAACAAAAGTTACGAATTATATCATTTGGAGAGGGTAAAAAAAGGCTCGGGCAAGGCACCTGAAATCTACCTGATGGAAGGGTTTATGGATGTCATTGCGGCTTATCGTGCTGGTATTGAAAATGCAGTTGCTTCTATGGGTACCGCACTGACGAGTGAACATGTGGAGCATCTGAAACGCTTTACCAAAAAAGTGATCGTCACCTATGACGGAGATAAGGCTGGGCAAGCTGCGACGGCTAAAGCCTTGGACGAGCTTAAAGATATACCTGTCCAAGTAGTCCAGATTCCTGACGCGATGGATCCGGATGAATATTTGCAGAAAAACTCTCCTCAAGACTTGGCTTATCTCTTAACCAATACACGCATTAGTCCTGTTGAGTTTTACATCCATCATTTCAGACCGGAAAACAGTGAAAATCTACAAGCTCAGATTGAATTTATAGAGAAAATTGCTCCCTTAATCGCCAAGGAACCCTCTATCACAGCTCAGAATTCCTACATTCACATTTTTGACGGATCACTTGCCATCTTTTGACTATCAGCAAGTCGAACATATTGTCAATGAAAGTCGTGTTAGACAGAGAAAGGAGAAGGTCAAGGAGACCTATAGTCCTAGTCCTATCACTATGTCTGTCACCAAGCAGCTGACAGCAGTGATGAGAGCGGAGGCTCATATCCTCTACCGAATGATGGAACATCCCTTGGTGCTCAATGACTACCGCTTAAGAGATGACTTTTATCTTTTGAAACTCCAGAGTTTCAGACCTTGTATGGACTCTTGATTGATAATGGAAGTATCTCATCTGAGGATTTGGCTCATCAGACCAGAGAAGTGGAGAGTGCTTGGTATCAAGTCCTAGCCTTAGATTTGCCACCTGAGATGTCCCCTCACGAGTTAGCTGAAGTGGAAGAGTCTCGAAAAAGAGCTCTTTTGAATCAGGAAAAATCTGCAAATTAAAAAAAGAAAGTTCAGGAAGCTAGCCATGTCGGTGATACAGACACCGCATTAGAAGAGCTAGAACGCTTAATTGCCCAAAAAAGAAGAATGGAGTAAGAATGGCAACAAAACAAAAAGAAGTAACAACCTTTGACGTCCAAGTAGCGGAATTTATTCGCAATCATAAAAAAACTGGTACGGCTACAGATGATGAAATCAATAACGCCCTCGTAATTCCCCTTCACTTTAGATGTGGAAGGTATTGAGAATCTTTTGCAACGTATTCAAGATGCTGGTATCTCAATTACGGACAACGAAGGAAATCCAAGTGCGCGTGTTTTGAGCACTGAGGAAGAACCAGAGTTGACTGATGAAGATTTGATTGGTTCAACCTCTGCTAAGGTCAATGACCCTGTCCGTATGTATTTGAAAGAAATCGGGGTTGTTCCTCTGCTTACAAATGAAGAGGAAAAAGAATTGGCTCTTGCTGTTGAAGCGGGTGATATCGAAGCTAAACAACGCCTTGCAGAAGCGAACCTTCGTTTGGTAGTATCTATTGCTAAACGTTATGTTGGACGTGGAATGCAGTTCCTTGACTTGATCCAAGAAGGAAACATGGGCTTGATGAAGGCTGTTGATAAATTTGACTACTCTAAAGGGTTCAAATTCTCAACTTATGCGACTTGGTGGATTCGTCAGGCTATTACTCGTGCCATTGCTGACCAAGCTCGTACCATCCGTATCCCAGTTCACATGGTGGAAACCATTAACAAGCTTGTTCGTGAACAACGTAATCTTCTTCAAGAGTTGGGACAAGATCCAACTCCTGAACAAATCGCTGAACGCATGGATATGACACCTGACAAAGTTCGTGAAATCCTCAAGATTGCCCAAGAACCTGTTTCTCTAGAAACACCTATCGGGGAAGAGGACGATAGCCATCTTGGTGACTTTATCGAGGACGAAGTGATTGAGAATCCAGTGGACTACACAACTCGCATCGTCTTGCGTGAGCAGTTGGATGAGGTCTTGGATACTCTTACAGATCGTGAAGAAAATGTTCTTCGACTTCGTTTTGGTCTTGATGATGGGAAAATGCGTACCTTGGAGGATGTTGGTAAAGTCTTCAACGTAACGCGTGAACGTATCCGTCAGATTGAGGCAAAAGCTTTGAGAAAACTTCGCCAGCCAAGTCGAAGCAAACCACTTCGTGATTTCATTGAAGATTAAGTTGAGGGAGAGTGAAGATGGCTTATACAGAAGAGCAAATTGAAAATATCAAAACACGTATTTTGACAGCACTAGAAGAAGTGATTGACCCAGAATTGGGGATTGATATTGTCAATCTAGGCTTGATCTACGAGATTCGTTTTGATGGCGATACAGGTGAGACTGAAATTGATATGACTTTGACAACCATGGGTTGTCCCTTGGCAGATCTTTTAACTGACCAAATCTATGATGCTATGACAGATGTTCCAGAAGTTACTAACGTTGAAGTCAAATTAGTATGGTATCCAGCTTGGACAGTTGAGAAAATGAGCCGTTACGCTCGTATCGCTTTAGGTATCAAGTAAGTATATTATGAAAAGAGAAATAGTGTAGACGCCAGGAATTCCCAGCTTTTATGCTATCTCTCTTTTTATTTGCTGATTTTATTTGAAGAAAATGGTATAATGGTTACTATGGAAAAAGAGAAATTACGCATCAACATGCTAAGTTCAAGTGAAAAAGTGGCGGGCCAAGGTGTGTCTGGTGCTTACCGTGAACTGGTGCAGCTTTTAAAACGAGATGCGAAAGACCAACTGATCGTAACAGAAAATCTTCCAATCGAAGCGGATGTTACTCATTTTCATACGATTGATTTTCCTTATTATCTCTCGACCTTTCAGAAAAAACGTTCTGGACGTAAGATTGGCTATGTTCACTTCTTACCGGATACCTTTGGAAGGTAGTTTGAAGATTCCATTCTTCTTAAAGGGGATTGTCAAACGCTATGTATTTTTCTTTTTATGACCGTATGGAGCATCTGGTTGTGGTCAATCCTACCTTCATTGAGGATTTGGTTGCTGCTGGAATTCCACGTGAAAAAAAGTGACCTATATTCCTAACTTTTGTCAACAAAGAAAAAAATGGCATCCACTTCCTATAGAGCAAAGTTGAACAACTTCGTAAAGATATGGGGAATTGATGAGAATCAGTTTGTAGTCGTTGGTGCAGGTCAGGTTCAGAAGCGTAAAGGAATCGATGACTTTATCACTCTAGCTGAGGAATTACCTGATATCACTTTTTATTTGGGCTGGTGGATTTCTCTTTTGGGGGAATAACCGATGGTTATGAACGCTATAAAAAGATTATGGATAATCCTCCTGAAAAATCTAATTTTTCCCAGGGATTGTTGATCCAGAACGGATGAGAGAACTCTATGCCTTGGCTGATCTTTTTCTTGCTTCCAAGTTATAACGAGCTCTTTTCCAATGACTATTCTAGAAGCTGCGAGTTGTGAAGCACCCATTATGCTTCGTGATCTAGATCTTTACAAGGTCATTCTTGAAGGAAATTACAGACCAACAAGTGATGTAGAAGAGATGAAAGAAGCTATCTTGGAATATCGAGAGCATCCAGAAGCACTAAAAGAATTAAAAGAAAAGGCTAAGGCCATTTCAAGAGAATATTCAGAAGAGCATCTTCTTGAAATCTGGCTAAAATTCTATCGGGAGCAAGCAGCTTTAGGAAAAAAATGAGGTAGTATATGCGAATTGGATTATTTACAGATACTTATTTCCCGCAGGTCTCTGGTGTTGCGACCAGTATTCGAACCTTAAAAAAACAGAACTTGAAAAAGCAAGGACATGCCGTCTTTATCTTTACAACAACAGACAAGGATGTTAATCGTTATGAAGACTGGCAGATTATTCGTATCCCTAGTGTTCCTTTCTTTGCCTTTAAAGGATCGTCGTTTCGCCTATCGTGGATTTACGAAAGCTCTTGAGATAGCAAAACAATACAAGCTGGATATTATTCATACGCAGACTGAGTTTTCTCTTGGTTTATTAGGGATTTGGATAGCGCGTGAGCTGAAAATCCCTGTTATTCATACCTATCATACCCAGTACGAGGATTATGTCCACTATATCGCTAAAGGGATGTTGATTCGTCCAGGTATGGTCAAGTATCTTGTGAGAGGCTTCCTTCATGATGTTGATGGAGTGATTTGTCCAAGTGAGATTGTGCGAGACCTTCTATCAGATTATAAGGTCAAAGTTGAAAAACGAGTTATTCCTACAGGGATTGAGCTAGCCAAGTTTGAACGACCTGAGATTGGACCAGAACATATCGCAGACTTACGGGTTAAACTAGGTATTAAGGAAGATGAAAAGATGCTTCTTAGCCTTTCACGTGTTTCTTACGAGAAGAACATTCAAGCTGTTCTGGCAGCATTTCCAGATGTTCTAAAAGAAGAGCAAAATGTTAAATTAGTCGTAGCTGGAGATGGTCCTTATCTGGAAAATCTCAAGGAGCAAGCATCAGATTTACAGATTCAAGATTCTGTTATCTTTACTGGTATGATTGCCCCAAGTGAGACAGCGCTCTATTATAAGGCGGCTGACTTCTTTATCTCAGCTTCAACTAGTGAGACTCAAGGCTTGACCTATCTTGAAAGTCTTGCAAGTAAGACTCGGTAATAGCTCATGGAAATCCCTATCTTGATAACCTCATCAATCATAAAAATGTTTGGAACTCTTTATTATGAAGAGAGAGATCTAGCAGGGGCTATTTTAGAAGCTTTAATTGCAACTCCAAAGATGGATGAGAAACTTTTGGCTGAAAAATTGTATGAAATTTCAGCTGAGAATTTTGCTAAGAGAGTGCATGAATTCTATCTAGATGTTATTATTTCAAATAATTTTGAAAAAAAGAATTGACTGCAGATGAACCTGTTACGAAAACGTATTTTAAAGACAGTATTTCTATATACCACAACAAGCAGTGTCTATGCCGGTCAAGGGTTCAAGACGTATGTTGAAAGCTTCTAGAAAACAGTTGAGTCATTTAAGAAAATATTTGAACGATTAATCGAATCAAAAGAAAGGAAATGAAAAAAATGAAAAAGAAATTTATGAGAAGTGGTAGAGATCAAAAAAATCGGTGGTGTATGCGCTGGTTTAGCTAATTATTTTGATATTGACCCTACAATTGTACGTGTGATTTGGGGAGTTCTAGCTTTCTGTTATGGTGCTGGACTTATTGCTTACTTGATCTTGTGGGCAATCGCTCCTGTATCAGATGAATATTTAAGATTAGAGTATTATAGTAAAGGAGAAAAAAATGGCATTTGGTGATAATGGGAAAACGTAAAAAAACTTTCTTTGAAAAAAACTAACAATGTTTGTCGTTTTGATTATGTTATTTGTAACCTTAGCAGGTATCTTTGCTACAGCCATCGGTGTATTTAGCAGATTTTAAAATGCTAGATTTTCTAGCAAGTAGTAATAGTTGGTGACTGGGATTTCCCAGCCCTTTTTAGAGTGAGAAAAGAATATGAGTATGTTTTTAGATACAGCCAAGATCAAGGTCAAGGCTGGAAATGGTGGCGATGGGATGGTTGCCTTTCGCCGTGAAAAATACGTCCCTAATGGCGGTCCATGGGGAGGTGATGGAGGTCGTGGTGGTAACGTTGTCTTTGTTGTAGATGAAGGTTTACGTACCCTGATGGACTTCCGTTACAATCGTCATTTCAAAGCCCAATCGGGTGAAAAAGGGATGACCAAAGGAATGCACGGACGCGGTGCAGAGGACTTGATTGTTCGAGTACCTCAAGGAACAACTGTGCGTGATGCAGAAACTGGAAAAGTTATCACTGACTTGATTGAGCACGGCCAAGAGTTTATCGTTGCTCACGGTGGTCGAGGTGGTCGTGGAAATATCCGTTTTGCGACACCAAAAAATCCTGCTCCAGAGATCTCTGAGAATGGAGAACCTGGTCAGGAGCGCGAATTACAGTTAGAACTTAAAATTCTTGCGGATGTTGGTTTGGTTGGATTCCCTTCAGTTGGAAAATCAACTCTGCTCAGCGTAATTACCTCTGCAAAACCTAAAATTGGTGCCTACCACTTTACCACGATTGTACCTAAATCTTGGTATGGTCCGTACCCAATCAGGTGAGTCCTTTGCAGTGGCAGACCTTCCTGGTTTGATTGAAGGTGCTAGTCAAGGCGTGGGCTTGGGAACTCAGTTCCTTCGCCATATTGAGCGTACTCGCGTTATCCTTCACATCATCGATATGTCAGCCAGTGAAGGTCGCGATCCTTACGAAGATTATCTAGCTATTAACAAAGAGTTGGAATCTTACAACCTTCGTCTAATGGAGCGTCCCACAAATTATTGTTGCTAATAAGATGGATATGCCAGAAAGTCAAAGAAAAACCTTGAAGAATTCAAGAAAAAAATTGGCAACTAACTTTGATGAGTTCGAGGACTTACCAGCCATCTTCCCAATCTCAGGTTTGACCAAAACAAGGTTTAGCACCTTTATTAGATGCAACAGCTGAACTTCTTGATAAGACTCCCAGAATTTCCTTCTTTATGATGAGTCAGAAATGGAAGAAGAAGTTTATTATGGCTTTTGATGAAGAAGAAAAACCATTTGAAATTAGTCGTGATGATGATGCAACTTGGGTACTTTCAGGTGAAAAACTCATCAAACTCTTTAACATGACTAACTTTGACCGTGATGAGTCTGTTATGAAATTTGCTCGTCAGTTGCGTGGTATGGGAGTTGATGAAGCTCTTCGTGCTCGTGGTGCCAAGGATGGAGATTTGGTTCGTATCGGTAAGTTTGAGTTTGAATTTGTGGACTAGGAGATAGCTATGGGAGATAAACCGATATCTTTCCGAGATGCTGATGGAAATTTTGTTTCTGCAGCAGACGTCTGGAATGAGAAGAAGTTAGAAGAACTGTTTAATCGCCTCAATCCAAATCGTGCTTTGAGACTAGCAAGAACTAAAAAGCAAGCTGAAAATAACAAATCATAAAATAAACCCGTGATGATAGTCATCACGGGTTTTTGTTACCGATCAAAAAATAGAGGTGGTGCAAATTGTTTGAGGCGTTCAAAGCAAGATTGAGCTTGTTCCTTATCCTCGCAGATAACCAAACAGACATCATTTCCACAGATGGTAGCCACAATTTCAGGGAAGTTTAGGGCATCTAAGATGGATCCAAAGGATTGTGCCAAACCTGGATAGGTTTTGATGACAACCTGGTGTTGGACAGGTTGCATCATGTAGAGGGCTTCCTCCATATAGACTTCTAGCCGTTTTTCCCACTTGGATGTAGAGCCAGTGTTGATTGCATAATAGGAGTGTTCACCTTCACGAATCTTAGAAAGATTCATCAGATTGATGTCTCTTGAAAGTGTTGCTTGTGTGACCTGTACTCCGTTTTCAATCAGTAGTTCTTGTAATTCAGTTTGAGTATGAATTTTTTGTTTAGTGATTAGGGCTCGGATGAGCTGGTGTCTTTGCTCGGCTTTGTTCATCTACAGTTACCTCCCTTTGAAAAGGTATCTCAAGATTGGACTGTGCAAGATCGACAGTCAAGTGATAGTCTGTATTGTCACGTACAGTAATCTCAAAGTCTGTAGTATAAAGAACGAGACGTACTGTATCGCCTTCTTTTAGTTTGTAAATAGTTGGTTGGAGTTCAAATTGGAATTCCATCCATTCATCAGGATTAACTTCTTCAATTTTCAATAAATCATGACGATTTTGAAGATTGAGATAGCCTTTTGGTGATAACGCGCTGTGCATTTGGGCTAAATGGTAGCTCGCAAAGATTTTCCAGCATGTGGTAACGACCATTATCAATCGTACGAGCAGCCAAGACTCCTGGATACGGTTGTAGGTATTTCTTTTGACCAAGTTCGAGAAGTTGGGCAGAAAGTAAGCCTTTGTTTGTACTTGATTTGAGACGGAGGTTTAGTTTAACACGCCCATTGAGATGAAGATCTTCAGTCACTGGAAGATCAATGGTAATCTGATACACCTTACCTTGATAAAGTTCATTGTTAAAGGTTTGGTAAGTCTTTCCAAATCGTTCGAAGTCAGAATCTTGGTAATGATTTTGAATGACAGCTTCTTCAGTGCCTAATGTGAAAGTTTTGTGGTCAGTTTGATTTCCAAAATCTTCAAGAGTCATCCATGTTTGAGGAGCTGTATTGTCTTGCCAAACGACTCTTGGAAGTCGGTAATCAGTTTCATGCCCCAATAATTTTTGAGTCAACAGGGCATTCATGGATTCACGGAAATCAATAGACTGCCAGTTGTTCATATAAACATGGGCACCGTTATGATAAAAGAGATGTTTCTTAATATTGCTTGGAAGAGCATTGAACATTTGATAGACATGAAGTGGTTTTACATTCCAGTCTTGTGAACCGTGGGTAAAGACAACTTCAGCCTTAACTTTTTCAGCATTGAGTAGGTAGTTTCTGTCATGCCAGAATTGGTTATAATCTCCCAGTTTTACGGTCTAGATTTTTCTTGAGTTCTTCTATGGATTCTTTATGAGCCTCGTTTCCACGAATATAGTCACCAGCTAAGAGATTACGAGAATAAGTTAATTCATCTAATGAATCGAAGTCCTCCCCTGGATAGCCACCTGGGCTTGTTACCAGACCATTTTCACGGTAATAGTTGTACCAAGAAGAAATACCAGCTTCAGCAATAATGACTTCTAAACCATCAACTCCTGTAGTAGCAAGACCATTAGACATTGTTCCTAGGTAAGAAATACCAGTAGTTGCTACTTTACCATTTGACCAGTCAGCTTTTACTTGACGTTCACGACTGTGGTCTGTGAAGGCACGGCAACGACCATTGAGCCAATCAATGACATTTTTATAGGCTTCAACTTGTCGGTAATCTCCGTTGGTCATTTGACCTTGAGAATCCTTGGTACCAAGACCAGATACGTAGATATTTGCAAATCCTCTTGGAAGGAAGTAGTCATTAAGTGTGTAGCTGCTATTGATATGAGTGAGTTTTTCTTCAGCTTCTGAAACGAGTTCAGCTTCTCCAACAGGTTCAACCAAGTCTAATGTTGGTTTTTCTAGAGAAATTTCATGCGGTTCCTTGACTTCTAGCTCAGCTTCCATTTTGTAAAGAGCTTTATCGCTTGCTTTATCATTGGTTCCTTGATGGTAAGGACTTGCCGTCATAACAGCTGGAATTTTGCCATGGTAAGATGGACGGATAATGTTTACCTTGATAAGATCTGGCAGTCCATCATTATCAGAATCAATACGACTCTCTACATAAACAACTTCCCGAATAGCATTGTTTGCAGAAAAGGTTGCCAAACTCTTGCCATTGAAGTAGTGGTAATCATTGTCCTCAGGGATAAGACCGTCGCTAACCAATTGATCGATCAAGGTATTTCCCTTTTTAGTGCGCGTGTTAAGGAGTTGATAGAGATTGTCAATCAAATCTCCGTATACAATAGGGAATGCTGTTTCTTTGTGAAAAACAAGACCGTCTTCAAAGTCTGTCAAGTAACTGAAACCAAGCAACTGAAAGGCAACAGTATAGAAAATTTCTGCAGTTAATTCACGATCAGAATTGAAGAAAGTGAGCAGATCAGTTTCTTTATCAACAGCTAAAGTTGAGAGGGGATAATCTGTATTTTTGTAATTGAAAAAGCAAGTTCTAACAAAAGCTTCAAACAGTTCTTTATCAGAATTTGATTGGTCAAGCTTGAATCCAAGGCTGGATAATTCCTGTAAAGCTTCTTGCTGGCTTACAGGATAGTAACTGAATTGATTAAAACGCATAGATGCCTCCTTTGAAGAATCATTAAATTTATTATATCAAAAAAGAAGGGAAAATGATAGGATCAGCTGGTTTGTAAAGGATGAATTGCTAATTTTCTAATAGAGTTTAAGAGAATGTTTTATCTGGCCTTATCTTGATTTTTTGAGTATCCTAAAAGGTTATGCTATACTAGAAATATGTTAGATTTGGAGAAATATGGTGTGACCATGTGGGAAGAGGACAAGATTCTCTCTTTCCGTCAAAAATTATTAGCTTGGTATGACGAAAACAAGCGGGATTTACCTTGGAGACGGAGTAAGAATCCTTATCATATCTGGGTATCTGAAATTATGTTGCAGCAGACTCGAGTTGATACCGTCATTCCCTATTATGAACGTTTTTTAGACTGGTTTCCGACCGTAGAAAGCTTAGCAAATGCTCCTGAGGAGCGCTTATTAAAAGCCTGGGAAGGACTTGGCTATTATTCTCGTGTCCGCAATATGCAAACAGCCGCTCAACAGATTATGAGTGAATTTGAAGGCAAGTTCCCGTCAACTTATGAAGGCATTTCAAGCTTAAAAGGGATTGGTCCTTATACAGCTGGTGCAATCTCTAGTATTGCCTTTAACCTTCCGCAGCCTGCAGTAGATGGCAATGTCATGCGTGTTTTGGCACGTTTGTTTGAAGTCAATCATGATATTGGAAATCCTAGCAATCGAAAAATATTTCAAGCGATGATGGAAGTTCTGATAGATCCTGATCGTCCAGGTGATTTCAATCAGGCTTTGATGGATTTAGGTTCAGATATTGAGGCTCCTGTTAATCCAAGACCGGAGGAGAGTCCTGTTAAGGAGTTCAGTGCTGCTTACCAACATGGGACCATGGATCGCTATCCCATTAAGGCTCCCAAGAAAAAGCCAATCCCTATTTATCTAAAGGCTCTTGTAGTGCAAAATAGTCAGGGGCAGTTTCTATTAGAGAAGAATGAGAGTGAAAAACTCTTGGCTGGATTTTGGCATTTTCCCTTGATTGAAGTTGATGAATTCTCAGACCAGACTCAGGATTTGGACCTTTTTAGTCAAGTAGCGGAGCCAATTCTAGAACTGGGACCATCTCCACAGGAGAGTTTTGAACAGGACTATGATCTTGAAGTTGATTGGCAAGATCTACGTTTTGAAGAGGTCAAGCACATTTTTAGCCATCGTAAATGGCATATCCAGATAATTGCAGGCCGAGTTACTGAAACACAGGAATATGCAGATAGAGAAGTCCTTTGGTTAAGTCCAGAAGAATTTAGCAATTATCCCCTAGCCAAACCCTCAGCAAAAAGATTTGGCAAGCCTACTTGAAAAGAAGCTGCTAGTATCGGTCTTTCGTGTCTTCTTTACATTTTTTTGGTATAATGAGATAAGGAAAAAAAGGTGACTAAATGAAAAAAATACTAATTGTAGATGATGAAAAACCCATCTCAGATATTATAAAATTTAATATGACCAAGGAAGGTTATGAAGTTGTAACTGCTTTTAATGGTCGTGAAGCTCTTGAACAATTTGAAGCTGAGCAACCAGATATTATTATCTTGGATTTGATGCTTCCAGAGATTGATGGACTTGAGGTTGCAAAAACTATTCGTAAGACAAGTAGTGTTCCTATTATCATGCTTTCAGCAAAGGACAGCGAGTTTGATAAGGTTATTGGGCTTGAACTTGGAGCGGATGACTATGTAACCAAGCCATTTTCAAATCGTGAACTACAGGCCCGTGTTAAAGCTCTTCTCCGTCGTACAGATATTGTCTCAGTTGATAACCAAGAACCTGAAACGAAATTACAAAGTCTGCAGATTGGCGATTTGGAGATTTTACCCGATGCTTACGTGGCTAAGAAATATGGTGAAGAGTTAGACCTAACCCACCGTGAATTCGAACTCTTACATCATTTAGCTTCTCATCTTGGTCAAGTTATTACCCGAGAACATCTTCTTGAAACTGTTTGGGGATATGACTATTTTGGAGATGTCCGTACAGTTGATGTAACCATTAGACGTTTGCGCGAGAAAGATTGAAGACACACCAAGTAGACCTGAATACATCCTAACTCGTCGTGGAGTGGGATATTACATGAGAAATAATGATTGAAGTAATTAAACAAACAATTTTGACGAGTGACTTTATCTTTATCCTCATCCTAATTGGCTTTATTATGCTGGTGACTTTTCTCTTACTGGAAAGTCGTCGCGATAATATTCGCCTTAGACAGCTAAATCAGAAGGTCAAGGATTTGATTGCTGGTGATTATTCTCAGGTTTTGGATATGCAGGGAAGTTCAGAGATTACCAATATCACCAACAATCTTAATGATTTGTCAGAAGTAATCCGTTTGACTCAGGAAAATCTGGAACAAGAGAGTAAGAGGTTGCATAGTATCTTGTCCTACATGACAGACGGAGTACTTGCGACCAATCGTCGTGGTCAGATTATCATGATTAATGACATGGCTAAGAGACAACTTGGAGTTGAAAGGGATGATGCTCTTAATCAAAATATCCTAGAGTTACTCAAAATTGAAGAAGAGTATGAGCTGAGAGATCTCATTACCCAAAGTCCTGAATTGATGATTTATTCCCAAAATGTGAATGGCGAGTATATCAGCTTGCGCGTGCGTTTTGCCTTGATTCGTAGAGAGTCTGGTTTTATCTCTGGTTTAGTAGCAGTCCTACATGATACGACTGAACAAGAGAAGGAAGAACGTGAGAGAAGGCTTTTCGTTTCGAACGTTAGTCATGAGTTGCGTACACCCTTGACAAGTGTAAAATCCTATCTTGAGGCCTTGGACGAAGGAGCCCTGACAGAACCAGTTGCTCCAGATTTTATCAAGGTTTCTCTGGATGAAACCAACCGTATGATGCGGATGGTGACGGACCTCTTGCACCTCTCACGGATTGACAATGAGACCAGTCACTTGGATGTTGAGTTGATTAACTTTACTGCCTTTATCACTTTTATTCTCAATCGTTTTGATAAGATGAGAAGTCAGGATGAGGAGAAGAAGTACGAGTTGGTGAGAGATTATCCGATTAACTCCGTGTGGATTGAGATTGATACGGATAAGATGACCCAGGTGATTGATAATATTCTAAATAACGCCATCAAATATTCACCAGATGGTGGAAAAATCACTGTAAGCATGAAAACTACAGATGATCAGATGATTTTGTCTATCTCCGACCAAGGGCTAGGGATTCCAAAGCAAGATTTGCCGAAGATTTTTGACCGTTTCTATCGAGTTGACCGAGCAAGAAGTCGTGCTCAGGGTGGAACAGGATTAGGATTGGCTATTGCTAAGGAAATCATCAAGCAACATAAGGGCTTTATCTGGGCTAAGAGTGAATATGGCAAGGGTTCAACTTTTACTATCGTACTTCCATACGATAAAGATGCCGTGAAAGAAGAGATTTGGGAGGATGAACTAGAAGACTAGAATGAGTGATATCGGTTTTAAATACAGTATTTTAGCATCGGGTTCCAGTGGAAATTCTTTCTACTTGGAAACACCAAAAAAGAAAATTTTAGTAGATGCGGGACTCTCTGGCAAAAAAATTACAAGCCTCTTGAGTGAAATCAATCGTAAACCAGAGGATTTGGATGCTATCTTGATAACGCATGAGCATTCAGATCATATCCACGGTGTGGGCGTTCTGGCTCGTAAGTACGGCATGGATCTTTATGCCAATGAGAAAACTTGGCAGGCTATGGAAAATAGTAAGTATCTCGGTAAGGTTGACTCATCGCAAAAGCATATTTTCGAGATGGGAAAAACTAAAACCTTTGGCGACATCGATATCGAGAGTTTCGGTGTGAGTCATGATGCAGTGGCGCCCCAGTTTTATCGTTTTATGAAGGATGATAAGAGCTTTGTCATGCTGACGGATACGGGCTATGTTAGTGACCGTATGGCTGGCATTGTCGAGAATGCAGATGGCTATCTGATCGAGTCAAATCATGATGTGGAAATCCTGCGAGCAGGATCTTACGCATGGCGACTCAAACAACGCATCCTGTCTGACCTTGGTCACCTCTCAAACGAGGATGGAGCAGACGCCATGATTCGCACACTAGGTAATCGTACCAAGAAGATTTACCTAGGCCATTTGTCTAAGGAAAATAATATCAAAGAGCTGGCCCACATGACCATGGTTAATCAGTTAGCTCAAGCAGATCTTGGAGTTGGAGTAGACTTTCAAGTTTACGATACTTCACCAGATACCGCAACACCATTGACGGAGATATAAAAAAGAAGGCATAGCCTTCTTTTTTATAGACTATTTTACAAGCCAGCAAATTCTTTGATTTCTTGAGCTGACATTGAAGAGTCGCAACGGACATTGATTTGTCCATTTGCAACATGGACGAATCCTGGTACAGTAAGGATTTCATAGCGTGAGCGGAAGTCTTGTAAAGCTTCAAGTTGACTTGGTTCTTCGCTATTGATGAAGTAGATGTGCGCTTTGGTTTCAGCTACTACACCAGCCAATGTACCAGCAAATTTACGGCAGTAAGGACAAGTTTTGCGTCCGATAAAGAAAGTTGCAGTTTCTTGCTTGTCAAGTGCTTCTTGAGCACGCGCTACAGTTGTAACTTCAAGATCTTTGATGTTTTCTAAAAATTGTTCCATGAGATTACCTCGCTTTCATTGATATGTCTAGTATGCCATAAAAGTTTCTAAAATTGCTCAGTTTTGATACGTGAATAGATGGTGGTGCAGAAATCAGTAGACTAAGTCTGATTTTTCTAGTCCTATATTCCTGTATCTTTAAAGATATAGAACTAAAGTTCTGGTCAAAAAGAGATAGAAAGAAGACATAAATTACAGTCAGTTTTTACTTTATATCAAAAAAATAAAGGTCAGGATTTTTTTCCCGACCTTTAAATAGTTGATTATTTTAAATAGTTGATTATTTTACAAAGGCATTGATTTCAGCTTCGATGTTAGCAATCTTAGCTTGTGAATCTTCGTTGCTTTCACCAACAACTGCAATGTAGAACTTGATTTTTGGTTCAGTACCTGAAGGGCGAACTGCAATCCATGATCCATCAGCAAGCGTGTATTTCAATACATCACTTGGAGGAGTAGTTAAGGCTGTTACAGTGCCATCAGCGGCAGTAGATGTTTGTGCTTTAAAGTCTTCAGTAATTGAAACTGCTGTTGCGTTAAATTCTTTTGGACCATTTTCACGGAATTTAGCCATAATTGCTTTAATTTGTTCAGCACCGTCAACACCAGAAAGAGTAACAGAGATTGTCTTTTCAGCATAGTAGCCGTACTCTTTGTAGATTTCTTCGATACCATCTGCAAGAGTCAAACCACGTGAACGGTAGTAAGCTGCAAGTTCAGCAACGACAAGAACAGCTTGAATCGCATCTTTATCACGTACGAATGGTTTGATCAAGTAACCGAAGCTTTCTTCAAATCCCATCATGTAAGTGTGATTGTGTTTTTTCTTCGAATTCTTGGATTTTTTTCAGCGATAAATTTGAAACCAGTCAAGACGTTGAACATAGTTGCGCCGTAGCTTTCAGCAATCTTCGTTACCAAGTCAGTTGATACGATAGATTTGCAAAGGGCTGCATTTTTCTGGAAGTGTCCCAGCATTTTTGTGAGCTTCAAGATGTACTTAGCCATGATGGCACCGATTTGGTTACCCTGAAAGGTTGAGGTAGCTACCGTCTTTTTGAAGGACTTCAACACCGACACGGTCAGCGTCAGGGTCAGTTGCAACAAGAACATCAGCCCCTACTTGGCGACCAAGTTCTTCTGCAAGAGCAAAGGCTGCTTGGTTTTCTGGGTTTGGAGATTTAACAGTTGAGAAGTCTGGGTCTGGAGTTGCTTGAGCTTCAACGACTTGAACAGAGTCAAATCCTGCTTGAGCAAGAGCACGACGAGCCAACATTTCACCAGTACCGTGAAGAGGAGTGTAGACAATCTTCATGTCCTTACCAAACTCTTCAATCAAAGCTGGGTTGATGTTCACATCTTTAACTTCTTTGAGGTATTCGGTATCGACTGCTTCGCCAATAACTTCAATCAAACCAGATGCTTTTTCAGCTTCTACATCAGCAACTTCAACAGCAAATGGATTTTCGATAGCACGGATGTAAGTTGTCAAAGCATCAGCATCGTGTGGAGGCATTTGACCACCGTCTTCTCCGTAAACCTTGTAACCATTAAATGGAGCAGGGTTGTGGCTAGCAGTAATCATGATACCTGCGAAGCAGTTGAGGTGACGAACAGCAAATGAAAGTTCTGGTGTTGGACGGAGACTTTCAAAAACATAAGATTTAATACCGTGTTTAGCAAGAACTGCTGCAGATTCAAAGGCAAATTCTGGAGAGAAGTGACGGCTATCATAAGCGATGGCTACACCACGTTCTTTTTCGTTTCCACCTTTTGACTCAATCAAACGAGCCAAACCTTCAGTTGCTTGACGAACAACGTAGATATTAATGCGGTTAGTACCAGCACCAATCAGTCCACGCATACCTGCAGTACCAAACTCAAGATTGGTATAGAATGCGTCTTCTTTAGTTTTTTCTCGTCCATGTTTTTCCAAATCTTGACGAAGGTAATCTGGAAGTTCTGCGAAATCAAGCCATTTTTGGTAGTTTTCTTGGTAAGCCATAGGAAATCTCCTTTAATATATAATCTAATCGCTTACATTATACCACGATTTGAAGTTTTAGTAAAACGTTAGCATGAGTTTCTGAAAAAGTTATGAAATATACCTAAACCACAAGTCTTGAACGGCTTACCGAAACATGCTATACTAACTGTATGATTATTTTTACAAGCTAATAAAATTGAACGTTCTTTTGCAGGAGAGGTTCTTTTTGATAATATAAACCTACAAGTAGATGAAAAGAGACCGTATTGCCCTCGTTGGGAAAAAAATGGTGCAGGGAAAGTCTACTTTGCTCAAGATATTGGTTGGAGAAGAGGAGCCAACCACTGGTGAAATCAATAAGAAAAAAAGATATTTCCCTCTCATATCTAGCACAGGATAGTCGCTTTGAGTCTGAAAATACCATTTACGATGAAATGCTACATGTATTTGATGACTTGCGTCGTACTGAAAGACAACTTCGACAGATGGAGTTGGAGATGGGGGAAAAGACTGGTGCAGAATTAGACAAACTTATGTCTGACTATGATCGCCTATCAGAAAATTTCCGTCAGGCTGGAGGATTTACCTATGAAGCCGATATTCGCTGCTATCTTAAATGGATTCAAGTTTGACGAGTCTATGTGGCAGATGCGAATCGCTGAGCTTTCCGGTGGTCAAAATACCCGTTTAGCCCTTGCCAAAATGCTCCTTGAAAAGCCCTAATCTCTTGGTTTTGGACGAGCCGACTAACCACCTAGATATTGAAACCATTGCCTGGTTAGAAAACTATCTAGTTAATTATAGCGGTTCTTTAATTATCGTCAGCCACGACCGTTATTTCCTCGATAAGGTTGCAACCATAACACTCGACTTAACCAAACATTCTTTAGACAGATATGTAGGAAACTACTCTAGTTTTGTGGAGCAGAAGGAGCAGAAGCTCGCAACTGAAGCTAAAAACTACGAAAAGCAACAGAAGGAAATTGCTGCTTTGGAAGACTTTGTCAATCGCAATCTAGTCCGAGCTTCAACGACCAAACGTGCCCAATCTCGACGCAAGCAACTGGAGAAAATGGAGCGCTTGGATAAGCCTGAAGCTGGGAAGAAATCAGCTAATATGACCTTCCATTCTGATAGAGTATCTGGTAATGTCGTTTTGACAGTTGAAAATGCTGCTATTGGCTATGATGGTGAAATCTTATCAGAACCCATCAACCTTGATCTTCGTAAGATGAACGCTATTGCCATTGTTGGTCCTAACGGTATTGGTAAGTCAACCTTTATTAAAGTCCATTGTGGACCAGATTCCCTTTATCAAGGGTGAAAAGCGCTTTGGTGCTAATGTTGAGGTTGGTTACTATGACCAGACTCAGAGCAAACTAACACCGAGCAATACAGTCTTAGACGAACTCTGGAATGATTTTAAATTGACGCCTGAAGTTGAAATCCGTAATCGCCTAGGTGCCTTCCTTTTCTCAGGTGACGATGTTAAGAAATCAGTTGGAATGCTATCAGGTGGTGAGAGAGCTCGTTTGCTTCTAGCTAAACTTTCCATGGAAAACAATAACTTCTTGATCCTCGATGAGCCGACAAACCACTTAGACATCGATAGCAAGGAAGTTCTGGAAAATGCACTGATTGACTTTGATGGAACTCTTCTTTTTGTCAGCCACGACCGTTACTTTATCAACCGTGTAGCCACTCATGTGCTGGAATTATCTGAGAATGGATCAACCCTTTATCTGGGTGATTATGACTATTATGTTGATAAAAAAGCAGAGCTAGCAGCTAGCCAAGCGGAAGAAGCGGCAGCTGTTAACCAAGAAAAAGAAGTTTCTCCAGTTAATGACTACCAAGCTCAAAAAGAAAGTCAAAAAGAACTGCGTAATTAATGAGACAAATCGAAAGTCTTGAGACAGAAATAGAAGAACTGGAAACTCAAGCCCAAGCTATCTCTGAACAAATGCATACCACCAATGATGCAGATGAACTCATGCAATTACAAGCAGAACTGGATAAAATTAGCCATCGTCAAGAAGAAGCTATGCTAGAGTGGGAAGAATTATCGGAGCAGGTGTAAGATGAAAAATCTTGGAAAAGTTTTTCGTGAATTTCGAATCAGTAAAAATTACTCTCTAAAAGAAGCTGCAGGAGAGGCCTGTTCGACCTCCCAATTATCCCGCTTTTGAATTGGGGGAGTCGGATCTGGCTGCATCTCGTTTCTTTGAAATATTAGATAATATTCATGTGACGATTGAGAATTTTATGGATAAGACTAGAAATTTTCAACATCATGAGCATGTCGAGCTTGATGGCTCAGATTATTCCACTTTACTACTCAAATGATATTGCAGGTTTTCAAAAAGCTTCAAGAAGAACAACTTGAAAAAAAGCTAAGAGTTCAACAAATCCCCTCTATTTTGAGCTGAACTGGATTTTGTTACAAGGTCTGATTTGTCAAAGAGATGATAGCTTCACTATGAAGCAAGGTGATCTGGATAAGGTGGCAGATTATCTTTTTCAAACAGACGAATGGACCATGTATGAGTTGATTCTCTTTGGCAATCTCTACAGCTTTTTATGATGTGGACTATGTTACTCGCCTTGGTAGAGAAGTGATGGAGAGGGAGGATTTCTACAAAGAAATTGGACGCCATCGAAAACTGGTCTTGATTTTAGCTCTTAATTGTTACCAGCATTGTTTAGAACATCTTGCTTTTGAAAATGCCAGCTACTTTGAAGCTTATATAGGGAAGATTATAGGCAAGAGCATCAAACTCTATGAGCGTAATGTATTCCACTTTCTTAAAGGATTTGCTCTTTATCAGAAGGGGCAAAAAGAAGAAGGTTGTAAACAAATGCAGGAAGCCATGCATATTTTTGATGTGCTAGGTCTTCCAGAGCAAGTAGCTTACTATCAGGAACATTACGATAAATTTGTAAAAGATTAATTTCCCAAATAAGGGAAAAATGAGAAACTCCTTCAAGTTTTGATACAATAGTTTCAAAATTTGAGAGGAGTTTTTATGAATCGATATGCAGTACAGTTGATTAGTCGTGGAGCTATTAACAAACTAGGAAATATGCTCTATGATTATGGAAATAGTGTTTGGTTGGCATCGATGGGAACGATTGGGCAAACCGTTCTAGGGATTTATCAGATCTCTGAACTCGTTACATCCATTCTAGTCAATCCCTTTGGTGGAGTTATTTCAGACCGTTTTTCTCGTCGCAAGATTTTAATGACAACAGACTTGGTTTGTGGGATTCTCTGTCTGGCCATTTCTTTTATCAGAAATGATAGCTGGATGATTGGAGCTTTGATCTTTTGCTAATATTGTTCAGGCGATTGCCTTTTGCATTTTTCTCGAACTGCCAATAAAGCTATTATAACTGAAGTTGTAGCAAAGGACGAGATAGTGACCTATAACTCTCGTTTGGAGTTAGTTTTGCAGGTTGTAGGAGTCAGTTCTCCAGTGCTTTCTTTCCTTGTTTTACAATTTGCTAGTCTCCATCTGACGCTCTTACTAGATGCTTTGACTTTTTTCATCGCTTTTGCTCTAGTGGCTTTACTTCCCAAAAAGAAGAACCAAAGGTTCAAGAGCAGAAGAGTTTTACAGGGAAAGATATTTTTGCGGATATCAAAGATGGCTTGCACTATATCTGGCATCAAAAAGAAATTTTCTTTCTCTTGTTAGTGGCTTCCAGTGTGAATTTCTTTTTTGCAGCTTTTGAGTTTTTGCTCCCTTTTTCAAATAAACTCTATGGTGTAGAAGGAGCCTATGCAACTATCTTAACCATGGGTGCAATTGGCTCAATCATCGGAGCATTGATTGCAAATAAATTTAAATCAGTATGAATACACTTTTGTTCTTATTGATCCTCACAGGAGTAGGAGTTTTTCATGATGGGCTTACCACTGCCCTAATTTTCTTACCTTTTTCAGGAAACCTAGTTTGTGAATTATTTATGACAATTTTTAATATTCACTTCTTTACTCAGGTACAAACCAAGGTTGATGGAGACTATCTGGGGAGGGTATTGAGTACCATTTTTACACTGGCAATTCTCTTTATGCCGATTGCGAAAAGGTGTAATGACATTTTTTTACCAAGTGTGCAATTAGTTTCCTTTTTAATCATCGGGACTTGGAGTTATTTTTACTTTCGTTGGTATCAATGTTCTATATTCAAAGACAAGGGTAACACAGAAAAAGCAACAGCGCCGTTGCTTTTTTGTTTTCATCAATCCACCCTGAGGGAATCGAACCCCCATCTCAAGAACCGGAATCTTACGTGATATCCATTACACTAAGGGTGGAAACTTTAATTATTATATCAAAAAGAGAGCTGAACTCAAGTTTTTTTCTAAGCTCAGTAAAAAGGAGAATAAAAAAAGGATTCAGTATTGAACCGAATCCTCTATATGATTATTTTTTTCTCAAGAAGAGCTTTGATTTCTTGAAGAACTTCCAACTCAGTTGGACCAGCAGGTGCCTCTTCAGCGACTTCTTCTTTTTTTACGAAGATTTTGAGCTTTTTTTCCATTGCTTTAATCACAAAGAATAGAACAGTACCAACTACAAGGAAGTTGATAACAGCACTCAAGAATTTACCATATGCAACACCCATTCCATGCAAAGTTCAGCGATACGTTTTCGATTTTCGCAGCTTTCAAAGCTGGGTTCAATAGAAGTGGAGTGATGATATCATTAACAAATGAAGTTACGATAGCACCAAAAGCAGAAGCGATGATCACACCGACAGCAAGGTCTACAACATTACCACGGAGCAAAAAAATTCTTTAAGATCTTTTTAACATTTTTCTTTTTCCTTTCGAAAATTTTTACAATCTAAATTATAACTTAATCATCTGTTGAATGCAAGAAATATGCTTAGTGTTTTTTTAAAAACAAAAAAACTTTACTGAAGATATAGTTGAGGACTATGATTGTAACTTGTGCAAAAAAATAGTCTCAATTGTATTGATAGTATTGAGATTATCACCTACAAACTGACCGATAATATGGGGAAACTCGTCACAAAAAAATAAAGGGTCAGAAGCAGGTCTAAGAGGAAGGTTATGAATCTTGCAGTCGTAAACTTTTATCAGACGCTTGAACCAATTTTTTTCGTTTCTGTTTAAAAAAACAATGGTATCGTTAGTGAAAAAAAGCAAAACAGAAATTCCAGTTATATTTCCCAGAGCAGTCGCCCATAATTCTTGTTGGAAAAAGTAAAAAATAGTGATACGAACAATGATAGAAACAAGTGTAGTTGCAACTCCCAAAAAATAAGTAGGAGAGGATTTCATTGTCGAAAAATTTTTTTATGGATACTTTTCATAAAAACAGTATAGCATAAAGGACATAAATGTGCTATACTTGTAAGGTTGACTTGCTCAACCCTTGGTGCTTAGCTTCTTTCACCAAGCATATTTTACGCGGGTTAATCGCTAAAGGAGAAAACATGAAAAAACTAACTATCCGTGATATGGCAGATATTGCCATTGTCGCAGCAATTTATGTGGTTTTGACAATCACACCACCCCTTAATGCTATCAGTTACGGTGCTTATCAGTTCCGTATTTCTGAAATGATGAATTTTCTTGCCTTTTACAATCCTAAGTACATTATCGGTGTTACTCTTGGATGTATGATTGCAAATTTCTTCAGTTTTGGAATCATCGATGTCGCAGTTGGTGGAGGCTCTACGCTTATCTTCCTAAGTTTAGGCGTATGGTTGTTTAGCAAATATAAAAAAGACTATCTTTTTAATGGATTGATCCGAAAAGATCATTTCTTCTTTTTCAATTCTTTTTTTCGATTTCAATGATCACCATTGCTGCTGAATTGAACATCGTAGCAGAAGCACCTTTCTTCTTTAACTTGGTTTACAACTGCTATCGGAGAATTCGCTTCACTCATTGTTGGTGCTATTCTTATCGGAAAAAAATCGGTAAACGTCTTGATTTGACCAGATAAAGATATCACATCAAATATTATTAAAAAGGGCTGAACTTTGTTCAGTCTTTTTTTCTTATCCATCAACCTAGAAGCTCAACAAAAGTGGTATAATAAAGAAAAAAAGGGATTATTTTTAATATGTATAGTTATCGTATTTCAGTTTTTTTGAAGTCCTTTGGAAAAAAATCAGGTCATTAGATTTTTTTGTTAATTTTTTTAGCACTATTTTTATTTCTATCTTTTTTTCCAAAGAGTTAAGACATCCTTTAAAAAAAGTGGTGGGAGTATGTTGGATCCTTTTCATATTGCAAAAGGGAAGATTATACATTCACACGATTATTCTTTTTAGAAAAAGGATTGTTCCTCTAGCTGAAATTAGACAGATTGATATTGATTACGTTCGAGGGAGAAGAATGAATGGGGACAGGTATCATCTGTATTTTACAAGGAAAGATGGAAAATCTTTTACATTTTCATTTTGGGAAAAAGCAAAAGAAACGAGGAGTTAGTGAAAAATCTTGCCAATGTGGCCAAGAAGTGCCATATTAAAAATCTATTATTATTATTAAGAGTCGATTGCTAAAATTGAATTGTTGTCACTTGTGACAATTGTCAAAGCTAGGAGAGTAGCTAATATGAATCAACTACAAGTAATAAGAGAAGATAATCAACTGAGAAACTTATTGATGAAAGAATGCGATATTCTCTTTTATGACCAGTTGAAAGAGGTTGAATTTTTCTCAGAACAATGAAGTTTATTCTCTTTCGCCCATAGCCTTTGCTAAAGACGGTAGTGGGGGAGAATATGTAATTCTTGAGGATGAGAGTATCGGCTTTATAGGGAGTGAAGGCCAAGTTGGGAGAGTGGCAGAAAGCCTTGATGACCTGCTTACTTTCTTACTTCATGCTGGTTCTATCTCAGACTTTTTCCTGTCGTTTGCTCTATCAAAACAAGGAATTGTTGGCAAAAATTCTGTCAAGGATTTATCAACAAAAGCACGAGAAAAACTATCAGTCAAAAAGGCGAAGAGTGGGATAAAGTGAGAGCTGGACTTGCACAAGAGTTGGGACTTGAATTTAAGCCAGAGAAAACTGCAAGAGTTAGCCTTCAAATTTTTATCAATCAGCCATAAGAACTCCACTATTTCACTTGTAAATATGGTCATGGTGAGAATGAATATGTCTGTGATTCTGTTTTTGTCAGATATTGTCGGCTTGTGGGTTTTCAGAGCTGGTTAGGGAGTTGACTGCAGATGAAATTGAATCTTTTGCTTAGCTAGTAAAAACATTCAAAATGTAAAGGACATAAAATTTATTTCCTCTTAAAATATTTTTATGTTATAATATTAACAATGATATTTTTAAGGAGTTTATATGAGTTCGTCAGAATTTATTTCAAAGATTGATTATTATTGCCATAAGAAAGAGGGTCTATTTGACCAAAAGCAAGTTTAAATATGCCATTCGCTCGATGTTTGCAGGTGCTTTCTTAACCTTTAGTACAGCCGCTGGGGCAATAGGTGCTGATCTACTCAATAGCATCGTTCCAAGTGCTGGTTATTTCCTATTTCCCTTTGTATTTGCTTGGGGACTTGCTTATATCGTTTTTTTAAATGCCGAGTTGGTCACCTCAAACATGATGTACCTGACAGCTGGAACATTCTTGAAGAAGATTGATTGGAAAAAAGCCTTTATCATTTTACTCTATTGTGCCTTTTTTTCAACTTAGTTGGAGCTATGTTAGCAGGTTGGTGCTTTGCTAATTCATCGGCTTTTTTTCACACCTGACACACGACAGTTATCTTCAAAGATTGTAGCTAAGAAGTTGGCACGACCTAGTGAGTTTGGTCTTGTTGGAAGGGATTTTGGCAAATATGTTTCGTAAATATTGCCATTCTATCTTCTATTTTGGTTAAGGATAGCAATGCCAAACTCTGGATTATCTTGTCAGCTATTTCTATGTTTGTTTTTTTGTCAAACGAGCATATTGCAGCTAACTTTTTCATCCTTTAGCATTATTAAATTCAGCATTGTTTCTGACCAAATTGCTAACTTTGATATTCCTAAATATCCTACGTCATTGGGAGTGTTACCTTTATTGCTAACTTGATTGGTGGAGGATTCTTGATAGGCTTACCATACGCTTATCTTAATAAAAAAATGAAGAGACTTATGTTGATTAGTACAAGCTTTTTGAAAAATATAATGAAAATCAATAATAGAGGAGGTCAGGGACTCAAAAATCCAGACCTCGATTTTTGTTTCAAAAGAACCGTTTGATAAAAAAACGTTATTTTCTCTGTCTATAAATTCAAATATATTATTAGTTCATGGACTTTTAGCTGAAAACTAAAGAGACTTTTTGTAAATTCAATATTGATCAAAAACTAAAAACATATATTAAACATATAGAATAGAGGGTTTTAAAAATAAAAGGGTTGAAAAATATAAAGATACTGATACAAAGCAAATGGAAAACGATTTGCTAAAAAGTGATAAAAATATTGTAAATAGAATTAAGAAAGCCTTCCCATAATTTTCGATTTTTATGTTATAATATTCACAAATAAAAGTTTTTAGGAGTTTATATGGTTTCTTCAGAATTTATCTCAAAAAAATTGAATTTGCTTGTAAGAAAAAAAGGAAAGTCTTTACAGTCAAAGTAAATTCAAGTATGCTATCCGTTCAATGTTTGCTGGTGCATTCTTAACATTTAGTACAGCAGCTGGTGCAGTTGGAGCTGACTTGATTAATAAGATTGCTCCTGGTAGTGGACGTTTCCTCTTCCCATTTGTTTTCGCTTGGGGATTGGCTTACATTGTCTTCTTGAATGCTGAGTTAGTAACATCTAACATGATGTTCTTTGACAGCTGGTAGCTTTTTGAAAAAAATTAGCTGGAGAAAAACAGCTGAAATTCTTCTATACTGTACACTCTTTAATTTGATCGGTGCTCTTATAGCAGGTTGGGGATTCGCCCATTCAGCAGCTTATGCAAACCTTACCCATGATAGCTTTATTTCTGGAGTTGTGGAAATGAAGTTGGGCCGTTCAAATGAACTTGTCTTGCTTGAAGCTATCTTGGCTAATGTCTTTGTAAATATCGCGATTCTTTCATTCGTTTTAGTTAAGGATGGTGGAGCAAAACTTTGGTTGGTTCTTTCAGCCATTTACATGTTTGTATTCTTAACAAACGAGCACATCGCCGCAAACTTTGCATCATTTGCTATCGTGAAATTCAGTGTTGCTGCTGATTCAATCGCAAATTTCGGTATTGGAAATATTCTTCGTCACTGGGGTGTAACCTTCATCGGTAACTTTATCGGTGGTGGTCTACTCATGGGATTACCTTACGCCTTCTTAAATAAAAACGAAGATACATATGTAGATTAAAAGTTGGATTCATTCCAACTTTTTTTCTTTTTGTTTATCCATGCTATAATGAAAGTAGAATAGATAAATTTAGAGGAATATCATGAACGAGATTAAATGTCCCAATTGTGGCGAAGTATTTACTGTCAATGAAAGTCAATATGCAGAACTGCTTTCTCAAGTTCGAACTGTAGAGTTTGATAAGGAATTGCATGAGCGAATCAAGCAAGAATTGACATTGGTGGAACAAAAAGCCTTTAAATGAACAACAGGCAAAACTGGCTCAAAAAAAGATCAAGAAATTGCCCAGCTTCAAAGTCAAATTAACAACTTTGATACAGAAAAAGAATTGGCTAAGAAAGAAGTGGAGCAAAGTGCAAGTCAAAGCTTGCTAGAGAAAGAAAAAGAAGTCCAAGCTCTCGAAAATCAATTGGCTACCTTGCGCTTAGAGCATGAAAATCAACTACAAAAAACTCTTTCTGATCTTGAAAAAGAACGCGATCAGGTCAAAAATCAGCTCCTTTTACAAGAAAAAGAAAACGAACTTTCTCTTGCTTCGGTGAAACAAAACTACGAAGCCCAGCTCAAGGCAGCTAGTGAGCAGGTTGAATTTTACAAGAATTTCAAGGCGCAACAATCAACCAAGGCAATCGGTGAAAGTTTGGAACACTATGCGGAGAGTGAATTCAACAAGGTTCGAAGCTTTGCCTTTCCAAATGCCTACTTTGAAAAAGACAACAAGGTTTCAGCACGTGGTTCCAAGGGCGATTTTATTTTCCGTGATTTTGATGAAAATGGACTAGAATTCATTTCCATCATGTTTGAGATGAAAAATGAAGCTGATGGGACAGAGAAGAAACATAAGAATGCGGATTTTTATAAGGAATTGGACAAGGATCGTCGTGAGAAGAACTGTGAGTATGCTGTTTTGGTAAGTATGCTTGAGGCTGATAACGACTACTTCAATACAGGGATTGTCGATGTCAGCCACGAGTATGAAAAGATGTATGTCATTCGTCCTCAATTCTTTATTCAATTGATTGGACTTTTGCGAAATGCTGCCCTTAATTCTCTTAAATACAAGCAGGAATTAGCACTTGTTCGTGAACAAAATATTGACATTACTCATTTTCGAGGAAGACTTGGATGCTTTCAAGGTAGCCTTTGCTAAGAACTACAATTCAGCTTCTGTCAACTTCGGCAAGGCTATTGACGAAATCGACAAGGCCATCAAACGGATGGAAGAAGTCAAGAAATTCCTAACCACATCAGAAAACCAACTCCGCCTTGCTAACAACAAAGCTGGAAGATGTTTCCGTTAAAAAAATTAACACGTAAAAATCCAACCATGAAAGCCAAGTTTGATGCCTTGAAGGGGGAGTAGAAAGCAAAACATGAACGGTATTATTAACTTAAAAAAAGAGGCGGGGATGACCTCGCATGATGCAGTTTTTCAAAGCTGCGTAGGATTTTAGGAACTAAGAAGATTGGTCATGGAGGGACTTTAGACCCTGATGTTGTCGGTGTTTTTGCCGATTACCGTCGGTAAGGCAACCTCGCATGGTCGAATTTATGCAGGATGAGGGCAAGATTTATGAGGGTGAAATTACTCTAGGCTATTCTACGACCACCGAGGATACTAGTGGTGAGGTAGTTTCAGAGACACCAGTTTTGTCACCTTTGAATGAGAATCTTATCGATGAAGCAATCGCTAGTCTGACAGGTTCTATCACTCAGATTCCACCTATGTATTCGGCTGTCAAGGTCAATGGTCGCAAAGCTCTATGAGTATGCTCGTGCTGGTCAGGAAGTGGAACGACCAGAACGTCAGGTGACTATTTATAGTTTCGAACGAACAAGTTCCATTTCCTATGAAAATAATCTGGCTCGATTTAGTTTCCGTGTAAAATGTAGCAAAGGGACTTATATCCGTACCTTGTCGGTTGACTTAGGAGAAAAAAACTTGGCTATGCTGCTCATATGTCTCATTTAACACGAACAAGCGCTGCGGGCTTGCAGTTAGATAATGCTTTGACCTTGAATGAAATTGAGGAAAAAGGTTCAAGCTGGTGAATTAGACTTTCTTCATCCCTTAGAGATTGGGACAGGTGACTTGGTCAAGGTATATTTGACTCCAGAACAGGCAGAAGAAGTGCGTTTTGGTCGCTTTTATTGAATTGGAACAAACTGAGAAGGAATTGGCTGGCTTTTGAAGGTGAAAAAGTTACTAGCCATTTTAGAGAAACGTGACCAACTCTATAAAGCCTAGAAAGGTTTTCAATTGATTAGGACTGGTGGTAAAATCGCAAACTGATTTTTTTAGTTTTAAAAAAATGCTAAAAAGACAGTTCGGTTTAGACCCGAAAAAAGTTATGAAAAAGGATTGAAAAACACGGTGATATTTGACAGTTTTGCTTGCTTATGATAATATTTAAATAAAGAAAAGCTAGAAAACTTTCAGAGGATATTATGAGTATTGAGATGACTGTAAGTGAGATTGCTGAGGTCTTGGGCTTGTCTCGCCAAGCAATCAATAACCGTGTCAAGGAATTACCTGAAGAAGATACGACTAAAAATGATAAAGGAGTCACTGTGGTAACTCGCAGTGGCTTGATTAAAGCTTGAAGAAATCTACAAAAACCATTTTTGAAGATGAACCTGTTAGTGATGATGTTAAGCAACGTGAATTAATGGAGATTCTTGTTGATGAAAAGAATGCAGAAATCATCCGTCTTTATGAGCAGTTAAAGGCTAAAGACAAACAGTTAGCTGAAAAAAAGATGAACAGATGCGTGTCAAAGACCGTCAAATCGCAGAAAAAGATAAGCAATTGGATCAACAACAACAGTTAACCCTACAAGCCATGAAGGACCAAGAAAGCCTTCAGCTGGAGTTGGATCAGGCTAAGCAAGAAGTACAAGCAACGAAGAAAGGCTTCTTTGCTCGCTTATTTGGAGGATAAGAAAAACTGCTTGGTTTCTAGGTATAACCAAGTAGTTTCTTTTTACAAATACAGTAAGGAATGGATAAGATGGAAAAATTAAGAGATTACATTTCATTTGATTTGGAATTTAATGAACACCAAGATAAAACTCACTTGATTCAGGTATCTGCGGTCCGTTTTAAAGATGGTGAAGAAGTAGGAGCATTTGACTCATATGTTCATACGGATGTACCATTGAAAAGTTTTATAAACGGTTTAACGGGTATCACATCAGAAACCTTGAAGGATGCTCCGAAGGTGGAAGATGTTCTCAAAAATTTTCAAGCCTTTATTGGTCAATTACCTATCGTTGGCTATAATGCAGCTAAGAGTGATTTGCCGATTCTATTGGAACATGGTTTGGATTATAGTAGCCAATATCAAGTGGACCTCTATGATGAAGCTTTTTAAGCGACGTAGTTCGGATCTTCACGGGATTGCAAATCTCAAGTTACAAACTGTTGCAAGTTTTCTAGGATTTAAGGGACAATCTCATAACAGTTTAGAGGATGCTCGTATGACTGCGCGTGTTTATGAAGCATTCCTAGATTCTGACGAAAGTAAAATCTTACTGAACGTCAAGAGTAGTCTTAACTCTAATCCTTTTTGGTGGTTTAGATTTATCACAGTTGTTTGATTAGGAGGTTTTATGAAACCTGAAAAGCCTAAAAATTGGGTTTTAAAAAGATTTACCTCAATCTTGATAAAATCCTCTTTCTATTTTTTTAATATTTATGTTGGTCGACTATATTTGGTTACCTTTGAATTCATTGATAGCGGGTTTTTTGCTAAGTCAGACGGGCTATTTGTTTTATTTCTTACAATAACATTTTTGCCATTATCAAAAATGCTCCTATAGTCAGTATTGGCTTCTTAATCTTAATCATTCTTAACCTTTTAGTTGCTTATTTTCAACTCAGTCTTCTCTTTATAGGGGCGCGTCATCTTCTCTATCATGAGAAAAGAACACTGATAGAATACAGTCGTAAGGTCTTTCGTGAGAGTCTTGTCTTTATGAAAGGTCTGACAATTTCAAAAGCCTTATTTATCTTCTTCTATGTTGCCATGCTTTTTCCTTTCATCAGGAAGATCTTAAAGATTTATTATTTTAATAAAATCGTAATCCCAGAGTTTGTTCAGACCTACATGGAAGATAAATACTGGATGTGGTGGCTAGGTATTATCATCTTGTCAATCCTCTTCCTCTACGTTTCTGTTAAGTTAGTATTTGTTCTTCCAAAAATCTTTTATGATAAGATGACAGTCAAGGAAGCTGTGCTCTATAGTCTTGAAAAAACTAGAAATCAATTCTGGTTTTACGCTTGGCATCTCTTTCTCATTGTTGTCAAAACAAATCTTTTCTTTTACTTGCTTCTAGTCCCAATATTAGTTGGGCAGTTTTTAGTGGATGGTCTCACACAAAGAGAATCCTTGATTCTTGCTATTTCAAACTATATTTTTAATAAAAAAATATCCACTATATGGCCCTGACTTACTTCTTGGTTAAGTTCACCTCATTTTTAACGGGTGAGGAATTGGATATTATACCGAGACGAAAAAAAGACCATCTCATGAGATGGGGAGTTATGGGGTGTGCGAGTGTCATCTTTGCTATTGAAGGCTATGTCTATTTAGAAGCACCTGTTGCAAATCCTCCGCGCGTGATATCCCACCGTGGTGTTTCCAATGCTAATGGCGTGCAAAAATACTGTAGAATCCTTAGAAAAAGACAGCTCAGTTAAAACCAGACCTTGTTGAAATGGATGTTCAGGAAACCAAGGATGGTCAGTTTGTCATGATGCACGATGCGAATCTGAGAAGTCTAGCAGGATTAAATGTGACTCCTCAAGACCTAACTTTAGAAGAGTTGAAGCAGATAGATATTTTTGAAAATGGCTATCAAACTAAGATATCAAGCTTTGATGATTATCTAAATCGTGCAACCAACTAAATCAGAAACTACTTATTGAGATTAAAACAAGTAGGAAAGATAGTGCTCAAATGATGGATCATTTTCTAGAGCGATATGGGGCGAAAATCAAAGTTTATGGTCATCAGATGCAATCACTAGATTACCATGTTATTGAAAAGGTAACCCAGTATGATAAGGAGATTCCAGTCTTCTTCATCCTGCCCTACAATTCTGTTTTTCCAAGAACAAATGCTACAGGTTATACCATGGAGTATTCTACTTTGGACGAATACTTTGTTACCAAGCTCTGGAACACAGAGCAGAAACTCTATGTTTGGACGATTAACGGTTCGGAATCCTTTAACAAGTCGCTTCATCTAGGAGTAGATGGTATGATTACGGATAATTTGGAAATGGTACAAGAAGAACTTGAAACTGCTCAGGAAGACCCAGAATACGCCGATTTACTTCTAAAGAAGGCAACGGAATTCTTTACTTTTTAGATAAGACAAAAGAGGCTGAAGTCAGCCTCTTTTTATGCTATTAGAATGGTAATTTTCCTGCAAAAGCACCGAGTTTCTTTTTGGTTGTCTCATCGATTTGTTCAAGAGCTGCATTCACTGCCTGAACAGTCATGTCAGAAAGAGTTTCGATGTCTTCTGGATCAACTACAGCTGGATCGAAAGTCAATTTTTACAACTTTCTTGTCTCCAGTTAAAGTAGCAGTTACAAGGTTTTGAGCAGAAGTGCCAACAAATTCTGTAGCAGCAAGTTCAGCCTGACTTTGCTCCATTTGTTTTTGAAGTTTTTGAGCTTGACGCATCATGTTTTGCATATTCATCATAAGATTTAAGCTTTCCTTTAACAATTTTTTCTCCTTATTTTTATCAATTTTTAGATAGAAATGTCTAATGTTAATTTATAGCTTGCAACATTAAATTTTTCTGACAATTTATTGAATAATTAGAAAAAGTATGCTATAATAAAATCGAAAAATAAAATGGGCTTCCCATGATTTAATAGGAGTGTTATATGAAAAAAACTTGGTTTTATCCTTTTATCTTCGGCATTGTTGTTATCTGCTTGTGCAGTTCGTTTTGAACAATCGTCAACTGCTAGTGATTCTTCTCAGGTCGCAAAATTGTCAGAAGATAACCAAAAACTTTTGGATAAGGCAACTAGTGACTACAAAACCTTTGTGGAAGAGCAGATTGATAAACTTTTAACGGATACAGAAGGTTTTTGTTCAACTTTTGAAGGATGGTAAGTTAGAGGAAGCTAAAAAGGCATACCCTTTAATCCGTATGTCTTATGAACGTTCAGAGCCGATTGCAGAGAGCTTCGGTGAATCTGATGTGAAGATTGACTTTCGTTTGGCAGACTATCTAGATGAAAATAAGACTGAAGAAGGTTGGTCTGGTTTCCACCGTATCGAGCGCATTCTTTGGGAGGAAAACACAACCAAAGGAACTGAGTCTTATGGTGACCAACTGGTAAATGACATCAAGGAATTGAAGGCTAAGATTGCTACTGTAGATGTTGATTACAAGATTATGCTAACTGGGGCTGTCGACCTTCTAAATGAAGTAGCGACAAGTAAGATTACTGGTGAAGAGGAGATTTATTCTCATACAGATTTGTATGATTTCCGTGCCAATATCCAAGGTGCTGAGAAGATTTTCCAACTCTTTAAACCTTTGCTTGAAAAATCAGATGCAGCCTTGGTTAAAGAGTTAGAAGAAGATTTCAAATCTGTCAATAGTTTGTTAGACAAACACATGACAGACAAGGAACACTATAAGCTCTATACAGACTTGACGAAAGAAGACACTAAAGAATTGTCTGAAGCAGTGACAAAACTTGGTGAACCATTATCACAAATGGGTAAATTTCTTGGTGGAGAATAAGTAATATGACAAACAAAGGCGAAAAATTTTTTTGAACAAAAAAATGGACCGTCGAGAATTTCTAAAAAAAGCAGGTATCGGAGGTGCCGGTCTCGCACTTGGACTCTCTGGTGCCTCTGCTTTTTTTCGCACCTAAAGCTTGATGGTCAGGAGAAAATCTCGTTCGGAGATGAAAAAAATAGCCTTCTATGGCAAACACCAAGCTGGCATTACAACTGTCATGCAGAAAAAAACATTTATTTTGTTGTCTTGGATTTGCATACAACCGACAAAGAAAAAATCATCCAGTTATTTAAAGATTGGACGGATTATAGTGCCAAACTTGTAGAAGGAGAATTGGTTAAAAAAGATGGTAACAATAGCCTTCTGCCTCCAAGTGATACTGGAGAAACAGTTGGCCTTAATCCTCATCGTTTGACCCTGACCTTTGGAGTTTCGGCTAGTTTCCTAGAAAAGCTGAAACTAGAGAACAAACGTCCCAAACTTTTCAGAGATTTACCTCCATTTCCAAAGGAACAGTTACGAGAAAAGTACACGGATGGAGATATAGTTATCCAAGCTTGTGCTGATGATGAGCAAGTTGCCTTTCATGCTATTCGTAACCTTATTCGCAAGGGTAGAAATGCAGTTACTCTTCGTTGGAGTCAATCAGGTTTTGCTGCTATCGGTAACCGTATGGAAACTCCTCGTAATCTCTTTGGCTTTAAAGATGGGACTGCCAATGTCACTACTGAGAAAGAATTTGATCAGGTTGTTTGGGCTGACAGTAATGATTGGATGGAAAATGGTTCCTACATGGCAGTTCGACGCATTCAGATGTTTCTAGATACTTGGGATCGAACCAATTTGGAGGAGCAAGAAAATACCTTTGGACGCTATAAGGAAAGTGGAGCTCCCTTTGGTAAGAAAAATGAATTTGATGAGGTGGATTTAAGCCTTCTTCCTGACGACTCCCATGTTCGCTTAGCAAAAGAAGTGGATAAACCTCTTCTGCGTCGATCTTATTCTTATTCTGATGGAATAGATGAAAAGACAGGTCAGTTCGACACTGGTTTACTCTTTATCTCCTTCCAAAAGGATCCAGATAGCTTTGTTAAAGTTCAGACCAATCTGGGTGCTACGGATAAAATGAACGAATACGTTACTCATATAGGTAGTGGCCTCTTTTGCTTGCTTTGGTGGAGTGGAGAAGGGAGGTTACATTGGGCAGAAATTATTTGAATCCTAAAAGTATCATCCTCCTATTTGCTTGTTTCTTTCTGCTGATTTTTCCGGTAGGAGCTAAGGAAAATTTGAGTCCCTACTTTGTGAAAATAACTGATGCAACTAAAGCTGTTAAAGAAGGCAAACAAGATCAGGCAAGAAAACTAATCGATGAAATTACCAAAGATTTCGAGAAAGTCGAGAATTCTGACTCTGAAGCAGGACGTCAAGTTCAAGAAAAGTTAGCCTTAACTGGTGATATTACTGAAGACCAGCTAACTCAGATTTCTTTAGCCCTTTTGTCATTTGAGAAAGAGCAAAATCCAGTCGACCTTGATGCAGAAAAAGAGAAACTTGTTTCACGATTAGATCCTCGTTTTGAAGCCTTAGATAAGGCAATCGCTTCTCAAGATCTGGGAAGCAGTAAGAGAAGCCTATAAAAAAATGAATTCAACCTGGACCATCAATGAAGCAGTGGTTCGCGACCATAGTACAGCTCATTATGGGCAAGTGGAAACAGCTATTTCTTTCTGCGTAGTAGCATTGAGACTGAACCAACGAACTTTGATACTATTCAGGCATCGTTTGATGATTTGAAAACAGCCATTTCTAACTTTGTTGAAGGTACAGAAGTTGTAACGACATCATCCAACCTGACACTGAAGGATGGGATAGATCTTTTAAAGAAGGCTTTGACCCAATTTCAAGCTGGTCAAGATAGTGAAGCAGCTGCAACCATGAAGGAGTTTATTACTATTTGGCCCACCATCGAGGGTTCTGTAAGTACAACCAATCCTTCCCTTTATACCAAGGTTGAAAGTGAAAGTCCTGTCATCATGGTTAAGGGAAAGGAAAGTGAATATCAAGAAAAGCTTTCTAGCTTGATTGCAGAGCTATCTCAAATTGATACTAGCGCTTCCTACAATGCGTTTGATGCCATGCTCATCTTGCTCCGTGAAGGTGTAGAAGCACTCTTGATTGTCATGGCGCTAGTGACAACTTTGAAAGCTGCTAAGATGAGAAAGGGACTCAAGTGGGTCTATGGTGGTGCATTTGCGGGTATAGTGGCCAGTCTTTTAATTGCCTATATCCTACAGATTGCCTTTCCAGCAGTCACCTCAGGAACTAACCGTGAAATCATCGAAGGTGCAGTCGGGATTTTTGCGGTTATCATGATGATTTTAATCGGTATTTGGCTTCATAGCAAATCTTCTGTTAAAAAATGGAATACTTTTATGGAATCACAAATGCAAACTGTCACGAAAAACAGGATCTTTCCTTTCTATGTTTTGCTCTGAGTTTTCTAGCCGTATTCCGAGAAGGTGCTGAGACGATTTTATTCTATGTGGGGATTCTGCCAAGGATTTCTAGTTTTGATTTTGTTTTAGGAATTTCTCTAGCCCTCTTAGTCTTAGTCGTGATTGCCTTTGTGATGAACAAGGCCAGTCAATTTTTCCTACCTCACAAGGTTTTCTTTATCCTGACTTGGATGATTTATGCCTTAGCCTTTAAGATGACGGGAGTCAGTATCCATGCCTTACAGTTGACAAATATGATTCCAAACCATCTGATCTCAGGAATACCAAGTATTGATATATTGGGAATTTACCCTAGTTGGGAAAGTTTGGCAGGACAGGCTCTCTTTATTCTTGTGGTGATTCTTGTTACCATTAGACAGGGTGAAAAGTAATGGATCAAAGGGAATTGACAATTATTGAACATTTGGTAGAATTTAGAAAGAGATTGCTAGCAGTAGTTGTTTGCTTTCTTTTTAGTATTCTGTGGTTCACTTCTATTTGCTGATCAGGTTTATCAATATATCACACAAGGCTTTAGTCAGAAGTTGATTGTCTTAGGGCCGAATGATATTTTATGGATTTATCTCCGTTTGGCAAGTTTGATGGCCTTTAGCCTTACCTTGCCCTTTACCGTTTATCAAGTCTGGAGTTTTGTTCGACCAGCCCTTAAAACTGAAGAAGCAGGAGCGATTTTTGCTTATATCCCTGCAACATTTCTTTGTTTTATCTTGGGATTAGCCTTTGGCGTTTTATTTTGTCACACCAGCTATACTTCAGGTCTTACTAGGATTAGGTGAAAACTTATTTGAAACGCAGTTAACAGCACAAAATTATCTAGCTTTTGTCTTTCAAACTACTGTACCACTAGCATTTATCTTTGAATTGCCAGTTATCATTGCTTTTTACCTCAATTGGTTTGATTGGACCTGGCCTACTCATTTGCTTATAGACGTTATGCTTATTTCATTTTATTGGTATTGGCTGTTATATTGACGCCGGCTGATTTTATTAGTGATTTAGCGATGACTGTTCCCCTAATCCTTTTGTATGAGGTTAGTATCGCTATTAGTAAATGGATAATTAAGAGAAAAAGGAAAGGAGAAAAAAATGGGAATCTTACGTGATATTGGTGCACCAGGCTTGATAGTCATTGTTCTTGGAGCACTGTTGATTTTTGGACCAAAACGCTTACCAGAGCTAGGCGAATCAGTAGGAAAGATGCTTGCCGAGTTTAAGAAAGCCGTTAAGGGCATCGGTGAGCAAGAAGAAAAATAAATGAATAACTGTTGAATAGAGTTGAGAATTGTTAGCTTGGAATTATCTCTGGCTACAATCTCAACTCTTTTTATTTGAGTTTAAGGTTTTTTTAAGTTTTCTATAATATTCTGAAGAACTCTATATTAATAGGATTGATTAGATCTTGATAGAAGAAAAGTGATAATCATTTGCTTTTTTTAAAAAGAAAGTGCACTAGGGAAGAAATAATGTTCAGATTAAGGTTTAAAAAGAGCGTTTTTCTAGGCATAAAGTCTTTGTATTTCTTTCAAGATAGAGCCAGATTGTGATATAATAGTTAACAATAAGATTTTTAGAATGAACAAAAGGAGTATAAAAATGATCTACGCTGGAATTTTAGCGGGTGGCACTGGCACACGCATGGGGATCAGTAATTTGCCAAAACAATTTCTAGAGTTGGGAGATCGCCCAATCTTAATTCACACTATTGAGAAAATTTGTTTTAGAACCAAGTATTGAAAAAATTGTAGTTGGAGTTCACGGGGACTGGGTGACACACGCAGAAGATTTAGTTGAAAAATTCCTTCCACTCCATAAAGATCGTATCATTATCACCAAAGGTGGTGCAGATCGAAATTCTAGTATTGAAAAAATCATCGAAGCCATTGATGCTTACCGTCCAATCACTGAAGATGATATCGTAGTTACACATGACTCAGTTCGTCCCTTTATCACACTTCGAATGATTCAAGATAATATTGCCCTGGCTCAAAATCATGATGCAGTAGATACTGTAGTTGAAGCAGTCGATACCATTGTTGAAAGTACAAACGGTCAGTTTATCACAGATATTCCAAATCGTGCTCATCTCTATCAAGGGCAAACTCCTCAAACCTTCCGTTGTAAAGACTTTATTGATCTCTATGGTTCTTTATCAGCAGAAGAAAAAGAAATTTTTGACAGATGCATGTAAAATCTTTGTCATTAAGGGTAAAAGATGTAGCCTTGGCAAAAGGTGAATACTCAAACCTTAAAAATTACAACAGTTACAGACTTGAAAGATTGCTAAAAGCATGATTGAGAAAGACTAGAGACATGATTAATCAAATTTATCAACTGACAAAACCAAAAGTTTATTAATATTAAATATCAGGAAGAAGAGATTGATCAAGAGAATCATATCCTCATCCGACCAAACTATATGGCGGTTTGTCATGCGGATCAACGTTACTACCAAGGTAAACGTGATCCCAAAATTTTATCTAAGAAGCTTCCAATGGCTATGATCCACGAGTCTTGTGGAACTGTCATTTCTGATCCAACTGGTACTTATCAAAGTTGGTCAGAAGGTTGTTATGATTCCAAATCAGCCACCAATGCAGAGTCACGAGGAATTTTATGAAAACTACATGACTGGAACTTATTTCCTATCGAGTGGTTATGATGGGTTTATGCGAGAATTTGTTTCTCTGCCCAAGGATCGTGTGGTTGCCTACGAGGACATCGAAGACACAGTTGCTGCCATTACTGAATTTGTCAGTGTTGGCATGCACGCCATGAATCGTTTCTTGACAGTTTCTCACAGTAGACGTCAGCGTATTGCAGTTATTGGTGATGGAAGTTTAGCTTTTGTCATGGCTAATATTATCAACTATATCTTGCCTGAAGCAGAGATTATCGTCATTGGTCGCCACTGGGAGAAATTAGAACTCTTCTCTTTTGCTAAAGAGCTCTATATTACGGATAGCATCCCAGAAGATCTTAGTTTTGACCATGGTTTCGAATGCTGTGGTGGTGATGGTAGTGGACCTGCTATTAATGATCTTATTCGCTACATTAAACCTCAAGGAACTATTCTGATGATGGGGGTTAGCGAGTACAAGGTTAATATCAATACTCGTGATTCATTGGAAAAAAAGGTTTGTTATTAGTTGGATCTTCTCGTTCTGGAAGAGTTGACTTTGAAAAATGCCATTCAAATGATGGAGATTAAGAAGTTTGCCAATCGTTTGAAGAATATCATCTATCTAGAAGAACCAGTAAGAGAGATCAAAGATATTCACCGAGTTTTTGCAACTGACCTTAAATACTGCATTTCAAGACAGTATTTAAGTGGGAAGTCTAATGGAGGATGATTGTGAAGGAAATCGTTAAAGAAAAGATTGCTTCTTTTATTATCTGGTGACGAAGAAATTCAGAGCGTTGAACAGTTGGGTGGAATGACCAATCAAAACTATTTGGTTCAAAACATCCTCAAACCAGTACATCGTTAAGTTTTTTTCGGGTAAAGGTACGGATAAATTAATCGACCGCCAGAATGAAAAGTTCAATCTTGAATTGTTGAAAGATTTAAAATTAGATGTAGAAAATTATCTTTTCGATATTGAAGCAGGAATTAAGGTTAATCAGTACATTGAAAATGCTGAAACACTTGATTCAACTACCATTAAAAACCAAATTTGAAAAGATTTGCACCAATTCTACAAACGATTCATGCTTCTGGTAAAGAATTAAAAGGAGAGTTTGCTCCTTTTGAGGAAATCAAAAATATGAATCCCTTGATTCAAGGAGAGATTTACTATCCAAACTATGAAGCTGTCAGAAAATCGGTAATTTCTCTAAAAGACCAACTTGAAGAAATTGGAATTGAGAAGAAATCTTGTCATATTGATTTGGTTCCAGAAAACTTTATTGAAGCGCCAGATGGACATCTTTATCTCATTGATTGGGAATATTCTTCCATGAATGACCCTATGTGGGATCTTGCAGCTCTCTTTTCTAGAATCTGAGTTTACTCCAGAAGAAGAAGATTCTTCTAAGTCATATTACGAGAGTGAACAGACACCAGTTTCTAGTGAGAAAGATTCGTATTTATAAAATCTTGCAAGACATTATTTGGAGCCTTTGGACCATTTACAAAGAGGAAAATGGTGCAGATTTTGGAGATTATGGTATTTCTCGTTACAATAGAGCTGTAAAAGAATTGCAGTCTGAGGGAGGTTTTGATGAAGACTAAAAATGGAGTTTCTTTTGGTTTACTTTCAGGTGTATTCTGGGGATTAGGATTAACTATTAGTGCCTATATTTTTTCAATCTTTACAGAGCTTTCGCCTTTTGTAGTAGCAGCAGCACGACTTTCTGAGTATTTTTTTATCTTGCTAGGATATCTACTCGTTAAAGAAGGAAAAGTTCGCTTTTCAATTTTCTTGAACATTCGAAATGTCAGTGTTATTATTGGAGCGTTACTAGCTGGTCCTATTGGTATGCAGGCCAATCTCTATGCGGTCAAATACATCGGTAGTTCATTAGCGTCATCAGTTTCAGCGATTTATCCTGCAGTTTCTGTCCTTCTTGCCTTCTTTATTCTAAAGCACAAGGTGTCTAAGAATACAGTATTTGGAATTTTATTAATCATTGCAGGGATTATTGCTCAGACTTACAAGGTTGAACAAGTTAATTCCTTCTATATTGGAATTCTTTGTGCCTTGATTTGTGCGCTTGCTTGGGGAAGTGAAAGTGTTCTAAGCTCATTTGCTATGGAAAGTGAGCTCAGTGAACTCGAAGCCCTCTTGATTCGACAAGTAACTTCCTTTCTGTCCTATCTAGTGATTGTTCTCTTCTCGCATCATTCATTTGCAGAAGTGGCAAACGGACAATTGTTGGGACTTCTGATTGTCTTTGCAGCATGTAATATGATTTCTTATCTAGCCTACTATATTGCTATTAATCGATTGCAGCCAGCAAAAGCAACAGGTCTAAATGTGAGTTATGTAGTATGGACTGTTTTGTTTGCAGCAATGTTTCTTGGGCTCGCCCCTTGAATTTACTGACCATCATTACTTCACTTATCGTAATGGCTGGTGTTTATATTATTATTAAAGAATAAAGGAGAAAACGCGTGAAAGCGATCATCTTAGCAGCGGGATTGGGAACTCGTTTAAGACCCATGACAGAAAATACTCCCAAAGCCTTGGTTAAAAGTCAATCAAAAACCTTTGGTTGAATATCAAATTGAATTTTTAAAAGAACGTGGAATTGATGATATTATCATCGTTGTAGGTTATTTGAAAGAACAATTCGACTACCTTAAAGAAAAATACGGTGTACGTTTAGTCTTCAATGATAAGTATGCTGATTACAATAATTTTTACTCTCTCTACTTGGTAAAAGAAGAGTTAGCCAACAGCTATGTTATCGATGCGGATAACTATCTTTTCAAAAATATGTTCCGAAATGATCTCGACCGTTCAACTTATTTCAGTGTTTATCGCGAAGACTGTGATAATGAGTGGTTCCTAGTTTATGGGGATGATTACAAAGTTCAAGATATCATTGTCGATAGCAAAAATGGTCGCATCTTGAGTGGTGTTTCATTCTGGGACGCTCCAACAGCTGAGAAAATTGTTGATTTTATCGATGAAGCCTATGCAAGCGGTGAGTTTGTTGACCTCTACTGGGATAATATGGTTAAAGATAATATCAAAGAACTAGATGTTTACGTAGAAGAGTTGAAGAAAAACTCTATCTATGAAATCGATAGTGTTAAAGATTATCAAAAAAATTAGAGCAGATTCTTTCATCACAAAAAGTAAGCAACTTTTATGAACTGATACCTTACCTATTTTTTTACTTGACTTTTTCAGGTTTGATACAGTATACTAGTGAAAAATTTAACCTTTAAGGGAAGTCCAGAGAGACTTACAAGGTGTCAGAGAAAAAGAAGCTACAATTGAAACAAGTAAGCAAGTGCTTATTTGCTACTTTTTGTATGAATATCTTAACTGAAACCTTGCAATGCAAGGTTTTTCTTTATCTGATCCCCTTAAAATTTAAGGAGGAAAAGTTATGAATCCAAATTGTAAAAAGCGAATGGGTGCTATTCGCTTAGAAAACATGAAAGTGATTGCACAAGAGGAAATCGCACCAGCAATCTTTTGAAACTCGTATTTCAAGGAGAAATGGTTGAAGCTATGAAAGCAGGACAATTTCTTCATTTACGAGTTCCTGATGATGCCCATCTCTTGCGTCGTCCGATTTCAATCTCGTCTATAGATAAGGCTAATAAACAATGCCATCTTATTTATCGTATCGAAGGTTCTGGGTACAGCAATTTTTTTCAAGCTTTAAAAACCAGGTGATAGCTTTAGATGTTATGGGACCCTCAAGGAAATGGCTTTGATTTATCTGATTTAGACAAGCAAAGTCATGTTCTTCTAGTTGGTGGAGGAATCGGTGTGCCTCCTTTACTCGAAGTAGCTAAACAACTACATGAGAGAGGTGTAGAAATTACAACTGTTCTAGGATTTGCTACTAAAGATGCTGTTATTTTTGGAAGATGAATTAGTTCAATATAGTCAAGTTTTTGTGACAACAGATGATGGCTCCTATGGGATTAAAGGGAATGTTTCTGTAGTGATTACCGAATGTGACACTGAATTTGACGCCATCTACTCATGTGGAGCTCCTGGTATGATGAAATACATCAATCAAACATTTCATGACCATCCAAGAGCTTATCTATCTCTAGAGTCCCGTATGGCCTGTGGTATGGGAGCTTGTTACGCTTGCGTACTGAAAGTTCCAGATAGTGAAACAGTTAGTCAACGTGTGTGTGAAGATGGGCCTGTCTTTAAAACAGGAACTGTTGTTTTATAAGGAGAGTTTACATGACAACAAATCGATTACAAGTTTCTCTTCCAGGCTTAGAATTAAAAAATCCAATCATTCCAGCTTCAGGTTGTTTTGGTTTTGGACAAGAGTATGCCAAATACTATGATTTGGATCTTTTAGGGTCTATCATGATTAAAGCTACAACCCTAGAACCACGTTTTGGTAATCCGACTCCACGAGTGGCAGAAACACCTGCTGGTATGCTCAACGCCATTGGTTTACAAAATCCTGGTTTAGAAGTCGTTCTCTCTGAGAAGTTACCTTGGCTAGAAAAAGAGTATCCAAATCTTCCTATAATCGCCAATGTTGCAGGTTTCTCGAAACAAGAATACGCAGCAGTTTCTAGTGGAATTTCTAAGGCAAGAAACGTGAAGGCTATTGAGCTCAACATCTCTTGTCCAAACGTCGACCATGGAAATCACGGACTACTAATTGGGCAAGACCCAGATTTGGCTTATGATGTGGTAAAGGCAGCTGTAGAGGCATCAGCAGTGCATGTTTACGTTAAATTGACACCAAGTGTAACTGATATCGTGCACCATTGCAAAAGCTGCAGAAGACGCAGGGCTAGTGGTCTCACGATGATCAATACTCTTGTTGGGATGCGCTTTTGATCTCAAAAACCAGAAAAGCCAATTATTGCTAAATGGGTACTGGTGGGATGTCTGGGTCCTGCAGTCTTTCCAGTAGCTCTTAAACTGATCCGTCAAGTAGCTCAAACAACTAAATCTTCCAATCATTGGTATGGGAGGTGTAGATTCTGCTGAAAGCTGACCTTTAGAAATGTATCTGGCTGGGTGCATCAGCTATTGGAGTCGGTACAGCAAACTTTACCAATCCTTACGCCTGTCCTGATATCATTGATAATCTACCAAAAGTCATGGATAAATATGGTATAGATAATCTAGAGCAACTACGTAAAGAAGTGAAAGAAAGTTTACTCTAAGTTTTTATAGGGGTGAATTCAGTCTAAATTGTTTTTGAAAGCGCCATTTTTTTGGTATAATAAATACTATGATTATTACAGTACCTATTAAAACAGAAAAAGACATTGCAACACCAGGACCGAACGTCCTTGTATTAGGTTATTTTGATGGAGTTCACCTTGGACATCAAAAATTATTTGACATAGCTTCTAAGATTGCTGCTGAAAAGCGCCAGGGAGTAGCTCTAGTAACCTTTAACGAATCACCAAAACTAACTCTAAATCAATACTCACCTGAACACTTATTGCATATTTTGAATGCTAGTGAACGTGAACGTCGATTGAAGAGAGCTGGAGTTGAGAGCTTGTATTTGATGGATTTTACTAGTCGAGTTGCAAACATGACTGCTCAAGAATTCATTGATACCTATGTCAAGGAAGCAAAGGCAGATACGATTGTAGTTGGTTTTGACTATACTCTTGGTTCAGATAGAAAAATCAGCTGAGGATTTAAAAGAACTTTTCAAAGGTGAAGTTGTTATTGTTCCACCAGTTGAGGATGAAAAAGGGAAAATAAGTTCAACACGTATTCGTCAAGCCATCTTAGAGGGTGATGTGAAAGAAGCTAGAAAACTTCTCGGTGCGCCACTGCCAACTAGAGGTGTAGTGGTTCATGGCAATGCCCGTGGTCGAACTATTGGCTTTCCTACAGCCAATCTAGTCAATTTGGATCGGACATATATGCCAGCTGATGGTGTTTATGCTGTTGACGTTGAAATTCAGAGAAAAGTCTATCGTGGAATGGCGAGTCTAGGCAAAAATGAGACCTTTGATGGTGAAGAAGAGCGTTTTGAAGTTCATATCTTTGATTTTTCTGATGACATCTATGGCGAAACTGTAAATGTATATTGGTTGAGACCGTATCCGTGACATGGTGAAAATTCGATAGTGTAGATCAATTAGTTAAAACAACTAGAAGCAAGATGAACAGATGGCGAGAAAATAGAATTTGAAATAATAGGAGAGTTTGAGATTATCTCAAGCTCTTTTTTTGAAATATCATATATTATTTTTGATAAGCGCTTTCTTTCCCAATTTAATAGTATTTGTGTTTAAAGATGATTATTGAAATTTATAGGAATTTTTGCTATAATTTAATCATCAAACTAAAGGAGATTATGATGTTTAAAGAAAAAAGAAATAAAGGCTTTATTTCAGGGCTTATTCTTTCACTAGTTTTCTTTGCTTTTTCTGCAGGAACTGTCTTCATGTGGAATCATCATCAACATCCAATGGATCCATTTTCAGACGACACACGGTCAGGTAAAGAAGTTACTATGACTGTCTATGATATCTATCCAGAAGTGGTTGGAGAAGTTGAAGGTGGAAGTGTTTTATATCTTGTGCAATATAGCAATGATGGTGATGGTAAATTTGCAGTTGTAGAGGCTAAAGAAAATGATAAAGAGATTCAAAAACTTATGGATCAAGCTGCAACTGAAACACTTATAGATAATCCAGCTACTCTAGTAGGTACACAGTTACAACCTCTAAGTAAAAATGTTAACAACAAATCTCGAAATAATAGAATTGTAGATTTGTCTGGCTTTCTTGACTCTATACTTGAACCTGATTCAACTGTTGCATTGAACATGAACTCAAGTGTCTATCTGAGTTTGACTGAACACTCAAAAGATGGCTGGTGGCATATCATAAGTGCTGCAATTTTTGGAGGAATTGGCCTAGTCACATTAGTGAGTGCCTTTCTTCTTCGTAAAAAATCTATCGCAGCTTTTGAAGAGCTTTATCAAGCCTATCCTGAGTTGCAAGGAAATGTTGAAAATCTAACTGGTTTGGCAGAATTTTATGATGAGAGTCTAAAGGTAATCCTTTATAAGAATCATCTCATCACTTACTTTAAAGGGACTCAAGCTTTAGACCTACGAGATGTTGAGCAACTTTATCTAGTTGAAACGAGAATTAACCGTTCCCTAATCACAAATAAAGTCTACCAGTTCTGCTATGTTCGTAAGAATGCTAAGAAAAAACAAGACATGACCTTGAAAACAACTAAAACAGTTCAAGAGCAACTGGAAGAACTTTGGGATTTAATCTCAGATAAATTTCCAGATATTCATATAGGAGTTTAATAGCAAAGCATCGATTTTTCGATGCTTTTTATGTTCATACTAATTAGCTACTTTCTTTATAATTTTGATAGATTTTAGAGATAATTTCTTTATGCTTTGTGCGGTGTTTTTCATTATAAAAACTTGTATGCAATTTAAATCTTCGCTTTACTTCTTTCACTAAGAAAAATTATTGATTGAAAATAAAAAACTAGCCATGGAATTAGTAGTAGCTACTAGATTCTATGACTAGTTGTAAAGTTTAAGGTTTTAGACTTGATAATTTTAGTTTGTTTAGATAGGGATAGGAGTGTTTCGTCACTTAATTTAGAATCAGTGATAATAGTATCGATATCTGAAATGTTGTAAAATGTAAAGAAATCAAACTTATCAAATTTGCTATGGTCAGCTAGGAGATACTTTTTATTGGCATTTTCCAGTGCTAATTTCTGAGATTCCCCTTCGTCTTCACTAAAAAGTAGCGATAGCATGATCCTTGATACCATTACAACTAACGAAGGCTTTTGAAAATTGCAAACTGGCAATATCTTGGAGGGTTAGAGTGCCTACAAATGCTCCTGTAATTGAACGATAATTACCACCGATTAGAATTAGATCAGTTAACTTACGCTCGTTTAGAATGAGAAATACAGGCAAACTATTAGTAACAACACGAATGTTATCGATAGAAAGCTCACGCGCAAAGAACTCTAAGGTAGTACCTGGACCGATAAAAATAGTTTCTCTTTCTTCAACTAAGTGACTGGCAAAGCGAGCAATTTCTTGTTTTTCGGCTGTTTGTAGTCCTTGTTTTTCAACGTTAGAACGCTCATTATTTAATAAGGAACCTGTTCGAAGTTTTTCGGCTCCACCATGAACACGAACCAGTAAATCCTTTATCTGCTAACTCTTGTAAATAACGTCTAGCAGTCATATCTGAAATATCTAGGCGACCCATAATCTCTTTAACAGTGATAGTTCCTTTTGTATTAACAATTTCTAAAATAGTATCTAATTTTTTTCTTGCTTCAGCATTGAACCACCCCCAAATCTAATATTATTTTATCATATTTTAAACAGCTAAAGCAACTTAAAGAAAAACAAAAATAAACACATCTAGTTTTGTAAATAAACTTAGATGTTTTTTTAGGTTAGTATTAATTTAGTCCATAGTTATAGTCATCATCCTGCATAGCTTCAACTTCGCCAAGTAGATAACCATTACCAACTTGAGAGAAGAAGTCGTGGTTTGATGTACCGGTTGAAATCCCGTTCATAACGATTGGGTTGACATCGTCCGCTGAGTCAGGGAAGAGAGGATCTTGCCCCAAGTTCATAAGAGCCTTATTTAGCATTGTAGCGAAGGAAGGTTTTAACCTCTTCAGTCCATCCAACACCGTCATAGAGGCTCTCTGTGTAGCCTTCTTCATTCTCATAAAGAGTATAGAGCAGGTCGTACATCCATTCTTTGAGTTTTTCTTGTTCTTCTTCTGGCAATTCGTTGAAACCAAGCTGGAACTTGTAGCCGATGTAGGTTCCGTGAACTGACTCATCACGAATGATCAACTTGATGATCTCAGCTACGTTGGCCAACTTGTTGTTTCCAAGATAGTAGAGAGGAGTGAAGAAACCAGAGTAGAAGAGGAAGGTTTCAAGGAAAAACACTAGCTACTTTCTTTTCAAGTGGCGTTCCGTTTAGGTAGATTTCATTGATAATTTCAGCTTTTTTCTGAAGATATGGATTGGTGTTGGTCCATTCGAAAATCTCTTCGATTTCAGACTTGGTATTCAAGGTAGAAAAGATAGAAGAGTAAGATTTAGCATGGACAGATTCCATAAACTGGATATTGTTAAAAACAGCTTCCTCGTGAGGCGTACGAATATCAGCACGAAGGGCTTGAACACCAGTTTCTGATTGCATGGTATCAAGAAGGGTCAAACCTCCAAAAACTTTACCAACAAGGTCTTTTTCCTTGTTAGAAAGCTTTCTCCAGTCATCTAGGTCATTTGACAAAGGGATACGCGTATCGAGCCAGAACTGCTCAGTCAGTTTTTTTCCCAGGTTGATTTGTCAATGACATCTTCGATGGCATTCCAGTTAATGGCTTTGTAGTAAGTCGTCATTTTGCTTTCTCGATTCTATAAATGGTTTTTATACTAAGGTTGAAGATAATTTTTACAAGTAAAATACAACTAGCGTAATACAATGATAGTGTAGAGTATACATCAAAAACTAATATTAAATTTCTGAGTTAAATCACTTGTAACCGTATCTGTCAATATAAAGAAAAGTCCCTAAAATGCAAGAAAAATTATTGTTAGCATACTGCTATTGAAAAAGAAGTGCTATTAAACCCCAAAAATCCTTGTCAATAGAATTGTTTTCTGATAAAAAATTTTTTGGAAATAGGGTAAGGAATAAAGATATTGCTCCTAAAATTAATAGTATATAGAAGAACTGATTAACAGAATTTTCGGTAAATAGCTCACTCAACCTATGAAAGTATTCTTTTATAATTGATAAAAGATATTCCGTAGTCATTATCTGTAATGAAATTGGAAACTAGAAACCAGGTGAAAACATAAGGTATAAAAGTACTTATATACATTTGCATGTATATTGTTTAAGTTGGTTTTTAGAGCATGATAACAAATTAAATATAAAATAAAAACAAAAATATGAATAGAGCTAAAATTGAAATAAAAATAATCAATATGAGGTTTAAAAATTTCAAAACTTTTAGAATTTTTATAACGTTTAATGAAAAACAAATGTTTCTTTTTATTTCTGGCCAAAAAGTTTTTCAATGACTTTTAAAACAGAGCAATAAGGAATAATACAGATTGTATATATAATTATTATTATAAATATTGGGTTCATTAAATCACACAGCTCTCACATTGGTTAGCGCCAACTTCTCCAGCCCATCATCAGTAAAGGTACGGACGTAGTAGATAGACTTGATACCTTTTGTTGAAGGCATAGTTACGAAGGATAGACAAGTCACGTGTCGTTTGTTTGTTTTCTTTTCTTCCATTCGTAAAAGGCCTGTTGGAATATCACTACGCATGAAAGAGTGTGAGTGAAAGTCCTTGGTCCACGTGCTCAGTCGCAGCAGCGTACACATCGATGACCTTACGCATATCCATGTCATAAGCAGAAGTGTAGTAAGGAATTGTTTCTGTTGACAAACCAGCAGCAGGATAGTAGATCTTACCAATTTTCTTCTCTTGACGTTCTTCGATACGTTGCGTAATTGGGTGAATAGAGGCAGAAACATCGTTGATGTAGCTGATAGAACCATTTGGCGCTACAGCAAGTCGGTTTTGGTGGTAAAGTCCATCTGCTTTAACTTTATCACGAAGTTCAGCCCAGTCAGCAACAGTAGGAATAAAGATATCTTTGAAGAGCTCTTTAACGCGATCTAATTTTGGAACAAACTCACTTGTCACATACTTGTCGAAATAACTTCCGTTAGCATAGTCTGATTTGTCAAAGTTGTGGAAGGTAACACCACGTTCACGTGCGATATTGTTTGACTCAACCAAGGTCCAGTAGTTCATAAGCATAAAGTAGATGCTTGTAAATTCAACAGACTCAGGTGATCCGTATTCGATCAATTGTTGAGCAAGATAGCTGTGAAGTCCCATGGCACCAAGACCAAAGGTATGAGCTTGACTGTTTCCGTGGTCAATAGTAGGTACAGCTACGATGTGTGAACTATCTGTAACGAAAGTAAGGGCACGAACCATAGCACGGATGGAGCGACCGAAGTCAGGTGAAGTCATCATGTTGACCACGTTGGTTGAACCAAGGTTACATGAAACATCAGTACCCATTTTTAGGAATTCCTGAGCATCATTGATAAGACTTGGTTCTTGGACTTGAAGAATCTCTGAACACAAGTTACTCATGATAATCTTACCATCAACTGGATTTGCACGGTTAGCAGTATCAATGTTAACGACATAAGGATAGCCAGATTCCTGTTGCAATTTAGAAATTTCAGTTTCCAAATCACGCGCCTTGATTTTTGTCTTACGAATGTTTGGATTTGCAACCAATTCATCGTATTTTTCTGTGATGTCGATATAGTTGAAAGGTACGCCATACTCTTTTTCTACAGAATATGGGCTAAATAGGTACATTTCTTCATTTTTACGTGCTAATTCGTAGAATTTATCTGGTACTACAACACCAAGTGAGAGAGTCTTGACACGAACTTTTTCATCGGCATTTTCTTTCTTAGTTGAAAGGAAGGCGATGATATCTGGGTGAAAGACGTTGAGGTAAACAACCCCAGCACCTTGACGTTGCCCAAGTTGGTTTGAGTAAGAGAAGCTATCTTCGAAAAGCTTTCATAACCGGAACGACACCAGATGCGGCTCCTTCATATCCTTTAATAGGAGCACCAGCTTCACGAAGGTTGCTGAGGGAAATTCCGACCCCACCACCGATACGTGAAAGTTGAAGAGCTGAGTTGATAGAACGTCCGATAGAGTTCATATCATCTGTTACCTGGATCAAGAAGCACGATACCAATTCACCACGACGAGCACGACCAGCATTCAAGAAAGAAGGTGTAGCAGGTTGATAACGTTGGTGGATGATTTCATTAGCGATATCAATAGCAATCGCTTCATCACCATCTGCGAAATAAAGGGCGTTAAAGAAGACACGGTCTTCCATGCTTTCAAGATAGTATTCCCCATCATTAGTCTTTCAAGGCATATTGATTATAGAATTTATAGGCAGCCATGAAAGACTTAAATTGGAAGTTTTGATCCTTTGATAAATTCGATGAGTTCTTCCAAAAATTCTGGACGGTATTTCTTGATAAATGCTGTCTCAATATAGTTATGTTCAATGAGGAAAGTTGATTTTATCCGTAATTGAATGAAAAACCATTGTATTAGGTACAACATTTTCTTTAAAGAAGGCTTCTAAGAGCTTCCTTGTCTTTGTGAAGCATGATTTGTCCATTCACAGGACGGTTAATTTCGTTATTAAGACGGAAGTAAGTCACATCTTCAAGTTGTTTTAATCCCATAAAAAATCCTTTATCTAATTATAAAAGAAAGGCTTCTAAGATAGACATAGAAGCTTTTGTCCTGATTCTAAGCAAGTTGTTTGAGTTTACCTGGTTGGAAACCAGAGAAAACTTCTGTTGGTGTCTGAATGATAGGAGCAGCACTAAAGCCAAGCTCTTTTACTTGATCAATGTATTCAGGCTGTTCATCAAGATTGATTTCTTTATATTCAACATTATTACTGTCCAAAAAGCGTTTGGTCATTTTACATTGGACACAGTTGTTTTTTTAGAATATACGGTTACCATTTCTGTAACTCCTCTTTAAAAATTATTACTTTCTTAGTATATCAGAAAAACTTTGTCAACTTTCTAAAACTAAATCTTGTGTAATTGTTTTACTGATTTTACCTACAAACACAATATATAGTGTAGATTTTGAAAAGCAACTACAGAAAAAGCATTATTTCAATGATTAGATTTTCACCAAAAACTACATACTGTGTTTTGCTAAATATTATAGAAGATTTTCTGCAAGTTATCTGAAAGGAAATTGAAGAAAGTCCATAAAATACTTGAAAAAAATATCAATGAAGGTGATATAATACTAAATTGTAAGGGTTATCAGATATAACCCAACAAGAAAACTATTAAAGGAGAGTCAAACTATGGCTTCTAAAGATTTCCACGTAGTGGCAGAAACAGGTATTCACGCACGTCCAGCAACATTGTTGGTACAAACTGCTAGCAAATTTGCTTCAGATATCACTCTTGAGTATAAAGGTAAATCAGTTAACCTTTAAATCTATCATGGGTGTAATGAGTCTTGGTGTTGGTCAAGGTGCTGACGTTACAATCACTGCTGAAGGTGCAGACGCTGATGACGCTATCGCTGCAATCTCAGAAACAATGGAAAAAGAAGGATTGGCATAAGGAAATGACAGAAATGCTTAAAGGAATCGCAGCATCTGACGGTGTTGCAGTTGCAAAAGCATATCTACTCGTTCAACCGGATTTATCATTCGAGACTGTTACAGTCGAAGATACAAATGCAGAAGAGGCTCGTTTTGGATGTTGCTCTTGAAGCTTCTCAAAACGAGCTTTCTCTATCCGCGAGAAGGCTGTAGGTACGCTTGGTGAAGAAGCGGCACAAGTATTTGACGCCCACTTGATGGTTCTTGCTGACCCTGAATTGATTGGTCAAATCAAAGAAACTATCCGTGCTAAGAAAGTGAATGCAGAAGCAGGTCTGAAAGAAGTTACAGATATGTTTATCACAATCTTTGAAGGCATGGAAGACAACCCATACATGCAAGAACGTGCAGCGGATATCCGCGACGTAACAAAACGTGTATTGGCTAACCTCCTTGGTAAAAAATTGCCAAACCCAGCTTCTATCAATGAAGAAGTGATTGTGATTGCTCACGACTTGACTCCATCTGATACAGCTCAATTGGACAAAAACTTTGTAAAAGCTTTTGTAACAAACATTGGTGGTCGTACAAGTCACTCAGCTATCATGGCTCGTACACTTGAAATCGCTGCAGTTTTGGGTACAAACAATATCACTGAAATTGTCAAAGATGGTGACCTACTTGCCGTTAACGGTATTACAGGTGAAGTGATTATCAACCCTAGTGAAGAACAAGCGGCTGAATTTAAAGCAGCTGGTGAAGCTTACGCTCAACAAAAAGCTGAATGGGCACTCTTGAAGGATGCTCAAACAGTTACTGCTGACGGTAAACACTTTGAATTGGCTGCGAACATTGGTACTCCAAAAGACGTTGAGGGTGTTAATGACAACGGTGCAGAAGCTGTAGGTCTTTACCGTACAGAGTTCTTGTACATGGATTCTCAAGACTTCCCAACTGAAGACGAGCAGTACGAAGCATACAAGGCTGTTCTTGAAGGAATGAACGGTAAAGCCAGTTGTCGTTCGTACAATGGATATCGGTGGTGACAAGGAGCTTCCTTTACTGATATGCCACATGAAATGAACCCATTCCTTGGTTTCCGTGCTCTTCGTATCTCTATCTCTGAAACTGGAGATGCAATGTTCCGCACTCAAATCCGTGCTCTTCTTCGTGCTTCTGTACACGGTCAATTGCGTATCATGTTCCCAATGGTTGCGCTTTTGAAAGAATTCCGTGCAGCTAAAGCAGTATTCGATGAAGAAAAAGCAAACCTTCTTGCTGAAGGTGTTGCAGTTGCGGATGACATCCAAGTTGGTATCATGATTGAAATTCCTGGCAGCTATGCTTTGCAGACCAATTTGCAAAAAGAAGTAGACTTCTTCTCAATTGGTACAAAACGACTTGATCCAATACACAATGGCAGCAGACCGTATGAACGAGCAAGTTTCATACCTTTACCAACCATATAACCCATCGATCCTTCGTTTGATCAACAACGTTATCAAAGCAGCTCACGCTGAAGGTAAATGGGCTGGTATGTGTGGTGAGATGGCTGGTGACCAAACAGCTGTTCCACTTCTTGTCGGAATGGGCTTGGATGAGTTCTCTATGTCAGCAACATCTGTACTTCGTACACGTAGCTTGATGAAGAAACTCGACACTGCTAAAATGCAAGAATACGCTAACCGTGCTCTTACTGAATGTTCAACAATGGAAGAAGTTCTTGAACTTTCTAAAGAATACGTTAACTTCGATTAATCAATTACAAATCCTTGTAGCTTCTGGCTATGAGGATTTTTCTTCTATTTTCTAGAAAAACTCCATCTGTAAAAATTTATCAAAAATATGATAAAATAGACAAGGGAAAAAACAAGGAGGCTACAATGCAAAATAGACCAATCATTATCGGAGTAACAGGTGGATCTGGAGGAGGAAAGACAAGCGTATCTAAAGCAATCTTGTCGCATTTTCCAAATGAAAAAATTTCTATGATTGAGCATGATTCCTACTATAAAGATCAATCTCATTTAACCTTTGAAGAGCGTATCAAGACCAACTATGACCATCCTTTTGCTTTTGATACTGATTTGATGATTGAGCAAATCAAAGAGTTGTTGGCAGGTCGTCCAGTTGATATTCCTACCTATGATTATGCTGCTCATACTAGAAGTTCTAAAACCTACCGTCAAGAACCTCAGGATGTCTTTATCGTAGAAGGAATCTTGGTTTTGGAGGACAAACGACTTCGTGATTTGATGGATATCAAGATTTTCGTAGATACAGATGATGACGTTCGTATCATTCGCCGTATTAAACGTGATATGGAAGAGCGTGGTCGTAGCCTGGATAGCGTAATTGACCAGTATCTTGGTGTGGTAAAACCCATGTATCATCAATTTATCGAGCCAACTAAACGATATGCTGACATTGTAATTCCTGAAGGTGTAACCAATACTGTAGCTATCGATTTGCTGACAACAAAGATTGAAAAGATTTTAGAAGAAGCACGTCTAGCCCAATAATAATTAGATAAAAGGCTGTGGTAAAGTAAATATTTTTCCAAGATTGAAGCCTTTTCCCATATCAGTGAGTCTTTACAATCATGCTTTTAGATAGTCTCGTCAAAGGGACTTTTAGGAGTCTGTAATCTTAATTAAATACAGAGTCAGTTACTTAGGGCAAATCATAACCACCCGTCAAACGGGTGGTTTGTACCAGGGCTATAAGCCCAAATTACCAGCCAGCGCCTAAAGACGCTGGCTTTCACGTTGTTCAAGCCTCATTGCTCTTGACTCGTCACTTGCCTCTTAAAGAGGCCTTGGTACTACTTGCCACTATCCCTAAAGGGATCCTCATATTCTTTTACACTCAATTTATCTAGTGCTATATCATGCTTTTCCTGCTCTTGAATATATTTCTTAATTGTGGCTTCATTGAGTCCCTACTGTACTCACATAATAACCTTCCGCCCAGAAATGCCGATTCCCAAACTTATACTTGAGGTTGGCGTGTTTATCAAACATCATGAGTGCACTTTTACCTTTTAAATACCCCATAAAACTTGAAATACTTATCCTCGGTGGAATACTTACCAACATATGTACATGATCAGGCATTAAGTGACCCTCGATAATTTCAACACCTTTATAACTACACAAGCGATGAAATATTTCGCCTAAACTACTTCGATATTGATTATAAATGACTTTTCGTCTATACTTAGGGGTGAACACAATGTGATATTTACACATCCACTTTGTGTGTGATAAACTATGTGCCTTTTGTGCCATATTTTTCTCCTTTCGCTTTACAATTGGCTTGAACACCTTTATTGTATCGCGTTTGGAGTTTTTTTGGTATAACCTTCGACGCGCACCCGCATAGCGGGTGGTTTATTTGTCTCGCACCTCACGGAGCGAGACGGACTGAAAGTCACATAATAAAAATCGAGGTCAGGGATTTTTCCCTGACCTCTTATTTTTTGATTTTTCAAGTCTCGGAACAATAACTAGGGTAAGTATTGCTGAGATTATGAGTTCTGCGATAGAATTTGTTGAGATAACAGTAGCTAATAGTTTTTGGATATTTCCGTCAAAAACATTTCCAAAGAGGAAGAAGATTCCGCCTAGTACAAATACAGTATTTGTGAGGGAACCAAGTGCTCCCGCGAAGATGAGCCCTGCCTTGTTTTTGAGGAGTTTGTAGACAAAGTATGGAGTTAAACCAATAAGGATGCGTGGTACAATCGCAATAACTAGGGAGTAGATGTTACCATTTGGTACAAAAGGAGAGAAGAGGTAGCTAGTTGGGAGAATAGTGATCGTATTGACTGTCAAGCTAATCATTCCCATCAAGAAACCTAAGATAGCCCCAATCCGTGGTCCGTAGATGATACTAGCAATGATGACCGGGATATGGACAATGGTTGGTTTAATTGGAAATGGCAAGACATTAAAGACAATAGAGCTCAGCAAATGAATGACAATCATGCTGGCAAAAAAGATAGCAATAGGAGCAATATTAGAGCGTTTGTTCATGAAGTTTTTCCTTTATCTGTTGTAAAATAGTATCAAGATCAGCAAGAGCACCACTGTCCCTACATCGCCACAGGCCAGTAGGGACTCTTTTGGAGCAATAATTGTATAACCATAAGTTTCTAAAGTTTTTAAGTTTGTTTGAGTTGCTGGATGGTCATACATTTTGGTATTCATAGCAGGTGCCACTAGTTTTGGAACATAGTGGGGCAAGGCAAGAGCAGTAGCAGTTACCATATTGTCGGCAAAACCATATGCTACTTTTGCAATCGTATTAGCGGTTGCAGGGGCAAGGATAAACAAATCTGTTTCTTTGCCAAGCTCGATATGATTGACTTTGTCAGGATACGGTTCCTGCATAACATCCAGATGTACGGTATTTTGAGATAGGACTTGAAGGGTTAAAGGTTGGATAAAGGCAGTCGCAGCCTGGGTCATAAGTACAGTAACAGAATGCCCCTGTTTCTTCAAGCCACTAACCAAATCAGCAGCCTTGTAAGAGGCAATAGAGCCTGTAACAGCGAGTGTAATACGAGCCATAATTTTCCTTTCTAACAGTCAAATCCTTGAATTTCTTTTGACTAACAAGTCAGCAATTTCTTGCTTTGCTAGTAGCAATCTGATAATCTTTTTCTTCTACTAGATAAGCAAGGTGCTGATTCGCATTAATCTGAGTGAGGTCATTAGCGACAATCAAGTCAGCTTGATTCTTTTTCAAGACTTTCTCTAGCGATTTGAATCAGATGCTCCTTGGTAACATCGACAAGCAGTTTAAAGCCGATGAGATGAATACTTGGGTTCCATTCTTTGACAAGAGAAATAATTTTAGGATTTTTCTTGAGAAATAGGACTTGCACCTCATCCTTAGAGGAGATCTTTGTTTCCATATTTTTCTTATGCAAAAACTCACTTAAATCTTGGCTTGCTTGGACTTGGTCAAGACCAGTCATGTAAACAGGACTATAGTCAGAGACTGCCATGGAATGAATCAAAACTTGATAATCAGGAACAATCCGTTTCATCTCTCGAAGTAAATCGGAAGTGTTTTTGATTTCAATGATGGATAAATTTGAGTGTGGTGCTGGTTTTAGTGCTTGTTGCGTAGTAATCAGACAAACGTGATGCCCAGCCTTCAGTAAAGTCTCAGTTATAACTTTACCAAGTCTACCAGTAGAGTGGTTGGTAATGGAGCGAACTCGATCTATTGCTTCGCTTGTACCACCAGATGTAACTAAAATTTTCATAGAACTATTGTACAAAAAAATGAGCAGTAAGTAAAATGAAAGCGATAAAATATTATGTGAAATCTAACTTTAAATCTATAGTTAAAAACCTATAAAGGCATATAAAAATTTAAATAGTAGCCGATAAAAGTCCTTTAAGGGCGCTATATTTACGAACGTTATCAAGCTTTATGTCTGTTAAAAATCTTGTTTTGTGTTATAATGAATTAACACATTTGAGGTAGAGGAGTTTGTTATGAAAACAGATATTGAAATTGCACAGAGTATCGAGTTAAAACCGATCGTTGATGTTGTTGAGAAACTTGGGATTTCTTACGATGATTTGGAGTTGTATGGAAAGTACAAGGCTAAACTTAGCTTTGATAAGATTCGTGAGGTTGAGGCAAATCCAGTTGGTAAATTGATTCTGGTTACAGCTATCAACCCAACACCTGCTGGTGAAGGAAAGTCAACTATTACCATCGGACTTGCTGATGCTTTGAATAAGATTGGTAAGAAAACCATGATTGCTATCCGCGAACCTTCTCTTGGTCCTGTCATGGGGATTAAAGGTGGTGCAGCTGGTGGTGGTTATGCCCAAGTTTTACCAATGGAAGACATCAACCTTCACTTTACTGGAGATATGCACGCTATTACAACTGCAAACAATGCTCTTCTGCCTTGATTGACAATCACTTGCACCAAGGAAATGAGCTAGGAATCGACCAACGTCGTATTCTTCTGGAAACGTGTTGTTGACTTGAACGATCGTGCTCTTCGTCACGTAACAGTTGGACTTGGTGGTCCTCTTAATGGTATTCCACGCGAAGATGGATTTGATATCACTGTTGCATCAGAAATCATGGCTATCCTTTGCTTGGCAACTGATATTGAAGATTTGAAACGTCGTTTGGCCAATATCGTCATTGGTTACCGTTATGACCGTACACCTGTTTCAGTTGGGTGATTTACAGGTTGAAGGTGCCTTGGCATTGATTTTTGAAAGATGCTATCAAACCGAACTTGGTTCAAACAATCTATGGAACACCTGCCTTTTGTACATGGTGGCCCATTTGCCAATATCGCTCACGGATGTAACTCTGTCTTGGCTACAACTACAGCCCTTCACTTGGCAGATTACACAGTGACAGAAGCAGGTTTTGGTGCAGACCTTGGTGCTGAGAAATTCCTGGATATCAAAACTCCAAACTTGCCAACATCTCCCAGATGCAGTAGTGATCGTTGCAACTCTTCGTGCTCTTAAGATGAATGGTGGAGTTGCTAAGGATGCTCTGACAGAAGAAGAATGTAGAAGCAGTTCGTGCTGGATTTTGCAAACTTGAAACGTCACGTTGAGAATATCCGTAAGTTCGGTATTCCAGCAGTTGTTGCAATTAACGAATTTGTATCTGATACAGAAGCTGAAATCGCAGCTTTGAAAGAACTTTGTAGCTTCAATCGATGTTCCAGTTGAATTAGCAGCGTATGGGCTGATGGAGCTGAAGGTGGAGTAGCGCTTGCTGAAACTCTCGTCAAAACAATTGACGAAAACCCAGCTAACTACAAACGTTTGTATGACAACGACCTTTCTGTTCAAGAAAAAATTGAAAAGATTGTAACTGAAATCTATCGTGGTAGCAAAGTAAACTTTGAGAAGAAAGCTCAAAACTCAAATTGCATCAAATCGTTCAAAATGGTTGGGATAAACTGCCAATCTGTATGGCTAAGACTCAATACAGTTTCTCAGATAATCCAAATGCTCTTGGAGCACCTGAAAACTTTGAAATTACCATTCGTGAATTGGTACCAAAACTTGGTGCAGGCTTCATCGTTGCCTTAACTGGTGATGTCATGACCATGCCAGGACTTCCAAAACGACCAGCAGCTCTCAACATGGATGTTGAAAGTGATGGAACTGTTCTTTAGGTTTATTCTAATTAAGAAACACAAAAGACAAGCTCACATTGATGTTTGTCTTTTATAATCTAAAAAAATCTCCTAGAAATGACTAGGAGATTTGAGTTTTTATTTCATAGTTGGGAAAAGAGCAATACATCACGGATAGTAGTAGTATCAGTGAGGAGCATGCAGAGACGGTCGATACCGATTCCCAAACCACCTGTTGGAGGCATACCGTATTCAAGGGCTTCGATGTAGTCGTAGTCAATGCCTGTCGCTTCATCGTCACCAAGTTCTTTGGCTTTGGCTTGAGCTTCAAAACGGCTAAGCTGGTCGATTGGGTCGTTCAACTCAGTAAAGGCATTTCCGTATTCTTTAGTCATGATGAAGAGTTCAAAACGGTCGGTAAAGCGATCATCTTCAGGGTTCTTCTTAGCAAGTGGAGATACAGCTACTGGATGACCATAGACAAAGGTAGGTTGAATCAAAGTTTCTTCAACAAATTCTTCAAAGAAAGCATTGATGATATGACCAACTTCAGTGTAGTGTTTTTCAACTGGAACTTTCTTCTCAGCTGCGATTGCCTTAGCTTCTTCGAAAGTCATATCTTTCCAGAAATCAACATCTGTAATTTCTTTGATTGCATCAACCATGTGAACACGTTTAAATGGTTCGTTGATCTTGATTTCAGTTCCTTGATAGATAACTGGGCCATCGCCTTTAACAGCTTTTAGCAGCGTGTTGGATAATGCCTTCAGTCAAGTCCATGATATCTTGGAAGTCTGCATAAGCTTGGTAAACTTCGATAGAAGTGAACTCAGGGTTGTGTGTAGCATCCATTCCTTCGTTACGGAAGATACGGCCAATCTCATAAACACGTTCCATACCACCAACGATAAGACGTTTTAAGTGGAGCTCAGTCGCGATACGAAGCACCATGTCAATGTTTTGAGCATTGTGGTGAGTGATGAAATGGACGAGCAGCAGCACCACCAGCTTCGTTGTGAAGAACAGGTGTTTCACTTCAAGGAAACCTTTTTGATCAAGGTAACGACGGATTTCAGAGATGATTTTTGAACGAGTAACAAAGCGTTCAAAGCTTTCACGGTTAGAAATCAAATCAAGGTAACGTTTACGGTAGATGGTTTCAACGTCTGTCAAACCATGGAATTTTTCTGGAAGTGGACGAAGGGCTTTTGGACAAGTGAGTGATATGTGTAGCCTTGATAGAGAGTTCTCCCATATCTGTACGCATAACTTCACCTTCGACACCAAGGAAGTCTCCTAGGTCAGCCTTTTTAAAGATTTCGTAGTTTTCTTCACCGACAGCATCTTTACGAACGTAGATTTGGATTTGACCTTCGCGGTCTTGAAGGTGGGCAAATCCAACCTTACCTTTACCACGTTTGGTAACAAGACGACCTGCAATAGTAGCAGTTTCGTTCAATTCATGTAGTTGTTCTTTATCAAGGTCAGCATATTTATCTTTTAATTCTTGTGAGTTAGCAGTGCGTTCAAATCGTTTACCGAATGGATCGATTCCTTGTTCGCGGAGCGCAGCCATTTTTTCACGGCGAACGATCTGCTGGTCATTTAGTTCTTCCATATGTTCTGTTGACATGGTTTCCTCCTAGTTTTTACTCAATTCTTGATACGATGAGTCTTTTTTGCGATACTCCCATTTTATCATAAAAGTCAAATAAATTCACGGATATTCTACAAAATCTAAAAAGAACTTAACAGTGATTGTTAAGTTCAGTTATGATCTTTGATAAGAAGTGTCGTTCCAGACTCAAAGAGGTTGAAGTTTTTTAAAGTCTTCTGTTTCGAGAATAGTAACACTAGCATTTGCTAGACCACCATCTTTTTCTAAGTAGTGGAGTATCATAGCCTAGAAGAGTTCGAATACTGGCTGTGAGATTGGCTCCGTGACCAACAATCATAACATGTTCAAAAAGGTTTGGACTCTAATGATTTGATAAATTGAATGGTTCGTTGAGTTGTTTGATAGACGGACTCTGCACCAAACATAGTCGAATCAAAACTTCGCTAGATTGGTACGAAAGAGCATTTTAATTTGCTCAGGATAGATGGCTTTCTAAAGGTTGCAAATTTTTGCACCTTCAAGTTTTCCAAGTTGCCATTCTCTTAGAGAGGATGTTTTCTCTAATGGACAGCTGTCTTTTCAGTTGACTTTGGATAATCTGAGCAGAAGTTTTAGCACGAGGAAGATCACTAGAATAAATCACATCAAATGGAATTTCCTGGAGATACTGGCCCTCAGTGTTTTTAAGGTCTCAATGGATTTCTCAAGGAGTGGAGAGTCACCCACTGCTCCTTTGAAAACGTCCTTCAAGATTCCAAAGTGTTTTACCGTGAGCGAATAAAATAGAATTTTCATTGATCATTGTCCTTCTAAAGATATCTGCAAAATTCTAGCTTTAACAAAAGCTTGCAAGGTCTTTTGAGGATTGATAATGATACTATGCCCAACTTCACCTGCAGAAACAATCATTTCTTCAAGCTCAAGTGCACTTTGATCGATAAAGATAGGATAGTTATGTTTTTGACGAATTCCAACTGGATTATTGGCACCATGGATATAGCCTGTTGTCTTTTCGAGGTCTTTTTGTGGAATCATGCTGACTTTCTTATTACCAGAAATCTTTGCAAGCTTCTTTTCAGAAAGATGTTCAGTGATAGGAAGGATACCGATAAGGGGACCAGTCTTATCTCCCAGAAGGGCTAAAGTCTTGAAAATCTGGCTTTTATCGTAACCTTGAGGTAGCTCACCTTCCAAAGCATTAATTTGAATTCCTTTATGATTAATTCCTGCCTTGGTTAAAATTTGTTGGACCAAGGTTTTTTTGACTTTTACTTTTTTAGCCATTATTTGTATTTATCCTCCAATTGACTCATCCAAATACCTAACCAAATACCTAGAGCGAAGAAAAAGGCAATGATGACATAAGACACAAGAGATAATCCACTGTAGCTGATGCTTTCAGCATTACCAGCATTTGGAATGAGGATTAAGATTGTACTTGAAAGAACAATTCCGATGATAAAATGATAAACACGTGAGTGATAGACACGGAGAGCGTAGTCCATGAAATTTTGAGAAAAATAATCAGAGTGATAGCAAGTCTCCAATTCCCTATTGGAAGAAGGTTCCAAACAAATCAAAAGTCTTAAACCCCTGTTAACATAGGGACTATAAAGACCAAGAATCAAGAGTAGATTAGAAGGGACTGAGTCCTGGAACCAAAAATTCCAAGCGCCAACAAACATCCAGCAAGTGTAAAGTTAAGAAGCTTGCTGACAGACGATCCGACGACAAAAGTTTAAGGCATAGAGGGCAATACCTGAAAGGATAAAGGTTGCCCAAAACCAAATGAGATCAATCTTATCTCTCTCGGAATCACGGGTAGATTCTTTGACAAGACTTGGAATAGTTCCGATGATGGCACCAGCAAAACTCCACAACACATACACTTGATAATTTTCTAGAAAGATACTCGATAGGATAGAGAAAAGGCCGATACCCTAGGAGCATTCCAATACCGACAGGTAGGAAAAAGAGTAGATCTTCTTTTAAATTCTTAAAAGGATGGGCAAGGAAACGAATCATTCTTTCATAAATTCCCAAGATAGCAGCAAGAACACCACCAGAAATTCCTGGCAAAATAAAACCTAGAGCAATTACAATTCCCTTAATAATTTTTGATAGCCATGATAACATAAAGATCCTCCAAAATTCAAATTAGTTTAAAGATATATATAGTGATTTCAATACTGAAAAATAAAGAAAAAGCAAGCAGAAAGCAATGTCTGACTTGCTTATTGTGATAGTCGATTAGGGATTTAAGAAACAATTTTTCTAAATGTTTCTTCCTTGTCTTTTGATAAAGTAGAAATAAGGTTCAAATCTAGATGATGTTCAAATCCACCAAGGCTTCCATGAGAAGTGTATTGGTGAAGATCATAGTTAAGATCTGTATTGGGAGCACTCTCATAGTAACCCGAGTTGGTTCCCATAGGACGGTATCCAGATAGCCGAGAAATTCTCAGTACTGATACTATGTTCCTCCATAAAGTAGACACCAACATAGATTCCGATATTTTTAGCTCCCAATGAAGCTAATTTAGCTCGAAAAAGGCCTCAACTCCCTTGTTCATGTCAGACATGGTCTTTTTCTTCAACATCTAACCAATAGTAGCTGGGATTATAAGGAGAAGAAGCGTTATAAAAGACTTCGGCAGCTTTTTCCATTTCTTCTACGTTTTTTCCAGCAACATAAGCATAAACAGCTACTGGAATATTTCGTTTTTGAAACTCAGTGATATGTTCCTTATAGACCTTATCGACTCCGTTTTTATAAGCAGCGTCATTTTCTTCAGAAACTTGAGCTCCATAATGAACGCGAACAATCGCACCTGAGAATATTTTTGAGATAAGGTGTCATAATTAATCTCTGACGTCTTTGCCAGCCAGAAACATCAACAATAGGTTTATTGATATTATGTAAAGCTTGAGTTTCTACTTGAACTGGATTTTGCTTTGTTTTGACTGGGATGGTCTTCAAACTTGGGTCGATTTAGGATCAAAAATACCCACGATAGTAGCTAATACAGTAAAAAAATAAAAAGCAGGATTAATTTTTCTTTCTCATACTTTCTATAGTTTATCGTAAATGGTGAAAAAAATCAAAAATACTCGAAATCATACGTAAAGACTCTGTTTTTAGAGCCACTTGACCTCTTTTGTGTTTGAAAGAGCAAAAATATGATATAATTAAAAGGAATTTCTATAGAAAAGAGAAAAATATGGCAAATTATGCAGTTATTTTAGCAGCGGGTAAAGGTACCCGTATGAAATCAGATCTACCTAAAGTCATGCACAAGGTTGCAGGAATTTCAATGCTTGAGCATGTTTTTCGTAGCGTTGGCGCAATTAAAGCCTGAAAAAACAGTAACGGTTGTTGGCCATAAAGCAGAACTAGTGGAGCAAGTTTTAGCTGGTCAAACTGATTTTGTTAGACAGTCTGAACAATTAGGTACAGGTCACGCAGTCATGATGGCTGAGCCAATTCTTGAAGGACTTTCTGGTCAAACTTTGGTCATCGCTGGTGATACACCATTAATCACTGGGGAAAGTCTTAAAAATTTGATTGATTTCCACATAAATCACAAGAATGTAGCTACAATCCTTACGGCAGAAGCTGAAGATCCATTTGGTTATGGACGTATTGTTCGTAATGAGAATGCTGAAGTGCTTCGAATCGTTGAGCAGAAGGATGCTACTGATTTTGAAAAACAAATCAAGGAAATCAATACAGGAACCTATGTCTTTGATAATGCTCGTCTCTTTGAAGCTTTGAAGAATATCAATACCAACAACGCTCAAGGTGAATACTATATCACGGATGTGATTGGTATTTTCCGTGAAGCAGGAGAAAAAGTTGGAGCTTATACTCTGAAAAGACTTTGATGAAAGTCTCGGAGTTAAATGACCGTGTTGCCCTTGCGACAGCTGAAGGTATCATGCGTCGTCGCATTAACCAAGCCCATATGGTCAATGGGAGTTAGTTTTTGTGAATCCCTAAGCTACTTACATTGACATTGATGTTGAAATCGCTCCAGAAGTTCAAATCGAAGCAAATGTAACCCTCAAAGGTTCTAGTAAGATTGGTGCAGGAACTGTTTTGACCAACGGAACTTATATCGTTGATAGTAGTATCGGAGCAGGAGCAGTGATTACCAATTCAATGATTGAGGAAAGCTCAGTTGCTGATGGCGTTACAGTTGGTCCTTATGCTCATATCCGTCCAGGATCAAGCCTTGCAAAAGATGTGCACATTGGAAACTTTGTTGAAGTCAAAGGTTCAAGCATCGGTGAAAATACAAAAGCAGGTCATTTAACTTATATTGGTAACTGTGAGGTTGGTAGTGATGTCAACTTCGGTGCAGGAACGATCACTGTAAATTACGATGGGTCAGAACAAATTTAAAGACATGATTGGAAACAATGTCTTTGTTGGTTCTAATTCAACCATTATTGCTCCAGTAGAACTTGGAGATAACTCTCTTGTTGGAGCAGGTTCAACCATTACTAAGAATGTCCCAGCTGATGCCATTGCTATTGGACGAGGTCGTCAAGCTCAATAAGGATGAATATGCAACTCGTCTCCTCATCATCCCTAACAATAAATAGGAGCTAAACGATGGAATTCGAAGAAAAGACCCTAAGTCGTAAAAGAAATCTATAGTGGACCAATCTTCCAATTGGTTCAAGATCAGGTTGAACTTCCTTCTGGCAAAGGTAAAGCACAACGTGATTTGATTTTTCACAATGGAGCGGTATGTGTCTTAGCAGTTACTCCAGAAAATAAGATTGTCTTAGTTAAACAATATCGTAAGGCAATTGAGAAAGTTTCTTATGAAATTCCTGCAGGTAAGCTTGAAGTAGGTGAAAATGCAGATCCAGAAGCAGCAGCCCTTCGTGAATTAGAAGAAGAAGCAGCCTATACTGGCAAACTAAGTCTTCTTTATGATTTTTATTCTGCGATTGGATTTTTGTAACGAGCGCTTTAAAAACTTTACTTGGCAAGCGATTTGACAAAAGTTGAAAATCCTCGTCCTCAGGATGAAGATGAGACTTTAGAGCTACTCGAGGTCAGTCTTGACCAAGCTAAAGCATTGATCCAGTCTGGAGATATTTGTGATGCTAAGACCATTATGGCTATCCAGTACTGGGAATTACAAATAAATAGTGGAGGAGCCCATGGGTAAACCTTTATTAACAGATGAAATGATTGAACGTGCCAATCGAGGAGAGGACATCTCAGGTCCTCCCTTGCTAGATGATGAGGAAACTAAGATTTTACCGACTTCTGCTCAGAAATTTTTGGCTATTCACGAACCAGAGATCATGGTTTTAGCCAGGATACACTGACCATCGAAGTTGAACCCTCTATTCACAAAAGTCGTCGGATTGAAAAATACTAAGAGAAATGTCTTTTAATTCTAAATTAAACAAGATTCTATTTTGCAGTTATTCTTTCTCTTGATTTTGTTAATTCTAGCAATGAGATTTATTTAGGGGGACTATCATGAAAATTGGAATTATTGCAGCTATGCCAGAAGAGCTAGTTTACTTGATTCAACACTTGGACGAAGCCAGTGAAGAAAAGATTCTGGGACATAGCTATCATACTGGTAAGATTGGTTCTGTTGAGCTTGTACTTGTAGAGAGTGGAATCGGTAAAAGTCATGTCTGCGATGAGTGTCGCTATCTTAGCGGATCACTTTCAAGTCGATGCAGTGATTAATACTGGTTCTGCTGGTGCAGTGGCAAAGTGGAATCGCAGTAGGGGATGTAGTGATTGCAGACAAGCTTGCCTACCACGATGTTGATGTGACTGCCTTTGGCTATGATTACGGTCAAATGGCTCAACAGCCTCTCTATTTTGAATCAGACAAAAAGTTTATCAGCTTGATTCAAGAGAGTTTGTCTAAACTGGACCAAACTTGGCATTTAGGTTTGATTGCGACAGGAGACAGTTTTTGTTGCTGGAGAAGATAAAATCAAAGCGATAAAAAGAGCACTTTTCCTCAAGTTCTTGCTGTAGAGATGGAAGGGCAGCTATTGCTCAAGCAGCTCATGCTTTGAACCTTCCTTTCTTAGTCGTTCGTGCCATGAGTGACAATGCCAACCATGAAGCATCCGTTTCCTTTGATGAATTTATCGTAGAAGCAGGACGTCGTTCTGCCCAAGCCCTAATGACGCTTTTTGCAGTCTATAAAGGATTAATAGAAGAATTACTGAGAGTGGGACAGAAATCGGTAATTCGTTAGAATTCGATTTCGTCGTCCCACCTCCGCACAGTTGAGTAGGGCTGTAAAAAGCTGATGAAATCAGCGTAGTAGAGCCCACTCAACCACTGCGTCTTGCTCGATAATCAAAAGAGAATTGAGAGGCTAGGACTTTTGTCCCAGCCTTTTCTTGTCTTGTCAACTAAAATAATCAGAAGGCTCCTAAGAAAAGTTATTTTCAAACTTTTTTGATATAATAGAAACATTGACTTGAAGAATAAGGAAGAGAAAATGAACGAATTATTAAAGGGAATGAATGACCGTCAAGCTGAGGCTGTTCAAACGACTGAAGGTCCTTTGCTGATCATGGCGGGGGCTGGATCTGGTAAGACTCGTGTTTTAACCCACCGTATTGCCTACTTAATTGATGAAAAGATGGTAAACCCATGGAATATCTTGGCCATTACCTTTACCAATAAAGCGGCGCGTGAAATGAAGGAGCGTGCTTATGGACTCAATCCAGCTACTCAGGATTGTTTGATTGCGACCTTCCACTCTATGTGCGTGCGTATCCTACGTCGCGATGCGGACCACATTGGCTACAATCGTAATTTCACGATTGTGGATCCAGGGGAGCAGCGGACGCTCATGAAACGCATCCTCAAGCAGTTGAACTTGGATCCTAAAAAATGGAATGAACGCACTATTTTGGGAACCATCTCCAATGCTAAGAATGATCTGATTGACGATGTGGCTTATGCTGCCCAAGCTGGAGATTTGTATACTGATATTGTGGCTAAATGTTATACGGCCTATCAGAAAGAACTTCGTCAATCAGAGTCGGTGGACTTTGATGACTTGATCTATGTTGACTCTTGCGTCTCTTTGATCAAAAATCCTGATGTTTTGACTTATTATCAGCAAAAGTTCCAGTACATCCATGTTGATGAATATCAAGATACCAACCACGCCCAGTATCAACTAGTCAAACTTTTGGCTTCTCGCTTCCAAAATATCTGTGTAGTTGGGGATGCAGACCAGTCTATCTATGGTTGGCGTGGTGCTGATATGCAGAATATCTTGGACTTTGAGAAGGATTATCCTCAAGCCAAGGTTGTTTTGTTGGAGGAAAATTACCGCTCAACCAAAACCATCCTCCAAGCAGCTAATGACGTTATCAAAAACAATAAAAATCGCCGTCCTAAGAATCTATGGACTCAAAATGCGGATGGGGAACAAATTGTCTACTATCGTGCTAATGATGAACAAGACGAGGCTGTCTTTGTAGCCAAAACCATCGATGAACTTGGTCGAAGCCAAAACTTCCTCCACAAGGACTTTGCAGTTCTTTACCGTACCAATGCCCAATCTCGTACTATTGAAGAAGCTCTGCTCAAGTCTAATATTCCTTATACCATGGTTGGTGGTACAAAATTCTACAGCCGTAAAGAAATCCGTGATATCATCGCTTATCTGAATCTCATTGCCAATTTGAGTGATAATATCAGTTTTTGAGCGCATTATCAATGAACCCTAAAACGTGGCATTGGCCCTGGAACAGTAGAGAAATTTCGTGACTTTGCTAATATGCAAAACATGTCTATGCTAGATGCTTCAGCTAACATCATGTTGTCAGGGATTAAAGGTAAGGCAGCCCAGTCTATCTGGGATTTTGCCAATATGATTCTGGATTTGAGGGAGCAACTGGACCAATTAACCATTACTGAGTTAGTTGAAGCAGTCTTGAAAAAGACAGGCTACGTGGATATTCTCAATGCCCAGGCGACTTTGGAAAGTAAGGCTCGGGTTGAAAAATATCGAGGAGTTCCTCTCTGTTACCAAAAACTTTGATGATAATCCAGATAATCAGGAAGAAGAAACTGGCTTGGATAAACTCAGTCGCTTCCTCAATGACTTGGCCTTGATTGCAGATACGGACTCTGGTAGTCAGGAGACGTCAGAAGTAACCTTGATGACGCTCCATGCTGCCAAGGGACTGGAGTTTCCAGTTGTATTCTTGATTGGGATGGAAGAAAATGTCTTTTCCACTTAGTCGTGCAGCAGAAGACATGGATGAACTAGAAGAGGAACGCCGTCTAGCTCTATGTCGGTATCACGCGCAGAGAAAAATCTCTATCTGACCAACGCTAACTCACGCTTGCTGTTTGGTCGAACGAACTATAATCGCCCAACACGCTTTTATCAATGAGATTAGTTCAGATTTGTTAACCTATCAAGGTTTGGCTCGTCCAGCTAATAGTAGCTTCAAAGCATCCTATAGTAGTGGAGGTGTCGCCTTTGGTCAAGGGCATGAGCCCTAGCTCAAGCTCTACAAGATCGTAAACGCAATGCAGCACCAAGATCAATTGAATCAAAAGGACTACCTTTTGGACAATTTTGCAGCTGGTTCTACATCGACTTCTAGTGAGACAAGCTGGTCTATTGGTGATATTGCCCTTCATAAGAAAAGTGGGGTGAAGGAACTGTTCTAGAAGTTTCAGGAAGTGGATCTACTCAGGAATTGAAAATCAATTTCCCAGAAGTCGGCCTCAAAAAAACTTTTTAGCCAGTGTAGCACCGATTGAGAAGAAAGTAAGTTTTCTAAATGAATAAGATTCCCTCTTGCAATAGCAAGGGGATTTTTCAAAATTCTCTTATCACAAGATTGTGATAATTTACAAGTTTTTTAACAAATAGCTTTTTTAAACTTCACCATTTTTAAAAAAAAGTGTATAATGGAAAATGTTTTTAAAAGGAGAAGAAAATGACTGAAAAACAAATGAAAACTTTAGGTTGGATTGCAACCTTTATGTCTGTAATGATGTATGTCTCTTATATTCCTCAAATTATGAACAACCTTGCTGGGTCAAAAAGGAATTTTATCCAACCAGCAGTAGCTGCACTTAACTGCAGTCTTTGGGTTTACTACGGTCTCTTTAAAAAAAGAACGTGATATTCCTTTGAGCAGCCAATGCACCAGGTATTGTTTTTGGACTTATTACCGCATTGACAGCTTTTAATTTAATATAGCTAATGAACTCTTCTTCGTATTTAAGCTATGAAGGAGAGTTTTTCTTTATCCGAAATTCCTAAAAAAACATGATATAATACTATTAGAAAGGTTGGTGTTTATGGCTAGAATACTTATCGTTGAAGATAATAATGAGATTCAAGAAATTTTGAGAACTCTTCTTTCTGAGGAGCATGAGGTGATTCAGGCTTTTTCTGGTACTGAAGGAATGATTCGATTTGAACAAGGTGACATTGATCTAATCCTGCTAGATATTATGCTTCCGGGAAAAAATGGTGATCAGGTTTTAAAAGCCATTAGACACGATAGTTCAGTTCCTGTCATCATGCTAACTGCCCTAAGCGATAAAAAGCTCATCAGCCAATATCTCTTAGATGGTGCTAATGATTATATCGTAAAGCCTTTTGATTTGGATGAAGTTTTTGCCAGGGTTACGGTACAATTACGTCAAAATAGTGACAAGCAAGCAGCTGAAATTGAACATACAGACAAGTTGATTCAACAGTTAAAAAATATTCAATTTGATGCAGATAGTTTTGAAATCAAAAATTGCCAGGAAACTATTCGCCTAGCTAAGAAAGAATGTTTGATTTTACAAACCTTGTTGGGACATCCTAAGAAAATTTTCACGAAAGAAGAACTCTATGAATTAGTCTGGGAGGATACTTATTTACCAGGCGACAATACTCTCAACACTCATTTAAGTAATCTCCGTAAAAAAATTAAGCCAACTGGATCCAGAGCAAGAGTATATTGAAACTATCTGGGGAGTTGGTGTTCGGTTAAAAGGAGATGAGCAATGATCTATATTTTACTATCTTTGCTATTGCTGGTTATTATCCTATTGACGATAGGGTTGATTCGCTATCATCTAGCACTCGTAAACTTGAGCCAACAAATTGAAGACAAGATTCATACTGGAAGTATGAAGAGAATCGGAGTGTCAACTTTCTCCAAGGATTTTTTACATCTTTACCAACAAATCAATCATCTCTTTCAAGAAGTTGAGCAGTCACGCTTGATTATGAAGCGTGAAAAGCAGACCTTGGATATGGCTATTAGCAATATTGCCCATGATATTCGGACGCCTTTAACGATTGCGTCGGGTTATACTCAGCAATTGCTTAAAACAGAAAATCCTGAGTCTGAGAGTTTGAAAAAAATTGCTCATCATCTCAATCAAGTTTCAAAACGTCTAGAGGCTCTTTTGGACTATCGTCGGTTAATGGAAGGAGCAGTTCAAACCTGACTTATCTGAGTTAGAAGTCTCAACATTTATGACGCAAAAATTGCTGACCTATTATGATTCTTTTCAGACGGCAAAGATTAACCTTGATTTGCAAGTAGAACCTGGTTTGTATTTACTGACAGATTCAGATTTATTAGACCGTATGTTACAAAATCTTATTGGCAATGTTTTAAAACATGGTAAGGATGAAGCGAGATTTTCTCTGAAGGAAGTGGATAATCATATCTGTTTGGAAATTGCTAATCTGGTCAAACAACCGATTCGTAAAATTGAAAATCTCAGTCAACGATTTTACTCTGAAAACCTCTCAGATACAGAAGAATCCTCTGGTTTAGGTCTTTATATTACTGAAGAACTATCCCATCTCCTTGGTGCAGAACTACAACTAAGTACTGATGGTGCTTGGTTTACAGTTAAGATACTCTTTTAAAACAAGCAACCTCCTCTTTTTGAACAGAGGAGGTCATTTTTATAAGCTTTTCTTTTTGAAAACAGCAAGTCCACTAATGGTAAAGAATAGAATAACAGTCACTGTAACGATAATGGTGTATAGAACGGCCTGGCTATAGGCAGTCATGGCATAGGCAAAATTCAAGGATAAATAGCGTAAAATCTCGATATCTGGAAAGATAAGCATCGGCGTTGAAAGCAAGATAGAACTGATTAAATAGCCAATGAAAACAGCCAAATAAGAATGAGTCACATAGAGAATGAAGGAAACAATGGAAAGCCAAGCAAGAAGACATAGGAATTGAAGACCAATTGTTAGAAGGAGATTGCCAATAAATCCTTCTGGCATCGTGCCAACCCCGTTTAGGATAGTTGCTGGTACAAAAGCAATAACCAGACTAATAAGAATTTGCATTAGAGCGATACTTGCTAATACTACAGACTTGGCTAGGAAGAATTCTGTACGAGAAACACCCACTGTCAAACTATTTTTATAGAGTTTTCCGATAAGATCAACTCCTAGAACTAAGCAAGCAAGGATAATGCAGAGGAAAACTAGGTTTGAACCTTGACTAGATGCGTTAATCAGGGCTTGAATACCATCCCAGCCTTGCTTGGAAGTTCGGTTTCTGAGGTGTTGTATCAACTGACATTAGATGTCCTGTAGCTCCCAATAGTAGCTCCCATTAACATGAGTGCAAAGAGAACAATCTCTGTAATCCAAAAACCTTTGGAACGGAAAAGACGGTAAAAGTCTGCTTGAATTGTATGTATCATGGTATTTCCTCCTATTTTACTAATTGTGTGAAGTATTCTTCAAGATTTTGACGAGCATAGTAAATCTCATCCACAGCGACATCTGCTAGAGTAAGTTCTTTGAGAATGCGTTTGACATCTTGTTCATGACTAAAAAAATATGAATCTCATTATCTGAATTAACAACTTTAAATTCAAGATGCACTTTGTCTTTTTAAGATTTGACTAGCTTTTTTTCTTTGTCACTTGTTTTTAGAACAATATAGTCTTCATTCAGTGTCTCAAATTCGGCCTTACTGATTTCTCGAATGATTTTCCCTTGGTCTAAAATTCCAAAGCGATTGGCAACCAGATAGAGTTCTGACAAGATATGACTAGAGATGAGAATTGTTATTCCTAGTTCTTGATTCAGACGTTGAATCATTTGACGAAACTCTTTGATACCGATTGGGTCAAGTCCATTGATAGGGTTCATCAAGGATGAGAAAGTCTGGTTTTTGATAGGAGGGCAATAGCAATGCCCTAGACGTTGTTTCATCCCAAGAGAGAAATCTCGAAAAACTTTTCTACCTGTATCTGTTAACCCCACATACTTTAATGTTTCCTGAATGACTTGATCGGCATTTGGGATATGTCGAATAGTACAATAGTATCTTAGATTTTGATAGGCTGTTAAATGATTGTGAGCTACTGAGATTCAATGACTGAACCTACTCGAGATAGGGCTTTTCGTGCACTCCTTATACCCTTGACTGGAAAAAGAGGAAATAGTTCCATGGTCAGCAGATAATAATTGGGTAATGATTTTAATCAGAGTTGTTTTACCAGCACCATTTTTTTCCGATAAGTCCATAGATATCTCCTTCTTTTAACTGAGAGACTAAGATCTTGTAGAATAGGTTGTTTGCCAAATTGTTTGGACAAGCCATGGATTTTCGAGGACTGTTTTCATAGTTTTCTCCTTTAATCTTTTAAGATGTTTTATTTTTTTATAACTCTAGTATAAAGCATAGATATCAAAGAATCGTCAAGCATTTCTAAAGAGTTTCTAAAGTTTTTAAATTTTAAAAAAATAAAAGCCCAGTTGGCTAGAAATGCTAGTTGACTGGGCTTATTTTCTACAAAATATATTTCTCAATAGCGCGTGCAACACCATCTTCTTCATTGCTGGCAGTTACGGCATCAGCGAGAGATTTGACATAGTCGCTAGCATTTCCCATGGCGATCCCCAGCCCTGCAAATTCTAACATCTCAATGTCGTTATTGGCATCACCCATAGCCATGATTTCAGAAGGTTGGATATCCAAAATCTCAGCCAAACGAGAAAGAGCAGAAGCTTTGGTTGTACCGAGTGGCATTGCTTCATAGATCACTGGTTGTGAACGAACACCGCTAAATCTCTGACAAAGTTCATCAGCAAAATCGTTGTTCAAAAGTCATCTGTTTGTTCTTTTTGTACCCTAAAGAAACATACCCTGGAACATACGATATTTACCACTAGTAGCTTCTTCCAGTGAGATTTCAGTCAGGTCAGCAAAAACAAGTGTGGCATCATATTGAACGATAGGATTTGGTTTGCCTCCGAGAACGAAGTAGTGTTCCTCATCAAAGAGAGTCAACTGAACCTCACTCTTTTCAGCAAGGTCATTCAGGTATTCGATGTCAGATTTGCTAAGTTCTCGCCAGTCAACAAGGCTCCAGTCACTGGTTTGGTGGGTAGAACAACCATTATTGACAATAACGTATTCATTTTTGCAAAATCAAGACCGAGTTTCTTGTAGTAGGGAAGAACTCCAAAGAGGGGACGACCAGTACAGAGAACCAGTTTGACACCTTTTTTCGATAGCCTTTATGAATAGCATCAATATGAGCCTGAGGGAATTTCCTTGGCTTCGTTGAGTAGAGTACCATCCATATCTAGAGCAAGTAGTTTAATCATAGTATTTCCTTTTTCTCGTGTTTTGCCTATATTATAGCATATTTTGAGGCAAATAAGTCTAAAACTAAGTGAAATGCCATTTCTATTTAGGTTTTAGTAGATAGATAAGCAAAAATATGATATACTAAATTAGTAATATATTTAATATTATACTGATAATGGATAAAAAGTCAGAGGACTTTATCATGAAAAAGAAGAACAGTACAGATTTTACTAGCCTTTATTAGTAATCATTTATAGGAAGACATGGTTTTTGGTGGATTTTTTTAATCACTTTTGCAGATAGGCTTTGTGCCTGCTAGTAGAGAATTTTTCAAATTCTTGCTTTTTAGAGTTTAGCGTTACTTTTTCTAGCTATTCTTTATTTACTAGTATTCGAAGGTAGAAGAAATTCTTTGAGTTGAAGTGGAAATGGAGATATCCAGTTTATTTGCTTCTTGCTTATGGAGTCAATCATCTTTCAGGTATTGTGTTTTCCTTTTTAACCCCAGCAACGTCCAATCAAATCGCTTTAAATGAATTGACTGAGATGACAGGGCGACAAGAGTTACCTTATCTTTTACTTATTGTTTGTCTGCTAGGACCAATTACAGAAGAATTGGTATATCGAGGAGTTCTGATGAATACATTTTTGAAAGATTCACCATGGTATGGAGATGTTTTGCTATCAGCCTGTGTCTTTGGCTATGTGCATGTCAGTTCAGGTTTAACACCACTCGCCTTTTTCACCTATGCAAGTGGAGGAGCAATTTGTGCATTCCTCTACCGAAAAACTCATTCTCTCTATTACCCTATTTTACTTCATATCATGATCAACATTACTGCATTTTGGGAATTATGGGTACTCTTGTTTTCTGGTAGTTAATAACTATAAAAGGTCGGATTTTATTCCGACTTTTTTGATATGGGACAGGTTAAAATTAGGGCTTTATATCAATCTGTTTTTGACTTAAAAATGATATAATAAAAAGGTAATGACAAAAACAAACGAGGCAGAGATGAAACTACTTTATACCGATATTCGGACTTCTTTGACAGAAATCCTAACCAAGGAGGCTCAGGGACTGGTTGCCCCAAGGCAAACGAGTCTTTTATATAGCTCCCTAACTCTCTTTCTTTTGAAAAGGAACGTGCCGTGCTGGAGTGTTTGAGTCAGCAGGCTTCTTTTGCTATTACAGTCACGCGCTTTGCTCAAATGGCTCGATATCTGGTTTTTAAATGATATTCCTGAGAGGTCAAGTCTTGATGATATCGGACTTGGTATGGCTTTCTATAAATGTCTGTCTGAGATAGACGCTAAGGATTTACGTGTTTACGGAGCTATAGCAAGATCCGCAATTCATCCAGCAACTGATTGAGATTTATCACGAAATGACAACTGCAAAGATGAGTTTTTTGGACTTGGAAAGCTTGACAGATGCTGATAAACGCTCGGATTTACTCTTAATTTTTGAAAAGGTAACAGCTTATTTAAATCAAGGTCAAGTTTCACAAGGAAGTCCATTATCCTATCTGATTGATGCTATCGAAGAAAACAAGGTAAGTAGTGATTTTAGTAAGATTGCCCTAGTCATTGATGGTTTTACCCGTTTTTCTGCAGAAGAGGAACATCTAGTGGATTTGCTTCATCGTAAGGGTGTTGAAATTATCATTGGTGTATATGCGACTAAGAAAGCCTACACTAGCCCCTTTAGTGAAGGTAACCTCTATCAAGCCAGTGTTGAGTTTTTACGTCATTTAGCTTTTAAATATCAGACCAAGGCAGAAGATGCCTGTCAAGAACATGAAAATCTTGATGCTTTTGCCAAGGCCTCAAAATTACTGGAAAGTGCTTATGATTATTCTGAAATTAGCTTAGACGTGAATGACGAAGATAGAAAAGACTTGCAAATCTGGTCTTGTCTGACACAAAAAGAAGAGCTGGAGCTAGTTGCTCGTAGTATTCGCCAGAAATTGCACCAAGAACCTGAACTAAGCTATAAAAATTTTCGTATTTTACTAGGAGACGTAGAGTCTTATAAACTGTCCTTGCAGACAATTTTTAATCAATATCAGATTCCCTTTCTATCTGGGTAAGAGTGAGTCTATGGCTCATCATCCTTTGACTCAATTTGTAGAATCCGTGGGACGTCTCAAACGGTACTATTTCCGTCAGGAAGATTTGATTAATCTCTTACGAACCGGCTTATATACCAACCTTACTCAAGAAGAAATCGATAGCTTTGAACAATATCTTCGCTATCTAGGTATTGATGGTCTTTCTAACTTTAAACAAGAGTTTACAAAAAATCATCATGGAAAAGTTTGATTTAGAAAAATTAAATGAGCTTCGTGTCCGTGTCCTAAATCCCACTAGAAACTTTATTATCCAGTCGTAAGCAAAAAGACTGAAAATATCCTTACAAAATGGAATAACTTTTTGAAGGATGCATCTGTTACCAAGCAATTACAAGCCTTATCAGAAACGATGGATGTGACAGAGCAAGAAAGACAAGAAGAGGTCTGGAAGGCATTTTGCCACGTAATGGAGCAATTTGCTACTGTATTTGAAGGTTCTCAGGTTGCTTTAGATGATTTCTTGGCTCTTCTTCATTCAGGGATGTCCTTATCAAATTATCGTACAATCCCAGCAACGGTAGATACGGTTCTGGTGCAAAGTTATGATTTGATTTGCGCCTTTGACTTCTGATTACATCTATGCACTCGGCTTAACCCAGGATCATCTACCTAAAATCACCCAAAATACTAGTCTTTTGAGTGATGAAGAAAGAGAAGTTTTAAACCGAGGTACTGAAGAAGGCTCTCAATTATTGATTGCTAGCCATGAAAAATCTTAAGAAGAATCGCTATACCATGCTTTCTTTGGTGAACTCTGCCAAGAAACAATTAGTCTTATCAGCGCCTAGTTTACTCAATGAAAACGAGAGTAAAGAGTCAGTTTATCTGAAAGAATTGCAGGATTTTGGTTTTACGAAGATTGAAAAGAGAATCGACCGAAACAGTCTATCAACTGAAGACATTGGTTCTTATCACAGTCTTTTGTCTAGTCTTGTTGCATATCACCAGCAAGGTGAGTATGGAGACAAGTGAGCAAGACTTTGACCTTTATTAAGGTTCTAGCTCGTGTTATGGGGAGAAAATTAGAAGATCAAGGTCTTGATAATCCCGTCCTACCGACAAGTCCACGAAGTAAGACTTTAGCAGCAGATACTTTAGATGCCTTGTATCCTCAAGGTCAGGATTTCTATCTATCAACTTCTGGATTGACAGAGTTTTATCGAAACGAATACAGTTATTACCTTCGATATGTCTTAGGCTTACAGGAAGAATTGCGTCTGCGACCTGATGCACGAAGTCATGGAAATTTCTTGCATCGTATTTTTGAACGAGCTATGAAACTTCCTGTTGATACACCTTTTGATCGTCGTTTAGAACAAGCAATCTCTGAAACCAGTCAAGAACGTGAGTTTCAAGCCATTTATCAAGAAAGTTTGGAAGCCCAATTAACCAAGGAAGTTCTTTTGGATGTTGCTCGTGCAACTGGGCACATTCTTCGTCACAATTCTGAAATTGAAACAATTCAGGAAGAAGCAGTCTTTGGTGGTAAGGAACAAGCTTTTGTTCAGTTAGAAAACGGCAGAAATGTCTATGTCCGTGGTAAAGTTGACCGTATAGATCGCTTAAAGACAAGTGATGCTATTGGTGTTGTCGATTACAAATCTTCTCTAACTCAGTTTAACTTCCCTCTCTTTTATAACGGCCTTAATTCACAGTTACCAACCTATCTGGCTGCTCTTAAGAAAGAAGGAAATACCGACTTCTTTGGTGCTATGTATTTAGAGATGGCTGAGCCAGTTCAGTCCTTACAAACTGTCAAAACTCTTTCAAAGGCTTTAGCAGAAACGACTAAGAGTATGAAATATCAAGGGTTATTTCTCGAAAAAGAGATAAAGAATCTTGGGGAACTTTACAATAAAAACAAGACCTATCAGTTGTCTGATGAGGAATTCCAGTTATTGCTGGACTATAACGCCCTTATCTATAAGAAAGCTGCAGAGAAGATTTTATCTGGTAGATTTGCTATCAATCCTTACACAGAAGACGGCAGAAGTATTGCCCCTTATGTCCAACAATATCAGTCGATAACTGGTTTTGAAGCTAATTACCATTTAGGTCAGGCAAGATTGTTAGATAAGGTTGCTAAGAGCAATGATAAAGAAACATGGTTTAATAAAATTAGAGAGGAGTTGGAGCGATGAAATTTTTATCCCAAGAAGAGATTGAAAAGTTGCAAATTGAAGAAGCTCAATCTGACAAGAAACCCAAGAAAACTGCTGAGCAAATTCAAGCTATTTACAGTTCTGGTCAAAATATTCTGGTCTCAGCATCAGCTGGCTCAGGAAAAACCTTTGTCATGGCTGAACGAATTCTTGATCAACTAGCGCGTGGAGTAGAAATTCGCCAACTCTTTATCTCAACCTTTACGGTAAAGGCAGCAACCGAGTTAAAAGAACGCTTGGAAAAGAAAATCAGCCAACAAATCCAAGAGACTCAAGATATGGAGCATAAAAAGCATCTTGGAAGACAATTAGCTGATTTACCAAACGCTGCTATTGGAACTATGGACTCTTTTACTCAGAAGTTCCTGGCTAAACATGGTTATCTGATTGACCTCGCCCCAAACTTTCGGATTCTTGAGAATGAAAGTGAGCAACTCCTCTTAAAGAATGATGTGTTTCGACAAGTTTTCGAAACTCACTACCAAGGTAAGGAACAAGAACAGTTTAGTCAGTTGGTCAAGAACTTTGCGGGTAAAAGTAAGGATGCACGTGGATTGCGTAAACAGGTCTATATGATTTATGACTTTTTGCAATCCACAAGTAATCCTCAGGCTTGGCTACAGGAATCTTTCTTAAAAGGATTCGAAAAGGCCGATTTTACAAGTTCTAAAAGAAAAAGCTGGCTCAAGACATTCAGCAAAGACTCTGGGATTTAGAAAAGTTTCTTCCGTTACCATCTAGAGAATGATGCCAAGGAATTTGGGAAAGCAGCCTACTTTAGAATCTGTCCAACAAGTTCTTGATGAAATTGGAGCTTTAACCAACGAATCAACTTTTAATCAATATCAAGAAGTTCTAGAGCGAGTTGTGAGTATTTCTAAGGATAAGGGTGGCCGTGCTCTCACAAATGCTAGTCGCAAGGCTGAACTCCTAGAACTGAAAGAAGCGTACAACCAAGAGAGAAAAGACAAGTTTGAAAAGCTAATTGCACTAAATGACCAAATTACTTTATTGAAATTCCAGGAAAAATATCATCAAGAGTCTTGGGACTTAGCAAAGACTTTCCAAGTTTTCATGAGTGATTTTGTTGATGCCTATCGAAAGCGTAAACGCGAAGAGAATGCCTTTGAATTTGCTGATATTAGCCACTATACCATTGAGATATTGGAAAACTTTCCTCAGGTGCGTCAAGAGTATCAGGAACGTTTCCACGAAGTCATGGTCGATGAGTACCAAGATACCAACCATATCCAGGAAAGAATGTTGGAACTTCTCTCGAACGGGCATAATCGTTTTATGGTGGGAGATATCAAGCAGTCTATTTATCGTTTTAGACAGGCAGATCCCCAAATCTTCAATGAAAAATTCCACAGTTTTGCTCAGGATAGCAAAGAAGATCAATTAATACTGCTAAAGGAAAACTTCCGTAGTAGTTCTGAAGTACTAAATGCTACCAATGACGTTTTTAAGCATCTCATGGATGAGGAAGTTGGAGAGATTTCTTATGACGACATGCATCAACTTGTTTTCGGAAATACAGATTTAAAACCGAATCCAGAAAATACAGCAGAAGTCCTCTTGATGATAAGGATGAAGATAGCGATACTAATGACGAAGAAAATATTACAACCAATAAACTGACTGGTGAAATGCGAATGGTTCTTAAGGAGATATTGCATCTCCACAATGATAAAGGTGTGCCCTTCAAGGACATTGCTCTTTTGACTGCAAGCAGAAGTCGCAATGACCAGGTTCTACTTGCCTTGTCTGAGTATGGGATTCCAGTCAAGACAGATGGTGCTCCAAAGCAACTATTTACAGTCTTTAGAAGTCCAAGTCATGTTAGATACCCTTCGTGTCATTCATAACCCTCTTCAAGATTTCGCTTTAGTTGCTTTAATGAAGTCTCCGATGTTTAGCTTTGATGAAGATGAATTGGCTCGATTAGCCCTTCAGAAATCCGAGGATAAGGTTCAAGAAAACTTTTATGAGAAACTAGTCAATGCTCAGGAGAAAATTGGTCTTCAAAAGGATTTAATCAAAGCTGAATTACAAAAGAAGCTAGTCTTTTTCATGGAAACCGTCCAAGATTGGCGATTGTATTCCAAAACGCATTCGCTTTATGGCCTTATTTGGAAAATCTATAGCGAACGTTTCTACTATGATTATGTTGGTGCTTTACCAAATGGTCAGGCTAGACAGGCCAACCTCTATGCCCTAGCACTACGAGCTGACCAGTTTGAAAAGAGTAATTTTAAAGGCTTATCACGTTTCATTACTATGATTGATCAAGTCTTGGAAGCCCAAGCATGACTCTTGCTAGTGTCACTGTAGCTCCACCTAAGGATGCTGTGGGAGCTTATGAGTATTCATAAGAGTAAGGGCTTGAGTTCCCTTATGTCTTTATTCTCAATATTGATCAGCAATTTAACAAGCAAGATTCCATGTCTGAAGTTATCCTAAGTCGTAAAAATGGCCTTGGGCTCAAGTATGTTGCTAGAGTAGCTACAAATGCCAAAGAGGAATATGTTCCATCTACGATTAAGTTATCGATTCCAAGCTTGACTTATAGTCAAAATGAGGAGGAGCTCCAATTAGCAAGCTATTCTGAGTTGATGCGTTTACTTTATGTAGCCATGACTCGTGCTGAGAAAAAACTCTATCTAGTTGGAAAGGGATCAAGGGAAAAGTTGGAGTCTAAAGAATACCCGACAAATGGGCAAGGTCTTTTGACTCGTGAAACAAGACTTGACGCTCAAAATTTCCAGGACTGGATTTGGGCCATCTATCAAGCTTTTTCTAAAGAGGACTTACACTTTAGTATTCGTTTCGAGGGTGAAGAACAACTGACAGAAGAAGCTATCGGTAAATTGGAAACTAAAAGCCAGCTCCAAGATCTTTCTCAGGCAAGCAACCGTCAGTCTGATACCATTAAGGAAGCTTTACAAATGCTGAAAGAAGTGGAAGTGTATAATGAAATCCACCGTAGCAGCGATTAATCTTCCGAGTGTTCAAAACGCCCAAGTCAGATTAAGAAGTTTTATGAACCAGTCATGGATATGGAAGGTGTAGTAGTAGCTGGTCAAATCTAAACCAAAAGAAACTATTATTCAGTTTGAACTCCTAGACTTCTCCAAGACAGAAAAAGTCACTGGAGCTGAGATTGGTAGTAGCACCCATGAACTCATGCAGCAGAATCAATCTCAGCTAAGAAACCCTACTTTAGAGACCTTGACAGAGCCCTTGGAGCAAGTTCAGGCAACTTCAGCTGTTAAAGATAAAGTTAATCTAGAAAAAAATCTTGTCCTTTCTTTGATACAGCTCTTGGTCAAGAGATTCTTGCAAAATCAAGATAAACTCTATCGAGAACAACCCTTTCTCAATGTTAAAAAGAGACGAGAAAAGCCAAGAAAACTTTGTTGTCCGTGGAATCTTAGATGGTTATCTAGTTTATGAGGATAAAATTGTTCTCTTTGACTACAAGACAGATCATTATGAATATCCAAGTCAACTGATTGAACGTTATAGAGGTCAATTATCTCTATATGCAGAAGCCTTGTCTCGTTCTTACCAAATAAATCAAGTTGAAAAATATTTAATCTTACTTGGCAAAGACCTAGTAGAAGTCGTTAAACTATAAAAAGAAAGGAGGCATCATGTCCATTCCTGTTAGAAAAAACTTATATGATGCAGTTTTAGAGGCATCTAAAGCCAATACTTGGGAACAAGCTACCAAAGAATGGAGTGAAGTTTCCTTGATTTTTAATGGAATCGGTCGAAGCAATTGTGTCTGTGGTAATGCTATTAAGTATGCTTATGAACTATTTAACGGAGTTACTGGCAAACGTCTCTTTCCCATTGGGAGTGACTGTGTTCATTTCCAAAGAATCAGCCTAGATCTACAGCTAGAAGAGGAGGAAAAACTTCTCAGAAAGCTTGAAAATCTGACCAGAAAAGCCCAGAAAAAAGAAAGCATTCGAGTTAATAAAACAGATTTTGATGAGCGACTGATCAACTGGCTATGGAAAAAGGGAGCTTTTAAGTCAAATCGAGGTAATCAATTCTCACCAGAAAAGGATTATCAACTCTTTTTGGAGGTATTTCAAGGTGGAAGTTGGACTAAAGGCAGAGCCTTTGAAGAAAAGCTCGGATGGAAGAAGTCCTTGAGAAATTTATCAAACCTTTTCTACTTGGAAAATCTGACGATCAACTCTATCTTGTTAAACTAGGAAAAGAAAAAATTGACTATGAGCAAGAACTTCGCATCAAAGCTGAAAAGGAACGAAAGAAGCGAGACAAGATTGCTAAACAATATGCGGATAACCTGGTTCTAGCAATGGGACCAGCTGAACGTGCCTATCAAGATTACTTTGGATTGAGCGAAACACTGACTCTAGAAGAGCGCCAGTGGGAAAAGATTCTCTTCGGTAAAAATCGGACAGAACGTTCTATAAAATCAAAACAGTACCAAAGAGAACTCGAAAAGGATCAACGCATTGCTAGTCAAGATCCCTTGAAAGAAAACAAAAGCAAGTATGGTTGTTAAACTCTTATTTTCAAGATATTCCAGAAGAAAAAGCTCGCTTTTCGGACTTCTAACCATGTATCGAAAAACTGGAGAAATCCCATTTTCAAGAGAATACCTATCTAATAATCTATTTTGATTTTTTCTACAAAATGAAGGCTTTTGAGTTTGAAATAGCATCCGACCAGGTACGTGATTTTTTAAAGGAGACTTTAAATGCAGAAAACCTATCATCCGCACAAAAATCATGGATAGAAGGCATTTTAACCAACTGCATCAAACCTTTTTTAGAAAGAATGATAGTATAGCAGTAGTTTTCGTTCTGCATGGAGAGACTCATTATTGTTAAAATTATGTCTTAAAAGCAAACTTTACATAATTTTATTTTATGTATAAAACTTAAAATATTTGTATCAACATTAAAAATAGAAAGAAACTATGTCAAAAGAAAATCGATATCGAATATTATCACCAACTAGCCTTGCAAAAACAAAAAGAGCATCGGAAGTTTTTAGGAAATCTGAAAAAGAAAGCACCTAAGAATTTGGATAAAATTGCCCTTGAAATCCATCAAGAAGTTTTTACTGAAATTGATTGTACAGCCTCGCTAACTGTTGCAAGAGTCTTGGTCCAGACTTCAAAGAAGCAGATATCACACGCATTGCCAAGTACTTTAAAATGAAATTACCAGCCTTCGAAGATGAATTTCTACAGGTAGATGAAGACGGTGATAAGATCTTTAAGTCAATGCCATGTCCATTTCTTGGTGGTGACAACCTCTGTTCCATCTATGATGTCCGTCCCAAGGCTTGTAGAGAATTTCCACATACCGACCGTAAAAAGATTTATCAAATCAATAATTTGACTATCAAAAATACTTTAACTTGTCCCGCGAGCCTATCTCTTTGTCGAGAAATTAAGAGATAAAATAGAGTAAATAGTTTATTTTATAATAAATTCCATCCTCAAATTCATTTGCTATTTGAGGATTTTTTTGTATATTTATTAATATTGATTGTTTTTGAGTTCAAAGCAAATGAGTTCCAGTCTTAAATTTTCTTTTAACTTTTTTTCTTAAAGAAAACTGATATAAGGTATCTTTAGCGATGTTCTGTATAGTTATACCATCACTAAGAAAGGAGTGCCGGTATGAACTATATAGTAATTCCAGCTTATCAACCTGATAATAAACTTATCAAACTCATCGAAAAAATCCACGAAAAGAGTGATTTTCGTATTCTAGTTATCGACGACGGTAGTTCATCAAAGTGTCAAAATATCTTTGATAAAAGCAGAACAATATGCTACGGTACTCCGTCACCAAGTGAACCAAGGTAAAGGCCAAGCGCTTAAAACGGCCTTTACTTATATCCAACAACATAATAGCTACGGAACGGTTGTAACGGCAGACGCAGATGGTCAACATAAGATTTGGGATATTTTCCGTACGGCTAACAAAGCTTCTGAAAATCCTAATAAGCTAATCTTGGGTGTGCGGGCCTTCACTGGTAAAGTACCCCTTCGTAGCCGTTTCGGAAATAGCTTAACAAAAGCACTTTTTAAGATTCAAACTGGGGTAGAAGTAGCAGATACTCAGACAGGACTTCGAGCTTTTACAACAAATCTCATTCCTTTTATGTTGAAAATAGAGGGAAATCGTTACGAATACGAAATGAATATGTTACTTGAGGCTACTAAAGAATATCAAATTTTAGAAGTTCCCATTGAAACTGTCTATATCAATGATAATGAGGATTCACACTTCCGACCAATAAAAGATGGGCTTATGATTTATAAAAATATCTTTTAAATTTGCCTTATCATCTCTCAGTAGCTTTTGTTGTAGACTATATCGTTTACGCTATTGCAATCTTGTTTTTACCAGCAGCGCCAACAAGTTTCCGAATTTTCCTAGCTAACGGACTAGCTCGTGTGACAAGCTCCATTTTTAACTACTCTACAAATAAAAAACTAGTCTTTAAAAACGACGACAGCCTTGTGAAAACAGGGATGGGGTACTTTGGTCTAGCAGTCGGACTCTTTGTCTTAGACACGCTACTGATTCGTCTCTTCTTTACAGTCTTTGGTATCAACCTTCTGATTGCCAAAATTATCGTCGGCATCCTTCTCTTCGCTGTCTCTTGGACAGTGCAAAAGAAATTGATTTTTAAGGAAAGGACATCAACTGTATAATGAAATTTTATAAAGAAACCATATGCTTATGCCTCGGTTCTCGGTTTACTCTTGACTGGATCCTTTAGTTACTCAATGTTGAAAACTTTTGTACTCGCTGAGACTATTTCGACAGTAGCAACAACTAATACAAGTTCCAACACAGCTCAAGCTAGCCAAGCAGCTAAGACAGCAACAATAACTAACTCAAGTTATAAGGACGATAATATCTCTATCAATTTGACTGAAACGACGGTTAATCATACCCAAGTTTATGTTGCAGATGTTACAGTAAGTTCATCAGAATATCTAAAAACAGCATTTGCTCAAAACTCATTTGGAACAAACGTAACAGCTAAAACATCTGTCACTGCTGCAGATAATGATGCAATTTTAGCAGTCAATGGCGACTATTACGGTGCCAACTCTTCGGGTTATGTTATCCGTAATGGAGTTGTCTATCGTGATACTGTCCGTGAAAATTCTAATAATGGTGATTTAGCCATTTATAAAGATGGTTCTTTCAAGATTATTTACGAGGATCAGATTTCAGCTGACCAACTAGTCAAAGACGGAGTTGTTAATCTCTTAGCTTTTGGTCCTGCCTTGGTCGAAAATGGTGAAATAGCAGTAGGAAAAAACCAAGAAGTTGGACAAGCTATGGCTTCGAATCCACGTACAGCTATTGGTATTATCGACGAAAACCACTACATTATTGTAGTTTCTGACGGACGTACTTCTGAAAGTGAAGGTCTCTCTTTGTATCAGCTTGCTGAGGTCATGAAATCATATGGTGCAAAAACTGCCTACAATCTTGATGGTGGGGGATCCTCTACACTTTACTTCAACGGTCAGGTTATCAATAAACCAACGACTGGAGGAAACAAAATTTCAGAAAGGGCGGTGAGTGATATTGTCTACATCGGTTACTAATCTTGGTAAAAAACGTTTTAAGAAAACAGTCATCTCTTATACACTAATTACGATTTTCTTCTTTGCCTTCTCTAGAATTTATGAAGCATTCAGTTTTGGAGAGACATCAGTTCATATGCATTACTTGTTTGCTGTACCGCTGGTGGGTGGGATAATACTAGCAATCTTGCTCAAAGTCCTTCCATATTTTTCCAGAATTAGCCTTAATTTATGGAATTCGGCAGTAGCGACTATTACAGCGGGTACACTTTTCCGAGGAATTGTCAATCTTTCAGGACGTTCTACAACCTTGGATGCACCTTACTGGTATGTTGGGATTGGTTTTGCAATACTAGCAATCATTACTATCTTCATCAATCCAAACCTTTTGGAAGAGTACTAGTAAAGTAGCTAAAACAAAACGCAAAGAAGTCTATAGTTAGGCATAATGTTATAAAAAGTAGTCGTTCAGCTGATGTTCGACTACTTTTATTGATCTTTATTTCTAAAAATATTTTAAAAATATTACAGTTCTTTTTCTTCTGAAAGATATTACTTTTATAGTTAACAGAATATTGTATAATAAAAATGGATAATTAGCGTTTTTAATACAATATTTAAGAAAAACAAATCCCAAACTTGGTATTTGTTAGGAGAAAAGAATGAAAAAAGTATTGCTGGCAAGTACGGTTGCTCTCTCTATGGCAGGTATTGCGAAAAACGACTGTTCTATGCTGAGGAATCTCAAGCTACCAATAAAGTTCAAACTTCTGAAAAGGCTACAGGAAGCCAAGCAGGAAATGACAAACTGAACCAAACTCAAAACAAGTCAGAAACAGTCGAGCCTCAAACTTCCCCAAAGCAGGAAACTACTAACACCAAGGAGCAGTCTTCGACAGAAGCAGTAGTAGAAGAGGTTAACAAAGAAGGTTGGCAAAAAGAAAACAGTCAATGGCGCTATTATGAGAATAATAAGCCTGTTTTAAATTGGAAGAAGATTGCTGGAGTTTGGTATTATTTTCAACTAGGATGGTACCATGCTTAGCAATACTGTCTTTAACGACTATCTTTTTCAATAAGAGTGGAGCCTTAGCTGAATCATCATGGGTAAAACTCGAAAAATAAATGGTATTATGCGACTGAAGAAGGAAAAGTAACTCGAAATAAATGGGCTAGTATTTCTGGAGATTGGTATCATTTTAATCAAGACGGTATCATGCTTAGTAATGTCATTTACGAAGACTATTTGTTCAATAGTAGTGGAGCTTTTAGCAATTAACACTTGGACTAAAATTGGTGATAAATGGTACTATGGAAATCAAGATGGAAAAATTCTTCGTAATAAATGGGAAAAATTTAAGAACATCTGGTATTACTTTAACCAAGACGGAACGATGCTCAGTGATACGATTTACAAAGAGTATCTCTTCAACAAGAGCGGTGCATTAGCCGAATCTTCATGGGTTAAAATTTCTAACAAGTGGTATTACGCTGACGCCTCTGGTAAGATAACTAGAAATAAATGGGAAAAAATTAAAGACCGTTGGTATTACTTTTGATGCGGAAGGTGTAATGGAAAGTAGCACCTGGAAAAAGAAATACTATCTTAAAGATAGTGGAGCCATGGCTGAGAATGAATGGATCTTTGATAAGAAACACAATAGCTGGTTCTATATCAAAGCTGATGGTAGCTACGCTGAAAATCAGTGGCAGGGAGCTTACTATCTAAAATCTGGCGGCTATATGGCTAAGAATGAATGGATTTTTGATAAGGACTATGACGCTTGGTATTACCTCAAAGAAGATGGAGTTTATGTAACTGGGACTTTCAAAATCAAAGGTAAAGACTATTCTTTCCAAAGTAATGGAAAATGGATTTCTGATCCATCATCTTACTATAAGGTAGCTCCAATTACAGCTTATGTCTACAGCGCTTCAGGTGATAGACTCAGCTATATCTCACAAGGTAGCATTGTTTCAGTTACTGGAACAGAAGTTCAAGGTGGTCGACTTCCAGTCAAAATCTCTGGCCTTTCAGGTTATATGAACAAGAATGATATTGTAGCAGTTAGTTCTGCAAGTGACTTCATTCCTCACTATACTACGGATGGTAAATATCTCTACCACGAGTTATCACCTTATGCTAGTATTCGAGTTGCACCACATAGCTCGGCTATGACCATTGGTAAAAAGTATTATTCAGCTGATGGTGCTAACTTTGACAACTTTACAGTTGAAAATCCTTTCTTGTTTAGAGATTTAAGCAAACCAACTAATTATACAGCAGCAGAGTTGGATAAAATTTTCTCTATCATGAATATTCAAGGAAGTCGTTTGGCAGGTAAAGGTGCAGTCTTTAAAGAAGCGGAAGAACGTTATAAAATCAATGCCCTCTACTTGATTGCCCACAGTGCTCTAGAAAGTTCATGGGGACGTAGCCAGATTGCCAAGGATAAGAATAACTTTTTTGGTATTGCAGCCTATGATACAACTCCATATGATTCAGCCAAAAGCTTTGACAATGTCGATAAGGGAATCTTAGGTGCAGCTAAATGGATTCGTGAAAATTATTATGATGAAGGTAGAACCCATCTTGGAAATAAAGCTTCCGGAATGAATGTCCTTTACGCATCAGACCCATATTGGGGAGAAAAGATTGCAAGTATTATGATGACAATCAACAGTAAGCTGGGCGAAAAAGACTAGAAATCATTAGAATCGATAACGACTGAA
>BNJU01002413.1_pt1 | contig 107873 bp, 133 predicted proteins | sample 8539281 | NCBI WGS metagenome assembly BNJU01 (sample SAMD00202456, study PRJDB9452) | human saliva metagenome | isolation source: human saliva | place: Japan
AACATATCTTATGTTTTTCTAATATAATATCTCAAAAATCTAAAAACTGTCTCTTCCCGCTGTTTATAACACTTCGCATATTCATCAGCAAAAATTTTTGCTATTTTTTCATTTTCCATCATTCTTGAAACATTTTTCATTCTTCTATTTAAATTAAGTTTCACATTAAACTTCATTCTATTCAAATCCACAAGATAAAATTCATAATTCCCGCTTTTATCCTTAATTAGCACATTTCCAGGCGAATAATCCTCAAATTCCACTCCATTTTCATGCAAATTAAATGAAAATCTTGCAAACTGCTTTATTATTTTTTCACGATTTTTTTCAACTTTTGCAAACATTCTTTCCATTTCTTCACTTATTTTATAATTTTCCCCTTGCTTAGCCTTTTCCTCCTCAATATCCTCAGGCCAGAAAACTTCCCTGCAGGTAAAATCATATTTCAGCTCTTCACTTATATAATAACTATTTTTTTTATTATTTTCATTCACAAAATCGTCAAAATAAGCAATCGGCTCTGGCGTCTTTATTTTGTATTCCAATAATTTTTTTGCATACTCATAAGAACGTTTTGCCTTTGAACCTTTAAATTTATAGAAAAAAATTTGTAATAAAATCCTTTCTCTTAAATTTTTTTACATTTATCATTTTTTTATTTTTTTAAATCATCAATTTTATTATGTTTTTTTCTTTTTTTAAATTCACGTTTTTCCAAATTATTTTTCAAAATCTATTTCAAATCTTTTTTTATCTCATTTCTCCCAGGTTCTACAACATATTCCCCAGCTTTATCAAAATTTTTTTCAATACATTTACCAGTGTTTTTTTCATCATATTTCCTATTAACTTCATATTTTTTTCTTCCATTTAAAAATCCCCATAATTTTTTTATTTTTTTAAATTTCTTTACTTTTTCAGAATTTTTTTCTTGCTTTCCCTTTCAAATTTTCTCTTATTTTTCCTTATTCTTTTTTTCAATTCCTTTGAAAATTCCTTATCTTCCATAATTTTTCCCAACTTATCCACACATTCAAGCGCCTCGTCATATTTATGCTGTAATTCCAGAACATAAGCCAAATTCACATAATGCCTAAAATTTTCAGGCTCTAAAATTATCATTTTATCACAAACTTTCTGTGCATTTTCATAATCTGCAATTTTCACAAAAAATCTTCCCTGCAAATTCAGCATTTTTATTCGTGAAAGTTCCTTATTTTCATTTGTCGCATTTTCATAGTTTAAAAGCAATAGCCTTATTTCCTCATATTGCTCCGCTCTAAATAATATCTCAAAATAATCTTCAAACACGTAATCTTCCACATTTTCACAATTTATAGCAATATTATAATATTTTATAACTTCCTTTATATTATTCGCATAAGCCATTGTATCGCCCATTCGTGCATAAAGTGAAAATTCCTCCACTTCATTAAATTTAGAATTTAACAATTTTTTTCATATTCAGAAATCGCCTCATCATATTTTTCCCATCATTGTAAGGCAATCTCCCTTTTTCAACATACGCTTCCGAACTTTCAGGCTCCATTTCTATCGCAATATTAATATTTTTCAATTGCCTTTCTATAATACTTCAACAAAGCATAGGACATTCCCATATTAAGATACACAAAATAATTTTTTTCTATATCTAAAAAAATTTTTTTATAAAGCGAAATCGCCTTTTTTTCAGTCTTCCCAGCGACTGATAAACAAATCCCAACGTAAAAAGCGTATCCTTACTCTCAGGATACTTTTTTTATACAATTTTTTTCAGCATACTCCTTCGCTTCCTCAAACATCCCAAAAATCTGTATAAATTTTGGAAAGTGTCATAAGCGCCGAATAGTTGCTCTCATCAATTTCAAGCACCGACTTCAAATACACAAGCGCATCGTCATACTTGTAATTTTCCATCGACTTATCCGCTTCCTTCAATAATTCTTTAATATACATTTTTTCTCCATTTATATTTAAATTCTTCTGTAATTTACAAAAAAATCTATAAAACCCAGTTAATACAGTATTTTTTTCAAGATCAATTCCTTTATTTCAGGTTACTTCTAACAAATCCAATGATAATAATAAAATTACTTATTAATCATATTTACCATTTCCATAAATCTAGATGGCTCCCTATCATAAGGATTTGGCATAACATCATCTGTTATCATAAGCCACCCCGCATTTCTCTCTCTTGATAATCTTATAATTCTTGCATATTCCTTAGGGTTAGCGCTATGCACAATATGCCAGATATGTTTTTGCATTCACCTTATTTTTTTCAAAAATCAGATTTTTGGCTTCTCAAACTTATTAATATAAACATTTGCACTTACTTCGCTTGTCACAAAAAAATATCCGCATAAGGCGAAATTGCATCAGTAATCGGTGCTCCTGGATTAGCAATTACAAGATTACTTTTTAGACTTCCCTTTTACATAATCAAAAAAATTTCCTTCATATAATTTACCTGCTTCAAAAGTATCCGAAGCAATTTCATCAAAAAGAATCCATTTATATTATCCCTGCCATAAAACTCCAAATATCTGTCAACTTCATCTTTCACTTTCTCAATATTTCTTTTCTGATAATTTGTAGAAATATAAGCAATGTTTTTTTATCCCAGCTTCCTTGTTTTTTTCTTGATTTGAGTCACGTAATTCATTTCAATCTTTTTTCCCTGCCCCGTTATCTGGATTTATCAGCACATAGGAACTTTATCCTTCCCAAGTGCCAAAAATATCATCCCAAAACGAATTTTTCCCCATCTGGATAAGTATACGTTGCAGCAATTACAGACTGCTTCATCTTTTGCATTGTTATCAATATTTTCACTTGAAAATCCATTAATTCCCAACATTATTCCAACTATCAAAAAAATATTTTTTTCATTATTTATTTTTTTACTCTTTCTTCTTTTTGAATCAAATAGTTAATACTAAATCCTATCAAATAAAAAAATAACATAAGATATATTATTTTTAACATATTTTTTTGAAATAATTGTAATTTTTTTCGATAAAATGGCAAAAATAAAATCAATACCTCCTGCTATTTTTCAAGCCTAAACCTGACATCCCTTTTTCAACCTTCTCAAAACTGCCTTTCCTTTCAATCTTAAAGACCTCCTCATTATCACTTCCAATTTTGTAATCCACATAATTTTTTTATAAATTTTTTTCCACATCTTCCCGTGATTCATTCCGAATTTCAAACTCATAATCTCCATTTACAGAAATTTCCTTATTTTTTTCCACACAATAATAAAGCATATCGTTATAAGTCTGCTGTGCCAAAATATCCCGTGCCTTATAGTATGTGGATTTATCTGTATTTGCTATTCTAACTGCCTGTTTTTTTCAGATATATACGGATTATCTTTTTATTAAATTTGATATTTTTCTGAAATTTCCAATTTTTTTCTCATTCATTCTGCACTCAAAAACACAATTTTTTTCATTGCTTTCCTGCAAAAACAGAATTTTTACATTTCTCGCATTCAACATACCCAATACTTTTTCAAATATTTTTTTCTCTTTTTTTCAATTTTTATTGCAACTTTTTCCAAACTTCTAGCAATATCTTCATACTTTTTTTATCAATTTTATCAATATTTCTATGAATTTCCTTAATTTCCTCTGGAGAAAGTACAATATCCTTTTATTTTTTTCAGTAATTTTATTTTCTGATTCAACATTTATCTTTCTTTTTTTCCAGTATTTCCCCTCGGAATTTCTCCAGCTCGAATTGTCCCTCTATTTTTCCTCATTTTCAATAAGTTCATCCAGCAAATCACGTTTTTACCTTATAATTTATTTTCATAAACTCTATGCTTTCCACAAATTCTCCATTCAGGAAAGTATTTATTTTTTCCCTTATGACTTCTGCACATTATTGTCGTATGATAAATAACATTGTCATTAATAACTACAACTAAATTTTTTTATTAAACAGCCCCTTTGGATTAGTTTTTTTCACCAATCGGACCATTCACGATCTGCTTCCAGTTTCTTTTTAATTTTTCAAAAAAATATATTTCTCATTTTTTTCAAAAAGTGAACTTTTTTTCTCAATCGCCTCTAATGCCAAAACTTTTTTTAATTCTCTAATTCCTTCCATTTTTTTCAACCCTTTTTATTTATTTTTTTATTTTAAATCTATTCATAAAACCAAATTTTTTTATATTATTATCTAACTGCAATCGTAAAATTATATAATTGTCAAGCAAACTATCCAAAAATACAGCAAAACCATAAAAAAATTATTCTGCTATAACTTTTTCCCCTTTCCACAATGAATTTTTTTCCCTTCTATCCCCAAATCCTCTGTTGAAGTTATAAAACATTGAATTTTTTTATTCAAAAAAATAATTTAAAAATGCTCTTTTTTTCTCACTTCATCAAAATACGAAGCAATGTCATCCATAATAAAAGATCGGATACTCATTTTTTTCTTTTTATTAAAATATCAATTTCCGAGATTTTCAGCGAAAAAAATTATAGATTTTTCTCCCTGAGAAGAATATGCCTTTGCATTTTTTTCCCATTTAATTCAAAAAAATAAAATCATCCTTTTGCGGTCCAAGCAAACTATACCCTAAAAATTTTTTTCCCTTTCACTTTTTCTTTTTGCACATTAACTCAAAAATTCCCCTTTCAACTCTTCCCTGGTTTTCTTTTTCCACATCTCCAAGAAAACAGTCGTATTTTTAATTTAAGTTCCGAATTTTTCATCAAATAACTTTTCTATAATTTAGATTTAGCAAAATTGATAATTTTTTTATAAATTCCCGCCGATTTAAAAACAATATTCAGCCCTTCCTCAATAAATTTTTTTCATTATAAATTTTATAAATTTCCTCTCCAGTCTTTTTTTCCTTTATAAGTTTATTTCGCACCTTCAATATTTTCTCAAAATTTACAATCGACTGCAGATATTCCCTTTTTGCCTGCGAAATTTCATAGTTAAAAAAAACTTCTCCTAACCCCAGGATTTCCCACAATTAGCTCAATATCTTCAGGAATAAATGAGATAATATTCAAAAGTCCCACATAATTTATATATTTATTTTTTTCCCTGTCAATATAAAAATCCCTTCTATCCTCATTCACATCAATAGCAATAACATTTTCCGAGAAATCCCTTATGCTGATATTTCCCAAATACAATTAACCTGTTCAAATTATACTTGCGAATCTCCTTTACCTTCTTAGTCCTAAAACTTTTCCCCGTAGCCAAAAAATAGACAGCCTCAATAAGTGATGTCTTTCCCTGTCCATTTCTCCCATATATTAAATTAAAATACCTGTCAAACTTCAACTTTCCATCCACAAGGCAACGAAAGTTATTAAAACTAATCTGATCCAAATACATTGATATTTCTTCCCCTTCATACTACACTAAATCTCAAAAAATTATTTCTATTTTTTTCTCACTGCTATCTTTTCCCCAGCAAATTCCACAATATCCCCATCATAAATTTTTTTTCCACGTCTTGTTTCCACAACATCATTTACTTTCACTTCACCATTTTGAATAAACATTTTCGCTTCCACTCCAGAACCTGTAAGATTTGCCCACTTTAACAGCTGATCTAATTTTATAAACTCAGTATTTATCGCAATTTCTTCAATTTCATTATCTATTTTTCTCATTTTCTCTTCTCCTTATATTTTTTTATTTCTCTTTCAATCATTAATAAAATTAATGCTTAATTTTTTTCTGTGGAAAACTCATTTTTGTGGAAAACTTTTTTTCCACAATTTTTTTCCACATCTTTTCCACAATTGCAGTTTATCTCCATTTTTTTACTAACTTTTTTTAACTATTTACTTTTTCCACATTGCATTGTGGATATAAATTTTATATATGTGGAAAAACTTTTTAAATTTTTTTATTTATATAATTTTTTTATCAATTTATATTTAATTTAATATTAACTAAAACTGATTTATCCACAAATGTGGAAAACTTTTTTTAACAATGTGGATAACTAAATTTCAGTTTTACACAATTATATTTTTACTTTTTCCACAATCATAGTATTAATCGTAAATTTTAACAATCTTTTTTTCCACAAAAAAATTGTGGAAAACTTTTCCAACATACTGTGGATAACTAATTTTTTTACTTTTTCCACAATGATAAAAATTTATTTTTTTAATTAATCAGAATATAATTATATTGATAATAAATATTTATAAAAATTTAGATTGTTGAAAACTTTTTCCACAGTGGAAAACTCCAGATTTTTTAATACGAGTTTTCCACAAAGTTTTCCACATGCTTTCCACAATCTTTTACACCTTGAATATTTTCTTGTTTAGCGTGTCAATTTCCTTCTTAAATACAATATCTTCTTTTATTTTCTTATCAATTTTTCTAATACTGCTTATAACCGTGCTGTGGTCTTTTCCACCAAAAAGCCCGCCAATTGCAGTTAGGCTTAGATCAAGATCATCGTTGTTTTTTAAGAGATACATTGCAATTTGTCTTGTTTCAACTATTTTTTTCTGGCGTTTTTTAGATTTCATATCGGCTACACTGATGCTATAATGTGCAGAAATCATTTCTATTACTTTTTGGGCTGTCATTTTAGATTGCTTCCGCTTTACGTTGTGCATAAGCATTTCCTGCACTAATTCCAATGTTATTTGCTCATTCAGCAGTTTTGCCCTTGCATTAAGGTTTGTAAGCGTTCCTTCCAGTTCTCTTACATTTGTATTCAAGGAGTCTGAAATATATTCTAAAATGCTTTCATCTATCTCAATTCCCTGTGCTTCTGCCATATTTTTTAAAATCATCATGCGAGTTTCATAGCCAGGGCTTTGTATTTCCACAGTTAAGCCTGACAAAAATCTCGATTCCAGACGTTTTGACAGATTTTTTATCTCCTTTGGCGACTTGTCGCTTATCATTATTATCTGCTTTCCTAGTTCCTGCAGCTTGTTAAAAGTGTGGAAAAACTCCTCTTCCACAGTTCCTTCTCCACGTCCAAAGACCTTTTCAAAAAACTGTATGTCATCCAGAAGAAGCACATCTAAAGCACGAAAGGTGTCCCGAAAATGCTGAATCCGTCCACTGTTTAAAACTTTGAAAAACTCATTTGCAAATTCTTCTGAAGTGGAATAATAAACCCGTTTTGTCGGATCCTTTTCCAAGATTGCATTTCCCACAGCCTGCATAAGATGGGTTTTTCCAAGCCCTGAACTTCCAAAGATGAAAAGCGGGTTGTAAACAGTCGGATTTTTCACAACTGCAAGACACGCATTATATGCCAGCCTGCTGTTTTCCCCAACTACAAAATTATCAAGCCGATGTCTAGGATTTAATCCTGTGTGAATTGGAGCTTTTTCCCTTGTTTCCTTTGGAAGTCTGTGTACTTCATTCTGATACAGCATTACATCCTGTTTTTTTACTTCAAACTTCATTGTAATTTCCTCATCAGTCACAATTTCCACAATTTCTTCCATCTGGCTTCTATACTTTTCCACACTTTCCTTTATCAGTTTAGAATTACAGGTAAGCGTAAATATGTTATCTTCTATTTTTTCTGCCTTTACATTCTCAAAAAAAAGCTCAAATTCTCCTTCGCTAATCTTCCTTTTCATAGTTTTTTTCACTTTTTCCCACAATTTCACGACATCCATCTGCTATTTCCCTTCTTTTATTATTAATTTATAGTAAAATTACTATCGTGTAACCTCTAATTTGATTTAACTATAACATATATAAAATAAATAATCAAGATTTTGAAAAAAAGTTTTCCACATACTTTTCCACATAGGAAAAATACTAATAAACCCTTTATTTATCACAATAATTTCACTTTTTTTAAATACTTTTTCCACAAAAATCTTATATCCCCATTTTTAAGCACTTTCCACAGGTTTTTCCACAATTGATTTAGTTTTCCACATCCTATGTTGATAACTATGTGGATAACATTGTGGAAAAAAGTTTTCCACAAAATCGGCAAAAGTTTTCCACAGGTTATCCGCTGGCAATCCCTTTTATTCATCGAGTATTCCCACATTTCCACAGTGCATAATAATATATATATATTAATATATATTATATTAGTTATTATAGGAATGTGGAAAACTGAAATGCTGTTAAAAAAACATTAAAATATGAAACTGCTATAAAATAAAAATTCTATATAAATAACTCTTTTCATTTTTCAAACAAATTAACTATTAAAAACAGTAAACTTATATACTTTTTACACAAAGAATCAAACTAAATACAAAAAAATCCTGGAAAATATTTATAATCTATCTTACAAATTTTACTTTAATAAACACATATTTAACAAAAAGATAGCAAGAAGTCTCAGACTTTCTATAAGTGGGAGATGAATTGCTTTTTTGTAAAAAAATTGAAAAAAAGGATACTCTTATGATACAATTTTTGTATAAAATATCGAAGAGAAATCATTAATGATAAAATTTCTAAAGAAATAATTAAAAATAATATTCAAAAATCAAAAGGAGGTGTAATTTTATGAAATATAATTTAGCATTCAAATACAGAATTTATCCAAATAAAGAGCAGGAATTATTGATAAATAAGACTTTTGGATGTGTTCGCTTTTGTTTACAATACAAATTTTTGTATATTGCTAATAAAATTTATGAAGAAACTGGGAAAAAAATAAAAATAATTACACCTGCCAGTTTGAAAGAGTGAAAACCAATTTTTTTGAAAAGAAGTGGACAGTCTAGCACTTTCAAATGCTCAATTGAATGTAAAACGATCGTTTACGAATTTCTTTCAGAAGAGAGCAAAATTTCAAGGTTTCAAATCTAAAAAGAATAATGTTAAAAAGTTACACGACAAATTGTGTGAATAATTCGATACGAATTGAGGAAAATAAATATTTGATTTTTGCCAAAATTGAAAAAAAAATCAAAATTAAAATATCATAGAGAAATACCGAAGTATTACAAGATAAAGTCAGTAACATTGACAAACAGTAATGGAAATTACTATGTTTCTGTCTTTGACGGAATTTGAAAAAGAAATTCAAAAAAATGCCAAGTAATGATAAAGTAATTGGACTTGATTTTTTTCAATGTCTGAATTATTTGTCAGTTCTGAAAACCAAAGGGCTGATTATCCAAAGATATTTTAGGATGTTGGAAGAAAAAAATTAAAGAAATTACAGAAATCATTATCAAGGAAAAGTAAAATTTTTCTAAAAAAATTGGTATAAGCAAAAAGCGAAAATATCAAAATTGCATGAGTATATCAAAAAAATTGTCGAAGAGATTTTTTTGCATAAATTATCGAAAAAAATTGTCTGAAGAATACAATGCTGTGGTTGTTGAGAATTTGAATATGAAAAGGGATGAGCCAGGCATTAAATTTTTGGGAAAAAGTGTCGGAGATAATGGATGGGGAATGTTTTTGAGGATGCTTGAGTACAAGTTGATGTTTTTAGGGAAACAATTTTTGAAGATAGATAAGTGGTTTCCATCGTCGAAAACTTGCAGTAAATGTGGAAACGTTAAAGAGAAACTGAAATTATCAGAAAGAAGTTATAAATGTGAGTGCTGCGGGATTGAAATTGATAGAGATTACAATGCGGCATTGAATATAAGAAAACGTTGGAAAAGAAATAATGGGATATTAGAAAAATAAAAGAAAACAGGGCAGGGACTGCCCGAAGAGCTTGGTAAATATATTTGGCTAGCAAAAGCAGATACTTCCCAAGAAGCTCCCACTTCTAAAAGTGGGAGTAGTTCACTAACTTAATTATTTTTTTATTCCACAAAGAATCAAGATCCCTTATTTTTAAAACATTTATTTTATTAAATTCTAAATTATATACAATTTCCAAGCAAACCTAATAATATTAAAAACACTTTTTACTTTATAAATTTACAATATCCAATTTCAATTGTATATTTATACTATTCAATGATACTATACTAAATTTATTAGTATTTTTTTAAGATCAAAATCTATTATTACCAGATAAATCAAATATAATTTTTTTCAACAATACATAAAAAAATAATTATAAATACAATATAAATTGAAATTTAAATATAAACGGCTTTAAAAACTTGACTTTTTTTGAATATTGTATATAATATTTACAAAAGACAATAACTTTTTTAAAAAAACACGAAAGAAAGGATAAGAAATGACTAAAAAGAACATATCAACCAAATAAAAAGAAAAAGAAAAAAAAGATCATGGATTTAGAAAAAGAATGCAAAATAAAAGCGGAAGAAATGTTTTTAAAGAGAAGAAGAGCTAAAGGAAGAGCTAAATTATCAGCATAACCCGGTGTTAAATTCAACACTGGGTTTTTTAAAAAGCATTAATCTAAACAAATAGGAGAGCTTTTTTTATAATAAAGATTTCTTGAAATTTGTCTGAATTTAAAGATTTTTGAATATCTATTAAGCTCTCGTTTATCTTAAAATCTAAAGAAGAGAAATATGTCTATTAACAAAATAAAAGAAATCAAAGGATTTTTTTCATTAATATATAACAAATCAAAAAAATGCATACAAAGTATGCTATTATTTTTATAAGAGAAAATAATAAACAGCGATTTGGCTTTGTAGCCAGCAAAAAAACTGGAAATGCAGTTCAAAGAAATAGAATAAGAAGAATTTTTAGGGAATTTGTGAGAATACATAGGATAAATTTAAAGAGAATACTGATTATGTATTTGTCGGCAAATCTATTTTTGAAGGATAATTTAAAAAAATTTAAAGTATAAGGATATAGAAAAGGATATTATCAAGGTGATAAAATGATAAAAAAAATATTATTATTTATGATAAAAATTTATCAAAAGGGCATTTCACCTTATTTAGGGAGAAGATGCAGATTTTTATCCAACTTGTTCGGAATATTCACGACAGGCAATTACAAAAATATGGAGCAGTAAAGGGGACTTACCTGACAGTAAAAAGGTTGTTAAAATGTCATCCTTTTCATAAGGGTGGATATGATCCGTTAAAATAAAAAAAGAGAAAGTTTAAAAATTAAAAAAAGTTTCACGCAAAAAGGCAAGTGAAATTTTATTATAAAAAAATGGAGGAAATTATACATGTTTAAAATACAAGCACTAGTCGATTTTGTCGTACATATTTTGAATGCGATATACGGTGTTGTAGGAAATTATGGGATAGCAATAATAATTGTTACAGTTTTAATGAGAATAATTATATTCCCTTTGACATTGAAACAGGAAAAGTCAATGAAAAAAATGAGGGAATTACAGCCTGAACTTGAAAAAATAAAAGAAAAATATAAAGACAATCCACAAGAATATCAGCAAAAAACAGCTGAACTTTATAGGAAAGCGGAGTAAATCCACTAGGAGGATGTCTGCCATTATTAATTCAGATGCCTGTATTTGTGGCATTATACTGGGCTTTTAGCGGAAATGCCATTCCAGCAGATGCAAAATTTTTATGGTTTACATTAAAACAGCCTGATAGACTGTTTATGATAGGAAACTTTGCATTTAATCTGCTGCCAATTTTAAATGTTGGTGTTACTTATATTCAACAGAAAATAATGACAAGTGCAACAAGTGGACAGGAATCTAGCCAGCAAATGCAGACAATGCTGTATATGATGCCTCTTATGATGTTATTTATATTTTATAAAATGCCATCAGGAGTAACGTTATATTATTTAGTTTCAGGGGCTTTATCATTAGTTCAGCAGTATTTCATTTTGAAAGGAAGAAGTGATGATGGAAAAGATAATATTAAAAGCTCAAAATGAGGAAGAACTTAAAAATATGATAAGCCGTTCCTTGACACTGAAGGAAGATGAAACTTATCAGGTAAAAAGTTTTAAAGTATCCTAAAAAAATATTATTTGTAAATATAAAAAGGTGAATATGAAATTGAAATTGTTAAAAAAAGTCTGAGTTAAAGGCTAATAGTGAAATAAAAACACAAGAATCAAAAGTGCAAAGCGAAAATAAAATTGTAAAAAAAGAAACAAGAAATTATGATTTACAAAAAGGAAAAGTAATCGAAATAGTAATAACAAGAAAAACTATAAAAATGAAAAATTTTGAAAATGATGGAAAAAAACTAGTCAAGAAAAGCTATTCTGATACGAATATAGATAAGATTAGAGGTTTTTTTAAGGAATTTATTGTGAGTGTAAGGCTGGATGTGAAAATTGTGAATGTTAAGAAGGAAAATAATGGAAAATATTTAGTTGTTCTTGATGGAAAGGATATGAGATTTTTAATTGGAGAAAAGGGGAGTGCCTTGAACAGTTTGGAATATCTGATAAGCACAACTAAAAAATTTAAGCATTTAAAAATTTCTGTTGATTCTAACAACTATAAGGAAAAACGTGAACATTCATTAAGGGATTTGGCTAGAAAGAAAGGGAAAGCTGTTTTATCGACTGGGAATGCGATAAAATTAAATCCTATGGCCTCACACGAACGTAGAATCATTCATGAAGAAATTTCATTTATGAAGGGATTGAAAACTGAAAGTGTAGGAGAAGATCCAAAAAGATATTTGATTATTAAAAAGCTGGATGAAAAAAATTAGAAAAATGATTTAGAAATAGAGGTTTAAGATGTTATTTGATACAATTGCGGCTATTTCCACTCCAAAAGGTGAAGGTGGAATTGCCATAATAAGAATATCTGGAGATAAATCATTTGAAATATTGGACAAAATATTTGTTAAAAAGAACCCAAATGCTAATTTGGGTTTTTATAAATTAAATTACGGATTTATCAAGGATGGAGAAAAAACAGTAGATGAAGTGATGGCTGTTAGGTTAAAAGCTCCAAAAAGCTACACTTGTGAAGATATTGTGGAAATAAATTGCCATGGTGGAACACTTGTTTCAGAAAAAGTGCTTGAGCTTGTGTTGAGAAATGGGGCAAGACATGCTGAAAGCGGCGAATTTACAAAAAGGGCATTTATGAACGGGCGAATAGATTTATCGCAGGCTGAGGCGGTTATGGATATAATTCAAGGGAAGACGGAAAAAAGCGTGTCTTTATCGCTGGATCAGTTAAGAGGGGATTTACGAGATAAAGTGAACCAGTTTAAAAAGGCGCTGCTTGATATTACGGCTCATGTAAATGTTGTGCTGGATTATCCTGAGGAAGGGATTGACGATCCATTGCCGGCTGAATTGAGAAATAATTTGGAAAAAGTCTATGAAGAGGCAAATCGTCTGATTGATTCTTATGATACGGGGAAAAAAATAAAAGAGGGGATAAAAACGGTTATTGTGGGAAAACCTAATGTGGGAAAATCTACATTGCTGAATGCTCTGCTTCACGAGGAAAGAGCGATTGTAACACATGTTGCAGGGACAACACGGGATGTTATTGAGGAAATAATTAATATAAAGGGAGTTCCGTTAGTTCTGGTGGATACGGCTGGAATCAGAAAAACTGATGACATTGTGGAAAATATTGGTGTGGAAAAGTCTAAGCAGTTTATTGGGAAGGCTGATTTGGTGCTGCTTGTGCTGGATGCTTCAAAGGAGCTTGAAAATGAAGATATAGAAGTTATAAATCAGATTAAAGAAAATAAAAAAAGAAAGTTATAGTATTATTGAAATAAGATTGATTTAAATAAAAAAATTAATCTTGAAGGACATAATCTGGAAAAATATTGTTGAAATATCAGCAAAGGACAATATTGGAATTGAAGATATGCAGGAAAAAATTTATTCGTATATTGTGGAAGAAGATGTGGAAAACTCATCAGAAAAATTGATAATTACAAATATTCGTCATAAAACAGCACTTGAAAAGACAAAGGATGCGATAAAAAATATTTTTGAAACGATAGATATGGGGCTTCCTATGGATTTGATTTCTGTGGATTTAAAGGAAGCATTAGATTCACTTTCGGAAATTACTGGGGAAATATCATCTGAGGATATTTTAGATCACGTATTTGGGAATTTTTGTGTTGGGAAATAAGGCGATTTCTTGTTTGAACAATAAATTTTTGTGAATTTTGAATCATGTCATTATTTGGCAAGAAGTTTAAAATTGCTTTGTTATTGCAACGGATAGATGCTATTTTTGCTTTTCATAAGAAAAGTTTAGAGTAATTTGAAATAAGAGAAGATATAAAGTTTGGTATAAAATGGAGGGAGTAAATAATGGCTAATAATTATGGAGCAGAAGCTATTACGGTTCTGGAAGGGCTGGAAGCGGTTAGGAAGCGTCCTGGAATGTATATTGGGTCGACTTCGTCACGTGGGCTTCATCATCTTGTGTGGGAAATTGTGGATAACAGTGTGGATGAGGCGCTTGCTGGAGTTTGTGATAAGATTACTGTGAAAATATTGGAAGGAAATATAATCGAAGTAACTGATAATGGACGTGGAATTCCTGTGGGAATGCATAAAACAGGAAAATCAACATTGGAAGTTGTACTTACAGTATTGCATGCTGGTGGAAAATTTGACAACGACAACTACAAAGTGTCAGGTGGACTTCATGGAGTTGGAGTATCTGTTGTAAATGCCTTGTCAGAGTGGCTTGAGGCGACCGTCACGCGTGATGGAAAAGTTTTTCGACAAACATATAGGCGGGGTGTGCCAGCAACGCCTGTGGAGGAAATAGGCACAGCTGACGAGAATGAACATGGAACTGTAATTAGATTTAAGGCTGATGATGAAATTTTTGAAACAACAGTTTATGATTATTCTGTGCTGGAATCACGTTTGAAGGAATTGGCATATTTGAATAAGGACTTAAAAATTGAGCTGGCTGATGAAAGAAATGCTGATGATATAAAAACTGAAGAATTTTTGTTTGAAGGTGGAATAAAGGACTTTTTAAATGAAATTATTGATGATGAAAAAATTATTGATGATGTAATTTATATGGCTGATAAAATGCAGATTGAGGAAGCTAAAGAAGTGGAAACTGTGGATGAAAACGGAAATACTGTGAAAAAACACCGAAGCGCAAAATTTGTGGAAGTGGAAATCGCTATGAATTATACAACTTCTCAAAGGGAAAATGTCTATTCATTTGTAAATAATATAAATACACATGAAGGCGGAACTCATGTCAGCGGTTTTAGAACAGCGCTTACAAGAACTATTAATGATGTTGCAAAGCAGATGAACCTGATTAAGGATAAAAATGGAACATTTCAAGGGACAGATGTAAGGGAAGGGCTAGTCTGCGTAATAAGCGTAAAAAAATACCTGAGCCGCAATTTGAAGGGCAAACAAAAGACAAAAACTTGGAAACAGTGAAGTAACAGGAATTGTATCAAATATTGTTGGAGGAAATTTAAAATTTTATTTGGAGGATCATCCAAAAGGCAGCTGAAAAAAATCATTGAAAAAAATGGTAATGTCTAAAAAGAGCAAGAGAAGCTGCGAAAAAAAGGCAAGAGAACTTGTGCTTAGAAAAAAATACGCTGGAAGTTGGATCGCTGCCTGGAAAACTGGCAGACTGCTCCTCAAAAGGATCCGGCTGAGTCAGAAATTTTCATAGTCGAAGGAAACTCGGCAGGAGGTTCTGCAAAACAGGGAAGAGATAGAAGATTTCAGGCAATATTGCCGCTTCGTGGAAAAATATTAAATGTGGAAAAATCAGGAGTGCACAAGGCTCTGGAAAATGCAGAAATTCGTGCGATGATTACAGCCTTTGGAGCTGGATTTGGCGATGATATGGATATAAAGAAATTAAGATACCATAAAATCGTAATTATGACAGATGCCGATGTTGATGGGGCTCACATTAGGACATTAATGCTGACATTCTTTTACAGACATTTAAGGGAATTAATTAACGAAGGCTACATTTATATTGCACAGCCGCCTTTATACAAAATTCAGGCTGGAAAGGCGATTAGATATGCCTATTCAGATGACCAGCTAAAGCAAGTGACAAAAGTTTTGGAAAAAGATGGAAGAAAATACACAATTCAACGTTACAAAGGGCTAGGAGAAATGAATCCAGAACAGCTTTGGGAAACTACCCTTGATCCAGAAGTGAGAACATTGTTAAAAGTGTCGATGGAAGATGCATCTTATGCGGATAAGATGTTTAATATTCTGATGGGGGATAAGGTTGAACCTAGAAGGAAATTTATCGAAGATAATGCAAATTACGTAAGGAATTTGGATATTTAACAAATGGAAGTATAGAATTAGAGAAGAAAAAGAGTGCAGATGATGTCGGACGATTTTTAGAGATGACGATGAAAGAGAAGATGAAATAACGGAAATGGATGAGAATGATGATAGGGAAATAGTTGTGGAAGGAATGCCTAAAGCAACTGATTTGTCGAATGAGGCGAATGTTTACATTGAGGATGAGATAAAGGCTGCTTATTTGGATTATTCGATGAGTGTAATTGTAAGCCGTGCTTTGCCAGATGTAAGAGATGGATTAAAGCCTGTACATAGAAGAATTTTGTTTTCCATGAGTGAAATGGGGATGAGTCATAAAACTCCATTTAAAAAATCGGCAAGAATTGTCGGGGATGTATTGGGGAAATACCATCCGCATGGGGATTCTTCTGTTTATGGTGCGATGGTTAGAATGGCTCAGGATTTTAATATGAGATATGAACTTATTGATGGACATGGAAACTTTGGTTCAATTGATGGGGATGAAGCGGCGGCAATGCGGTATACGGAGGCTAGAATGGCTAAAATTACTGAAGAGCTGCTTGCGGATATTGGAAAGGATACGATTGACTATAGAAAGAACTTTGATGAAAGTCTGGATGAGCCAGTTGTATTGCCTGCTAAATTGCCTAATTTGTTACTAAATGGAGCAAATGGGATTGCAGTGGGAATGGCTACAAATATTCCGCCACATAATTTAGGGGAAGTAGTTGACGGAATTGTTGCATTAATTGACAATCCTGAAATTTCAATTGATGAACTGATTGGTTATATAAAAGGGCCAGATTTTCCAACTGGTGGTATAATTAACGGGAAACAGGGAATTTATGATGCGTATAAAACTGGACGTGGAAAATTAAGAGTCGCAGGACGTGTGGAAATTGAAACTTCAAAAACTGGGAAAGAATCAATTGTTGTGACAGAATTGCCGTATCAAGTGAATAAATCTAGGCTTATTGAAAAAATTGCAGATTTGGTAAAACAGAAGAAATTAACAGGAATATCTGATTTGCGGGATGAAACTGACAGGGATGGTATTAGAATTGTAATTGAGCTGAAAAAAGGTGAGGAAAGTGAATTAATCTTAAACAGCCTTTATAAATTTACCGATTTGCAAAATACATTTGGTGTAATTATGCTTGCGCTTGTGGATAATGCACCAAGAGTATTGAATTTAAAGCAGGTTTTGCAAAAATATTTAGAGCATAGATTTGAAGTAATTACGAGAAGAACTGAATTTGAGCTGAAAAAAGCTAGAAATAGGGCTCATATTTTGGAAGGATTTAAAATTGCTCTTGATAATATTGAGGAAGTAATTAGAATTATACGTGCTTCTAAAGATGCAAATGTTGCACGGGCTGAATTAATTGATAAATTTGAATTTTCAGAAATTCAGGCAAAGGCTATTTTGGATATGAGATTGCAAAGACTTACTGGGCTTGAAAGAGATAAGATTAATCAGGAATATAATGAACTTATGCAAATTAATTGAAAAATTAATGGGAATTTTGTCTGACGATTCAAAAATATATGGTATAATTAAAGAGGAGGCACTTAAGTTAAAGGAAGATTTTGGGGATGAACGTAGAACTGAAATTAGAAATGCAAGAGCTGAAATTAGCATTGAAGATTTGATTAAGGATGAGGAAGTTGTTGTAACGCTTACAGAAAAAGGTTATGTAAAACGTGTGGCAATTGATACTTACCGTTCTCAAAAGCGTGGCGGAATTGGAGTAAATGCTACAAATACAGTGGAAGATGATGTTGTAAAGGATATGTATATTGCCAAGGCTCTTGATACATTGCTTATTTTTACAACGAAAGGGAAAGGTATTCAGCATAAAAGTTTATGAAATTCCTGAAACTGGAAAACAGGCTCGTGGAAAACTTATTGGAAATATTATAAATTTAGACAATGATGAGAAAGTTAGCACTATAATAAAAGTTCGTGAATTTGAAAAGAATAGAAATTTATTCTTTGTAACACGAAATGGAGTTGTTAAAAAATCTGAACTGACATTGTTTAGTAATATTATGAAGGCTGGAAAACGGGCAATCAGATTAAATGATGATGATGAAGTTATGTTTATTGGACTTACAAGCGGAAGCGGAGAAGATGAAATCTTTGCGGCAACTAGAAATGGTATTGCCATCAAATTCTCTGAAAAAGATGTAAGAAGCATGGGAACATCAGCAGTTGGAGTAAGGGGAATTACATTACGTGATAAGGATAAAGTTATTGAGCTGCAATTATTAATTCTGAAATGGATGACGATAAAATGAGATTCCTTACAATAACTGAAGAAGGTTATGGAAAACGAACAAAACTTTCTGAATACAGACTTCAGTCAAGAGGCGGAAAAGGGCTCATCAATGCAAAACTGAATGATAAAACAGGAAAAAAATTGTAGATGTAAAAAAATCGTAAGGGAAAAATGATGAAATTATGCTTATTACTTCAGAAGGTACGTTAATTAGAACAAGCATTAATGATATTACTGTGCAAAGTCGTTCGGCGACAGGTGTCAGAATAATGAAAGTTAGAAATAATGAAAAAAATTGCCTCTGTTGTAAAAAAATTACAGAAGCTCCTGACTTTAGTGAAGAAAAAAATAGGTTAAATAAAATTATCATAATAAGGAAGTGGTTAAAATGTTACAAAAAAAGCATTATTTTTTTAGTTACAGCAGAAAATGAAATACAGCCATTGGTTAATTTTTTGCGGGAATTTTTAAGAAAAAAATATGATGTTGAAATTGATGTTATTTACATCAAGGATGTCTTAAAATACGAAGTTTTTCCTGTGAGCATTGAAGGTATGGGGCTAAATATCGGAGCAAATTATGCCTTTAAGGAATATAGGGAACTGGAAGAAAAAACTGTAAAAAAAATTAAGGAAAAAATGACAGCTGATATTTCAAATTTTTACACAAAGGATGGAGAAACTTCTGAAATTATCCTGGAAGAATTGAAAAAATATGATTTGCTTGTGCTTGTAAAAAATGAAAAAGTAACTCCTGTATTAAAGGAAATTTTAAGAAGCATATTCAAGCCATTAATTATTTTACCAAATGTGGAAAATTTCAGACTGGATAATTTAGTATTGCTTGATGACGGGGCTTATAATGCAAATAAGACATTATTTACTTTTTTCCATATATTTGGTGAGCAAAAGGTAAATGTACTGCGTGTAAATGTTGAAGAAGATGATGAAAACAGCCTAGCTCAAAGATTTGGAGAAAACTATAACCTTATTCACAAAAAAGGAGATACATTTAAGACAATTATGAATGAATCTCAAAATTATGATTTAGTTTTAATGGGAGATTTACGGTATACAGTAATGGTTGAAAGAATTACTGGTAAACTTGGAGTTAGAATACTTGAAAATCTTCAAAAACCGATTTTCATTGTTTAGAAAAATTAATCACAAATAATAATGGATACTACTCAAACAGTTTGTAATAGCTGTTTGGGTATTCCTAAATTTTTTAAAAATATGCTCTTCCTCTTTTTTTGATTTTTTTAACTGGAACAATTAAATAATATTATATTTATTTTTTTAATATAAAAAGGAAAATATAATAAAAAAATAATATTAGTAATAAACTATTTTAGATTATAATAAATGCAACTTTATTAAAAAAATCTATGATTGAACATATACAAAAAGCAGATAAAAATTAGTATAAAATTAAAAAAATATAGCAAATTTATTTAGAAGATTATAAAATTAAATATCAAATTATATAAATATTTATTTTTTTGAGAAAAAAATAATTGTAACATTCAAAAATAATTTCAAAGTAATTTTATTGTTAATAAGAAACAAAAAAACAGGGCAGGAACTGTCCGAAGAGCTTGGTAAATATATTTGGCTGTCATGCGCAGATACTTCCCAAGAAGTTCCCGCTTCTAAAAGGGGGAGTAGTTCACTCTAATAAGATGATAAAACTGTTTATAAGCTGGATTGAAATGGCAACTAATTTTTTGAAAATTTTTAGGTTGTCTAGTTTTGGCAGTTTGATTTTAAAGAGGTTTGAGTATATAATAAAAAATTTTTCAGTAGGGAAAAATTAAAAGATGGAGAGAGGAGATTTAATGAAAGTATTAATTTGTTCGGATAGTCACAGAAGACTTGATTATTTTCAGCAGGTGATGGAGCTGGAAAATCCAGAAATCGTAATTTTTGCAGGAGATCACAGCACCGATGCAATTGATATGTCATTAGTTTATAGGGATGTACTTTTTGCTATTGTAAAGGGGAATACTGATATGGATGATTATGAGTCCAGAGATACGAGAATATTTGACTTGATGGGGAAAAAGGTATTTCTTACACATGGACACTTGTATAATGTGAAACGGACACTTGAAGAACTAGAGAAAAAGGCACATTTGGAAAAGGCTGAAATTTGTGTTTTTGGACATACACACAAAGAATACTTTGCAGAAAAAAATGGTATAATATTTGTAAATCCTGGAGCATTGCAAGATAAGAAATATATGTTATATTATGGTGGAAAAAAATTCGAGTCGAAAAGTATTGAAATAATTTGAATTATTTTTTTAGTTTTATTCCAAAAATATTGGTAAGGACATAACTTAGTGAATTTAATCATAAGTTATGTCTTTTTTTGTTATTTTTTTAAAAGAAATTTAGCACAAGTTAATCTAAAATGTAAAAATAACTATTATAAAAAGACACTAAATGTGATATAATAACTCTGTATACAGATTAAGGAGAAAAAATGAAAATATTGGTAATACATACGGCATTTATTGGAGATATTGTCTTGTCTACGCCATTGATTCAAAGACTGAAGGAAATGTATCCAAAATCAGAGATTGATTATTTGACATTGCCGGCAAATAAGAGCGTTATAAGCAATAATCCCAATTTGAATGAAATAATTCTTTATGATAAAAAAAGGGAAAAAGATAAGGAATAAAGGGATTTTTGAGAGTATTAAAAATCTTGAAGCAAAAAAAATATGATTATGCAGTAATACCGCATAGATTTATAAAGTCGATATTGCTTGCAAAACTGGCAAAAATTCCGAATATTGCTGGATTTGATGTGGCGACAGGCTCATTTTTGCTAAATAAGAAAGTTCATTATGACATGAAAAAGCATGAAGTGGAAAGATTGCTTGATTTGGTGGAATACAAAGGGGAAAAAATTCCGATTAGAATTTATCCTGCAAAGGAGGATTTTGCAAAAATTGACAGAATTTTGGAAAATAATGGATATTTTGGAAATGAAGGGCAAAAGTTAATATTAATCGCTCCTGGAAGCCAAAGACCTGAAAAGATGTGGCCTATAGAAAAATATCGTTTAGTTATTGAAAAATTGAAGAAAAATAAAAATTATTTTATTGGAATAACTGGTTCAAAAGCTGAAAAGGAACTGCCCCTAAATTTTGAAAATGATAAAAATGTTATTGATTTTCGTGGAGAAATTAACCTTGTTGAATTTGGGGCCTTGATTTCAAGGGCTGATGTTGTTGTAGGGAATGACAGTTCTCCAATTCATATTGCGAGCGGATTTGAAAAGCCCTTTGTAATTGGGATTTTTGGACCTGGGAAACGTTCATTGGGATTTTTTCCTTGGAAGGAAAAAAGTAATGTTATTGAGGATAATGAGTTTTATGAGAATAATATTGTAAAAATTCCAGGACACCAGCATGAGTATAGGAAGGATTATTATAAGGGGATTCCTTTGATTGATACAGAGAGGGTATATGAGGAGATTTTTGATAAGGATAGGTGTATAAAAAAATGAAAGAAAAAAACGGACATAACAATAGTTACTGCTTTTTTTGATATAGGTAGAGGTAAAATAAAAAAAGAGGAATCTAAAAAAATTTGAAGAGAAGTCCAGAAATTTATTTTTAGTTATTTTTAATTTTTTTAGCAGAATTAGATAATGATATGGTCATTTTTACAGAAGAAAAAAATATAAAGAAAAAAAATAAAAAAAATAAGAAGCAATAAAAAAACTGAAATAATTATATTGGATTTAAATAAAAAAATTCTCCAAAATAATAAAAAAATAAAAAAATACAAGAAAATAACGAATTTAGAAAAAGAATAAATCCCAATGAAATACATAATTTAGAATACTGGCTTCCTGAATATGTGTTAATAAATAATTTAAAAGCATATTTAATAAAAAAACAGCAATAATAAAAAAACTGATAAAAAAACAGAATTAGTCGCTTGGGTGGATTTTGGATATATTAGAAATAGAGAGACTTTAAATAATGTGAAAAAAATGGGAGTATAACTTTGATAAAGAAAAAAATACATTTTTTTAATATTTTTTTACAAAAAGAAAGTTAAATAAAAACTAAAGAAAAAAAGAAGATATGTATAATTTTATTTTTTTTAATAATGATACAATTATAATAGGTGGAGTAATAGTAGGGGCAACTAACAAATGGAATGAATTTTTATAAAAAAATTACGAAAAGCACAAAATGAGTTATTAATAGAGAATATTGTGGATGATGATCAAGGAGTTTATATAAAAACATATTTTGAAAATAAAAAAAGATGTTTAAATTAAATTATTTAGGTAAGGGAGAATGGTTTTCTTTATTTAAAAAAATATGATAAGACATCTAAAAATTCAAAAAAATAAGGAGACTGGTAGGATTAAAATGATAGAAAAATATAAATTTTATAATTCAAAAAAATATAATTTAAATGAAAAAAATTATCACAAAAAGCCCTATAAATATGTGTATAAAGAATTATTGCCAAAAAAATATATGACAAATTACAAAGTAATGTATATCTTTTGAATCAAAAAAACAATTGCAAAAGGATTGGGATAATATTTTTAAAAGGATTACTTTGAAAAATAAAGTTATTGGAAAAAAAGTTAAGCCAAAAAAAGACATTGACAGATAAGAACATAATATGGCAATTTTTGGGGGACAAGGCTGGGATTATGAAAAAAATTGCCTAGCGTTGTAAAAAAATTTGCTATAAATCTATGGAGAAATATGGCAAGGGATTATACTGTAATTCGTCTGGATAATGAAAGTATGAAGGAATATCTTGATATTCCAGAATATATTTTGGAAAAAAATTAAATGATAAAAAGAATGGGATATGCTCACTTTTCAGATATATTAAGGCTTGCATTGCTGAGTAATTATGGTGGTGTATGGATGGATGCGACAATACTTTTGACAGATTATTTGTCTGAAAAAAATATTTTTGAAATGGATTATTTTTTTATTTCAAAGGGATGAGAATTTGGAAAATAAAAAAAGAATGGGAAGATTATGATTCAATTTATTTTTTTCTTGGAGTAAAAAAATCGAAGGTAAGAATGTTAAGCAGTGTTATTTTTCTCACATAAAAAAATAACAAAGTTATTAATACGTTATTAGATATGTTAATGATTTTTTTGGGAAAACAACGATTCAGTTCCAAATTATTTTTATTTTGCAGATACTTTATAACGAATTAATAGAAAAATTATTATAAAAAAAGGAACAATGTCAAGTTATATCTGATACTTTTTCCTCATGAAATGTTTAGAGTATGGTTTGATAAATATTCTGAAGATAAATTACAAGAAATAACAAAAAAATCAAGTATTCATAAATTGTCTTTTTAAAAATAGAAAATAGTAAAAGAAAGAAAGATGGAACTTTTTTTGAATATTTTTGAAAAAAATGTATGAAATAGAATAGACTTGGAAAAAAATAAAAAGGATGAAAAAAATATGAAAGTACTGGTATTACATGGTCATTTGAGCATGGGAGGAGAAGAGAGAGTTTTACTTAATGTTTTTAAAAAAATTTGGTTGAACTGAATTATAATGTTGATTTGCTTATAACTTGGAATCATGGAAAAAAATAATTTATTTGAAAATGAAATTCCAGAAAAGGTGAATTATGAATTTTTATTTAAAAAAATTATGATGGAAAAAAAGCAAAATTGTTAAGGAAATTTTTTTAGGCTACGGGCAAAAAAACAACTTATTTAAAAAAAGTGGAAAAGAGAATAAAAGAAAAAAACTATGATGTTGTTATAGATTATTCTTCAAATTTGTTGAAATATAAAGATTTTTGACATAGCAAATTCCTGTATTTGCCTGGATTCATTTTTCACTTACTTTTTGGAGAACAGCTAAGTGCAGACAAAAATAGAAAAAAATATAAAAAAACAATATAAAAAAAATATGATAAAATACTGGCAATATGTGATACAATGAGAAATGAGTTTGTGGATATTTTAGGAATGGATAAAAACTAAAAGTGGAATTAGTCTACAATCCAATAAATCTTAAAAATAATTAGAGAAAAAGGCAGAGAATGTAAATCCTGACTATGAAAAATATTTAAAAGAGAATTATTTTTTACAAGTGTCACGATTGACACAGCAAAAACAGCCTGAACATCTTGTTGACATTTATTATAAATTAAAGCAACGAGGAATAAAGGAGAAACTTTATTTTATTGGAAACGGGAAAAAAGTAGAATTGATTAAACAGAAAAATTAAAGAATACAAATCTGGAAAAATGATGTGATCTTTGCTTGGACAAATTGAAAATCCATATCCATTTTTTAAAAATGCAAAATTATTTGTACATACTGCAAAATATGAAGGATTGCCGACTGTACTGCTGGAAAGCCTTGCTTTTGGAACACCTGTTGTGGCCTATGACTGCCCTACGGGTCCAAAGGATATATTGGGGGGAAATAGTGAATATGGTGAACTTATTCCGTTAAATGATAAAGACATGTTTGTGGAAAAAAAGTTTACGAATTAATAAATAATAATGAAAAAAATATGAAAATTATAAGAAAAATATCATTTAATTGAGGCTGATGATTTTTTTCAATGGAAAGTAATAAAAGCAAAACTAAAGGAATTAATAGAAAATATAAATGAGATTATCAAATAGAGGGAGAAAAAAATGGAATGTAAATTTTATAGAAAAACATAATGAACAATTTAAAAAAATATGAAAAAAATTTTGAAAAAATAAATACAATCGGATATTATAGTTGTATTCTGTTGGCATTGGCATTATTTTTTTATCAATACAGTTTCAAAGAATTTTAGGGATATGGGTTTCTTTGCTGTTTTTTTAATAGCAATGATTTTTAAAAAGGCAATAGGCTAAATTTTTGATAAAAATTTTAGATAAAAAAAATATTATATGGAATGTTGATATTTGTTGGAACACCGTATATCATAGCAATAATAGATGGAGGAATATTGGCTCGGCTTGATATGGATGATTACGTAAAAATTTTTTTATTATTTTTTTCCATTGGTATTTTTTTGAATACAAAGGAAAAAGATTTTTTTCAAATTTTTTTAAAAACTTTATTAGTTGGAGCTGCAATTTCTTTATTGATAACATTAGGAATATTTGTAAAAAAAATTATAATACTTGGAAAAAAATCCAAAAGGGTTTTGCATACGAACGAATATATTTTTGAATTGCCAACGCAAGATTTTGCGAAATATAATGTGCATAGTATTACTGTTTTCTAATTTCGTTTCTATGTTTTTACAAGATAGAAGATAAAAAGTAAAAAAATTTAAAATTTAAAAATGATTTTTGTTTGCTTTTAGTTATACTAGATAATTTTTATTTTTACTAGTTAATCGATCTAAAAATGGTTTATATTTGTTTAATTCCTACAATTATATATATTTTGTGGAAAAAAACAAAAAAATATATTTTATCATTTTTTTAACAATGTGCTTTTGGTACATATTTTTGTATTGCCAAAAGCTATATCTGATAGATTGCAATACATAATAAAATTTAAAACAAGATCCTTCCAGTAATTTAAGACTAATTTTTTTGGGATGGTGCAATGAAAGCGATAGAAAAAAAGTCCGATAACAGGAATGCAGTCAAAAGAAAGATGGGATTTTACAAGAAAATATTATAAACAAAGAGGTATTTATGAATATGTTATGCAGTTTTATCCAAATTTTTGAAAAAAACATAATATGAAAAAAATGGGCTTGATACACATAATATGTATTTGCAATATTGGGTTTATTTTTGGCATTGGATTTATTTCGTTGATATTGCTATTTTTTTATGATAATTCCAAGCAGGCTAATAAAAAAATGTCATATTATAAAATAAATAAATACAGCTATAATCTTTCAAAAATATGTTGCACTTGAAATAGCTTTTAAAGGCTTCTTTTTATTTGTTATTTAATTCAAAGGAACTACTGAAATAAATTTGAATAATCAATCAATGATAATCGCTTTTTGTGATGCTGCTTTTGTATGATAAATTTTTATGTTTAAAAAAACGAAAATTCAATATTAAAGGAAAGAAAAATGAACTGGAAATTTTATAGACCATATAGGGATAAATTAGTTGATAAAAAAATGAAATATTAAGCAGGATATTTGATAAGAGAAAAAAAAGATGCAGATTTAGATCCATCAAAAATAAACAGGATTTTTATTTTTTTAAGGACAGATGGAAAAATAGGAGATTATATAATAAGTTCATTTATCTTTAGAGAAATAAAAAAAATATTATCCTAATATAAAAATAGATGTTGTTTCTGACAAATCTTTAGAAGATTTACTGAAATTAAATAAGAATATAGATGAATATTATATATTTGACAGGAAAAAAATTTTTTTGAATGGAGAAAAAAATTGCACGAATACTGAAAAAAATAATTATGATGTATTGCTTGATTCGACGGAAGGTTTGAAGTATAAGCAGGTTTATCTTATAAACAGGGTAAATGCCAAAGTTAATGTTGGATATAATAAAGATGGCTATAAAATATATAATAAGAATGTAAGACAGAATAACACTTTAAAAAAATGATTGAAATTTATAAGCGGATGATGAAGAAAGTGAATATTGAAATAAAGGATACAGCTTATGATGTTCCAGTTTCCAAAAGATTCAGAAAGAAATGTAAAAAAATTTTTAGATGAAAAACAATGTTAGCGAGAAAATAATTGCATTAAACTTTTTTTGGAGCCTCTAGAGGAAGAAAAAAATAAATGAGGAAGTTGCCTTAGTTATAATAAGAAGGCTAAGTGAAATGTATAAGGATCATAGGATTATAATTCTGGATTCTCCAAATGACAGGGAAACGATTTATAATATACTTGAAAAAGACAGATAATAAAAATATTTTATTTTTTGAAAAGTCCAGAACGGTACTTGACTCAATATCTATAATTAAAAATAGTGATTTGGTGGTATCGCTGGATACTGCCATCTTGCATATTGCTGAAGGGCTGAATAAAAAAATAATGGCTTTTTATGGACTGAAAAATTAATAAGAATAAATGGCGGATAAAAAGAAGAAGGCAATATATTAGATTGACTATACTGAAAAAAACGGATCAATGATGTGGATTTTGAAAAAAAGTATTTGATAAATTAAATTATAAAAAAATATGTAGAATTTTGCAGGTTTTTGTAAATATCTAATAAAATGTGCAGGCGATTGCAAAAGTAAATGAATTAAAAAGCAGTATTTATAAGCCTTGTCAGAGAGCGGCGAAGACTAAGAAAGTCAAGCATAAAAAAATATTGTGTTCTTATACTTTTTACAAATGACTATAAAAATATGAAATGGGAGAAGGGCTTATGAAACTATCTGTAGGAATAATAACTTTTAATGAGGAGAACAGGATTGGAAAAACTTTGGATTCTGTGAGGGAAATTGCTGATGAGATAATAATCGTTGATAGTGAAAGTACAGACAGGACTGTGGAAATTGCACTTTCAAAGGGTGCAAAGGTTTTTGTGGAAAAATGGAAGGGATACGGTCCGCAAAAAAATTCTGTCCTGGAAAAATGTAAAGGCAAATGGATTTTATTAATAGATGCTGATGAAGTAATATCAACGCAGCTAAAGGAAAAGATAAAAACAATTATCAATAGTGAAAATCCATCAAGCGATGTTTATAAAATAAAATTGAGAAATATTGCATTTAAAAGGGAAATAAAATTTGGCGGATGGGATGATTATGTAATCAGGCTGTGGAAAAACGGAAAAGTAAAAATAAGCAGCCGTGAAGTTCATGAACAATATCAGACTGACAGTAAAATAAAAAAAATAAAGGAAATGATAATTCATTATACTTACGACAGCATTGAGGAATTTCTTGAAAAATTAAACAGGTATACTTCACAAAGTGCAAAAAGAATATAAAAAAATGGGAAAAAAATCCGAACTTTATAAAAAAATATATTCAAAAAAATGATGTTCAGATTTTTTAGAATGTATATTTTGCAGCTTGGATTTATGGATGGATATGAAGGCTACCTGCTTGCCAAGTACAGTTCCATCTACACAATGACAAAATATACAAAATTACGTGAAGAATATTATAATAATTTGGGAAATGACACTTCTCTCGTTATTACTACCTACAATTGGCCGAAAGCTCTGGAAGTATGTCTGAATAGCGTGTTAGATCAGACTGTTGCTCCAAAGGAAATAATAGTTGCCGATGACGGCTCAAAGCAGGAAACAATAGATCTTGTAAAGAGATTTCAGGAAAGCTGTCCGCAAAGCAATATTATTCATTCTTGGCAGGAAGATAAGGGATTTCGGGCTGGAATGTCAAGAAACAGGGCGATAAGCAAGGCATCTGGAAATTATATAATAATAATAGATGGTGATTTAGTACTGAACAGGCATTTTGTTGAAGATCATATAAAAAAAATATGAAAAAAAGGCTGCTTCATTCAAGGATCAAGAGTTATAACTTCGGCAGTTGCGGCAAAAGAAGATAATGGAAGGCAAAAAGAATAAATATTTTTTTAGCAAAGGTGTAAAGAATAATATAAATATGATAAGAAGTAAAATTCTTTCTAAAATATTTACAAAAAGTAGATAGAAATTTACGTGGAATAAGGTCTTGCAATATGTCCTTTTTCAAGGAGGATCTAATTAAAGTGAACGGATTTGAGGAGGAAATAGAAGGTTGGGGAAGGGAAGATAGTGAACTTGCTGTAAGGCTATTTAATATTGGATGTAAAAAGAAAAAATTAAAATTTGAGGCATTGACTTGTCATCTGTATCATAATGAAAATGACAGAAGCAGGCTGAAGAAAAATGATGAATATTTGGTGGAGGCTATAAAAAAAGCAGAAAAAAACAATGGCTAAGAAGGGCTTGATAGATATGAAGGAAGTAACGCTGGTAATAACTAGCTGCGGGAGATTTGATTTGCTGGAAGAAACGCTTGACAGCTTTTTTGAATGCAATACTTATCCGATTAAGAAAATAATAATAACAGAAGACAGTACAGAAGGGAAAAAACTGGAAAGGCTGATTTCAAAATATGATGGTAAAAATCAAGACTTTAGGCTGATAGTAAATGAAACACGGTTAGGGCAGCTAAAAATCAATTGACAAGGCTTATCGTGAAATTGATACTGAATATATTTTTCCATTGTGAAGATGACTGGAAATTTCTTAAAAGTGGATTTATTGAAAAGTCAATGGAAGTGATGGAGGAGGATGAAAAAATTTTAGTTGTTGGGCTTCGTTCAAAGGAAGATTTTAAGGAAGATTTTTTTTATGACGAAGATTATGTTTCAAAAAAAGGGGAGCATTACTACAATGTAAAGGGAGAAATATTTACTTACAATCCAGCCTTGAGAAGAAAAAAAGATATGGATTTGTTTGGGCTTCACGAGAAATTGGAAAATCAGCGATATGAGGAAGTTTTGTCAGAATTTTTACAAGGAACGTGGATTTAAAGCGGTATTTTTTAAGGAGCCTTATGTGACCCATATTGGGAATAAAAGGCATGTGCATTTTAGCAACAGGAGAAAAAATACAGTTCTGAATTTTAAGATTGATAGGTTGATTAAAAAAATTAGAGCAAAAATTTTGAAGCTAAGAGGTAAGTTATAACTTGAAGGGAGGGAAAGATGATATATTTATTTTTAATAATAATTTTGCTGTTTTTGGCATTTATTGTATATAATAAAACTAGGAAAAATTTTGTTTTATGCCTTATGTATCACAGTGTTGACAGTGAAAAGGGAAAAGGCGGAATTTTTGTGGATGAATTTGAAGAGCATATAAAGTGGATAAAGGATAAAAAGACTTTTAAAATGGAGGAATTGAAGGGATTAGATTATAAGTTGCCGAAAAATTCAATACTTATAACTTTTGATGATGGATATAAAAATAATTATACTTTGGCTTTTCCAATTTTAAAAAAATATAATATGAAGGCTACAATATTTTTGAATACAAAGTTTATTGAAAAGGATGATGCTTATTTAAACTGGGCTGAAATTAGGGAAATGTATGAAAGCGGACTAGTTGATTTTCAGCTTCACACACATTCGCATCAGCTGACAATAAAGAATATTGATGTTCTGGATTTTTATGATGAGGAAAGTTCGCCATATTTTAAAAGAGAAAGCTATAGCCTGTTTTTTGATGGAAATTATGATGAAAAAAGGGATGCTGGAAAAGTTAAATGGACTTCCTGTGTTTAAATTGCGAAGCAAGATTTCTATTCCTGGCTATAAGGCTAAAAAGGATTTTGTGGAAAAGTATAGAAATATTGTGGAACCTCAAGAGAATAATATGTCTGAAAAGGAAAAAAAGGAATTTTTGAATAAATTATTTAAAGAAAGAAAAAGATGAGTTTTTTTGATAAAATTAGTGAAGAACAATTTAAAAGAAACTGTGAAATTTGAAATTTTGGAAAATAAAAAAATTATTAGTGAAAAAAATTGGGAAAAAAATTCCAGATTGTCTGGCTTATCCTTGGGGACACTCGATATAAAGGCAATAGAGACGATATAAAAAAATTGGGAGTGGATATTTTTATAACAACTAGAAAGGGCGTAAATTCCTTTAAAAAGCTTAATAAAGACTGGATTTATCGTGTGAGCGGAGATGATTTTTGAGAATTTTTGATGAATTTAAGAAGGAATTGACTGATGGATCTACAGCAATTTATAGAAAAAAATATTCAAAAAAAGCATTAGGAGAGAACAAAAATGAAAGAAATAAAAAAAGTTGTTTTTTTAAGTCAGCCGCTAGAGGAAGATGAATCTCTTACACATGAAGAAACAGTTGAGCTATATAAAAAAATATTTAAAAAAATTACAATGAAAGCGATATGTTGTTTAAATTGCATCCAAGGGGATTTTTACATATAAAGATGAATTTCCGGAAATGGAAATATTTACAAGTAAAATACCTTTTTCAGATATTTGAATATATGGGAGTATATTTTGATACAGTTGCAACAATTTATTCTACTGCTGTGTGGGATATTAAAAAAATGCTAGAAAAAAATAGATTTTTTTGGAACAAAAGGTACACCCAAAACTGCTTGCCCAATTTGGAAACATAGAAAAATAAGAAATACAAAAAAATAAAAAAATGAAAGGTAAATTTATGAAAATAGTAAAATTAGATTTTGGAGAAATTTTAAAACTGAAAAAAATACATAAAAAAATATTATATATTAATTATCCTTAATATTTTTGCTTGCAACAATGTCATCGCTTGTTTCCTCGGCTCCAATAGCATTAATAAAAAGGTTATTTGACAAAGGAATTTCAGGAAAAAGCGAAAAAGATATATTATATGCGGCAGGTGCAATGATAATGCTTGCAGCAATTGGTGCAATACTTATGTACTGGAATACAATTTTTTCAACAGTAATTTCATCTTCTATTTATAAAGATATCGTTACCGATATTTATAATAAAATACAGACTCTGGATATGGAATATTTTTCTGGGAAAAAAATAGGAGATATGATGACACGTACTATGACAGATCCCAGCAATATAAATTCAATTATATTAGAAGTTTTTAATATGATACCTGAAGTAATAAAATTAGTACTTTGCCTTGGGATAGCCTTTTATATAGATTTTGATCTAACTTTGGGTGTTATGATTGTTACTCCTATTCTTATCGTTACAGTAAGAAAATATGCCAAAAGACTAAAACGATCGGGAAAACAAAGGCAAGAAGCATTGGACAGCCTTAATTCCAAATTACAGGAAACATTATCTGGAATTAGAGTTATTAGGGCATTTGCGACAGAAAAGCATGAGATAAATGATTTTAAAAAGAAAAACATTAATTTAAAGAAAATTGCTGTGAAATCTGCCAGATATAATGCAAAAGCAAATTCAATAATGGAAGCTATGAATTATATAATTATAGCGTTACTGCTAATGTTTAGCGGCTACCGAGTTTTAAGGGCAAAAAATTTCACACCTGGAGATTTTATTACGATAGTAGGGGCAATTTCGTCAATGTATACGCCTGCAAGACGTGCAATGACAAGATTTAATTCCATAAGTGCAAATATATCTTCTATTACAAGAGTTTCTGAAATTTTAGAAGAAGTGCCGGCTATTGTAAATAAGAAAGATTGCATAAAATTTGAAAACTTTGCAAGAGATATAACTTTTGAAAATGTAGATTTTTAAATATAAGGACAGTACTGAAAAAAATATTGAAAAAAATATTAATTTGGATGTTAAAAAAAGGGTGAAACAATTGCCTTTTGTTGGAAATTCAGGTGGAGGAAATCGACACTTGTAAATCTGATACCTAGGTTTTTTGATGTATCAGGCGGTTCATTAAAAATTGATGGAATTGATATTAGAGATTATGAAATAAAGAGTTTACGTAAAGCAATAGGAATTGTGCCACAAGAAACGTTTTTATTTTCTGGAACTATACTTAGCAATATAAAATATAGCCGTCAAAATGCTACTTTTGAGGAAATTGTGGAGGCAGCAAAACAGGCAAATGCACACGAATTTATGAAAAATCTTTCTGATGGTTATAATACAGAAATTGGAGAGCGTGGAGTGAAGCTGTCTGGTGGACAGAAGCAGCGGATTGCAATTGCACGTGCAATCTTAGAAAATCCTCAAATATTAATTTTAGATGAAGCGACTTCTGCCCTTGATAATGAGTCTGAAAAGCTAGTTCAAGATGCGCTTGAAAAACTTATGGATGGAAAAACTACATTTGTTATCGCCCATAGGTTGACAACAATCGAAAATAGTAATAAAATAGTAGTGATACAAAAAGGTGAAATAAAAGAAGTTGGAAATCATAATGAATTGTTAAATAAAAATGGAATTTACAAAGCATTATATAATAAAAATTTCGATTTTAATGGTAAAAGCTAATATTTATTAGAATAAGGAGACGAAAGATGAAACAGATTAAAGGAATTTTCCTGTTTTTAATGTCAGTTGTGCTAGTGGCATTTGGAAGTCAGGATTCAAAAAATTCAAAGGGCCTAGTAAAAAAACTAGAGGATGGAACAAAGGAAGTTGGAAAAAGTATAGTTGGCAAGAAAAATAAAGCTGTAAAAGCAGACAATAAGAAAGAGGTGGCAAAAAAAGAAGAAAATAAAAAAGTTGAACAAAAATCGGCACAACCACAACCACAGCCAGTTCAACAACCTGCTCCAGCAGTGGCAGCACAACCGCAACCACAATCAACACAGCAGCAGCCACAACAACCACAGCAAAATGCAGTGCCTAATAATCCAAATTCAGCACAAAACAAGGCTGTTAATCCAGAATATGCACTTGATGCAAATAATAAGACTAGCGGCAAAAAAGGAAGTAAAAAATATAAAAAAAGTAACCAGTATAGCTTTTATAAGGAACCAAAACATAGCCGTTTGAAAAATAATTCATCATCATCGCATAAATCTTCACACGTTAAATCTCAAGATTCTTCTGCAAAACCAGCCAGTGGAGGAAATAGTGGCGGAAGCAGCAGTTCTGGAGGAACTTCAACAGGTGGCGGAGATTCAAGTTCTTCAGAATAAGGATAAAATTTATGAAATCTAATATTAAACTTGTTTGGAAATTTATTTAGTAAGATAAGTATTGTAAGGCAAGGGAGTTTCGACCCCTTGTTGAAACAAAAAGTTAGATTGTCAAATATTTAGAGAGTGAAAATGATCTTAAATTAGAAAAAAACAAACTATAAAAAGGAAAGGTAGTGAAATTTTAATATGTTTAGAAGTAAAAAGAAGGAATTGCAGGAAAAATATAGCAAAAACGAATATAGATATTTTAATATCCCTGATTCCAATGCTGCTTGCTGCATTTTTAGTTTACCAGGTAACGCCTATTTTGGTAATATTGTCGGCAGTTGTTGCATCAGAATTGGCAGAAGTGATATTTTCATTATTAATACAAAGAAAAAAAGAAACTTTAAAGGATTTGTCAGGGAATAGTAATAGGGGCTTTGACAGGACTGGCACTTGCTCCATTTACACCGCTTTATGTAGCGGCATTTGCAGGGGCAATGGCAACATTGTTTGGGAAAGTTATATATGGAGAAACAGAAAAGAAAATATTTAATCCAGTAATTTTAGGAAAGTTATTTGTATTGACATTTTTTCCAGCTGTACTTGCTTCAAATTCTGCAGCATGGGCTAATCCTGAAGTTTTAAATATTTCTGAAAGTACTTCATTGCCCTCTTTAATTTTAACAGATAGAGGGATAATTGGGGAACTTTCGATAATTGCAATGGTTTTAGGAGCCATATATTTGCTTTTTAGATCAAAAATAACATGGCATATACCTGTATCGTTTTTTGTTACAATTTTCTTTGGGTATTACATTGCTTCAAATCAAAATATTAATGTGGCTACTTCACTTGGAGAAGTGATTTTTATGGGAGTTTTTGTATTGACAGATACTTTTACTACTCCACAGCATGGTTTTGGGAAGGTATTTTTTGGATTTCTTGCTGGAGTTTCAACAATTATATTCTGGTTTATGGGAATCCAGGCAGAAGCGATTATCTATTCTGTATTAATATTAAATCCTTTTACAAGACCAATAAATACAATTTATAAACCAAATGTATTCGGAGTTGAAACAGTTTCATTTGCTGAAATAATACAAGGACTTGGTCTTGCAATTTTGATAATAGCGCTTGTTTTTGCTGTTTCATATTTGCATACTTTAGGATTTGTGCCATATATTGTTTATATTTACATAGTTTATGGAATATGGAGATTGTATAACAACAGATAGAAAAAAATAGGAAGGTTTTATATGAACTTTAATTTAAGTTTTTTTAAATAAATTAAAAAAATAAAGAAAAAGATATTTTACAATCTGAAAATAATTTTTTTACCGCGAGTGCAATTCCGTGGTTTTTATTATGTTCGGAAAAAGAAAAAGATAATTTATATTTCCACATCCAATAGAAATTTGGAAAATTATTATTCAATGCTTGAAAAATTATTATGAAATGTCTGAAAATCAAGAAAAGTATTTTGAAAAAAAATTTTTAAAAAAATAATAAAAAAATAATTGATATTTTTTTGAAAAATATTTCACAAAAATAAGGAAGATATTACAGGAATAAATATAAGATTGCTAGATATTTTTAAAAAAATCAGGAGCAGTTTATTTTATTTGTAAATTTACAGATTACTTTAGATGTTTTTTTGAAAAAGGTTAAGTTTCTTTCATTTGAAATTGGAAAAAGAATACAGTTTTTCCACAAATTTTGGATTTTCTTGTGGAAAATGGATATGAAAAATTCGTATTTGATTGAGAAAAAAAGGGCAATATAGCAGACGTGGGGATATTCTTGACATTTTTTTCCGCCAGATTTGGAAAAATCCCTGTGAGATTGGAGTTCTTTGGGGATGAATTGGAAAGCATTAGGTTTTTTTGATATTGACAGTCAGATTTCTGTGGAAAAAAAATAAAAGGAAAATTAAGATTTTTTTGGAAATTTGGCTTTCTGGAAATAATTATGAGCTGATTGAGCTAATTGATGAATTAAAGGCGGAAGATATTACGATTGTTATTGAAAATGAAGAACTTTTAGATTATAAAATGGAAGAATTTATACTGCTGGATAGAAATCGGGAGGAAAGTTTATCGGAAAAAGGTATGAAAATCTGAAAGAAGAAAAAGTATTTTTTTGTACAGACTAAAAAATTTTTTTCGCAGGAGCAGATTGAAACTTTTAGGGATAAAAAAATAGGCTTGAAAAAAATTGTCAAAAAGTTGAAAATGTCTATATTTTTTACAAATAATTATGAAAAAAATTGGCTGAATACGGTAAAAATTTTTAACTGAAAAGGAAAATAATCTGGAAATTGAAAAAAATATGAGCTGTTTGAAGGATTTATTTTTAATGAAAATAAAAATAATGAAAATAATTTTCTTGTGCTGACAGATAGGGAACTTGATGGATATATTTATGAGCGGAAGAAAAAAACAAATAAAGCTATAAAATATAAGAAAGTCAATCAAATAATCGAAGGCGACTATGTAATTCACGTTCAGTACGGTGTTGGAATTTACAAGGGAATTCAGACGATAGATGAGCGGGATTACCTGAAAATTAAGTATGCTGATGAGGATATTTTGTATATTCCTGTGGAAAGCTGGACAGGCTGGAAAAATATGTATCAAATGATATAGAACCGCAGTTATTTAGGCTGGGGACACGTGGGTTTAAACGGAAAAGGAAGAAAATTGAAGAGGATATTCAGAAATTTGCGGCGGAACTTATTAAAATACAGGCAAGAAGGCAAAGCCAGAATGGTTTTGTATATCAGAAGGATACTGTGTGGCAGGAGGACTTTGAAGCGAACTTTCCGTTTGAGGAAACAGAAGATCAGAAAAATGCCATAAATGATGTGAAAAAGGATATGGAAAGTCCACAAATAATGGACAGGATTGTCTGTGGAGATGTTGGATACGGGAAAACTGAAGTTGCAATGAGAGCCGCATTTAAAGCAATTGACAATGGAAAGCAGGTTGTTATGGTGGCTCCGACTACGGTGCTTGCAGAACAGCATTTTGAACGGTTTAAGAGAAGATTTGAAAATTATCCGATTACGATTGAGAATTTGTCAAGACTTACAAAAAATAAGTCAAAGGAAATTTTGAAGAACTTAAAAAGCGGAATTATTGACTTAGTTATTGGAACTCACAGAATTTTAAGCGATGATGTTCAGTTTAACAATTTAGGGCTTCTGATTATTGATGAAGAGCAGAAATTTGGTGTAAAAGCCAAGGAAAAACTGAAGGCACGGCGGGAAAAGCTGGATGTGCTAACATTAACTGCAACTCCGATTCCACGTACATTAAACCTTGCGATGCTTGGAATTCGTGAAATTTCCATAATTGACACGCCTCCGACAAATCGGCTTCCCATTATAACAGAAGTTCTAGATTGGGATGAGGAAACAATAAAAATGGCAATTTTACGTGAATTGTCACGTGACGGGCAAGTTTTTTATATTTATAATGATGTAAAAAATATGAAGGAAAAATTGAAGGAACTAAAGGAAATGCTGCCTGACTTTGTAAAAATCGAATTTATAAACGGACAGCTTCCGCCAAAGGAAATTAAAGATAAATTACTACGTTTTGAAAATGGGCAGTTTGATATTTTAATTGCTTCTACAATTATTGAAAATGGAATTGATGTGGGAAATGCCAATACCATTTTGATTGAAAACTTTACTGGACTAGGATTATCGCAGGTGTATCAGCTGAAAGGGCGTGTAGGGCGTAGCAACAGGCAAGGATACTGCTATTTATTAAAAACGAGAAATATTACAAAGCAGGGGCGGCAAAAGGAAGAAAGTATGCTAAAAGTGGAAGGGGTAAAATCAGGCGGTTTTCAAATTTCGATGGAAGACTTGAAAATACGTGGTGCTGGAGAGATTTTGGGAGATAAGCAGCATGGAACAATTGAAACTTTTGGCTATGACTTGTATATAAAAATGTTAAATGAGGAAATTCGTAGGCAAAAGGGCGAATTTGTGGAAAAAATTGAAAATGTGGAAATTATTCTGGATGAGAGAGGATTTATTCCTGAAACGTATATTGAAAAGGATGAAAGGTTAAATATCTATAAAGCGTTTTGCAATGCTGGAAACAGATAGTGAATTAACTGATTTGCTTGATGAAATTAGAGATAGGTTTGGAAAAATTCCAGAGCAGATGAAAAAGTTCATTTTAAGCATTAAATTAAAATTATTTGCTGAAAAACATAAAATTCAGAGAATTCTTGAAACAAGAAATCATTTTTGAACTATATTTTTTTAGAAAACGCACAAGAAGAGCGAGCAGAATTAAGTGAAAAAAATTGAAATGAAAAAAAGTCGTGAAAAATTATTAATTCAACAGTTTTAACAGGAAAAAAATAAAAAAAGAAGATATTGCTGATAATTTTGTTATAATGAAAGTTAAGAAAAATGAGTTTATAAAAAAATCTGTAAAAAAATATCACATTGAAAAAAACAAAATATTAATATATAATGGATTATGTAAACATACTTAAAATCGAAAGGAGAATGTAATTTTAAAATAAAAAAATTACATATTATATAATGAGAAATTATGATGTAATTGTAGTTGGTGCTGGACATGCGGGAAATGAAGCGGCTTGGCATCAGCAAGATTAGGATTGAAAACGGCAATTTTTACGATAACGCTTGATAACATAGGGGTTATGTCCTGCAATCCATCGGTAGGAGGACCTGCAAAAAGTCATCTGGCTAAGGAAGTTGATGCTTTAGGTGGAGAAATTGGACGAAATATGGACAAAAGTTTTGTGCAGATGAGAATTTTAAATACAAAGAAAGGACCGGCAGTTCGTTCGTTGAGAGCTCAGGCAGATAGAAAAATTTATGCAAGAGAGATGAAAAGAACAATAGAACATCAGGAAAATCTTGATACTATACAGGATATTGTTACGGAATTGATTGTTGATGAAATTGAAATTGTTGAAAATGGTTCTAAAAGAATAGAAAAAGTTGTAAAGGGAATAAAAACTAAAACTGGAATGGAATTTTTTGCAAAAGCAGTTGTGCTTGCAACAGGAACATTTTTGAGAGGGCTTTTGTATATTGGAGATAAACGTGTAAAAGGCGGAAGAATGGGAGAATTATCTGCTGATGATTTGACGAGTTCACTAAAGTCATTAGGATTAAAAATGGGAAGATTTAAAACAGGAACTCCTCCAAGACTTGATATTAGAACGTTAAATCTTGAAAAATTTGAAGAGCAGCCTGGAATAACAGGAGTACCATTAAAATTTTCAATGAGAACTCCAAATAGCGAAATTTTGGAAAAACCCCAATTATCTTGCTATTTAACAAGAACAAATGAAACAACACATAAAATAATACTTGATAATTTAGACAAAGCACCAATGTATAACGGAAGCATAAGCAGTACAGGACCAAGATACTGCCCGTCAATTGAAGATAAAGTTGTAAAATTCAACGACAAGGACAGCCATCATTTATTTTTAGAGCCAGAAGGCTTTGAAACAGCGGAAGTTTACATAAGCGGACTTTCTACAAGCTATCCTGCCAGTTTGCAGCAAAAAATTGTAAATACAATTAATGGACTTGAAAATGCCCATATAATGCGATATGGATATGCTGTGGAATATGATATTGTAGATCCAAGCGAGCTTGATTACACACTTGAAACAAGAAAAGTAAAAGGGCTTTATCTGGCTGGGCAAGTTAATGGTACAAGCGGTTATGAAGAAGCGGCTGCACAAGGAATTATCGCTGGAATTAATGCGGCTCTTAAAATAAAAGGAGAAGAACCGTTTATTTTGGATAGAGAAAGCTCTTATATCGGAACGATGATAGATGATTTGATAAATAAAGAATTATTTGAGCCATATAGAATGTTTACAGCAAGATCCGAATTCCGCCTTATTTTACGTGAAGACAATGCTGACATCAGGCTTTCTGAAAAGGCATATAAAATCGGACTTTTGGATAAAAAATATTATGACATTGTGCAGGAAAAGAAAAAAAATGTCAAAGAAACTATGGAGAAACTGGAAAATATAAAATTAGGAACTAGCAACGAAAGACTCGTGGAAATTCTTGATAAATACAATGAAAGTCTAAAGAGCGGCACTACATTAAAAGAAATTTTGCGTCGTCCAAAAGTGACATATCAAGATATAAAGTACATTGCTGAAATTATTGAAAATGCACCAAATTTAAGTTTTGATGCTGAAACTGAATATCAGATTGAAGTTCAGACAAAATACGAAGGTTATATCGCCAAAGCAATGCAAATTATGGAAAAACAGCATAAACTTGATGACAAAAAAATTCCTGAAGATTTTGATTATGAAAAAATGAAAGGAATTACGAGAGAAGCAAAACAACGTTTGAAGGAAAATCAGCCGTATAACGTTGGGCAAGCATCTAGGATGTCTGGGGTAACGCCAGCAGATATTTCAGTATTATTGATGTATCTGGATGGAGTTTTAAAATAAAATGAAAAAAATAGAAATTAGGAGAAAAAAAATTGGAAAATATTGATTTTAAAGAATATTTTTATAAGTTTACTTAAAAAAATCAGAAATTAAAGTGGAAAATGAAAAAAATTGAAAAGATGATGAAATTTTTTTAGAACTTTTATATAAAAAAATCAAGTCATGAATTTGACAGCAATTAGAGATAAAAAAAGGAATGTTGGAAAAAAACACTTTATAGATTCATTATTTTTTTAACAAAAAGTTATAAATGATACTGAAAAAAATCATTTATTGATGTTGGGACAGGTGCTGGATTTCCAGGACTTGTACTTGCTATTTATTACCCAGAAAGAAATTTTTTATTAAATAGTGCAAGAACACTTGCGACTTTAGTCGTGAGGAATTGCACGAAAATTTTAGTAAGCATATAGGGAAACTTGTATGTAGACACGGAGCAAAACCGTGCAACAAAGAAACTGAATTGCTGGGAACTCTTAAAGCTAGTATAACCACAACATAATACTTAAGTGAGAATATGGTATAAGTGTGATGGTGGCGAAAGTAGAAAAAATATACTAGATGGTGCAAGGTTAAATCCTAAACATTATGATAATAGACAATCAGCAGCTAAGCCTGAAAAGGAAAGTTCAACGACTATCCCTCGTGAAGGGAGTACAATACAAGCGATTGGTATTGGAAGTGGTTTCGCCTAAGTCCTTGAAATAGGATATGGATAAGATATAGTCTGTGCTTGTTAGAGATAACAAGAAGTTCATAAGAGAACTGCATAAGTAGTAGCGTACTTATGTGAACGACGCTTCCCACTGTTGTGGGGTTTTAAAAACTTTAAAAATATTTAAAAAATATTACTTTTTTGACAGATAAAACGTAGAATACATGGTATAATATCTCTGATGAAAAGGAGGTGATATCTATGTATTTAACTTTAAAACAACAGGTAAAACATCTTAGTAAAAAGAGTTTAGAATTTAAAATATTTATCTCATATAGCCAAGAACTTAACTAATGAAGCTATATATAATATTAGACAGTATTATTTTAATAAGAAAAAGTATTTAAGTTATAATGAAAACTATAAAAATGCTTAAAAAAATAGTGAGAACTATAAAAAAATTAAATTCTAATATGGCTCAACAAATTCTAAAAGAAGTAGACGGAAGTTTTTAAATCATTTTTGGACTTTTGAAAACTTGCTAAAAATGGTCAATATAATGGTAAAAATAAAATTACCTAAATATCTTGCTAAAGATGGATTTACAACTCTTGTTATAGGTTTTTGTAAGATTAAAAAGCTGATATTCTGATAGTTCCTTATTCAAATTCGTTTAAGAAAAACTCATCAGGAAGTTAAAAATTAAGCTGCCACCAGTATTGAAAAAGACAAGAAAATAAAAGAGATTAGAATAATACCAAAACAACATTCTAGGTACTTTGAAATTCAATATACTTATGAGGTAAAAGAAGTTCAAAGGGAATTAAATGAAAACAATGCACTAGGAATTGATTTAGGCATAGACAATCTATATACTTGTGTTACAAATGCTGGAGCTTCATTCATAATAGATGGTAGAAAATTAAAATCAATAAATCAATACTATAATAAGATAAATGCAAAATTACAAAGTATAAAAAGATAAGCAAAAGATTGAGCGAACAACATTAAGACAAAAAGAGAATAGCTAGAAAGAGAAATAATCGTATAAATGATTATCTTTCAAAAGCAGCAAGAATAATTATAAATTATTGTCTTAATAATGATATAGGAAAAAAATAGTTTTAGATATAATGAGGATTTTCAAAGAAATTCAAATATAGGAAGTATAAATAATCAGAACTTTGTAAATATTCCATATGGAAAAATTAAGAGATAAATTAATATATCTATGTAAACTATATGGAATAGAATTTAAACTGCAAGAAGAAAGTTATACATCAAAAGCAAGTTTTTGATGGAGATGAAATCCCAATATATGATAAAGAAAATCAAAAAGAATATATATTCAGTGGAAAAAAAGAATAAAAAGAGGATTATATCAAACAAACGTAGGTAAACTCATAAATGCAGATTGTAATGGAGCATTAAATATTCTAAAAAAAGTAAAGTTGTGGACTTAAGTGTCCTATACAATAGAGGTGAGCTGAACACACCTAAAAAGAATAAGGATTTTAAAATCAAACTTCTAGAAAATTTTTAAATAATTTTAAAGGTTTTAGAATCCCATGACTTCAGTCGTGGGAGGTTCAGTAGTTGATTCAGTCAGAAAAAAATAGACTTTATAAATGAAGTAATAAAAGAATTAAATTTAAAAAAATGTAAATACAAGTTTTGAACGTTCTGAAGAGTTAATAAAAAAATAACCGTGAAATCTATGATGTTGCACTTTTGTCGAGGAGTAGCCAATCTAAGAATAATTTTTAGAATACATGATTCCATTTATAAAAAGTAAATGGCCGTTTTTCTGCCACAAAAAAATTAAATTTAAACGAAATAGAAGAATCTAAAAAGGCTTTTAAAAATTTTTAAATGCAAAAAAATAAATAATATTTTTTTGAATTTAAATTGCCAGAAAAATGAAGATAAAAGAATAATATTAGAAATTTTTAAAATTAAAAAAAGACAAGTGAAAAAAATACCCAAGAAAAACTGGGATACCAGCAAAAAAACCACTATAATTTTTAAGCCATTTAAAAAATTTTCAAAAAAGTAGTTGACAAATATTTTCTTTTATGATAATATATATCTTGTCGATACGAAAATGTATCAACGGACAATAGAGATATTAATAATGTAAAGAAGCAATTAAGTGTATAATCAATAAAGTCAAGTATCTTGAAAAAGATAACGTCAAGACTAATTAGGTGAAATTTAAATATATGTAAATATATTGAATGAAGAGTTTGATCCTGGCTCAGGATGAACGCTGACAGAATGCTTAACACATGCAAGTCTTTGGCGAAGCTGTGCTTGCACAGCCTAGCCAAGGCGGACGGGTGAGTAACGCGTAAGGAACTTGCCCTGCAGTCAGGGATAACAGACGGAAACGACTGATAAGACCTGGTAAAGTCAGGCGGACTCATGTCCAGCCTGATGAAAAGAGATGCTGCAGGAGAGCCTTGCGTCCTATTAGCTTGTTGGTGGGGTAACGGCCCACCAAGGCGATGATAGGTAGCCGGCCTGAGAGGGTGGACGGCCACAAGGGGACTGAGATACGGCCCTTACTCCTACGGGAGGCAGCAGTGGGGAATATTGGACAATGGGGGCAACCCTGATCCAGCAATTCTGTGTGCACGATGAAGGTTTTCGGATTGTAAAGTGCTTTCAGCAGGGAAGAAAAAAATGACGGTACCTGCAGAAGAAGCGACGGCTAAATACGTGCCAGCAGCCGCGGTAATACGTATGTCGCAAGCGTTATCCGGAATTATTGGGCATAAAGGGCATCTAGGCGGCCAGATAAGTCTGGGGTGAAAACTTGCGGCTCAACCGCAAGCCTGCCCTGGAAACTATGTGGCTAGAGTACTGGAGAGGTGGACGGAACTGCACGAGTAGAGGTGAAATTCGTAGATATGTGCAGGAATGCCGATGATGAAGATAGTTCACTGGACGGTAACTGACGCTGAAGTGCGAAAGCTAGGGGAGCAAACAGGATTAGATACCCTGGTAGTCCCTAGCTGTAAACGATGATTACTGGGTGTGGGCATGAAGAGTGTCCGTGCCGAAGCTAATGCGATAAGTAATCCGCCTGGGGAGTACGGCCGCAAGGCTGAAACTCAAAAGGAATTGACGGGGACCCGCACAAGCGGTGGAGCATGTGGTTTAATTCGACGCAACGCGAGGAACCTTACCAGATCTTGACATCCTGCGAAGGCCTGCGAGAGCAGGCTGTGCCTCGGGAACGCAGAGACAGGTGGTGCATGGCTGTCGACAGCTCGTGTCGTGAGATGTTGGGTTAAGTCCCGCAACGAGCGCAACCCCTATTGCTAGTTGCCATCATTAGGTTGGGAACTCTAGCAAGACTGCCTGCGAAGAGCAGGAGGAAGGTGGGGATGACGTCAAGTCATCATGCCCCTTATGATCTGGGCTACACACGTGCTACAATGGCCGGTACAGAGAGCCGCAAGGCGGCAACGCCAAGCCAATCTTTAAAGCCGGTCCAAGTTCGGATTGAAGTCTGCAACTCGACTTCATGAAGCTGGAATCGCTAGTAATCGCAGATCAGCAATGCTGCGGTGAATACGTTCTCGGGTCTTGTACACACCGCCCGTCACACCACGAGAGTTGTCTGCACCTGAAGCTGCCGGTCCAACCGCAAGGAGGAAAGCATCTAAGGTGTGGATAGTGATTGGGGTGAAGTCGTAACAAGGTATCCGTACCGGAAGGTGCGGATGGATCACCTCCTTTCTAAGGAGAAACAAGCACTGCTTCTTTATATATCTTTATAACTGTTAGGACAATGGGAAATGAATAGTAGGTAAAAGATTATAACTAAACTAGAGTAAAAAGTTATTCTGGATATAAAAGCTAATAAGGGCACACGGAGGATGCCTAGGCAGCAACAGCCGACGAAGGACGTGATAAGCTGCGATAAGCCGGGAGAAGATGCACATAATCATTGATCCCCGGATTTCGAATGGGTAAACCTGCATGCCTGGAGGGCATGCGTGAAAAACGGCAAGCCCTGCGAACTGAAACATCTAAGTAGCAGGAGGAAAAGAAAGTAAAAAAACGATTCCCTAAGTAGCGGCGAGCGAACGGGGAAAAAGCCCTAAACCGTGCCAGTGTCAAGCGGACAGCGTTGCTGGCACGGGGTTGCGGGACTTCCATTAACGGATTGTCATAATGTTTAATCTGTATATGTGTAAGTGGAATCAGTTGGGAAGCTGGACCAGAGAAGGTGAAAGTCCTGTAGAACATAAAAGCATATATGGAGACTGGAAGCACCCTGAGTAGCGTCAGGCACGAGGAATCTGGCGTGAATCAGCGTGGACCAAATCACGTAAGGCTAAATACTGTTGTTGACCGATAGTGAAGAGTACCGTGAGGAAAGGTGAAAAGAACCCTGAGCAAGGGAGTGAAACAGAATTTGAAACCGTGTGCTTACAAACGGTAGGAGCACATTATGTGTGACTGCGTGGATTTTGGTTAATCATCCTGCGAGTTATGGCTGGTGGCAAGGTTAATAGACGGAGCCGAAGGGAAACCAAGTCTCAATAGGGCGATAAGTCGCCAGCCATAGACGCGAAACCCTAGTGATCTAGGCCTGTCCAGGCTGAAGCTGAGGTAAGACTCAGTGGAGGGCCGAACTCACCGCCGTTGAAAAAGTTGGGAGATGAGATAGGTCTAGGGGTGAAAAAGCCAATCGAACTAGGAGATAGCTCGTTCTCTCCGAAATGCATTTAGGTGCAGCCTTGAACTGAGATATGTGGGGGTAGAGCTCTGTATGATCTAGGGGGCGTACTGCTTACCGAAATCAAGCAAACTGCGAATACCATATATCATGTTCAGGAGTGAGTCCGTGGATGACAAGGTCCTCGGACGAGAGGGAACAGCCCAGACCGCCAGCTAAGGTCCCTAATTATGTCTAAGTGGGAAAGGAGGTGGACATTCATAGACAACCAGGAGGTTGGCTTAGAAGCAGCCATGCCTTGAAAGAGTGCGTAATAGCTCACTGGTCGAGAGTGCCTGCGCCGAAGATGTAACGGGGCTAAGACATAAACCGAAGCTGCGGAAGATACACTGTATCTTGGTAGGAGAGCGTTCTGTAGGCCGTCGAAGGGATGCCGCAAGGCCGTCCTGGAGGTATCAGAAGCGAGAATGCAGGAATGAGTAGCGAGAAGGCGGGCGAGAATCCCGCCGGCCGGAAGTCCAAGGTTTCCAGGGGAAGGCTTGTCCGCCCTGGGGAAGTCGGGACCTAAGCATAAGCAAAATTGTGATGGCGAATGGAAAACAGGTTAATATTCCTGTACCGCTGTTATCGCTTGAGAGACGGAGTGACGCAGGAAGGTATGCGAGAAGGCTGACGGTTTAGCCTTTCTAAGGGCTCCAGCGTGGGCGTGCAGGTAAATCCGCACGCCTAAACGTGAGACCTGACGGGGAAGTGCATTTGCATAAGTCGCAGATCCTACACTGCCAAGAAAAACTTCTATCGATGAGAAGCAGCGCCCGTACTGTAAACCGACACAGGTGGACAGAGTGAGAAACTTAAGGCCGACAGGATAACTCTAGCTAAGGAACTCTGCAAAATAGCCCCGTAACTTCGGGAGAAGGGGTGCCTGACATACCTGAAGAGAGAGACGCTCCCAGGGGAAACAGGCCGCAGTGAAGAGTCTCAAGCAACTGTTTACCAAAAACACAGGTCTATGCTAAGCTGAAAGGCGACGTATATGGGCTGACACCTGCCCAGTGCCGGAAGGTTAAGAGGAGGAGTGAGAGCTCCGATTTGAAGCCCCGGTGAACGGCGGCCGTAACTATAACGGTCCTAAGGTAGCGAAATTCCTTGTCGGGTAAGTTCCGACCTGCACGAATGGTGAAATGATTTGAGAGCTGTCTTGGCTGGAGACCTGGTGAAGTTGTAATGCCGGTGAAGATACCGGCTACCTGCAGTAGGACGGAAAGACCCCGTGGAGCTTTACTGTAGCTTGGCATTGGGTTCTGGCAATGTGTGTATAGGATAGTTGGGAGACTATGATGTGATGGCGTCAGCCATTGCTGAGTCGCTGTTGGAATACCAACCATATGCTGTCGGAATTCTAATCTGGCAACGGAGACAGTGCTAGGTGGGCAGTTTGACTGGGGCGGTCGCCTCCCAAAGAGTAACGGAGGCGTTCAAAGGTTCCCTCAGGCTGGATGGAAATCAGCCTAAGAGTGCAAACGCATAAGGGAGCTTGACTGCAAGACTGACGGGTCGAGCAGGTACGAAAGTAGGAGTTAGTGATCCGGCGGTTCCGCATGGAAGGACCGTCGCTCAACGGATAAAAGCTACCCCGGGGATAACAGGCTGATACTTCCCAAGAGTCCATATCGACGGAAGTGTTTGGCACCTCGATGTCGGCTCGTCTCATCCTGGGGCTGGAGAAGGTCCCAAGGGTTGGGCTGTTCGCCCATTAAAGAGGCACGCGAGCTGGGTTCAGAACGTCGTGAGACAGTTCGGTCCCTATCCACTGCAGGCGCTTGAATATTGAAAAGATCTGACCTTAGTACGAGAGGACCGGGTTGGACAGACCTCTGATGTATCAGTTGTCACGCCAGTGGCATGGCTGAGTAGTCACGTCTGGTACGGATAACCGCTGAAAGCATCTAAGCGGGAAGCCGACTTTGAGATGAATATTCGTAGTATCCATAGAGAACATATGGTCGATAGGCTAGGGGTGCAAGTGCAGCAATGCATTTAGCTGACTAGTACTAATATTACGTCTGCTTTTAAGATAATCTTTTACTGCTGCTATTTATTTCTCATTGTCTTAATGGACAGTATATATATCTAGTTTGGTGATGATAACGACAGGGATACACCCGGAAACATTTCGAACCCGGCAGTTAAGTCTGTTAGTGCCTAAAATACTTGGATTCGTCCTGGGAAGATAGGTAGTTGCCAAACTTTTTTAAATATGTGTGTCTCCGTAGCTCAGCCGGTTAGAGCATCTGACTGTTAATCAGAGGGTCGTTGGTTCGAGTCCAACCGGGGACGCCATTTTTTTATTTGCAGAATTGAATTTATTTTTGTCATGTCGTATTCTCCTTAGCGGAGTTTTTTTTATCTATTATTATATTTTTTTGTGTATTTTTTTGATTGAAGATAAAATAAAATATTTTTTTTATTATACTCGAATCCATTTAAAATTAATACTAAAACCCCATTTGAATAACGAATATTTTTATAAATCTTTTTAGCAGATTAAACCTGATATTTATTTTCAAATAATTAAAATAAATATTCGCTTTTTTTAAACGGAGAATAGTATAAACTATTGAAAAATTATATAGATCTAGGTTTTTAAGCAAATAGTCATAATCATAGTTTTTTTGAGTTCGGTTTTAAGATAGTTTTACTATATATTCAAATTTATGAAATTAATTATTATATTTTATAGAAAGTTAAATTATTTAAAAATATAATTTTTTTAATCATTCTCCAAAATTTTTACTCTTTCCTAAAGGAAAAAAATTAGATTTATTTAAAAAAATTATGATATTATAAATAATATTGATATGGTGAGGTTAATACTATTTTTTTATTTAGATAGTTAATTTGTTATAAATTTTTTTACAAAAGATTGAAAGAAAAAAATAAATAGAATGTAATTTTTGGCTTTTTAAATGGGGATGAATATAATAGCTAAATAAAAAAAGTGGTTAATATTGAATTGTTGATAAGTTATTTCAAAAAAAATGGAGTTGTCGAGAACATTTGTTAAAAGGGATTTGAATATATAGTAAAATTGTCTTAAAACTGAACTTAAAAAAACTGTGACTATTTTAGTCAACTCTTAAATTCATATAATTTTTTTAGCAGTTTAATTTAAAATAAATTTGAGTATAAAATAAAAAAATTTAAAAAGAGGGAAATTATAAATGACTGGGAAAAGAAAAAGGAAGTAAAAGAAAATAGGATTCAGGAATTGCTTGTGAAAAAGGGAAGAGTATTTGAATAGCGGGGAAATTGAGAAAGAAATTGAGGTTTTGAGGAATTGAGGGTATTGTTTAGAAGAATTTTTTTGGGCAGGAGAGTGAAGAAAATGCGAAAATTTTGACGGAATTGGGGAATGCGTTGAAATATGTGGGGAAATTTGATGAGTCGGTAAGATTATTGACGAAGGCGGAAAATATTATTTTGGAGATTTATGGTGAAAACAGTCTTCCGTATGTGACTTGTAATGCTAATCTTGCTGAGGTTTACAGAGTTATGAAGAATTATGAAAAAGTTGAGGAAAAAAATATCATAAGGCGATAAAAAAATTTATAAAAAGAATAATTTTCAAAATGGATATATATTTGCTGGAATTTGTAATAATTTGGGGCTTTTTATGAGGAAAATGGTCGGTATCAGGATTCGGTGAAATGGCAAAAAAAAAGTTTGATAATATTGCAGGATCTGGAAGATAGTGAAATTCAGGAGCAATTATATTGAGCAATATGGTAAAGCCTTATTTGAAACTTGATGAAAAAAAGATGGCAGAAAATATAGTAGATGAAGTGTTGAAAATATTAAAGAGACGAGTTGGAGAAGGCAGTAATCTCTATTTAAATATTTTTGAATAATTTTATAAATGCTTATTTTGAAAATAAAAGTTATAAAAAAAGACGTTGGAATTGCTAGAAAAAAATGTGAAAAAAATTTCTAAGGATGTTTTTTTGGAATTGAAAATGAAAATTATAAAGCAATTTTAGAAAAAAATAAAAAAATTGTGAAAAAAATAAAATTGATAAAAAAATAAAATGGAAAAAGTATGTATGGAAAAACAAATTGTAAAAAAAGTAAAAAAATAAAGGGAGTTTGAAAAATATATGGATAAATTAGATGATTTTTTTAAAAATATTCTGTATTATTTTCCTATTATAGCGAACTTTTTTTCCAAAAGAAAAAGAGAATATTTAGAACTTTATCTGGAGGAAAACAGTTCTCTTTCAGAAATTGCAGAACAATGTGGAGTTACAAGACAAGCAGTTTTTTTGACAATATAAAAAAAGGGAGTTCAGAAACTGGATGAATATGAAAATAAACTTGGAATATTTAAAAAGGAAAAGGAACTGAAGAGAAAATTAGAATATTTGAAAAAATTTTACTATGGGGAATCTGGAAAAAAATAATAGAAGATTTTTGATTATGCAGAATAATTTAGAGATATTACATTTAGTACTATTTTTTTAAATTTCAGATTAGACTAAATTAAATATTGTTTATTAAATAATATAAAAAAACAAAAAAATAAATTTCTATTGACAAATGAAAAAGTTAGGGTATAATTACTATGTAAAGAATATGTGAAATTATAAACTTGTAAATTTTAGATTATTGCTATTTGGATTAGACAAAACTGAAATGGTGGGGAATGGCTCTAAATGAATATTTTTCCCCTTTTAGTTTTTGTTTTTTTATTTATTTTATAGTTTTTTTATTTTAAGATTAATTGTATACTGGATATATTTCTAATTTTGCTTTTTGATTTTTAAATAACTAAAAATACGAAAAATTATTAAGGAGGAAATAGAGATGGGATTTAGAAAAAGACTTTTTTTGTGGGTGGGAGCTACTGCTGCAAATCAGCTTGAAGGTGCTTATGATGTGGATGGAAGAGGACTTGCCAATGTGGATTTGTCACCAGTTGGGGAAGATAGGCTTTGCTGTGATTACTGGGGAAGCGAAAAAAATGCTGGAATTTGATGATGAACATTTTTATCCTGCTAAAGGAGCGATTGATTTTTATCATAGATATAAGGAAGATATTGCATTGTTTGCTGAGATGGGATTTAAGACTTATAGAATGTCGATTGCGTGGACTCGGATTTTTCCGAATGGAGATGAAGAAACTCCGAATGAAAAAGGACTTGAATTTTATGAAAGTGTATTTAAGGAATGTAGAAAATATGGGATTGAGCCATTAGTTACAATAACTCACTTTGATTTTCCGATTCATTTAATCAAGGAATATGGCGGATGGAGAAACAGAAAAGTTATTGATTTTTACAAGAGATTGTGTACTGTAATTTTCACTAGATATAAAGGACTTGTAAAATACTGGCTTACATTTAATGAAATTAATATTTTGTTACATGCACCATTTATGGGAGCAGGAATCGTTTTTGAAGAAGGAGAAAATAAAAATCAAGTTTTGTATACTGCAGCGCATAATGAATTAGTGGCAAGTGCTTGGGCTACAAAAATCGGGCATGAAATTGATCCTGAAAACAAAATCGGATGTATGCTTGCGGCTGGGAAATTTTATCCATTGACTTCTAAGCCTGAAGATGTCTGGGTTGCGCTTGAAAAAGACAGGGAAAACTATTTCTTTCATTGATGTTCAGGCTCGTGGATATTATCCTAATTATGCTAAGAAATTTTTTGAAAGAGAAAATATAAATGTTGGAATTACAAGTGAAGATGAAGAAATTTTAAGGGAAAATACAGTTGATTTTGTAAGTTTTTCATATTATACAACTCGTTGTATTTCTGCCGAAGCTGATAAGCTTGGAGAAGGAAACTTATTAAAAAAACAATGAGAAATCCGTACATTGAAGTGACAGATTGGGGATGGGGATTAGATCCGTTAGGATTTAGAACAACAATAAATGAAATTTATGACAGATACCAAAAACCGCTGTTTGTTGTGGAAAATGGGCTTGGAGCTGTGGATGTTCCAGATGAAAATGGATATGTGGAAGATGACTACAGAATAGATTATTTAAGAGATCATATAAAGGGCAATGAAGGAAGCAGTTGAACTGGATGGAGTGGAACTGCTTGGGATATACAACTTGGGGGACCTATTGACTTGGTAAGTGCAGGGAACTGGAGAAATGAAAAAAACGTTACGGATTTATCTATGTAGATAGAGATAACGATGGAAATGGAACATTGAAAGAGAAGCAAGAAAAAAATCATTTGACTGGTATAAAAAAAGTTATTGCAAGCAATGGAGAAGATTTGGATTAGTATTTGAAATTATTTATTGCAAAAATTAGTAAAAATAAGGTTGTATTTTAAAATTTAGGAATTTGGAATGGAGATTAATTATGAAAATAAATCATGTGGCAATTTATGTAAAAGATTTGGAAAAACTAAGAATTTTTTTATTAAGTATTTAGGTGCGAAATCAAATAATATTTATCATAAAAAAATATAATGTTTGTATTTGTTGCGTTTTGGTATAATGTACTTAAATATGTAATAAATTTTTAGAATAATGTTTTATTTATGGAGGAATTTTTATGAAAAAATATGTGAGTTTAAAATTGATTATTTTTTTAGTTTTCTTTTAGTTGCTGGTAGTGTTGCTTATTCAGCACCAGTCATTGGTCCAGGAACTGCTACTGGTAGTACAGTAGCAGGAGTTGATAATGAAGCTACTGAAAGCTATAGTTCTGCTTTTGGAAATCAAAATAAAGCTAGTGGAGTGAGTAGTTCTGCTTTTGGATTTCGAAATAAAAGCTAGTGGAGTGAATAGTTCTGCTTTTTGGTTTTTGATAATAAAGCTACTAAAAACTATAGTTCTGCTTTTGGAAATCAAAAATAAAAGCTAGTGAAGTGAATAGTTCTGCTTTTGGTTTTAATAATGCAGGCACTGGAATGAATAGTTCTGCTTTTGGTTTTAGTAATACAGCCGCTGGAATGAATAGTTCTGCTTTTGGTTTTAATAATACAGCCACTGGAATAAATAGTTCTGCTATTGGATATCAAAATGAAACCAGTGGAGTGATTAGTTCTGCTTTTGGATTTCGAAATAAAGCTAGTGGTAAAAATAGTTATGCTATTGGATATCAAAATGAAGCTACTGAAAGCTATAGTTCTGCTTTTGGAACTCAAAATAAAGCTAGTGGTAAAAATAGTTCTGCTTTTGGAATTGTTAATACAGCTAGTGGTATTAATAGTTCTACTGTTGGAACTGTTAATACAGCTAGTGGTAAAAATAGTTCTGCTTTTGGAAGTCAATATAAAGTCACTGGTGAAGCTTCTGGTGCTTTTGGTGTTGGAAAAACTAATTGGAATAATACAACACAAGTATTTGATTATGACTATGTAAATGAAGGTAAAAATTCATATATGTTTGGTAATTATAATAAAATAGCTGCTGGTACTGAAAAATAACTTTATCTTAGGTAATAATGTTTCTATTGGTAGTGGTATTAATAATTCTGTTGGCTTTAGGAAATGGTTCTACTGTTTCTTCTTCTAATGAAGTTTCTGTTGGTTCTGCCACACTAAAAAGAAAAATTACTAATGTTGCTGATGGAGATGTTTCTGCTACTTCTACTGATGCTGTTAATGGTGAGACAATTATATAAGGCTATGCAAAAATTCAATTGCAACTGGTATAGAAAATTTAAGAAATGAAGTTAATGAAAAGATTGATAATGTTAAAGATGAAGTTAATCATGTCGGTTCATTAAGTGCTGCTCTTGCTGGCTTGCATCCTATGCAATATGACCCTAAGGCTCCTGCACAAGTTATGGCTGCATTAGGACACTATAAAAAATAAACAAGCTGTTGCTGTTGGAGCAAGTTATTATTTCAATGATAGATTTATGATGAGTGCTGGTGTTGCTCTTGGTAGTGAAAAAAGAGTAAAGAGTATGGCTAATGTTGGTTTCACTGTAAAACTTGGTAAGGGTAGTGGAGTTACTTATGAGGAAGCTCCTCAATACACTATTCTAGATGAAGTTAAGAGATTGACTGTTGAAAAATAATAAACAAGCTAAAGAAAAATCAGGAATTAAAAAGAAAGAGTTAAAAATCTTGAAGAAAAATTAGAAATGTTGTTAAAAATAAATAATTTTATATTCTTTAGATAGATTGTATAATAAAATGCAACAAATTTATATTAATTTGCAGCAGTTCTTTTTATTATTTATAATAAGAAAGAAAGTAAATTTATGCTATAATGATAATAAATAAAAAAATTAATTTATAGGAGGATTTTTATGTATATAGAACACATAGCAATGTATGTAAATGATTTAGAAAAAAACTAAGGAATTTTTTTATTAAGTATTTAGGGTGCAAAAATCAAATAATATTTATCATAATAAAAAAACTGATTTTAAATCTTATTTTTTTAAGCTTTTGATAGTGGGAGTCGCTTAGAAATTATGACTAAACCAGAATTAGTTGATGATGTAAAAGATTTAAAAAGAACAGGTTTTATTCATATTGCCTTCAGTGTTGGAAGTAAAAGAAAAAGTAGATGAATTGACTGAAATACTAAAAAGCAGATGGCTATGAAGTTATAAGTGGGCCAAGAACAACAGGCGATGGTTATTATGAGAGTGTTGTGGAGGATTGTGAAGGAAATTTGATTGAAATAACGGATGATGAGAAGATTTATTTACAAATTGAGAAAAAGATTTGGGGAGTATAATTACTAAAAAAAGATACATAAAAAAATTTACAGAGAAAAAAATAATGAAGGATGATTCTAACATTGATACAAAAAAATAGGGAATACATTTCAACTGGCGATAGATTAGGATTAAATTTTTAATTTTTCAGGAAGTTTAGGAATAATTTGGAAAATAAAAATAGGGCAATCGCATGTTAAAATTTTTCTTTTTAAAATAAATAATCTTATCTAAGTATGGTATAATAAAGAAAAAGGAGTCGTGCCATGAAACTGGAAATATTGAATTTTTTTGAAAATTTGGAAGATACTAGAAAAAAATAAAGGAAAAATGTATAAATTGAATGATGTCATCATAATGTCGATTTTTTTGCTATCCTGTCTGGCTGTAAGGATGCCACTGAAATTGAATATTTTCTTGACCTTAGAAAAGAATATTTTACTCAGTTGCTGGATTTAAAGCATGGAACACCTTCCCATGATACAATTTCGCATATTTTTAGAATCATAAAGCCAGATAAGTTTATTGAACTTTTCATTGAGTGGGTGCAGGAAATTGTTGTACAAAAAAATATTGGGGATATAAGAACCGTAGCAATAGAAGGCAAGGCTATTAGAAGTGCGACGGATAAGATTAATAACGGAAATGTTCCGTATATAGTTTCAGCTTTTGCAACTGACTTGAAAATTTCAATAGGGCAAGTCAAAATGGATGACAAGACAAACGAGATAAAGGCTGTTCCAAAACTTCTGGATTTGATAGACATAAAAGGCTGTGTTGTGACAATGGATGATTGTGAAAAAGATTGTAAAGGAAAAGAAGGGGCATTACTGTTTAGCACTGAAAAAGAACCAGGGGACATTGCACTGGGATGTGGATGAATATTTTAAATTTGCATTGGAAGATAAGAAAACATTAAAAGCTGCCAAAAATTTTAACAAGGAGCACGGAAGAATACGAAGAAAGAAAATGTTATGTGTCAAACGATGTGGAATTCATACAGAACTTGAAAGACTGGAAAAATCTGAAGTCGATAATAATGGTGGAAAATTATCGTGAAACTGGTGATGATGAAACAAGGGGAAAAAGATATTATATATCCGATCTGGAACTTTCGGCGGAAGAATTTTTAAAAAAATAATAAAGGGAATACTGGGAAATAGAAAACAGTCTTCATTGGGTACTGGATGTTCACTTCAGGAAGATTTATCTCTGAGTAAAAAAAGACAATGCGATAATAAATTTTTTTCGACGGTAAGGAAATTTTGTTACAATTTAACAAAAATTTGATGAGAAATTGAAACATTTGACAGTAAAAAGGAGATTGGCCAACTATCAATATGACATAAAGAATATTGAAAATCTGGTAATCTCTTTTTAACTGTCCCTCTGACAACTGAAAAAGAAAATTTTTAACATGCAATTGCCCCTATGATGGAGGCTTGACTTTTTATTTTTAGAAGGTATAATGAAAACATAAAGGATCGTTCTATATTATGCTTATAAAATTGGGTTTATATAGACTGTATTAAAAGCCTCTTTGTTGAGGCTTTTTCATATATAAGGGAGGATTTATGGATAGCCATTTTAAAAACATTTGATGAACAGGTTGCGATTCTTAATGGTTTAAATGAACCTAATAAAAGAAAAAGGATGAATACAGACAGCAATACAAAATTTTATTTGATGAGAGATAACTATTACTCTATTATTAACTTTTATAAGGAGTCTTTTGTAATTGGAAAGGATGGAAATAATGAAGATATTTATTTTTCCAAATGTACATTTTTAATGAATTAAAAAAGCTCTTCATGATTTCGATGGGGAACTTAGAATATTATTTTTTTAATTTTCTTACAAAAATAGAAAAATACTTTTAAAACAGCCATTGCTATTATTTTTTTCAGATTATTATGATAAAAATATCAAAGAAACATATTTAGATCCATTTTAATTATATAGAAAGATTAAATGAGAAGGGAAAATCTGTACTTATTAAATTATATGGACATAAAATAAATAAAAAGCAAAGAAATAATAAAAGCATTATTCAATAAAAGACAATATTCCTTTTTGGATAACAATACATTTTTAACATTAGAAATATTTCAATATTATTTTGATATTTTAGAACTTGATGTCAAGCAAAATGTAATGGAACATTTTTAAAAAAACTTTATAAGGATTATAATAGTTATCCGAATTTAAATATAAAAATTATAAGCACTTTTTAAATGCTTGTTCATTGTTTAGAAATGTTGCGGCTCATAATGAAAGATTTTTATAATTTTACTTTAAGAGGACATATTGCTGGACAAAAACCTTTGATAAATGGACGTGTTTTTGAATAATCAGAAATTATTTACTTTGTATAATGTTTTAAAAATTTTTTGTCAAAAAAATGATTATGAATATCTTACTTCTTCTTTAAAATATTTAGTAACAAAATTAGAAGATAAGTTAAATTCTATTAGTGTAAATGATATTTTGGATAGAATGGATTTTTCCAGTGGATTGGCATAAACAATAAAATTCAAAAATAAAGAGGATTGTTAGGAGGAATTGAAAAAGATGAAAAAAATTATAAAGAATTAGAAAAAAATATTATTTTCAATGGATGGAAAAAAAGTTATTCAGCGTATAAATCCTCTAAAGGGAGAATATAAATTTCAAAGTATGTTCTTGCAATTGACCATGTCCAATCAGATCCTTATGCTCCGCCTTCAAGAATGCGAATTATAATGGATAGAAAAATTTCAGGAATTCTTATGAATTAACAGATACAAAGGAGAAAAAAATATTGCAGTTTCAGATTTTTCTTACAAGAAATTTTTTTACAAGGAAATTCAGAAAAATGGAAATGATAGTTCAGGAACTGGAGGAAGTGGAAGGATTTTTTTATTGATAGATGTGGGACAAGAAATTTTTGGAAAGAACGTCGGTTTTGATAAAGGAAGATAAAATCGAAGTTAGATTTGAAATGGGAATGCCAGCAAGAGGTAGACGAATAATGGGAAAAAGCTGCACAAAAAAATTATTTTTTTGAACAGTTACCTAAAATTGTTGAAAAAAATCTATTATATATGATAATTTGAATAAAAAGCCTTTAAAAGAGCAAATAATTTTAGTATTAGACCAAGAATACATAAGAAAAGTATTGAAAGAAAAAGAATTAGTCGCATTTGTAGCTAACGATTCAATACTTCCACGTGAAAACGGAATTTCAGATAAACCAATGAAAAATGCGGTCAAATTCAAAAGTCCAGAAAAATTTGAAATTACGTTAAATCTTCCAAGTGGAAAAGAAGTATCTGGAATGGGGATTCCAAAAGGAATTACACTAATTGTAGGTGGAGGCTATCATGGGAAATCCACTTTACTAGCAGCTCTCGAACGAGGAATTTACAATCACGTTGCTCAAGATGGACGTGAATTCATAATTTCTGAAACAGATGCAGTAAAAATACGTGCAGAAGACGGAAGAAATGTAGAAAAAGTAAATATCAGTGGATTTATCAACAATTTGCCAGGAAATAAAGACACCAGAACTTTTTCAACTGAAAATGCAAGTGGAAGCACTTCACAAGCAGCAAATGTAGCAGAAGCACTAGAATATGGAACTTCTTTACTTTTAATAGATGAAGACACTTCAGCCACAAATTTTATGATTCGTGATGGAAGAATGCAAAAACTTGTTGCAAAGGAAAAAGAGCCTATAACACCATTTATTGACAGAGTAAAAGAACTTTATGATAATTTTGGAGTTTCTACAATATTGATTGTCGGCGGTTCTGGAGATTATTTTGATGTAGCAAATCATGTTATAATGATGGATGAGTATGTACCAAAAGATGTAACAGAAAAGACAAAGAAAATTGCAAAATCAGATGAAAATAAGCGAGAATTTTCTCCAAATGATAAATTTCAAGGAATTACACAGCGAATTCCACTCAAAAAAAGTTTTTCGCAATCTGGAAAACTAGATAAAACAAAAGCTAAAGGGAAATACAGCATTCTATATGGAAAGGAATTAATCGACATTTCAGGACTGGAGCAGCTTGTGGATGACAGCCAGACAAACTGCATTGCTGTAATGATTGACTATTTTAAAAATAAAGTACTGGATGAAAAATTGACGCTTTCGCAAGCAACTGACAGGATTTATGAAAAGATTGAAAAGGACGGGCTTGATTCGATTTCTTCATACACAGGGCATCCAGGAAATTTGGCATTACCGAGAAAGCAGGAATTTTGAGCGGCGGTGAATAGATATAGGAAATTAAGAATAAAATAGATTGCTTTTTAAATTTTTTGCTTTCATTTAATAATTTTATCAATTAAATTTGAAATAAAAAATATTGTAGAGGAAGTGATGGTTATGAGAACGAAGGTATTGGTATTTGTAGGTTTGTTTTTGGTAAGTGTGTTGGGAATTTCTAGTGAAGTATTCTTAAGTAATCGTTCCCCATTTTATAACTATTTGATACATGCAAAAGTATTTGATTATGGGCAAAATATTGTCTCTATTGAGATTGATACAAAAGGGCAAGGGAAAGATATTCAAAATAAGCAAATTGATAAAGATACATTTAAAGTTTTTGCTAAAGGAACTTTGCCAAAAGACGCTGGAATTGTGCTAGACGATAAGACTAAATCATTGGGAACATTTGAAGTTGAGAGAGAAATTGAGAATATTTATGTGAATGACAAGGGAAATATTATTATTAATTTGAAATATGGAAAAGATGTGGTTGGAGCAAATACTTTGAGTTATGTTACAGGGGATGTTTCTCGAAATGTATTGATGGATTTAGAGTATAGAGTGGATCAAAAAAAGAAAATAAAGGATTATAAAACAGGATTTCATATACAAGGGAAAATTGTTGATGAGGAAGCTGATAAGTTTGTAGCGGCGAAGTCTAAAAGTGGAGTGAATTATCAATATTTTAAACCTGTTAATAAAGATGATGGGAAGAAACATCCGCTTATAATCTGGTTTCATGGGAATGGTGAAGGCGGATACAAGGATTATCGGAATAATGTTTCACAAAAATTGGCAAATCGTGGGGCAGTGGCTTTTGCAGAAGATAAAACACAAAAGATATTTGGCGGGGCTTATGTTGTGGCACCGCAGGCTGATGACACTTGGTACAATAATTATACCAAAGGGTACATAAAATCAGTAAAGGCTATGATTGATGAATTTGTTTCTGAAAATAATATTGATAAAAATAGAATTTATATTTTTGGAGCTTCTGCTGGTGGATACATGTCGTTTAGAATGATGATCGAATATCCAGATTATTTTGCGGCATTTAGTACAAGTGCAGCTGCTCTTGATAAAGCGGCTACTTCTGGCGGAGTTGCAACTACTGCACAGGATTTGATGAAAATAAGAAATAAAACCACTTTTGGATGGTTCACGCACAAAATGATCCGACTATTTCTACGAAAAATACAAGTAAAAAGAGTTTATGACGTTCTTTCAAAATATGGAGCAATACTTTTCCTCTTATCCAAATGTAAAAAAATTGGTGAAACTGAGTACAATGGACACTGGAGCTGGATTTACAGCCTTAGAAATATGCCCTGTGAATGATAAAGGTGAGCATTTATTTGAATGGATGGCAAGACAGAATTTGAAAACTAGATATTATTAGTTTAAAAATGAAAACAGAAAAAAAGGCTTTGCTTATAATAGTAAATTTTAAGTTTAGTTTTTTTGTTTATATATTCTAATCCATTTAAAATTGAACTATTAAAAATCATATAAACTTAAGATTTGAAAAAAATAATTATAGTTTTTTTGCCAGCTTAGTTTTTAAATCAGGTAGAACATAAGGTAAAATTCTTTTTAGAAAAAAATTTGGAAAAAAATAAAAAAATATTGAAAAAAATGCTTTCTAAATGATATAATTTTTATAATGTGAACTATTATAAAAAAAGTATTAAAATAGATAGGATTTGGAGAAATTTTATGAATAAAAGTGAAGTATTTCAAAGGCTTTTTTTAATAAAGAAAAAAACATTAGATCTTGAAATAAAAAATGTTTCAATCAATTCAAAGGGAAAGCTTGAAAAAAATGATGTTTTTGTTGCCATTAGAGGCGGGAATAATTTTGTTAATGAAGCGTTGGAAAAGGGAGCTGTTGTTGTTTATGATAGCGAAGCTGTGAAAATTGATGAAAAATATGCTGATCGTGCATTTTTTGTAAAGGATAGTGTTGAATTTTTGCAAAATTTTGCTAGGGAATGGCGAAAAAATTTAGATATAAAAGTAATTGGAATTACAGGGAGCAATGGGAAAACGACTGTAAAGGACATGATTTACCATTTGCTTTCACAAAAATATAAAGGGAAAAAGACTGAAGGGAATTACAATAATCATATTGGACTGCCCTTCACTTTGTTGCGTGCTGAAAAGGATGATGAGTTTATCATTTTGGAAATGGGAATGAGCGGCTTGGAGAAATTGATTTGCTGGGGCAAATTGCATTGCCTGATATTAATGTAATTACAAATATTGGGGAGTCGCATCTGGAATTTTTGAAAACGAAGGAAAATGTATTTTTGGCAAAAACGGAAATTATTCCATACATTAAAGACATGCTTGTAATTAATGGCGATGATGAGTATTTAAAAAATGTGAAGGCTGAAAATATTGAAGTTGTAAGGGCTTTAAGTTTGGAAAATAATAAGTTTAAGGAGAAAACGCCTGATTTTTATTATGGAGATGTTCATTTTAACGAAAGTGGAACTGGATTTATTCTGAAATATTTTGGGAAAATTTGTCAAAGTACAGTTGAAAGAAATTATAAGACGAATGTTCTGGGAGAACATAACGTGCTAAATTTAGTTATGGCGATTGCTGTGGCTAAGCAATTCGGGATGGAAGATAAAATAATCGGTGAAGCTGTAAAAAATATTGGCTTGACTGGAATGCGGTTTCAAATAATTGAAAACGGCAACACAACATATATTAATGATGCCTATAATGCAAGTCCAATGTCTATGGAGAAATCACTTGAAACATTTTCCCAAATATATAATGATAGATTAAAAGTTGTAGTTTTGGGGGGATATGCTGGAACTAGGGGAAAATGAACTGGAGCTTCATAGCAATCTTTTTAATACAATAAAAAAATACAAAAATTTGATAAACTTTATTTATTTGGAAACAGAATGAAAAGTTTATTTGAAAAAAATAAAAGAAAATGTTGAAAATAAAAAAATATGGACAATGGGAATTTTGAAATCAATGAAGCCTTTGAAAAATGGAGAATTTGAGCATTTTTGATGAAAAGGAAAAAAAATAAAAAGAAAAAAATAAGACAGATTTCAGCGGAAAAAGGTAGTGCTGTTAAAGGCATCACGAGGAATGAAACTGGAAGAAATCATAGAAAAATAAATATTTAAAATTGGAAAGGAGAAGAATTTTTTTATTAAAATAAGAAGATTCTATAAAAGATAATGTTATATTTATTACAAGATTTATTTATAAACAGCTGGGGAGTTTTACGTATTTTTTTAAATCAATAATGTTAAGAGCCTCTGTAGCATTTATGATAGCATTTTTTTATTTATGCTGATTTTTTTGGGAAAACCGTTTATTGCTTGGCTAAAAAAAGAAAAAAATATGGAGATACAGCGAGAGAAGAAGGGCCTAAAGTCGCATTTTTGACAAGTCTGGAACACCTACAATGGGAGGAATTTTAATAATCGGAGCAATTTTATTTGCAACTGCCATTGCTGGAAATTTTACAAATAAATTTATTGTGTTTTTTTGTTTATAATTACAATTTTATTTACGACAATAGGATTTTACGATGATTATTTAAAATTAACAAGACATAAGAATGGGCTTTCTGGAAAGAAAAAAATATTGGGACAAATGATAATTACAGCATTGACATTTTTGGTTTGTTTATAAATATGGACTTGTTAATAAAACAATTGATTTTTTTCAATAGTTAATCCAATAATAAAAAAATTCTTATTTTTTTATAACACCGATTTTATTCTTTGTATTTATAGCTTTTGTAATAATCGGATCTTCAAATGCTGTAAATTTAACAGATGGATTGGATGGACTTGTAAGCGGACCTACAATTGTAGTAAGTATCACACTTTTAATCATAACTTATTTGACTGGAAATGTAAAATATGCAAAATACCTAAATCTTTACTATGTTCCGCAAGCTGCTGAAATAATAGTTTATCTTGCGGCGGTAATTGGAGCATTAATTGGATTTTTATGGTATAATTTTTACCCAGCTCAAGTATTTATGGGAGATACAGGTTCTTTGACATTGGGAGGAATTTTAGGAATTATAGTTATTTTTATAAAGCAGGAATTGTTGCTTCCAATAGCAGGTTTCATATTTATTATGGAAGCATTGTCGGTTATGATTCAAGTCTGGCACTTTAAAACTTTTGGAAAAAGAGTATTTAAAATGGCGCCAATTCATCATCACTTTGAATTATTGGGATTGCCTGAAACGAAAGTTACAATAAGATTCTGGATTGTTTCAATAATGACATGTTTATTGACATTTGTAATTTTGAAATTAAGATAAATAAAAGCAGGGGGATTTTCCCCTGCAATCTAATTTTAAATTTTGAAAAATTATGTTTTTTTATTTATTATTTCATGAAAAGTGAAATTGTAAATAAGAATATAATAAATTTATTCTTTAAGTATTTATTTTAGTTGAATATTTAGAGATTTTAATTTTGGAAATATAGAAATGAATAGAGAGGAAGAAATCACATGGATAAAAAAGGGATTGTATTCGGTGCTGGGTTAAGTGGGCTTGGTGCGAAAGGAATTACTGGAAAAAAATGGATATGAAGTGTATTTGATAGATGATAAGGTTGCATTGCCGTCAGAGGAAGGGATTAGACTTTGAATGAAGGAGGAATTGAGTTTGTTGTGAAAAGTCCTGGAATTCCTTGGAAGGCGGAGCTTTTGAAGGTTGCAAAGGAAAAGAACGTTAAAGTTATTTCAGAAATAGATTTGGCTTATAAGTATGTGGATAAAAATATAAAAATTATTTCATTTACTGGAACAAATGGAAAAACTACGACATCGACAAAAATGGCAGAACTTTTAAATTTTGCTGGATTTCGTGCCAGACTTGCTGGAAATGCCGGATTTTCATTTGCAAAGCTGGTGGCTGATGAGGAAGAGCTGGATTATGTTGTGCTGGAACTTAGCAGCTATCAATTGGAAAATAATCCGCAAATTCATTCAAATATCGCTGGAATAATAAATTTGACACCAGATCATCTGACAAGATATAATTCAGTAGAAGATTATTATATTACAAAGTTTGCAATTTTTGATAAGCAGACTGAAGATGACTTTGCATTGATTAATTTAGATGATAAAGGTTTTTGATGAATTGTATAAAAGAAGTGAAATAAATGAAAGAGTAAAGGCTCAAAAAGTATATTTGAGTACACAGGCAAAGGGAACAGTTTTTTTGTTTATGAAAATAATATCCGTGTAATGAAGGATTTAAATAGCCGTATTGATGAAATTCAAAAATTTTTGAAGAAAAAAATTGATGAAGTTTCAGAAATTTTGATGAAAAACGGATGAATTGTCGTTAAAAGGGAAACATAATTTGGAAAATATGCTGTTTTTTTAATAAGTTCGGCAAAAAAATATTAAATGTGGAAAATGAAAAAAATTAGTTGAATTTTTGAAATCGACAACTGCATTGGAACATAGGCTTGAAAAACTTTCTTTTGTAAAAGGAAATACAACGTTTATTAATGATTCTAAAGGAACAAATGTGGAATCGACATTGAAGGCTATTGATTCGTTTAATAATGCGATTATTATGATTTTAGGCGGAGATGATAAGAAAATTGATAATATGCCTTTAATTAAAAAGAGTTAAGGAAAAAGTTGATTTTGTTTATTTGATTGGAGATAATGCTCAGATTTTTGATTGATGATATGGAAAAAAAGTTGGATATAAGAATTATAAAAAAATTTAGAGACAGTTGAAAAATGTGCTGAATTATTTAAAGGAAAATGTGGATTTTTCAAAGGATCAGACAGTGCTGTTTTCACCTGCGACTTCTAGTTTTTGCCAATTCAAGAGTTTTGAACATAGGGGAAAAGTATTTAAGGAATTGACAGAAAAAATTATTGGGAAATAATGTTTTTCTTTTGGAAAAATGGAATTTAGGAGAAAAAATTGAATAGGAAAAAAATATTAGGGACAGGATTTATAATAGTAATTTTAATACTTTCAGCACTTAGCATCATAACGATGGCAAGCCTTAGTGCTCCAAGGGCACAAAATGAAAATAAAGTAAGCTATTATTATTTAATGCGGCAAATGATATGGTTAATTTTTGGATGGCTAGGCTTTTTGGTTACTGCTAATCTTAATTATAAAAAATACAGGGAAATAACAAAATATTTATATGTTATAGGTGCTTTTTCACTTGTGATGGTCTTAGTGATAGGAACAACTAAAAATGGAGCTAAACGTTGGATTGACCTTGGAATGGGAATGCGTATTCAGCCTTCGGAATTTGTAAAGCTGATATTGATTGTAGTTCTTTCAACACTTGTATATAATCTTAAAATACGGAATAAGATAAGTAAGCATCCATGGTTGTCAAGTATAGTTATAATGGGAACTACAGGAGTCTATATGTTTCTTATTTTATTTGAAAAATCATTTAGTAATACAGTTCAGATTGCAATAATCGGAATGACTTATTTGCTTGTTTCAGAATTGAAATTTTCAATAATTGCACTTTATACGGGACTAGGCGGGATTTTTAGGATGGTTTGGAGTAATGAAAGTTGGGTATAGGGCAAGCAGAATTGCGGAGCATACTTCTAAAGAAATTGGATTTCCAGACAACGCAGTCGTTAATTGCAATATCTAACGGTAAGATTTTTTTGGAAAAATTTTATGGAAATGGATTCCAGAAATATGGATTTTTTTGCCAGAAATACATACAGATTATATCTTTTCGGGATATGCTGAAGAAAAATGGATTTTTTAGGAATATTATTTCTGCTTGAGTTATATGCAGCTTTTATTAATTATAATTGGAATTACTTTAAAAAAAGTAAAAGACTTGTATGCAAAATATCTTTTAGCTGGAATTTTTTTATAATAATTGCAACACAGGTAATTGGAAATGTGGCAGTTACAAGTAAAATAATCCCTTCTACAGGAATCCCTGCTCCAATGATGAGCTACGGTGGAAGTACAATGGTTGCGATGATGCTGATGCTGGGCATTGTCTATAATATAATAAGAACAGTCTATAAGCAGGAAATGGGAAATCAGCTGGATGAGTTAAATGAAATTGACTATATGATGTAATAAATCAAATAAAAACGAGAGGAAGAATAAGCGATGGAAAAAAAGTAGTATTTACTACAGGTGGAACAGGTGGACACATTTATCCTGCCTTATCAATTGCAAAAAAAAGTAAGGGAAAAAGGGAATAGATACTTTATTTATTGGGACGAAGCATAGAATGGAAAAGGACATTGTGCCAAAGGAAAATTTTAGATTTATAGGACTTGATGTATTGCCGTTAAGAAGTATAAAATCTGTATTTAAAATGATGAAAGCAACGATGGATACGATAAAGCTGCTAAAAAAGGAAAAACCTACAAAAATAATAGCATTTGAAATTATATAACAATACCAGTATTGGTAGCGGCTAATGTGCTACGAATACCATATTACCTTCAGGAGCAGAATCACACAATGGGTCAAGCAAATAAGTGGTTTTACAAAGGAGCAAAAAAAGTATTTGTCGCTTTTGAAAATACGCTTGAAAGTGTTAAGGAAAAATATAAAGGCAAATTTGTTGTAACTGGAAACCCATTGAGGGAAGAATTTTATGGGAAAAACAAAGCTGAAGAAAGAAAAAAACTGAATATAAAGGATGATGAGAAAGTAATTCTTGTAATTGGCGGAAGTTTGGGAGCTAAAAATATAAATGAGGCTATCTTGAAAAAGTGGAAAACACTTTCATCAGATGGGGAAATAAGATTATTTTGGGCAACTGGGAAGGATAATTATGAGGCTTCGACTTACAGAATAAGAGATTTTGGAACAGCGGTAGTTGAGCCGTATTTTGAAAATGTGCCAGAACTGATGGCAGCTTCTGATATTGTAATCTGCCGTGCTGGAGCTTCAACTATTTCTGAGCTTATCCAGCTGGAAAAGCCATCGGTATTGATTCCATACGATTTTGTCGGACAAAAGGAAATGCAGATGTGCTGGAATATGTAAATGGTGCAAAAATATTTACAAATGAAACTGCAGAAGAGGCGATAGATGAGGCTCTGTCAATAGTGGGACAGGCTTCAATGCTGGAATTTATGAGTGAAAATGTAAGAACCTTGAAAAAGGGAAATTCAGCGGAAATAATAGTAAATGAAATGGGACTTTAAACAGAGAACATAGAAATAAATTATAAAACAGGAAAGAGAAAATTTGGAGGAAATTATGCTAACAAAAGTAAATAACGTGTATTTTAGCGGAATAAATGGAATTGGAATGAGTGGACTTGCAAAAATTTTAGCAGCAGATGGATTTAATGTGGCAGGTTCAGATTTAGAAAGAAAAGCTGTGACAAAAGATATGGAAGATATGGGAATAAAGGTTTACATCGGGCAAGTTGAAGAAAATGTAAAAGATAAGGGAATAGACTTATTTGTATATTCAACAGCAATTAAAGAAACAAATCCAGAATATAAATATATTGTTGACAATAATATAAAAAAAATAAAAAGAGGACAGCTGCTTGCAGAAATAATGAACAGATTTGATGGAATCGCTGTAGCGGGAACTCACGGAAAAACTACTACAAGTTCAATGATGAGCGTGGCACTTTTGGAAAAAGAGCCATTTATCGTAGTTGGAGGAATAATTCCTGAAATTCAAAGTAACAGTAAAATTGGAAATTCAGAATATTTTATTGCTGAAGCTGATGAAAGTGACAATTCATTTTTGTATATAAAACCAAAATATTCTGTTGTAACAAATGTAGAAGCCGATCACTTGGATCATCACGGAACATTTGAAAATATAAAGAAATCATTTGAGCAATTTATCGACAGTACAGAAAGAATTGCAGTTCTTTGTAAAGATACTGTCGGAAAAGTTGGGCTTAATTTGAAGAATAAAAATATAGCATGGTATAGCATAAAGGATGAAACTGCTGATATTTATGCAAAAAATATAAGAGTGGAAAATGGAATAACAAGTTTTGAAGTTGTGAAAAAAGGTGAAGATTTGGGAACATTCAGCTTGAGCATTCCTGGAGAGCACAATGTTGCAAATTCGCTTCCAGTAATTTATTTTGCCCATGAATTTAATTGCAATATGAAAAAAGTAAAGGAAAGAATTTTAAAATTTAAAGGGGCAAAGAGAAGATACCAAGTTATTTATGATAATAATTTAAGAATAATTGATGATTATGCACATCATCCAACAGAAGTAAAAGTTACAATAACTGCGGCACATAAGACTGAAAAGGGAAAAGTAACTGTAATTTTTCAGCCGCACCGATATAGCCGTACAAAATTCTTCTTTGATGACTTTGTAACTTCATTAAAGGAAGCCGATGACTTAATTCTGCTTCCAATATATGCAGCAAGTGAAGACAATACTTATGGAGTATCTTCAGAATTGCTTGCTGAAAAAATCGGAGGAAATGTGAGGGTGCAAACTCAGGAGGAAATTGAAAATATTATAAAAAATGATAGAAATAGCGGAAATACTTATGTATTTATGGGAGCTGGAAGTGTATCAGGAGTAGCTCATGCAATTGCGGATGATTTGAAAAAAAGATGGAAAAAAATAAATATAATTAAAAAGTAGAAATCCAAAAAGGAGAAGTAAAATAGAAAATGGAAATAATAAAAAAATGCCAAAATGAAGGAATATTCAAATATGAAAGTTGGCGGAACTGCAAGAGAGCTTTATTTTTCATAGATGATAAAAAAATGAATTAAAGGAAATTTTACAAACTAGAAGTAATATCTTTCCTTTTGGGAAATGGAACAAATACTCTTATTAACGATGGAAATTTAGATATAAGTTTTTTTGTCGTTAAAAAGACTGAAAAAAATATAACAGTTGAAAAAAAGTTAGAAATGAAGAAAAAGCTGGAGATGAAAAATAAAGAGAATAACTACGATCTTGTAAGGGTAGAAGCTGGACTGGACTTGGATGATCTGATAGAATTTATGGAAAAAAATAATTATTCAGGACTGGAAAAATATTACTGGAATCCCAGGATCTGTTGGTGGGCTTGTCAATATGAACGGTGGAGCTTATGGAACAGAGATTTTTTTGACTGTATTGAGGAAGTTGAAGTTTGTAAAAATGATGGAGAAATTGTAAAAAAATTAAGACAACAGATTTGAACTTTTAAATATAGAACTACTGAAATAAAGGAAAATAAAGTGGATTGTAGTTTCTGCTCTTTTTAAATTTGGATTTGGGTTTGACAAGGCTGCTTCAGAGGATAAAAAGGGAACAAAGAAAAGTGAAACATCCATTGGATTTGCCAAATTTAGGAAGTACATTTAAAAAAATCCAGAAGGAAAAATTTGCAGCAAGATTAATTTCTGATGCTGATTTGAAGGGATATAGAGTTGGAGATGCAGCAGTTTCCACAAAAGCATCCAAATTTTTGTTACAAATTTAGGTAATGCCACTTTTAATGATGTTATTTCAGTTATTGAACATGTTAAGGAAGTTATCTTTTGAAAAAGTTTGGAATAAAATTAGAAACAGAGATTATAATTTTAAAAAGTTAATGATTGTAAAAAAAATTTTTAAAAATGGGTTCTAAAAAAAAAGAATTATAGTCTTTTTGAGTTTCTGTTTATAGAGCGGTTTTATTAATAAATTTCAAATAAATTTATTTAAGATATTGAATAAAAATTCAAAAAAAGTGTATAATAATATAAAAATGGAGTTTAAAAATGAAAAAAACCGGTTAAAGTATTGATTTTTACTGTTTTTTTATTGGCAGGGAATAATGTTTTTAGTAAAATGTTTATTGAGACTGATTATTTTTAAAGTTCAGGAAGTTTCTAGTGGAAGGACAGTCTGATCTGTTAAGACAGGATATAGTAGCTCCACTTGAACAAATGAAGGGGAAAAAAATATCGTATATCTAAATACGAATGATATTGAAAAATCATATAAAAAAACCGATATAAGAGTAAAAAAAGTATCGAGTAAAAAAACTTTTTCCAAGTAAAATTCAAAGTTGTTCTGGAGGAAAGAGAGCCATATGTTTATATAAAAAAAGGGAAATGAAACACTTTTTAGCAGACAAGGATTTAAATATATATGGTGATATTTCTGGAAGAACCAGCAAAAAAATATTCCTATAATAGATTACACAGATGATGAAAGTTTAAAATGCAAATGAAGACTATACTTTCGAGAAATAAAAACAAAGACTTTTTATGCTATGATTTCAGAAATAAGGCAATCTGAAAAAAATTATGAAATACTTCTACAAATAATGTAAGAATAATAACAGAAACAATAGTAACAGAAAAAAATATGAAGAAGCATACAAAATTATACGAAAAGAATAAGAAAAAAAGGACCAGTAACTTTCTATGGATTTGAGATTTATAGATCAAACTATTGTAAAATGATATTTTACATGAAAATTTAGAGAAAGGAGAAGCTACTTTAAAAGTTATTAAATTTGAGTAGCAAAGGAAAAAAATGGATAACTTTAGTAATGCAGCGAAACTGAAAGGTAGTGGGAGTAGGTGGAGCAGGTGGAAACGCAATAAACGACATGATAGAGAGCAATATAACAACTGTTGATTTTATAGCGATAAATACAGATCAGCAAGATTTAGATAGATCAAAAGGCATCTATAAAAAGTACTTTTTAGGAAAAGGAATGGGAGCTGGTGCAGATCCTGAGAAAGGGAGAATTGCTGCAAAGGAATCAGAAGAAAAAAATAAAAGACGTTCTGGAAGGTACAGATATGTTATTCATAACTGCCGGAATGGGTGGTGGAACTGGAACAGGAGCTTTCTCCAATTATTGCCGAAGTGGCAAAAAAAGCAATGGGAATTTTAACTGTAGCTATTGTAACTAAGCTTTTTAGTTTTGAAGGGCCGTTAAAGAAAAAAATAACGCTGCACTTGGAATTGACAATTTAAGAGAAATGTAGATACTTTTAATAGCTATTCCAAATGATAGGTTGTTTGAAATACCATGAATGAATATTTCACTAATGAATGCATTTAAAGAGGCAAATGGAGTTTTAAAGATGGGAATAAAAAGGTATTTCAGACTCTGATTACAAAACAAGGAATTGTAAATTTAGATTTTGCAGATATAAAATCTATTATGCAAAAATTCAGGAATTGCAATGCTAGGATTTGGAGAAGCAAATGGTGATGAAAAAGCTAAGAGTGCAACAGCTCAGGCATTAAACAGTCCGTTATTGGAAAAAAAGTCCATCGAAGGTGCAAGAAAAGATCTTGATAAACGTTACAGCTGGTCCAGATATTGGATTACAGGAAATACAGGAAGTTGCTCAAACAATTTCAGAAAAAGCAGGGACATGATAAGGCTAATTTATTATGGGGTTATATAATGGAACCCTGAATTGGAAGGTACAATAAGCGTATCAGTAGTAGCGACAGATTTTTGAAGATGAATTTTTTTACAAATAATGCAAAATCTTCACAAACAATAAGATTTGCTCCATCGGAAGAAAAAAACAGAAGAAAAGAAGAAAAAGAAAATGAAAAAAATTAATTATCAAAAATGAAGAAAATGATTATGAAGAAGAAGAAGAAAAAGTGGAAGATCCAGGAGATTTTTGTATTGCCGCCATTTTTTTGAAGAGTAATTAAATTTAAAAGTCTAATATTGTCAAAGTAAAATACAAAATTTTGATGACTTTTAAAAGTAGAATCACTTTAAGATATAAGTCAATCTCAATAATAAACTTAAAGAGAAAGAATTTCTTGAAAAGTTTTTTTGTTTTTTTAAGAATATATTTTGATATAATATCAAAAAGAATTTAAATAAATTTTGAAAATAACTTGATTTTTATTAGGCTTTTTTTGGTATAATTATAGAACCTGCTCTATTTTTAGAAGTAGGGCTAAAAAAAGCCATAGGAAAGGAGAAAGAAAATGAGAAATTATGAAATTATGTTTATTTTATCTACACAATTAACAGATGAAGAAAAACAAGCTGGAGTTGCATTTGTAGAAGAAACATTAAAAGTTGCAGGAGCAGCTGAAGTTAAGACAGAAGTTTGGGGAGATAGAAAACTAGCTTATCCAATTAAGAAAAAAAGAAAATGGATACTATGTTTTAACAACATTCCAAGCAGATGGAACTAAATTTACTGAAATTGAATCAAAATTAAATATTAATGAATCAATTTTTAAAATATATGATTGTTAAAAACGACTAATTTAAAGTATTATAATTGATAAATACAAAAATTTGAGGTTAAAAAAATATTATAATTAGGGGGAAATTATGAACGTAGTAATATTAATGGGAAGAATGACAAGAGATCCTGAATTAAAGTATACTTCAGGAGGTAAAGCATATACTAGTTTTACGCTAGCTGTGCAAAAAATGAAAGATGATGCTGAGTTTATTGACTGTATTGCTTGGGAAAAGACAGCAGAAACCATTGCTGAATATTTTAGAAAAGGTAGAAAAATTCTTGTGCAAGGACGTTTGAATGTAAGCAGTTACGAACAAAACGGCGAAAAAAGAAAATCTACAAAAGTTGTTGTAAGTAGTTTTGAGTTTGTTGAAAGTTCAGGAACTAGCAATAATAATGGCGGGTATCAGCAAAATCAGCCTTATAATGGAAATGGCGGAAATAGCGGAAGTAAACCAGTTCATAATAATACATATGAAAATGATGACGATACGGATGATAATGAAGATTTTCCGTTTTAGTAACTAGGCAAGTTTTATAAAAAAATTGCTATAAAAGTTTTTAGGAGGTGCAAATTAATGAGAGCTAAACCAGTTACAGAATTTAAAAGAAGAAAAAGAAGACCAAAAGTTAAATTTAAAGTAGAAGATATTAACTATAAAAAAATGTTGAATTATTAAAAAAACTTTATGAATGATAAGGGAAAAATCTCTCCTGCGAGAGTAACAGGATTAGAAGCTAAAGTTCAAAGAAAAATTGCAAAAAGCAATTAAAAGAGCTAGACAAATCGCTTTTAATGCCTTATACAAGAATTGAAAAATAATAATAAATTTTTTTCTTTTAATTGAAAAATTACGGTTATATATTTATAATTTTAGCCGTAATTTAGTTAAAAATCCAAGACTATTTAAAAATAAGTTTGGCTTGTTTATAAATAGTCTTTTTTTATGAAAAAAATGTGGAAAAAAATTAAGATTAATATTGTATAATGTATCAAATATACATAATCCCTTTAATATTGAACTGAAAATTAATATTGTTTCTCATTTAAGCAGTAAATTTATACTATTTTTCCATTTAAACAGCGGATTAGTTATAAGTTTGACTTTTGTTAATGAAGTAATATAAAATATAACTTTTATTTTTATGGAATTTGAGTATTACTTTAAAGAAAATAGATTAACTTGCTAAGTAACTATTTTTTTCCAATAGTAATAGTTAAAAAAAAGTAATGGGAAATACAATATTTAAGTTTAGTTTTTAAAGTGGTTTTGCTGTATAAATAGGTGGTAATAAAAAAATGCTGAATAAAAAAATGAATATAATTTTACTTTTTTTATTTATTTTTTTATGGCAGGATGTGATAAAAAAAGGGAGTGAAGGAAAGAAAAAAAAGATAATCCTGAGAATATACAAAGTAAAACTGCAAAGGAAAACATTTTTTTCAAATAATTCAATAGAAAAAAATAATTGAAATATTTTTCAAAAAAATCTAAAAGATAATAAAATAAGTATTGAAAATTTTGAAAAAAATTAACTTATGAAAATAAAAATTATTATTATGCTAAGATACATTCAAGGGGAAATGCCGTTTACGCACTTGATTATAGTGGGCTAAGTGCAACTAGCATATTTTTTTAAAGGTTAATAATGTAAATGGGGCAAATTTGGGAATTATTGAAAATATGGTTGTAAATTTGATACAAGTATCTGATGAAAATATTAAGGATTCAGAAGCTAGAGCAATTTATACAAAAATTTTGTCAAATTTGGGAGAAAAGGAATTATCAAGCCTTTTTAACCTATACAAATGGCATAATTTATGGAATAAGAATAGATCCTGCAACAGGAGAACTTATATTTTTTGCTAGGGAATCAGAAGATGAGAAAGGCAGTAACAAGTATTCCAAAATTAAATTTTATTGATAAGAAAAAGATTAGTGAAAAAGCATTAACAAAATTGGGAGAAAGTAAATAATTTAAGAAAAAATGGAGGTCAAAATGAATTTAGAAGCATTATTAGGACTTTTACAAGGACAAGATTTAGGGAAATTAGCCGAGCAAGTTGGAGGAAGCAGCACAGAAGTGAGAAATGGAGTAGCAGCGGCTCTACCAGCAATTTTGGCGGCAGTTAATAAAAACGCAAATAATAGAGAAAAAGCACAAGGATTGAATAAAGCGTTGGAACAGCACGATGGCTCAGTATTAAATAATCTTGGAAGTTATTTGCAAAATCCAGATTTAAAAGATGGAGCAGGAATTTTGAACCATTTATTTGGTGGAAATACGCAAAATGTGGCAAATGCAGTTTCTCAGTCGAGCGGTTTAGATGCACAAGGAAGTTTGAAGATGTTAGAAACTTTAGCACCATTAGTTTTGGGAGCGTTAGGACAACAGAAAAAAAGGAAAATAATTTAGACGCACAAGGAATTAGTAATTTAACTTCAAATCTTGCAGCAAATTTTGGTGGAGAAGGCGGAATTATGAGCATGATTACAAATTTATTGGATGCAAATAAAGATGGAAATGTAATGGATGATTTGACTGGAATGATTGGTAAATTATTTGGTGGAAAATAAAAATAAAAATTTAAAAAAATAATTAGTTTTAGCAAGTTATAAAAAAATTTTTCACTATAAAATAAATAAAATATAGTTTAGTAAATAAAAAGGAATTACTTGAAATCTTGAGTAGTTCTTTTTATTTATTGAATAAATTTATTTTTCAAAAAAATTAAATGTTTTTAAATACAGCAATTAATACATTTCCTGTTTAATACTATTCCCTCGTTTAAAAAAAGCGAATATTTATTTGTAACAAGAGGTCTTAACTTCTAAAGTTACAAAAAAAATATAATAAAAATATAGTTTCTATTTTTTTCAAATAGGATTTAGAATAAAATATGATATAATAAATATTATTTGTTAATTTTTTTATAGTTGTCAGTGGAGGATTTTTATGAGAGAAATAACAATTATTTATATAATTGCGATTACAATTTTACTGATTTACTGCTTTTTGGACAGTAAAAATTTTGGGGCAAAAAAATTTTTTTAAAAAAAGATGTCATTCCAAATTTGAAAGTTCCGAAAAGCATTTCTGCAATGGGAGTTGGAATTTTTGAATAATTCTAGGCCGGAGAAAAAAATTTTCATATTGGGATATTTTTCTTTGGTTGAGAAAAATTTTATAACTGCGAAAGAGAAAAACTTTTTTGAAAAATATGGATTTTCAATCGGATATTTTGTATAAGAAAAAAATTTGGAAAAAAATCTAAAAGTAATTATTACAGACAAGATGAGCTTTTTGCAGAAGAGCGATGGGTTTTAGATAGTTTGTCGGATTCTGAAAAATGGGATTTTTGAGTGATTATCAAAAGTTTTGTGAATAGAGAGAAATTACCGAAAAATGGATGAGAAGAAATATTGATAGAAGAAAAGAGATTTTTTTAGAGAAGTCTTGCAAGTGCTAATAACTTTTTTTAGTAGCTTTTTTTGATAAATGTAATTTTAAAGGGTTCTTCGGATAATTCGAGTAACGATTCTTCGAGTAGTTCATATAATCAAAAATCTTTAGATCCTTTTTTTCAAAAAAATGTTTGAAATTTATAAAAGGACAAAGAAAAAGTTTTTAGGTTCATTTTGGTGGCCTGAAAAATTGGAAGAATTTATAATTTACAAGAAAAAAATTCAGGATTTTTATATTTTTTTATTTTGGAGTTATTTTAGCTTCAATTATAATGACAAGTAAAGATGTAAAATTTGGAAGTGGGGAAGGGAATTTTTGGACTTTATAGTTTTAGCTGCAATAATCGTTTTTTTCTTGGAAAGTCTTTTGGCTAAGAATATCATTTTTACCGATATTTTCTAAGTATATCCCAAAAAAATAGTAAAAAAATTTTTATTGCATTGGTATTTTTTATTTTCGTTGTATAGTTTTATGTTGCCAAATATTGCATTCATATTTGAACTAAGATTTTATATTTTAATTCCACTGACATTTGTAATTTTATTTTTCATTTACAAGAAATTAATCGTGCGATATACTGAAAATGGACTTTTGGCCATGAATGAAATTGAATCATTCAGAAAATACATTTTTAAATTTTGAAAAAAATTAGAAGTTCCCACTTTTTTTCAAGTGAAGATGAATTAATCGAAAATTTTTCAGCAAATGTATATTTACGCTTTTTGCTTTGGGAATTGAAAAAGATTTTTTTGAAATTTTTTTGGATGTTACTTTGGAGAAAAAAATAATTTTTGCTGGGAGAAAAGAATTTATTTATGAAAAACTTTTGATTTCGACTGTTTTTTTGTGATAAAAAAATTGTTGGGGAATTGAAAGTTAATATTATGAGAAGATGATTTTTTTAAGGAGGAAATTTTATGAAAAAAATTTTTAGAAAAAAATTGGAAAAAGATGAGTTGCTTGAATATTATCGTTTATCTAAAGGACGATTTGCTGTTGGAAATTTTTGTTGGGATTAATGGACGATTTGCTATTTTTTTACTCAATTAGTAAATATGGGAAAAAAATGGTGGATTTAGATTTATAAAAATAGATGATTTAAAAAAAGAATTGCAAAAAAATACAGAATATTTAGCATCAATGAAAGAAAAAAATAAAAGAAAGAAATTCTGAGAATAGAAGAATTATTGAACTTGAAAAAAATAAATTTTTTTAAAGAATTATTTAAATATCTTAAAAAAAATAAAATAAAATTGAAAATATTTTTTTGAAGATGATTACCAAAAAGAAGGATATTTATTGAAAAGAAACAAAAGAATTTTTTTACATTTTCAGTGGTGTGATGAGGAAGGAAATCCTGAAGAAGTTATTAGAAAAAGTGAAGCGAAGAGAATCGAGATAGGAGAAAAATATTATTAAAGACATAATTATTAAAGGTGAAAAAAAGTTAAGAGAAATAAAATTATAGTAGCTGAAGATGATATTCAAGGAGATATTCTTTTTCAAGATGAAGATTATTCATTGATTTATGAAAAATAATTTGTTTTGGGAAGATTCAAATTTTGTAATAGTGAGAACAACTGATATTTGGGAAATTACAGAAAAAGTTTATAAAATAGAAACAGAAAGCATTTCTCCAAATGATATTTTTTTCTGATATTTCAAATATGGAGATAAAAGAAATTTTGAAAAGATGTTATGAAAAATAAGATATTGATAGATTTTTGAATATGAACAGTCATATTATGAAAAAAATACGGAATCATTGAAAAACTTGAAGATGATAAATTGATTTTAAAAAGAAATAAGTAAAATAAGTGGAATTTTTTTGTTTCTAAATCAGAAATATTGATTAAAAGATATTTCATTTTTTTGTTTGTGAGAAATTGTAGAGTTTTTGAGAATCATGGGATAAAACTATGTTTTTGTTTGATATAGTAAAAAAAGAGAACTGATTTGATTGGTTCTCTTTCATTTTTTATCTATTATTTTGAAAAATTTTTTTGGATAAAAATTTTTTCATATTCGTGATGTCATTGTATTATAAAAGTCAGTAAAAATAAAAATATTTTAAAAATAAAAATTTTTTTACTATAATTCCAAAAATCATAAATCCAATAAAAAAATCAATAATTCGTTTTCGCAGAATTCCATTTATATTATATTCACTTAAATTATCCATAGAAAGAACATATTTTGGATAGTTGTCTTCAATGTTTTTTTAATGGAGAAAAATTCTCGTTCAATGGTATTTTCTGAGGCTAAAAAGATAAGTTACTTGAATATATAATTTTTTTATCTTCTTTTTGTGCGATGAAATCAATTTCTTTTGTTTTTTTAATTTTCCGATATTTACATTGTATTTTTCTTCTTAATAATTCTAAATAGATGATGTTTTCAAGATGACCAGCGATGTCGTTTGCTTTGTAGCCCTAATTGAGAATGTTTTTAAACCCTAAGTCAAGAAGATAAAAATTTTTTTCTTGTGTTTCTAAAATGGATTTTTCCTTTTATGTCATATCTTTGAACTTTTGAAATAATATACGCATTTTCAAGTGCCTTTTAAATAATTGTAAACGGTTTCAACGCTTAACTTTTCTACCTTGACTTTTTCAAAAAAATCTGAAATTTTTTTGCAGAAAAAAATATTTCCAATATTGTCAAAAAAATGTATAAAATTATTCGTTCTAAAAGTTCAATATCCCTTATATTATTTCTCGCAACAACATCTTTTAGCAAGACAGAATTATAAATATCAGTCAAATACTGATAAATAGAAGTTTTATCTTGATTGAAAATTGTGGATGGCAGGTAAACCTCCAAATTGCAAAATATTTTTTTCAAAAATATTCTTCATTGCTGTAAATTTTTTTCTGGATTTTTGAATTTTGGAAAAATCTATAAATTCTTTAAAAAGATAAAGGAAAAACCTTTATTTCAACATATCTTCCTGCAATGTAGGTAGCCAATTCCGAAGATAATAAATTAGATTCGAACCAGTGATATAAATATCACAATCTAAGTCAACTAGCAATGAATTTATTACTTTTTTTCCCAAGAAGCAACTTCTTGAATTTCATCGAGTAAAATATAAATTTTACCAGCTAAATTTTTTTGATTTTTTTCAATAATATAGCTATATAATTTTTGAAAATTTGCAAAATTCGGCGAACATTAAAGACTCAAAATTAATAAAAAAATAATATTCTCTTTATTAATTCCCTTTTTCTTCAAGTTCTTTAGATATTAATTTTAAAATCATAGATTTCCCGCTTCTACGCATACCAGTAATAACTTTTATTATCGGCTTATCCATAAATTTTCTAATTTCTTTTTAAATATTGCTCTTTTTATCATTTTATCACCACCTATATTAATATATACAAGAAATTATATACTAAATTAAAAAAAGTTTTTTTCAACTTATACTAGAAAAAAACTTTTTCGAAAATAACATATTTTTTTGCTTATATACTAGAAAAAAATAAATAAAAAAATTTCTGATAAAATAAAAAAAGAGGCATAAAACCTCTTTTTGCTTTTTTTAAATAAAAAGTATAATAAAAATATTTAATAGTAAATTTCATTTTTTTATAAATAAAAAAATTTATAAAGCTGTAATAAAAGTTAAAAAAATCCTAATATCACACCAGCTAAATTTGGAACAATAAGGATAAAAATCTTTTTAGGTTCTTTAGTCCATCCGTAACAACCCAAATTAGACAAGAAATCGAAGCTGTAAGAGGTTGCCAAGGCTGAGCTTTTTTTCTCCTCCCTAAATTAGCGATAATTTGAGGAATATAGGTTATAAAACACAAAAACTCCAATAAATGCTCCAATTGAACCAACAATAGTGTTAATTTTTCTTTTTGTTCATAAAATTACCTCCTTTTAAAAAGTATATATATAAATTATATCAAAGTTTAATATTATTGTCAAATTTAAAAAGTAAAAATTTCTTTTAATGAGAAATTCCCAAACATTGTAAACAAATATCAAAAAAATGATATAATTTAACGAATAAAAATTAAAAATATAAGATATAAAAAAATAATTTGATAAAAAAATAGAGAAAAGGAAGGGAATTTGATGAGTTTAGTGCAATTTAATAGGGTGTATAAGCAGTTTGCTGGGGAATATATATTGAAGGATATTAATTTTACGATTGAGGAGAAGGATAAGATTGGGCTTGTTGGGGTGAATGGAGCTGGGAAATCGACGATTATTCGGATGTTACTTGATAGAGAGCGAATTGATGGGGCGGAAGATAATTTGAATGAAGTTGGGAATATTGTGAAAAGTGCTTCGATGAAAATTGGATATTTGTCGCAAAAATCATGAGTTTTTCGGATGAAAAAAATACGATTTATGAAGAGATGATGTCGGTTTTTTTGCAGAAGAGAGGGAAATTTGGCATGAACTTCAGAAGGTTAATTTGCTTTTGGGAACGGCTGAAAATGATGAGCTGGAAAAATTGATTAATAAGTCTGCGGAGTTGTCGTCGCTTTATGAGGCGAAGGGCGGATATGATATTGAGTATAAGATAAAACAGATTTTGACAGGGCTGGAGCTGACTGAGGAATATTACAATTTGGTGTTAAAAGATTTGAGTGGTGGAGAGCAAACTAGGGTTTCACTTGCAAAAATTACTGTTGTCTGAGCCAGATTTACTAATTTTAGATGAGCCGACAAACCATTTGGATTTGGTTTCAATTGAGTGGTTGGAAGATTATTTGAAACGGTATGCGAAGGCGTTTTTGCTTGTTTCACATGATAGAATTTTTTTGGATAATGTTTGTAACAAAAATTTTTGAAATTGAGAATAAGAAATTGCATAAGTATGATGGGAATTTTTTTCTGCATTTATCATTCAAAAAAAGAGATGATTTTTGAAAAGGGGAAATGAAGCGTTACGAAAAAGAGCAGGAAAAAAATTAAGAAAAATGGAAGAATACATTGACAGATTTCGTGCTGGAATAAAGGCTAGACAGGCAAAAGGGCGACAAAAAATTCTGGACAGAATCGAGCGAATGGACGACCCTGTTTTTAATCCGCAAAGAATGAAATTAAAATTTGAAACAGATACGATTACTGGGGACAATGTTTTAAAAGTGAATGGAATTTCAAAAAGTTTTGACAACAAAAAGTGTTGAATAATGTGAGTTTTCAGCTATTTCGTGGCGAAAGAGTTGGAATTATTGGAAAAAATGGGATTGGGAAATCGACTTTGCTAAAAATTTTGGTAAATAAATTGAAGCAGGATTCAGGAACTGTCGAGTTTGGTTCTCGTGTAAAAGTCGGTTATTACGACCAAAATCACATGGATTTAACTCCAGCAAACAATATTTTGCAGGAAATTAATAATTCTCTAAATTTGACGGAAGAATATTTACGAACACTTGCGGGAGCTTTCTTATTTTCAGGCGACGATGTTTTGAAAAAAGTAGAAAAATTGAGCGGTGGAGAAAAAGTTAGAGTTTCATTCTTAAAATTGTATATGCAAAGAGCAAATTTCCTAATTTTAGATGAGCCGACAAACCATTTGGATATTTACTCAATTGAAGTTTTGGAAGACGCATTGGAAGATTTTGACGGAACAATGTTAGTCGTTTCTCACAACAGACACTTTTTAGACACAGTTTGTAATACAATTTACTATCTTGATGAAAATGGTCTTACGAAATTTAAAGGAAATTACGAAGATTACAAGGAAAGTTTGAAAAACAATAAATCGAATCCGACTGCAACTGACATTGAGACCAAAGAAGAACAAAAAAATTGTCATATCAGGAGCAAAAGGAACTTTCTAAAAAAATCTCGAAAATTGAAAAGAGATATTGCAAAATTGGAAGAAAAAATGGAGAAAATCTCAGAAAAACGGGAAGAATTGAATAAAGGATTATGAAGAAGCTGGGCGAAAAAAATGATGTTGGAAAATTGATGGAAATTCAGGAGGAATTTGATAGATTGGATAGTGACGAGATGGAAATGATGGAAGAGTGGGATTCGAAGAGTGAGGAGTTGAAGGGATTTGAAGAGTAGAAAGTAGAATGGGAGAGCTACTAGGATTTGGCTCGATCAGATGTTGATAAAAAGATTGGGAATGTGTGTGGATTGGCAAAAAATTAATAGAAATGATTATTTATCAGCGATGAAAAAGAAGTGTGGTTAATGATTTAGAATTGAAATTTCTTTTTGAAGGAAAGTTTGATAAGTGATATTGAGGATAGAGATGTGTTTATGAATGGAATTAATCAGTCTTATGAGTATGAAAAATATGGGGAAATATGATGTGAAAGAATTGGAAGAATTAGATTGAAATTAAATTTTGAAATCATTGAAGTTGTAAAAAAATGTGGGAGGGTAAAGAAAGCGAGAGAAGAATGTCTTTAGAGAAAAAAATATTGGAAATGCAACAAAATTTATTAAATATCGAAAAAGGAATTGAAAAAGATGAATGAAGAATCAATTGAAAAGCAGAAATATTTGTATGCCTTTTTCTTTAAAAAGGAACATTGAAAAGTATGAATTTTTTTATGAAGTTAGATAATTTGAAAAAGGAATATGATAAGTATACAGAGAAAAATTAGGAAAATTATTAAAAAGAGAGTATGGCGAAGTTGAATTACTGGAAAGACCATTAAAAGTTAAAATAATTTATTTTTTTGATGAGTATGAATTTATGACTAAAGATGTGGATAATTATTATAAAGTTTTTGATTGATTCTTTGAAGAAAACCTTGATTATGGATGATAAATTTATCGAAGAATTAGTAATTTTGAAAAAGAGAACGAATAAGTTGTATCCATATATTTCTGTTTATATTGAAGATTATAATGCTGAAGAAATTTATTACATTCCTGAAAAAAATTGGGGAAATGCCGGAATTGGTTATTGAGAAAAATGGAAATTTTTAGAAGACAAAAAAATGTTTTTAGGAGCAGAAGATTTAAATTTAGAGGTGAATAATTCAAAAATCAGAATTAACTAAAGAAAAAAACTCAAATATCATTGGGAAGCAATGAATATTTTAAAGAACTTAAACAAAAAGTATGATCAAACTTGTTCTAAGTTAAAAGTTCCAAATAATAGATATTCTGCACTAAAAAAATGTATTTTTTTGATTGAATTGGAGAAAAAAAAGAAAAAAATAAAGATAAAATGTATTGATTGGAGAAAATAAAAGATAATGAAGAAAAATTTTTTTAAAAATTTATAGAAGAAACACCAAAGTTTGTAAATACAGATTTATTTGTTACGAAATATTCTGGAAGATCAAAACAGTTTAATATTAAAAAAATTTTAATAGAAAAAAAGAGCAAATAATTTTTTTAAGAACAGGGTTTGGTTATGCTTTTTGATAAATCATATAATTTTAAAAAAGTGTGATGGATAGATAATAAGAGGAGGAGAACATGGAAAAATTAGTAAGGAGAGGTGGTGGCGGACATTCTCACGGCGGAGGACATGGTCATTTTCATGGAAGTGGCGGAAGTCATCATTATGGTGGTCACTATGGCGGAGAACATAGTAGTGGAGAGCATTCGAGAGGACATTCAGATGGAGAAGGAGATGGAAAATCTAAAAAATCTGGTGATGATGAGCAAGAAAATTCGTCATCTTTTTGGAGAAGTCGTGGTTCTCATTCAAGCAGTTCAAGTCAAAAAATTGTGAAAATATTGTTGATATTAAGAAAAGACAGGATTGTATTGAAAGTAATAGTAATGCTAATAATCTTGAAATATTTTTTATCTTTTGTGCTGTGATAGTTTTTATTTTTTTAAAAATAAAAGATTTTGGGAAAAAATATTAAAATAAAAGATTGAAATTACAAATATTATAAATATTGCTTGGTAAATTATAAAAAAAGTAAAAAAATAGGAGAAATTATGATAGAAGGAATGATAAATATAATAAAAAAGATGTTATCAATATTAACATTAAGTACAACAGCAGTTGCTCCAATAAATACTGAAAATACAAACCATATTGCAGATGTTGGAAAAAAAGAATTAATTTGTATTGATCCTGGACATCAAATAAAGGAGATCCAGGCTTAGAAGAAGTTGCACCAGGCTCATTGGAAAAAAAGCCAAAAGTTTCATCTGGAGCAATGGGAGTAGCAACGAAAAAATATGAATATCAGCTTGTGCTTGAAGTAGGATTAAAATTAAGAGATGAATTACAAGGTAAGGGTTATAAAGTGTTTATGGTACGTGAAACAAATGATGTAAATATCAGTAATAAAGAACGTGCAATTAAAACAAATGAAGCAGGATGCTCGTTGTATGTAAGACTTCATGCAGATGGAGTAGATAATTCTTCTGTAAATGGAGCTTCAGTATTAACTTCTTCACAAAAAAATCGCTACACACAAAGTGTTCAAAAATCCAGCGATAAATTTTCACATGATGTTCTATCTGAATACATAAAATCAACAGGAGCAAAAAATCGCGGGGTTTCCTATAGAGATGACCTTACAGGTACAAATTGGTCGAAAGTAACTAATACATTAATTGAATTAGGATTTATGTCAAATCCCGCAGAAGATAAAAAAATGTCAACATCAGAATATCAGAATAAAATGGTATTAGGAATAGTGAATGGTATAGAAAAAAATATTTGAAAGAAAAGTAGAAAAAGAAATAAAGTGTTTGAAGAAATAATAAGTATACATTTTTTTGTTACACTTTACTTGAGAATACACCGTTGAGAAAAATTTGGAAAAAATTTCAAAAAAGTAGTTGACAAATATTTTCTTTTATGATAATATATATCTTGTCGATACGAAAATGTATCAACGGACAATAGAGATATTAATAATGTAAAGAAGCAATTAAGTGTATAATCAATAAAGTCAAGTATCTTGAAAAAGATAACGTCAAGACTAATTAGGTGAAATGTAAATATATTGAATGAAGAGTTTGATCCTGGCTCAGGATGAACGCTGACAGAATGCTTAACACATGCAAGTCTTTGGCGAAGCTGTGCTCGCACAGCCTAGCCAAGGCGGACGGGTGAGTAACGCGTAAGGAACTTGCCCTGCAGTCAGGGATAACAGACGGAAACGACTGATAAAACCTGATAAAGTCAGACGGATCATGTCCAGTCTGATGAAAAGAAATGCTGCAGGAGAGCCTTGCGTCCTATTAGCTTGTTGGTGGGGTAACGGCCCACCAAGGCAATGATAGGTAGCCGGCCTGAGAGGGTGGACGGCCACAAGGGGACTGAGATACGGCCCTTACTCCTACGGGAGGCAGCAGTGGGGAATATTGGACAATGGGGGCAACCCTGATCCAGCAATTCTGTGTGCACGATGAAGGTTTTCGGATTGTAAAGTGCTTTCAGCAGGGAAGAAAAAAATGACGGTACCTGCAGAAGAAGCGACGGCTAAATACGTGCCAGCAGCCGCGGTAATACGTATGTCGCAAGCGTTATCCGGAATTATTGGGCATAAAGGGCATCTAGGCGGCCAGATAAGTCTGAGGGTGAAAACTTGCGGCTCAACCGCAAGCCTGCCCTGGAAACTATGTGGCTAGAGTACTGGAGAGGTGGACGGAACTGCACGAGTAGAGGTGAAATTCGTAGATATGTGCAGGAATGCCGATGATGAAGATAGTTCACTGGACGGTAACTGACGCTGAAGTGCGAAAGCTAGGGGAGCAAACAGGATTAGATACCCTGGTAGTCCTAGCTGTAAACGATGATTACTGGGTGTGGGCATGAAGAGTGTCCGTGCCGAAGCTAATGCGATAAGTAATCCGCCTGGGGAGTACGGCCGCAAGGCTGAAACTCAAAGGAATTGACGGGGACCCGCACAAGCGGTGGAGCATGTGGTTTAATTCGACGCAACGCGAGGAACCTTACCAGATCTTGACATCCTGCGAAGGCCTGCGAGAGCAGGCTGTGCCTTCGGGAACGCAGAGACAGGTGGTGCATGGCTGTCGACAGCTCGTGTCGTGAGATGTTGGGTTAAGTCCCGCAACGAGCGCAACCCCTATTGCTAGTTGCCATCATTAGGTTGGGAACTCTAGCAAGACTGCCTGCGAAGAGCAGGAGGAAGGTGGGGATGACGTCAAGTCATCATGCCCCTTATGATCTGGGCTACACACGTGCTACAATGGTCGGTACAAAGAGCTGCAAAGCGGTAACGCTAAGCCAATCTTTAAAGCCGATCCAAGTTCGGATTGAAGTCTGCAACTCGACTTCATGAAGCTGGAATCGCTAGTAATCGCAGATCAGCAATGCTGCGGTGAATACGTTCTCGGGTCTTGTACACACCGCCCGTCACACCACGAGAGTTGTTTGCACCTGAAGCTGCCGGTCCAACCGCAAGGAGGAAAGCATCTAAGGTGTGGATAGTGATTGGGGTGAAGTCGTAACAAGGTATCCGTACCGGAAGGTGCGGATGGATCACCTCCTTTCTAAGGAGTATTAAACACTGCTTCTTTATATATCTTGTGGGCGTGTAGCTCAGGTGGTTAGAGCACTGTGCTGATAACGCAGGGGTCGCTGGTTCGAGTCCAGCCATGCCCACCATAAGAAGTCTTGGGGATATAGCTCAGTTGGGAGAGCGCTGCCCTTGCAAGGCAGAGGTCAGCGGTTCGAACCCGCTTATCTCCACCAATATTATTATTTAGGACAATGGGAAATGAATAGTAGGTAAAAGATTATAACTAAACTAGAGTAAAAAGTTATTCTGGATAAAAAAGCTAATAAGGGCACACGGAGGATGCCTAGGCAACAACAGCCGATGAAGGACGTGATAAGCTGCGATAAGCTGGGAGGAGATGCACATAATCATTAATCCCCAGATCTCCGAATGGGTAAACCTACATACCTGGAGGGTATGCGTGAAAACGGTAAGCCTGTGAACTGAAACATCTAAGTAGCAGGAGGAAAAGAAAGTAAAAACGATTCCCTAAGTAGCGGCGAGCGAACAGGGAAAAGCCTAAACCGTGTCAGTGCCAAGTGGACAGCATTGCTGACACGGGGTTGTGGGACTTCCATTAACAGATTGTCATAATGTTTAATCTATATATGTGTAAGTAGAATCAGTTGGGAAGCTGAACCAAAGAAGGTGAAAGTCCTGTAGAACATAAAACATATATAGAGACTGGAAGCACCCGAGTAGCGTCAAGCACGAGGAATTTGGCGTGAATCAGCGTGGACCAAATCACGTAAGGCTAAATACTGTTGTTGACCGATAGTGAAGAGTACCGTGAGGGAAAGGTGAAAAGAACCCTGAGCAAGGGAGTGAAATAGAATTTGAAACCGTGTGCTTACAAACGGTAGGAGCACATTATGTGTGACTGCGTGGATTTTGGTTAATCATCCTGCGAGTTATGACTGGTGGCAAGGTTAATAAACGGAGCCGAAGGGAAACCAAGTCTCAATAGGGCGTTAAGTCGCCAGTCATAGACGCGAAACCTAGTGATCTAGGCCTGTCCAGGCTGAAGCTGAGGTAAGACTCAGTGGAGGGCCGAACTCACCGCCGTTGAAAAGTTGGGAGATGAGATAGGTCTAGGGGTGAAAAGCCAATCGAACTAGGAGATAGCTCGTTCTCTCCGAAATGCATTTAGGTGCAGCCTTGGACTGAGATATGTGGGGGTAGAGCTCTGTATGATCTAGGGGGCGTACTGCTTACCGAAATCAAGCAAACTACGAATACCATATATTATGTTCAGGAGTGAGTCCGTGGATGATAAGGTCCTCGGACGAGAGGGGAACAGCCCAGACCACCAGCTAAGGTCCCTAATTATGTCTAAGTGGGAAAGGAGGTGGACATTCATAGACAACCAGGAGGTTGGCTTAGAAGCAGCCATACCTTGAAAGAGTGCGTAATAGCTCACTGGTCGAGAGTGCCTGCGCCGAAGATGTAACGGGGCTAAGACATAAACCGAAGCTGTGGAAGATACACTGTATCTTGGTAGGAGAGCGTTCTGTAGGCCGTCGAAGGGATGCCGTAAGGCCATCCTGGAGGTATCAGAAGTGAGAATGCAGGAATGAGTAGCGAGAAGGCGGGTGAGAATCCCGCCGGCCGGAAGTCCAAGGTTTCCAGGGGAAGGCTTGTCCGCCCTGGGGAAGTCGGGACCTAAGCATAAGCAAAATTGTGATGGCGAATGGAAAACAGGTTAATATTCCTGTACCACTATTATCGCTTGAGAGACGGAGTGACGCAGGAAGGTATGTGAGAAGGCTGACGGTTTAGCCTTTCTAAGGGCCCAGCGTGGGCGTGCAGGTAAATCCGCACGCCTAAACGTGAGACCTGACGGGGAAGTGCTTGTGCATAAGTCACAGATCCTACACTGCCAAGAAAAACTTCTATCGATGAGAAATAGTGCCCGTACTCTAAACCGACACAGGTGGACAGAGTGAGAAACTTAAGGCCGACAGGATAACTCTAGCTAAGGAACTCTGCAAAATAGCCCCGTAACTTCGGGAGAAGGGGTGCCTGATATACCTGAAGAGAGAAACACTCCTAGGGAAAACAGGCCGCAGTGAAGAGTCTCAAGCAACTGTTTACCAAAAACACAGGTCTATGCTAAGCTGAAAGGCGACGTATATGGGCTGACACCTGCCCAGTGCCGGAAGGTTAAGAGGAGGAGTGAGAGCTCCAATTTGAAGCCCCGGTGAACGGCGGCCGTAACTATAACGGTCCTAAGGTAGCGAAATTCCTTGTCGGGTAAGTTCCGACCTGCACGAATGGTGAAATGATTTGAGAGCTGTCTTGGCTGGAGACCTGGTGAAGTTGTAATGCCGGTGAAGATACCGGCTACCTGCAGTAGGACGGAAAGACCCCGTGGAGCTTTACTGTAGCTTGGCATTGGGTTCTGGCAATGTGTGTATAGGATAGTTGGGAGACTATGATGTAATGGCGTCAGTCATTGCTGAGTCGCTGTTGGAATACCAACCATATGTTGTCGGAATTCTAATCTGGCAACGGAGACAGTGCTAGGTGGGCAGTTTGACTGGGGCGGTCGCCTCCCAAAGAGTAACGGAGGCGTTCAAAGGTTCCCTCAGGCTGGATGGAAATCAGCCTAAGAGTGCAAACGCATAAGGGAGCTTGACTGCAAGACTGACGGGTCGAGCAGGTACGAAAGTAGGAGTTAGTGATCCGGCGGTTCCGTATGGAAGGACCGTCGCTCAACGGATAAAAGCTACCCCGGGGATAACAGGCTGATACTTCCCAAGAGTCCATATCGACGGAAGTGTTTGGCACCTCGATGTCGGCTCGTCTCATCCTGGGGCTGGAGAAGGTCCCAAGGGTTGGGCTGTTCGCCCATTAAAGAGGCACGCGAGCTGGGTTCAGAACGTCGTGAGACAGTTCGGTCCCTATCCACTGCAGGCGCTTGAATATTGAAAAGATCTGACCTTAGTACGAGAGGACCGGGTTGGACAGACCTCTGATGTATCAGTTGTCACGCCAGTGGCATGGCTGAGTAGTCACGTCTGGTACGGATAACCGCTGAAAGCATCTAAGCGGGAAGCCGACTTTGAGATGAATATTCGTAGTATCCATAGAGAACATATGGTTGATAGGCTAGGGGTGCAAGTGCAGCAATGCATTTAGCTGACTAGTACTAATATTACGCTTGCTTTTAAGATAATCTTTTACTGCTGCTATTTATTTCTCATTGTCTTAATAGACAGTATATATATCTAGTTTGGTGATGATAACGACAGGGATACACCCGGAAACATTTCGAACCCGGCAGTTAAGTCTGTTAGTGCCTAAAATACTTGGATTTATCCTGGGAAGATAGGTAATTGCCAAACTTTTTTAAATATGTGTGTCTCCGTAGCTCAGCTGGTTAGAGCATCTGACTGTTAATCAGAGGGTCGTTGGTTCGAGTCCAACCGGGGACGCCATTTTTTTATTTACTCAAAAAGCTGAACTCAAAATTTTTAGTCATTTTGAGGTAGCCCTTTTTTTATCTATTTAAAATTTTTTCAGTTTTTTTTATATCTTTTTCCCTTGAAATAATATTATATATTTTTTTATTTCTTCTATTTTATCAATAATTCTCTGATTTTTCTTTCCTAGAAAAAAATTTTTTTCTGATAGAAAAAAATTTCATTGATCCTTCAAAACTTCTAACAGATTTTTGTTAAACAAAGCTGTCTTCTGAAAAAAAGAGGCTTTCTAATAATATCATCAAAATCAATAAACGCAATCTTTCCACTATTTTTTTATCTATAAAAAAATTTCCTAATCCAAAAATCCATGTGATAATATCCTTTTTAAAAATTTTTTTCTTCAAATTTAAGCCATAAGTTAATTGTTTTATATGTAAGTTCAGCATCATCTTTTTCCATAAGATATTTATAATATGGTATAAAAATCCCCATTAAACGTCTTATTTATGTTTTTCTGAAACAATTTCTACCTTTATATGAAATGGTGTATATTTTATAACTTTATGTTTCATTATTTTCATAAAAGTTCAGTTCTGGAAAATCCCTTTCCAAATATTTTGAAACCTTTTAGGAATTTTTTTCCCTTTTCTCTTGTAAATCCAAAAAAATCTTCAAAAGCCTTTTTTTATTTTTTTATATTCATAAGTTTTTATAAAAAAATAATTTTTTTCATTATCTGTATTTAAATTTTTACTTTCCTGCATTTTTTTATTTTTTTCCTTTAATTTTTATTTTTCTTTATTAATTCTAGCATATCTTATTTTTTTATTTCAATTGCAGCATATCAAATTTTTTTAGAAATAAATAAAGTAAAATAATTAATTTGAACTTAGATATTTTTTTGTTGTATTCAAGCAAATTTAGTACTAGGAATAGTATTTTTTCAGAATATTCTGTATTCAAGGCAGTTGTAAAAAGTAAATGAATTTATAATAAAGTCTTTTTGTCAGAAAAACGGAGGAAACACGAAAAATTGAATTACAGAGATACTATATTTATTTAAATTTTTTTGATTTTTTTACAAATGGCTAAAAAAATTTTTAATTTGGAAGGAGAAAGCAGAAATGATTAATTTAATCGTAGCAACTCATGGAAAAAAATGTCGGAGGAAACTGTTAATCTTACAAAAAAATGGTTTTAGGAGAAAGTGAACAGCTGGATTTTGTCACTTTTGTGCCTGGAGAAGGACCTGAAGATTTGATAAAAAAAATATCAGGACATTATTGCAAAAATATAACAGCGAAGGAACATTATTTTTTTGGTGGATTTATTTGGTGAAGTCCATACAATGCAGCGTGCCGTGTAGTTGCTGAAACAAAAAAATACTGATGTAATAACAGGGGTTAATGTGCCTATGTTACTAGAAGTATTAGATGCTAGAGAAGAAACAGACGATGTTGCAGAATTAGTTCAAATTGCAAAAAAATTCTGGAATTAACGGAATTAAAATTTTTAGTGAATTATTCGTTGATAATTCTGATGATGAAGATGAAGATTTGGATGAATTGGATTTATAATTTTGAAAGGTGGTGGTGTAAATGAAGATAAATAACAAAAAAACTTTTTAATTGGTGCATTAGTTTTTTTCCTTGTTATTTAGTTCGTATGGTTTTTTTCTGCTGGAAATAAAAGAAAAAGGTAAAACTGACACTATGATTACAAATGTAAAAACTCAAAAATATTTTAAACAATTTCAAAGTGCATTATCATCCGAAAAACTGGTTGGATGAATGATCCAAATGGACTTAATTTTAACGGAAAAAGAATATAATATGTTTTATCAATATTATCCGTCTGATACGGTTTGGGGACCAATGCACTGGGGACACGCTGTGTCGAAAGATTTGATAAAATGGGAAGAAAAAGATATTGCACTTTATCCTGACCATTTAGGAATGAACTTTTTCTGGAAGTGCGGTTATTGATAAAGATAATACAAGTGGATTTTTAGCAAAAATACGCCTATTGATAAAAAGAGAAGTTCTTATTTATACAAGTCATTATGAAAAAAATGGAAAAAGAGAAGAAATGCAAAGTGCGGCTTATCTTTTGGATAACGGAAATTATAAAAGATATGAAAATAATCCTGTAATTGCTGGAAATAATAGAAAAGATTTTAGAGATCCTAAAGTATTTTATTATGAAAAAGACAAAAAATGGGTAATGATTGTATCTGCTGCGCAAAAAGCAGAACTTTATGAAAGTAAAAATTTGAAAGATTGGAAACTTTTAAGTGAATTTAACTATGATTTTGGATTTAAACATACTTGGGAATGTCCGGATTTGATACAAGTTGATGGAAAATGGATTTTAGTTGGAAGTATTATAAATGAGGATGAAAGAATAAAAAGCGTAGTCGCTTATTTTGTTGGAGAATTTGACGGTAAAAAATTTGTTCCTGATAAAAAAGGCTATGAACTTGTAGATTACGGAAAAGATTATTATGCTCCACAAAGTATTTCAGGTGCGGCTAAGCCAACTTCAATTGCTTGGTTAAATAACTGGGTTTATGCAACTAAAATTCCTGCAAAAGAATTTAGAAGTATAATGGGTATTCCAAGAGTTATGAATTTTAGAAATGGAAAACTTTATCAAGAAAAAAAGTAGATACATTTAAAAAAATTATTTAACTAATAAAAAAAGATATAAAAAAATTCCGATACAATGGGACAAAATGTATATTTTGATTTACAAAAATACAGGAAATTTTGATTTAGAATTATTTAAAGATGCAAATGGAAGCTTTTAATTTAAGTTATAAAGATGGAAAAACTCAGAGTTAAAAGAGAAAAATTTGGTTCTTTCTCATTTAATGACAAAGATTTAGACAGACAATTTTTTTGGATGATGTAACAGTTGATATTGATTTGAAAAAAAGTTAATATTGTTGTAGATTCAAATGTTATTGAAATTTTTTTGCTAATGATGGAGAAAAAAACTTTTTTCTTATCTAGTTTATCCTGATAATTATAATTATAAATTTTCTGGAGATGTAAAAAGGCTCAATTTATGAAATAAAATAAAAAAATAAGAGAAAGGAGCGTTACTGAAAGTACAAATCAGTAGCGGGAAATAGAATTATGGAATTAGTTTTAACAAGAATAGACTCAAGATTAATACACGGACAAGTTGCGACTTCATGGGTAAAAGCAACTAAACCTGAAGCAATTTTTGCGGTAAATGACGATGTGGCAGAAGATAAAATTAGAAAATCACTTTTATTACAAGTGGCACCTGAAGGAGTAAAATCATTTGTAATACCTGTTGAAAAAGCAATCGCAGTTTACAAAAACCCTAAATATGCTAAAACAAAAGTAATGCTGCTTGTTACTTGTCCAGCTGATGTTGTTAGATTAATCGAAGGTGGAGTTGACATTAAAACAGTCAATGTTGGAGGAATGACTTTTAAAGAAGGAGACAAATTAATTTCAAAAGCAGTTGCAATTAATAAAGATGATTTGGAAGCATTCAACAAATTAAGATCTATGGGAGTAGAACTTGATATGAGACAATTAGTAACTTCTGCAAAAGAAGATATTAATTCTAAACTAGATTCTATTTCATTTGACTAATAAAAAATATCAGGGAATATAAAATTTCCTGATTTATTTAGTAAAATTAAAAATCATTGTAAAGTATAAAAACTCAAAATTTAGGAGGGCTAAAAAATGAATGTTGTTCAGTTAATTTTACTGGTATTGGTAGCAGCAATAACAGGAATGGGAAGCGTACTTGATGAAAGACAGACTCACCGTCCATTAGTGGCGTGTACTTTAGTCGGTCTTGTACTGGGAGATTTAAAAACAGGAATCATTTTAGGTGGTTCACTTGAAATGATAGCACTTGGATGGATGAATGTCGGAGCAGCAATGGCACCAGATGCAGCGCTAGCAAGTGTAATTTCAGCGATATTAGTAATAGTAGGTAAACAGTCAATTGGAGAAGGAATCGCAGTTGCAGTACCGATTGCAGCGGCAGGACAAGTTCTTACAATTTTCGTTAGAACAATAACAGTATTCTTTCAACATAAAGCGGATGATTTTGCAGAACAAGCTAATTTTAAAGGGATTGAAATGTGTCACCTTGCAGGATTGGCTTTACAAGCGTTAAGAGTTGCGATACCAGCACTTCTAGTTGGTCTAATTGCGGGAACAAGTGCTGTAGAAGGAGCATTACATGCAATTCCTGAAGTAATTACTAGAGGATTGCAAATTGCAGGAGGATTTATCGTAGTTGTTGGGTATGCGATGGTTATAAATATGATGGAAGCAAAAGCTTTGATGCCATTCTTCTTCTTAGGATTCGTAATAGCAGCATTTACAGAATTTAATTTAGTTGGTTTAGGTATTTTGGGATTGTGTCTTGCAATCTTGTACATTCAATTAAATCCTAAATATCACGCTTCTATTGCTTTGCCAAGTGGTGGAAATGATGGCGGTGGAGCCGGAATTGCAGAAGAAGCTGACGATGAATTGGAAGGACTATAGGAGGTAAGAAAAATGGCAGAAAATAACGTAGAAAAAAAATTAACTGATAAAGATTTGAAAAGCATGTATTGGAGATCTACTACTTTATTAGGTTCTTTCAACTTTGAAAGAATGCAGTCAATGGGATTTTGTGTAACGATGATTCCTGCAATAAAAAGACTTTATTCTAAAAAAGAAGATCAAGCAGCTGCATTAAAAAGACATTTGGAATTCTTTAACACTCAACCTTGGATTGGTTCAACTATAATGGGTGTTACGGCTGCGATGGAACAGGAAAAAGCAAATGGAGTAGACATTGATGACGCAACTATAAGTGGTATTAAAGTAGGGCTTATGGGACCACTTGCTGGAGTTGGAGATCCAATTTTCTGGGGAACATTAAGACCAGTTTTAGCGGCACTTGGAGCTTCATTAGCTATTGCTGGAGGAAATTTACTAGGTCCATTGATTTTCTTCATTGGAATAAATATTGCAAGAGTTTTGACTAGATGGTATGGATTAAAATATGGTTATGAAAAAGGTACTGAAATCGTTGGGGATATGGAAGGTGGAGTTATCCAAAAATTAACTCAAGGTGCTTCTATATTAGGGCTTTTCGTAATGGGAGCCTTGGTTTCTAAATGGACTTCAATAAATGTTCCATTGGTATTGTCTAAGTATACTGATTCAACAGGAAAAGAAGTTGTAACTACTGTTCAAAGTATTTTAGATTCATTATTACCTGGATTATTAGCATTATTATTAACATTTGGATGTATGCACTTATTGAAGAGAAAAGTAAATGCTATCTGGATAATTTTTGGCTTCTTTGCAATAGGAATAATCGGATTCTGGTTAGGAATTTTGGCATAATATGTTTAAGAAAATGATTTCAAAAGTAGAAAAATTTGTGAAGGTTCCGCCAAAGGAAGGATATATTAAAAATAGTTCTATTTTAGTTACAGGACTTATGATTATTGGAATGATCTTATATCCATTTACAAAAGGTTATGGAACAATAATAGCTTTAGCAGCGGCTCTAATTGTTATGGTTGGGCAAAAGTTGCTTATAAAACAGGCTAAGAATGATTTTCGTGATATGTATTACGCTAAAGATATGTATTTGAAAACTAAAAATACTGAATATTTGGACTTTATTACAGCTCGTTCTAAACAAATGATTAATGATGTAAAAGTTTTATCAGATAGGGCGAAAAAAAGAAATAGCAGAACTTCAGAAGTTTGTTGAAAAAAATATAAGAAGTAATTATTAAAAATATAAATTATAATTTAAATATTTTTAGAATACCTGATTAAAGGGTATTCTTTTTTTCTTTTTAGAAATGAAATAAAAAAATTTAAACTTTTTTTATATATTTAAAGTGTGATATAATTAAAACATAAATTTTTATGGTTAAAAATACTGAAATAGCGAAATAAATAGGAGGAAAAAAATGTTAGAAAAAAATTAGCACACTTGAGAGAAGAAGTGTTAGAAAAAAACTTGATAAAGTTGGAAATCTTGAGGAATTGAATGAATTGAGAGTAAAAATCCTAGGGAAAAAAAGGGGAATTTACGGCGATAATGAAGGAAATGGGAAATATCGCTGCTGAGAAAAAGAGCTGAGTTTGGAAAAAAACTACGAATGAAATAAAAAAATGTGTTGTTGGCGAAATTTGATGAAACTACAACTGGTTTGAAGGAAATTGCTAAACAGGAAAGATTGAAAAATGAGACAATAGATGTGACTTTGCCTGGAAGAAAAAGCTAATGTTGGATCGCTTCATCCACTTACTAAAAACAGTTTTGGAAATTAAAAGATATTGTTTCTTCTATGGGATTTGACATTGTTGATGGACCTGAAGTTGAGTATGTAAAATATAATTTTGATGCATTAAATATTCCAAAAGACACATCCATCGAGGGAAATTACTGATACATTCTATATTAAAGAAAATGAAGTTGTATTGAGAACGCAAACTTCTGGAATGCAAATTAGATACATGGAAGACAGAAAACCACCATTTAGAATGATTTCGATTGGAAAAAGTTTACCGTCCAGACTACGATGTATCGCATACACCAATGTTTCACCAAATGGAAGGACTTATGGTTGGAGAAAATGTTTCTTTTGCTAATTTTAAAGCGATTTTGGAAAATATTGTAAAGAAAATATTTGGAGAAGACAGAAGAGTAAGATTTAGACCACACTTTTTCCCATTTACAGAACCTTCTGCAGAAATGGACGTAGAATGTGGAGTTTGTAAAGGTGAAGGATGTAGAGTTTGTAAAGGGACAGGATGGCTTGAAATTCTTGGAAGTGGAATGGTAAATCCAAAAGTGCTTTCAGGTGTTGGAATTGACCCACAAAAATATCAAGGATTTGCATTTGGATTGGGACTTGAAAGAATTACGATGTTAAAATATGGAATTGATGACTTAAGAGCATTTTTTGAAAATGATGAGAGATTTTTGGACCAGTTCTAAAAATTTATAATAGTATTTTTAGCTAAAAATTTTTGATGGAAAATTTATTTGAATGTAGAATAGAAAAATCAATTGGAGTGTTAAAAATGGATGATAAAGAAATCAAAATGGATGATGAGTATGTGAAAAAAATTTTATGAAGAAATTCGTGAGGATTATGAAAAAATTCACCAACGAAAACTTTTGCAAAAATAAAATCTGGTAGAAGATAAGTTGAAAAATAACAGATAGTAAAATTATGGGATTACCCGTATGTTCCGAAAAGGAAAAGAAATTTCCAGAAACGTCCAATGGTGAGGAAATGTTTGATGATTGCACAGATTAATTGTGAGGATTTGAGAGGATTGAAAGGATTTTTCCCACAAAAGGAATTTTACAGTTTTTTTGTATTTGATGACGACGATAGCTCTGTATGGGACTTGACTTTGAGTCAAACCGACTGTTCAAAGATGGATTTAGAGTGATTTATCATGAAGAGATTGAAGAATTTTTACGATGACAGAAAGAGCTTGAAAAGATATTTATAAATCCACATAAATTATGAAGAATATGTGTTACAGAAACGATAATCAAAAGTTATAAAATGAAAATTTTGAGTTACAACCGAGAAGAAAAAGATTTGAAGAGTATTTTGAAGATATATTTGACAAAACTTTGTGAAAGAGAAAAAGTTTAGAGCCCAGCATCAAGAATTGAAACTTTATGTAAGATTGCAGATACTGAAATGGATTATTCAGATGATTATCATTCACAATGTGATGGTTTTTGCATATTTTTACGCAGGAAGATCCAAGAAAATATGAGGAAAAATACCAAAAATATGATACATTGCTATTTCAATTGGACAGTGAACATGATGAAAAACCAAAGGAAAAATGGAAAGTTTGTATCGGAGATGCTGGAGTATTAAACTTTTTTTATAAATCGTGAAAAAGTTGAAAAAAACAAAAGACTTTACAGAAATTCTCTATAATTGGGATTGTTATTAAATAAAAAAAGTTATCCACATTATTGTGGAAAAAGACATAATTTATAAATTAAAGAAAGGAGAGTGTGATAATCTATAAATTGAGAATTTATAGGTTTGTCATGCAAAAAAATAGAATGCTAATTTCGTTAAACTGGTTAAAAGCAATATATAGATTTAGATGGAATAGAAATAAATGAAATGGAAAATGCCTTGACTATGATTGGTCAGGAAGTAGAAAAAAATCGAGGTTTTAGGGAGAATTTAGAAAATGTTGTAACAGCGCAAATTATTGAAAAAGAAATGCACCCTGATTCTGACCACTTGACAATTTGTAAAGTTGATAATGGGAAAGAAATTTTTACAAATCGTGTGTGGAGCACCTAATCATAAGGCTGGGAGACAAAGTTGTGTTGGCACAAGTTGGGAGCAAAATTAGCTCCAGATTTTTGTTATTAAAAAAAGGTAAAATTAGAGGTGTAGAATCGAACGGAATGTTGTGTTCTGAAGAAGAGTTAAACATTGGGAAAGATTCAGATGGAATTATGATTTTGCCTGAAGATACGCCTGTTGGAGTGCCTATGAAAGAGTATTTAGGAATTAACGATACAGTTTTTGAATTGGAAATCACTCCAAATCGTCCTGATTGTTTGTCGCACATTGGGATTGCAAGAGAATTAGGAGCTTATTACAATAAAGAGGTTAAATATCCAAGTTTTGTGATAAATTCAGAAAGTTCTGAAAAAACGGCTGATAACATTTCAGTTGAAATTGAAGACAGTAATTTGGCGAAAAGATATGTGGCTAGAATAATTAAAAATGTTACAGTTAAAGAAAGTCCAAAATGGTTAAAAGAAAGAGTGGAATCTATTGGAATTAGAAGTATTAACAACATTGTAGATGCTTCAAATTTCATAATGATGGAATTGAATCAACCAAATCATACTTTTGATTTGGATAAAATTGAAGGTGGAAAAATTGTTGTGAGAGCGGGACATGAAAATGAGAAATTGGTTACGCTTGATGAGCAAGAAAGAGAATTGAATAGCGATGATATCGTAATTTCTGATGGTGTGAAAGCCGTTGCACTTGGTGGAGTAATGGGTGGACAAAATTCAGAAATTACTGAAAATACAAAAAATATTTTGTTGGAAGTAGCAAACTTCAATTCACAAAATGTTAGAAAAACTTCAAGAAGATTGACATTATTTAGTGAATCTTCATACAGATTTGAAAGAAGAGTCGATGAAGAAAAATGCAATTAATGTGATAAATAGACTTGCAAACATCATTCAAGAAGTGGCAGGTGGAGAAATTTTAGAAGGAGCAGTTGACAATTATCCTGTTCCATATAAGAAAAAAACAGCTACATTAAACTTTGAGAGATTGAACCGTTTTGTTGGGAAAAATATTCCACGTGAAACAGTTATTGGGATATTGACTAGACTTGAAATCGAGGTTGTGGATAATGGGGAAACATTGACATTGACTGCACCTACTTACCGTGATGACTTGGAAAATGAGCAAGATTACTTTGAAGAAGTTATTAGAATGTACGGTTTTGATAATATTGAAAATATTTTACCAAAATTGGATATTAGTGAAAAACCAGTTATTGACACAACAAAACTTTCTACACAAGTGAAATTGATTGCGGCAAATGCTGGGCTTAAAGAAGTTATTAATTACAGTTTTGTACCAAAAGATGCGATGGAAAAAATTAAATACACAAGCGTTGAAAGAGAAAATTTAATTGATTTATTGAGACCAATTACAGAAGATTTTTGTAACATTGCGTCCAACATTGCTTTATAGCTTGTTAAAAAATGCTAAAGAAAATATGAATAGAAATGCTACAAATATTAGATTTTTTGAAGTTAGTAGAACTTTTGTGAAAGCGGAAGAATTGGCGAAGGAAGAAGTAAAATTGGGAATAATTTTGGCTGGAGAAAATAATAAGACATTGTGGAATCCAAAACCAGTCCCTTATGATTTTTTTATGACTTAAAAAGGAATTGTGGAAGAAATTTTCACACAATTAAAATTCAATAATTATATGATAAAACGTTCTGAACAAAGTCAATACCATCCAGGTCGTTCAGTTGACGTATTTGTTGGTCGTGAATTGATTGGAAGCTTCGGGGAAATTCATCCAGACGTATTGGAAAACTTTGATTTAGGAAAAACATCAGTTTTAGTTGGAGAATTTAACATTGACTTGATTCAAAAAAATATATTGGTAAGAAAAATTAAATATCAAGGAATTGTAAAATATCCAGCTGTTCCAAGAGATTTTTGCGTTCGTTATGAGAGAAGATATTTTAGTTGGAGATGTTTTAAAAACTATTCAAAAAGTTGATAAAAAGATTGAAAAAGTGGAATTATTTGACATTTATCAAGGTGCAGGAGTGTTGCCAGGAATGAAGAGTGTGGCAATTAGTGTAATCTTGAGAGATAAAAACAAAACACTTGAAGAAAAGGAAATTGTTGATATTTCAAATAAAATCGTGGCTAAAGTTGAGAAAGATTATGGAGCGGTTTTGAGAAAGTAGAAGATAGAATTCAATTTTAAGATTGCTAAGTATCGGATTAAAAAAATGAAACAAAAAGGGGGAAATTGAGGTGTTAAAAATTGTAACTTTGCCATTTAATGAGAGGACAGAAGAATTTGAGCAAGGGAAGCTGGAAAGGATATTAGGAAATGTCCAGATTGTGAAGTATCAGGCTGAGCTAGTGAAAATTGAGGGGAAATATTACTGGACGGCTTTTGTTGAATATGAAAAGGTGGAGAATATAGATAAAAATTTAGAGAAAAATAATTTTTTGCAAAATGGAAGAGATATTAAAGAGGTTAACAGAAAATCATGAAGAATATCTTTCAGAAGAAGAAGCTGAACTATATAAGATTTTGAAGGAATGGAGAGCTGGAGAAGCACAAATGCTGGGCTATCCACCTTACATCGTTGCTTCAAATCAGCTTTTAGTAGACATAATAAAGGCAAATCCTAAAAATGTTGGAGAACTTTCGCAAATAAGGGGAATGGGGAAACGTAAAGTTAGAGATTATGGGGAGGAGCTTTTGTTGATTTCTGGAGAATTTTTACGATATGAAAAGTTGAATGAAGAAAAATAAAAACATGTATTTGTACTGTATTGAATTTTTTTATGAAAAAAAGTAGTATAAGACTAATAAGAAACCCAACAAGAAGATTATCGAAATATAGCAAAAAAGAGACTCTGTTTATTAATTGAACAAAGTCTCTTTTTGATTTAATATCAATTTTTTTATCCTTTTACCGCATAAACCACAACCGCAAAAAGCAATTACAGCTATAATTACCATAAAAAGTCCACTTAATATCATTGAAAAAAATATTCATCAAATTTCGATTTTTCACGATTTTTTGATACATAAAATAGATAGAACGAAAAGAGCATAAAATACATAAAATATTTACAATACCAAATATATGTGACACTGTATAATGCACTTTTAAAAAAATGCAATAAATTGGCTTAAAATTGGGAATTAAACTCATAATTAATGCAATTTTACTAACTTTTTGATGTTGTTCCTTGTCTGAAAGAAAAACTCTTTTTTTCAGTTGTTTTTTTGATTACTTCATTGTTCATAAAAATCATCCTCTCATTATTTTTTTATTAAATTTTTGTTTCTTCCTTTTCTATATTCATATATTACCACATCAACCTTACGGCAACATTTTTCGCTACTTTACATTTACCTTACTTTTTGGAAAATTTGGGAAGTTAGGGAGTGATTTTTGTGATATAATGATCTATGAATTTTAGTGATAATTGGAGGAAGTTTGAAATGGTTGAAAAAAATATTTGAGAGATAAATGTATTTTAATTGTGGATGATGAGCAGGAAATTTTTGAATATGGTTGTGTCGATTTTTGGCAGATGGAGGGTTATGAAAAATACAAGGACTGCTAGAAAATGTGAAAGAAGCGTTTAAAATGTGCTAAAGAAGAGAACCCAGATTTTTGCGATATTGGATGTGATGCTTCCAGATGGGAATGGTTTTGAGTTGCTTGAAAAGTTGAGAAAGGACAGCGATTATCCGATTTTATTTTTAACAGCACGAGGAGAAGATGAAGACAAGTTTAAAGGATTTGGATTGGGAGCGGACGATTATATTGTAAAACCTTTTTTGCCAAAAGAACTTTTGTTTAGGATTACGGCAATTTTGCGACGGACTTACAAGGAAGAGAATTTTATTGTGAACTTAAATGGCTGTCAGATTGATTTTTTTCACGAGGAGAAATTGTAAAAGATGGAGAAAAAATTTCCTTAACTGCAAAGGAATATGAACTACTAAAAACTTTATACAGAAATGCTGGACGAATTGTAACGATTGATTCGCTATGTGAAGCTATTTGGGGCGAAAATGCTTATGTTTACTCAAATTCTTTGATGACTCATATTAGACGGATTAGGAAAAAATTGAGAAAGAGCCGTCACATCCAGTTTCTCTTATAACAATGAAAAGGATTAGGTTATAAATTAATCGTGGAGGGAAAATAGCATGAAAAAAATATTAAAACTTATACGCTGTTTTGTAATAACAATAATATTAAGCATATTTTTTTGCTTTTATTTTTTTAAATATTTTTTTGTTTGAATTTATATTTTTTTCAAATATTCGACAGATGATTCTCCTTCAGATAAAACTTTTTGAAATAGCGAAAATGATAAAATTTAAAGACAGAAAATATTTTTTTGCCAGATAAAGAAATTTCCAATTTGAAAAAAAGCAAAATATTTGGGCAATTGTGATTGACAATGATTCTAAAAAAAGTGATATGGCAAACAGAAAACTTGCCAGGCGAGATTCCAAAAAGAATATTCGGTATTCGATATAGCACTATTTTTCACACGCTTACATAAAAGGCTATCCAGTTTTTACAGCAAAAAAATTAGAAATGATTTACTTGTATTAGGATATCCAAAAGACAGTTACTGGAAATATTCCACAGCCACCTGGAACTATCGTTTAATTCAAAATGTTCCTAATTTTTTTCTTACATTTTTTTACTATCCAATATATTCTTTTGTATTTTTTTGATTTACATTTTTTTCAAATTCAAAAACTTTTAAAATCAGTAAATCCAATAATAAAAGGTATACAGGATTTGCCAAAAGATAATCCAGTAAATATAGATGAAAAAGGCGTTTTATCTGAACTTGCAAAAAGTATAAATAAAACTTCTGAAATTTTGCAAAATCAAAGAGAACAACTGCGAAATAAAGATACGGCACGAGCAAACTGGATTGCAGGGAGTTTCCCACGACATTCGTACTCCATTGTCAATGATAATGGGCTATGCAAGTCAATTAAAAACATCTTCAAATTTATCAGAAGAAATGGCAAAAAAACTTTCTGTTATTTTGAAACAAAGTGAGCGTATAAAAAATCTAATAAATGATTTGAATCTTGCTTCAAAATTAGAATATAATATGCAGCCTTTTGAGAAGAAAAAAGAAAATGCAGTTGCAGTCGTTCGGCAAGTAATTGTTGATTTTTTGAATATGGATATTGACGAGAAATTTCCGATAGAATGGAAGACGAAAAAGTGAATTTGTATCCTGCTTTGTTAATGTTGACAAAAATCTGATAAAACGAGCTTTGGCGAATTTAATTCAAAATAGTATTAATCACAATGAAAATGGTTGCACAATTTATGTTTCAGTAAAAGAAGATGAAAAAAATTGTATAATTTGTGTTGAAGATAATGGAATAGGAGTTTCTGATAAAGAGCTAGAAAAGCTCAATAATACGCCACATTATATGGTTTGTGACAAAAATACGACAGAACAGCAGCACGGTTTAGGGCTTCTTATTGTAAAACAAATTATGGATGTCCATAATGGAAAAGTTGAGATGAAACATAGTGAATATGGGGGATTTAAGGTTAATTTTGTATGTTCCTAAAAATCTCCTATTGACTTTTATAAAAATAAAGTGATACAATTTCAAAGAATTATGAAAGTAGCAAAAATATATTTTTGTTAGTACAATAGTTCATTAATATTAATCGGATGAAAATATGAGAAGAGATTTTGCAATATAGCAAAACACCGAAGAAGTGACTCTTTCAGGTAAAAAGGACTCATATTGGACGAACCTCTGGAGAGATTCGTAGCAAAGGAACACTGAAGGAGCAAAGTTTACTAAATTTTAGTAAACCTAAACTCTCAGGTAAAAGGACAGAGAAATTACATTTTTCGTGAATTTCTTTATTGCTAGAGGTCTTAATTTTAAAGACCTTTTTATTTAAAGAAATAAATTCTTTTCTAAAAGAATCATTAAAAATTTAGTATAAAACTAAAAAGAAATTCAGGAATAAAGAGAATTCAATCAAATCCAAATAAACATTCCGAGAAATTAAAAATATAAAAATACAGAAATTAGCTAATTACAAAAATAGAAGGCTAAAAATCAAATTACGAAGGAGAAGAAATGTTAGAATCAGATTATTTCACAAATCAATGAAGTTTTTGGGAAGTATCTTAATCATTTTGCTATTAGGAACAGGATTATTTTATACGATTAGATTAAGATTTATCCAAGTTAGAGAGTTTAAAAAAGGTGTACAGCATTTAACTAAAGGGTTTAATATGAATGGAGAAGAAGCTGGAGAAGACGGAATGTCATCCTTTCAGGCTTTGGCAACAGCAATTGCAGCTCAAGTAGGAACTGGGAATTTAGCAGGAGCGGCCACAGCAGTAATTTCTGGAGGTCCAGGAGCAATATTTTGGATGTGGTTAAGTGCATTTTTTGGAATGGCAACAATTTATTCAGAAGCTGTTTTAAGTCAATTATTTAAAAGAAAAGTAGAGGAGAAGTAACAGGAGGTCCATCTTACTATATCGAAAAATTATTCAATGGAAATAAATTTGCAAAAGGATTGGCAATATTTTTCTCAATTTCATGTATTTTGGCGTTAGGATTTATGGGAAATGCAGTTCAATCTAACTCAATTGGTGAAGCATTCCAAAATTCATTCCATGTTCCACGTGTAATAACTGGAATAGTGGTAGCAGTTTTAGCAGGATTTGTATTTTTGGTGGAGTAAAAAGAATTGCAGCAGTTACAGAAAAATAGTACCAATCATGGCATTTTTATACATTTTAACTTCTGTAATTGTAATCGGAATTAATTATATGAATATTTTTTAAAAGCGTTTGAAGCACTTTTTGTTAATGCATTTTCGACTCAAGCGATTTTAGGTGGTTTTTAGGACAAGGTGTAAAAAGCTGTAAGATATGGAGTTGCAAGAGGATTGTTTCTCAAATGAAGCAGGAATGGGATCAACACCACACGCACATGCCGTAGCAAAAGTAAAATCCTGAAGAACAAGGTCACGTTGCAATAGTAACAGTATTTTATCGATACTTTTTGTAATTTTAACATTATCAGCTCTTGTAATTTTGACAACACAAAAAGATTTATCAAACTTTACAGGAATTTCATTGACACAAAAAGCGTTTGAAGGAGCGTTAGGAAATTTTTGGAGGAATATTTATTGCAGCAGCATTGTTTTTCTTTGCATTTTCAACAATTATCGGATGGTATTTCTTTGAGAAGCAAACTATTAAATATTTATTTGAAAAAGCAATTTTTAATTTATAGAGTTTTTAGTAATGGTATGTATCGTAATTGGTTCAATGCAAAAAGTTAATTTAGTTTGGGAAATGGCTGATATGTTTAATGGATTTATGGTAATTCCAAATCTAATTGCGTTGTTATTATGTGAGTAATCAGAGTTGTGAATGTATCAAAAGAAAATATAAGATGTTAGACTAGAAACTTTAATCTCGATATGTTAAATAATTAAGCAAAATATTTTGCAATTTAAGTTATATTTATGAGATGAAAAGAGAGTGAAAAATGAGAAAAAGTAAGATTTTTAATATTAATGATATTATCAGTTCTGAGCTTTAAATTCATGCTTGTTAGCCACAGCAGCTGGTGCAGCAGTGAGCAGGAGCATATTATGGAAATTACTGTGCAAATAATAGATCAGCGACAGTTTGTGGTGGAGATAATTAATTAATTGCGTAGTCTTTGATATCATTGAAAGAGAAAGAAAACCCTTGAGAATCAATATTCCTCAGGGTTTTTTATAATAATTTATCTTCTTGAGTTCATGTTTCATGTCACGATAGTTATAACTTTTTGGAGCTTTAGGTGCTGTTCTTTTCGCAGGTTTTTATTTTCATGTTTTACGATGTTTTCTTTTTGGTCTAGGTGGTTGTTTTTCTAGTAGCTGCAAATGATGTAGCTGAAACTCCTAAAATTCCTAAAGCTAAAATTAATCATTGTATTTTTCATATTATATCATCTCCGTTTTTCTATTTTGTTGTTTTTATCAACAGAGATATAATAACATTTAGTTATGTCAAAATTATGACAAAAAATAAAATCTTTATTTATTTTGAAATATTTAATTTTGCAAATTCAGCTTTTTGCTTTTTGCTAATTGAGCGTTAAAATTAGGGTTTGTGTGTAATGTAGCAACAACAGCACTTGCAACTATACGAGCTGCATCAACATCACTTTGCCAGTGATATCCACAAATTACACGGCTTTTGTCCTAAATCGAGATCCTCTTTGGATAATTTCTTGTTGTCTAGCTGGGATTAACTTCAGCTAAAACTAAAGCAGTGTGCCCATCCAATAGATGTAGTCCTGAAGGGTAAGAACCATTTGTAGACAATGTCATCTTCTGGACGACATGGGTAGATTCCTTGAAATACGCAAATGGACGAGTTCTCATATAAGTCTTTTTAGCAGATCTTGTAGCTAAATCTCCAGCATCTTCAATAAGATTTGTAACCAATTTATAAATTTCTGGTGTTGTTTTGTGTGAAATAGTGTATCCGAATGCTTCTGAGAAAGCGTTTTGGAAGTCCAGTTCTTCAAGTTTTGCATCATCATATGCAACTTTTCTCCTCAGGGAGTATTTCTTTTGTAATTTACCTTTTTCGTACATAGCCTTTGTCGTTTAAAATCCAATACTATCTACTGCAGGTGAAGTGGTAATAATTTGTAGCTATCTACAACTTCAGAGCTTTTTAGATAATATAAATTTGGTTTTATAGTTACATCGTTTTCAGTTGCAAATGATGCAAAGCAACAGATTAAAAAGTACCCTAGTAATAATCTATCACATCTCATCCTTTTCTATTTTATATTATTCGTACAGAAGTATACTCTCGAATTTTTACATTGTCATTGAATTTTTATTAGAAATTAGCACGCTGCTTTCAAACCTTATTTTATATTGAAAACAGGATAACCTTCTTGAATATTTTCTCTAGAATACTTTTCTAAGTCATTGCTTTGCTGAGTGCTATGTGTCGTGTTGTCTTCTACTCTAGAAGCTAGAACTGTAGCTTATATCGTCGCTTAGTTCCTTCTCTCAGAGCGTGTCTTTGGCGTAATTCCAGCGTTTTAGCATAGGGAGAAGGCCAGTTAAATACTAGAGTCGGCTTCTGTATGCTTTTGTACAAATGTGAAGGAATCGCAGCTGTAATTTTAAGCTTTTAATAGAATTATCCACATCTTTTGAGTTGTACAATCCATTTTTGTGTTTGTTTGATTAATCCTTGTTTTTCAAAGTATTCTGGCAAGGCTCTATCTCTTGGTTTGTCAGGATCATCTAGTACAAACAACTTTTGCACGTTTGTCATTTCGTTTTACTTTTATATGAATAAAACCAACATAAACATCATGCAGTGCAGCAACTTTCCACAAGATGAGCATTGTCTTAGTTTAAAAATTTCCATAAAAGGAACATGTTGATGAAAATTAGCATCAAAATCCTTATTAGCTAATCAACATTTGCAGTGACATAATCTGTCAAAATAATTTTAGTGTCATAACTCTTTCTTTAAATCTTCAGCCGCAATTTTACGTTTCCTCCATTGGATATCCAGCTGCAACTTCTTAATAGTTTCTTTTTCCACAACTCAAGGCTAAATTGTTAGCCCAACGAATAAAAATAATTTTTTTAACATTAGTAATTTCTCCTTCTTTTCTCAATTTTTTGCAATGTAATTGCTAATATTTGAATGGAAAGACAATAATTATCATAATTGCAGCCATTTTGAATACAAAAGAGCATAATTACTCATTGTAACACGTGTCTCATTGCGCCATCGCCAGTCCACCACCTCGACAACATAACTGTCGAATATGAAATAAAACTGTAATAATAGACGATGTAGGTCCAAGAACTAAGCTACTTCTTGCTTCGACAATTAAAATGTGACTATTTGAAATGATGTAGCTTTCATTGAAGAGCATCAAAGATCCCATGTCCACATCATAAAAAGACTGACTACTACAAATCTTTTGCATAAAGTGCAGCCGCCACTGCTTACATATTGGGAAAACTCTGTCAGTCAGCCGTCCCAAAAATCAAATGCTGCAGGCATTAGTGCAACCACCATATTAGAAATGGAAACTCCTCACAACATTAACATAAATATTTAGAATATAAATTCATATTTTCCTTGATGTCCCTTTATTCGTTAAAAAGCAACGAACAGAGATTCCCAAAAAAAT